>WNFL01119038.1_pt1 | contig 10194 bp, 7 predicted proteins | sample 5400361 | NCBI WGS metagenome assembly WNFL01 (sample SAMN13153351, study PRJNA577476) | soil metagenome | isolation source: 40 cm soil on Douglas fir-dominated hillslope | place: USA:California | collected 2013-09-17
CAAGGAACGCCTGGGAGGTGGTCTCGGCCATCAGCTTGGGATCTTCGTGCAGAATGAAGAAATTCGCCGCGCCATTTTCCAGGGTGCTTCCCTGCGCTACGATCAACTTACGCGCGAATTCATCCCAGGGCGTGTTGGCCGCGACATTGTTGCGAATCCAATCGTAGTAGGCCCACATGGCTGCCGGCTTCAAGCGTTTGCTTTGGACCAGCAGGAGGTCGGACCACTTATAGGTCCAGTAGTCGACGAACTCGGGGCGTTTGAGCAACGCTTCGATCAACTGATCGCGCTTCTCGGAAGCCGCATTCTCGAGGAAGGAGCGTGTTTCCTGCGCCGTTGGCAAAATGCCGACCGTGTCGAGAAAAGCGCGTCGAATAAATTCCTGATCACCACAGCGAGGCGCGGGCGGAAGCTTGAGCGCCTGCAACTTCTCGAGAACCAGTTCATCGATGAAGTTGCGTTTCGGAGCTTTTGCGAATACGTCATTGGCCACGTTGTTTGTGTACGGAACGGTGATCGTGGCGATGGCAATGCGGCTCAGATACCAGGCAGTAATGGCACCCTCGCCAAAACCCGAGACTGTGACGGCGCCTTGATCACCGATTTGCGCAACGGACTCATTTGCCGAAGTGTATTTGACCCAGCGTGTCACGTCTTCGTCGTGCCCATCACTGAAGCGGGCGCGGACAATGAGCCGTTCATGCGCTCCCGGTTTGAGGATCGCTTGCGGCGGCGAAATTTCGATGTTCTGGATGCGCGGATCGTCCTTTTTCGGGCCGGGTGCTCCCGCGGCTATCCACTCGGACAGGACACGATATTCGAGCGAGTTGGTCTCAAAACGAACGCCCCCTTTGTGTGGCACAGCGGCGGTGGGCTTCAGCAGAAGAAGGCTGCGACCGGGATCACTCGGCACGATGCGGCGGCCAAGAGCGTTGCGAGTCAGGGCCAGGTAATCGCCTTCATCATCGTAGCCGCGGAGGGAAAGTTTGAATCCATTCTGTCCGGCCGCTGAGCCGTGACACGCGCCGGAGCTGCAACCCATCTTGGCGAGGACTGGTTGAACGTGATTTCGGAAGCTCCATTCCCGCGGCTTTTCGGTTGCTGCACTGCAATCGCCCGGCACAATCCAGGCCATCATCAAAGCCAACGCAACCATGTGTGCCCTGTTCCGCCGCACCCCGGCCCTCTCCCTTGGGGAGAGGGAGAAGAGAGCGGCCACTCGCAACTTTAGTTGAACGGGGAATTTCACAACAACTCACGAATCGGGTGCGTGCCGAAATCGACAATCGGAAAGGGGCGGCCGTTCGGGCCGGGCAACTCCGTTGTCAGGTCCAGGCCCAAAGAATGATAGATAGTCGCGACAATTTCAGAGGGCTTGACTGGCCTCTCGACTGGATAGGCCCCAATGTCATCGCTCTTGCCGACCACGCGGCCACCTCGGATGCCGCCGCCCGCAAAATAGACGGTCCAACACTGCGGCCAATGATCGCGTCCGCCCGCGGGATTGATCTTCGGCGTCCGGCCAAACTCGGCGAGATTGCAGACCAGGGTATTGCCGAGCATGCCGCGCTGGGCCAGGTCTTCAATCAATGCGCTGTAACCCTGGTCGTACATGGGCGCGACGATATCGCGCATGCCTTCAATGGACGTAAATGGCTTCGAACCGTGAATGTCCCAGGTGATTTCATCGAACACAGTGATGAACGTGTTAATGGTGACGAAGCGCACGCCGGTTTCGACGAGACGCCGCGCGAGCAAACAGGACTGGCCAAAGCGGGTCATTCCGTAGCGCTCGCGCACTTTCTGCGGCTCCTTTGCCAGATCAAAGGCTTCGCGGGCCCGGGCGCTGGTCATGAGGCGGTAAGCGGAGGCGAAGTTCGCATCCATGAGCCTGGCGCTTTCAGTGGCCTCGAACGCTTTGACTTTATCGTCGACGATCTGACGCAACTCGCGCCGACGCTCCAGGCGCGCTTCGCCGATATCAGTCGGCGGGAGGAGGTCAGGAACTTTGAAATCCTTCTTCGACGGGTCAGCATTGAGAACGAATGGATCGTAAGCTTTGCCCAGGAATCCCGCGTCCTGGCCATGCGGCAGGTTTCCGCCGGTCGGTCCCATTGGCTCGGGGAGAATGACGTGAGCGGGCAATTCGGTCTTGCGGCCCTTGAGATATTCCAGGGCGCAGCCGGCATGGGGCGTGTTGACGCCGCCAGTGAACAAGCGCCCGGTTTGCATCATTTGATGTCCCGTGTCGTGGACGGCTGCGGCAGTATGATAGCAACTGCGCACGAGTGAGAACTTGTCGGCGATCTTCGCGTGCAGGGGAAAGATTTCAGAGATCTGAATGTCGGGGCTATTGGTCTTGATCGGCTTAAAGGGTCCGCGAATTTCGCGTGGCGCATCGGGTTTCATATCCCAGGTATCCAACTGGCTGGGAGCGCCCAGATTAAAGATCATGATGGCAGCTTTTTCGTCATTCCCCTTGGTCACAGCGCCCATGGCCTGAAGAGCGGCATATTTGGAAAGGGTGAGGCCAATGGCGCCCAGAGCGCCAACCTGAAGGAAGTCGCGGCGGGTGATTCCATCGCAAGTGGTTATGGAGCCATTTCCGGTTACTTTCAGCATAAGATCGATCTTTCCAAGTCGTTGCAGCGGTTTGGCACAGCCGCATATCCTAAGAGAATAAACGACCGGAGTAGAGGAGAAATTCGAGGCAAATCCCTTTGGAGAGAAACTTCCCCGAAGAAAGTTTGCGCGTTGGCCCATGACCTTGTTGCTTGTAGCGCAAGCTTTAGTCTGTCGAACGCGCCACGACCCCTAAAAGCGGGACTACGAACCGTGCGCGATGACCCCAAAGGTTTTGTGAGAGGATTTAACCGCAGTACCTCTCCCGAAGACTCTCAACGGGCGGTAGAATTAAAACGGATGGAAAGGGAAAGGAGGGAAGGGAGTGGTTGATGCGTGGTGGGCGGGGTGGGAAGGCTTGCACGCTCGATCAGGGTGATACTATGGTGCCCGAACAAGCAAACGCACTGCGGTCAGTCATATGGATGAACCGGCCGATGTTCCGATATCCGCAACCGATGCCGCGCCCTGCAGCGACGTCCTCAGGAGTCGTCGCATTGGCAGACGGTTGATCGCGCGGCCATGGCGACGCTGCTCCTCATATTACTCGGTAGCGTTGCCACCGTCTGGATACTGATGCACCCCGCGCCCACGCCCACGATCGTCGCGTCATTTCAGGCCGATTACCAGGAAGGCAGTCCGGGACAGGGCTGGCGTTATCTCTGGAACGCGGCGGACGAAATCGGCAAAACCAATGGGTATCGCGATCTCGTCTGGAATGGTTCGAAGTACGGATTCGATGACAACCCCCAGTTCCCCCGGCCTGTTCCAGGTCACTACGTCAGCATATCTCACGATGGCGGACATCCTGGACATGGCAAAACGCAACGCGGCAACTTCGACACTTATGTCATGGCCGCCTACATGGTGACCAACAGCGGCTTTTTTCTAATGACGAACAGCTTCATCATGCGGGCCGACGGAGACAAAATGGGCGACATCAATGTGCGTGTGCTCGTCAACGGACAGTCCGTTGGTCCGGAAATTATATCGCGGAGCAAGACACGTCAGCCATTTCGACCGGGCATTGGGAACGTTGGGGCCGGGTGATACCGTCTATGTCGCCGTCGGACCAAATGGGATTGATCGAAATGATCATTTTGGAATGGATTTCGCGTTGGCTTGGATTCCCGGGAGGCGGTGAGGGAGCCGGATTGCGGATTGGCGATTACAGGAGGGAACGTGCCAATTCTGGCTTTTGCCACCGCCTATCCGCGGATTGGTGCGCTTCTGCGACGATTTTGGATTCGGGGCGACAGTTCGGGAGCGTGGCAGGAGCTCTCGCGTCTAACAGATCAGATTTATGCGGACACACCGTTCCCCTCACCCCCGGCCCTCTCCCTCAGAGAGAGGGAGCCATGTTCGGCCGCCTTTCTCATTGGGTCACGCTACCTGGCGGTCCCGATGGAGGACCAAGGTTTGGCAAACACTGGCTGGGTCTCAGTATTTCGATCCTGATGCTGTGTGTGACGCATCTGAAGGCGCTCATCATGGTGGGTGAAGGCAATGCTCCAGTGCAGGACGCGGGCTGGCCGGAAGGCGCTGTGGCGGTGGCCAATTTGAAAACGCGAACAGGCTGGTGGGAAGGGCCGCCGTTCGGCGGCGGCGAGTATCACTTTGATTATGGCGGCAAGACTGAAGATTTCAACCGGGCGCTCGAAACGTTCTCCAAAATCATCGCTCCAAGACTGGAGTTAATTGTTCATGGTGAACCGTACTACGGGTTCACCGGGAACCGGGATAAAGGCGCCAAACCGGCGCCGATCGACTGGTCCTTTACTATTTGGAACCCGGAACATTGGCATCATCTTTACAACAATCCGAAAAGTTTCTTCGCTGCGGATCAGCCGCATTTCCGCAAGCCTGTCGACCCGCCACGAATCGATGTTTACCCGGGCTTTTTGGTTCAGTGGGAGAGCGTCAAGGTGCCGACGAACATCACCGTGCTCAACCGACGTTTCTCCGCCTCCAGCCCAAATTCAAAAAGGGGCGTGGTCATGCAGGTCGATGTGTACGATATGGCGACCGGAAAGGCGATTCGCGCAGCGCGGCTGGTCGTTGCCAAATGGAATCAAAGCGGCAGGTACGAAAGCATGGCGGAACAAGAGGCCGACGCGCGAGGCCGGATTCGCATCGATGGACTCGCGGCTGACGCGATACGTCTCAGCGTCGCAGCCCCGGGTTACGCCCCCAGAGTTCTCGGATACGAGAGCGCCGGAACGAATACCGTCCTCGAATGGCAAACTGCGCTGGCAAAAAGCTCGACGCTCAACGGACGGGTGCTCGACGATGCCGGCCAGCCGGTTGGCGGTGTACAGCTTACCGCACGAGAAACGCTGGGAATCGACGGACTTGGATATCCGATACCGGAGTCGGCTACGGCAGTCACGGGAGCCGATGGAACATTTCGGTTCCAGAATTTACCGCAAGGATTTACTCACGTGTGGGTCTCTGACTCGCGCTTCCACCAGAGCGGCATCAACGAGCTTTATTCCGTTGGAGGCCGGGAACAGCAACTAATCGAGATCAGGATTGGCCGGACGGGCGGCCTGCGCATCACTGTCCTGGATAAGAACGGAAAGCCATTGACGCAGTTCGATGGGGGAAAGATTTCTGTCGAGGTGCAGAGCGAGGGCGGCGCAAAAATCGGAAAATGGGGTGGCAGCGCCAATGTCAACACGAACGGCTCCTACGAGTTCTCCGGGGTTCCTCCCGACCAGTACAAGATCACGAGCCGCCCAAATCCGGGCAGTTCGAGCAAAGAATACACGCCGCCGCAACTCGTGACCGTCGAGCCGGGCAAAACTGTCGACGTGAAGATGGTTTACTACTGAATCCGATTAAATCGGAAAGAACCGGAGCGCAAGCGCCGCCAATCCGAGAAAGAAAAAGAAGCCGGCGACGTCGGTCACCGTCGTGACGAAAATGCTCGAAGCGAGCGCCGGGTCGATTTTGCAGGCGCGCAGCGTATAGGGAACAAATACGCCGGGCAATGCCGACAATGACGCCGAGTTTGGCGCTACCCTTCCAAAAGTAACCGACTACGCCGACCAGCAGACCAATCGCCAGGCCATTGCAGAGCCCTAAAATCGCTTCCTTCACCAGGGCTTTGCGTCCATCGTTCCTGCTCATTTCGCCCAGCGCCATTTCACGAACAATCACCGTCAACGTTTGCGCTCCGGCGTTCCCGCCTTGGCCGGCCACGATGGGCAAAAAGACGGCCAGGGCCGTCCATCGGGCAATCGTGCTTTCAAAAATCTGCACCACCCCGCCGGCGACGAACGCCGTCAGCAAATTGACGCAGAGCCACGGCAGCCGCTTGCGGATGGAAGTCTGCCACGGCGTGAAGGAACGCTCTTCACCCGACAAGCCGACCATGAGCTGCATATCTTCGGTGGCCTCGTGCTGAAGCACGCCCATCACTTCCCTGGCGGAGACAATACCCACAAGCCGGCCATCCTTTTCCAGTACCGGCAGCGCCAGGTAATGATAATGCTCGAATAGCTGCGCGATCTTCTCCTGGTCGTGGTCCACCGATACCGATTTAACATCGCGATTCATCAACTCGCCGATCCGCCGCTCCGGATTGCGAAACACGAGGTCGCGCAAGGAAATGATTCCAATGAGCCTGCCGGCGCTATCCGTGACATAAAGTTATGAGATGCTGTCCGGTTTTGTTTCGGCCTTGCCGCGCAAACGCTGGAGGCAGCCTTCGACCGTTTCATCGGCGTGCAGCGCGATGAACTCATCGGTCATGATTCCGCCCGCGGTATCGGGCGGGTATTGCAGAAGATTGGTGACCTCGCGCTGGTCGGCTTGCGGAAGTTGCTCGATGACGTCATCCTGGCGTTCTTCGGGCAAGCTGCCAATCAGGTCGGCTGCTTCATCGTGGGGAAGATTTCCAACGAGCTCGCTTAGCTCTTTTTCGGAGAAGCCTTCCAGCAGCTTCGGCCTTAATTGGTCATCGAGTTCCTGCAGGACGGCGCCCGCATCCGAGCGTGAAAGAGAGCGCAACCGTTGCCGCGCTTCTTCAGGGTCGAGCCGTTGCAGCTCGTCAGCCAAATCGGCCGGGTGAATCTGATCTGAATTTGCCATGCGTTTCGTCTAAAGAGACCAATTGCCGACGTTAGACTCGCGCTTTTGCGTGAGCGTGGCAAGTCAGCCGACTGCTTCGATGAAAGCATGCTTAATGCCCAATCGCGATCACAAGTCGGTTCCCGCGTTCGCCCCGGTGCAGGCCGACCGTCTAACTTATTCAGAATCTATTCACATCGCATTTGCTCGGTTATCCGCAAGTTATTCACATTTTTATGACCCAAACGGCATCCCCACGGGATTTTGCTTCGCGCTCCTAGTTGTGGCACATCTCGGGCGGCCCTGGCGCACCGGAACCACACGGCCGCGAGCTTTACCTGCGCTTTTCCAGCGGAAAGTAGATCTGGATGGCCGGGGCCTGCGGAGCGTTTTTCCAGTCAAAAGCGCTGTCCACTACATGGCGCATTTTGCTGAACCAATATTGGGCGCGTTGCCGGCGTTGCTGGCTGCGCAACGGCCGGCGGCATTGAGTCGTGGCTCCAAACGTAATTTCAAGTTGGTCTTTCATAATGTTGTGACCACTTTACGCGAGACCATGGGACATCCGCTGTCCAATGCCTAAAAAACATTTACCCCGGCAAAGCGACGCCCTTGAGAGGACGCTACAAGGACGGGTGCGAGAAATTTTTACATTGGGAGGCACTCACTTACGGTTCCTTGTCTTGTGGGAAGCGGTTCGATGAGCTATGTTCCGCCCAGTGAAGTTCCGGTGTATTGCGAAGCTTTTCTGCTGGCTTTCGTTCTTCTGCGCGCTTTGCGCGATTGCCCAGGACAAACCGATCCGCCTGCGCAACGAGCTGATCCATCCCACGCCGGCCACATCCCTGCATAGCGCTCAAGCCACGGCCAGCCTGGCAGCGAGGGAGAGTTCCGGGCTTTACTTGATACAATTCAATGAGCGGTTTCAATCGAGCATGCTGCCACAACTTCAAGCGCAAGGCGTGCAGCTTTTGCAGTACGTCCCGGAGGATGCGTTTATCGCGCGAGTGGCTGACATCAACGCCGCGGGATTGAAGAAGCTGCCGTTCGTCCACTGGATCGGCAAATATCGAGCGGATCACAAGCTTCACCACGCCGTCGCTCAACGCGCGGCTCAAAAACGAGGGGGTGAAATGGCTGCCGTTTCCGTGCTCATCGCCCCTTCGGCAACCGCCGTGGAAACTCTGGCGGCGAAACGGATGCTGCAAACATTGCATCAACAATCGAAATTGCGCCTCGGTACGGTCCTGCGAGGTTCGATTCCGACAACACAACTCGACGCCCTGGCAAGCTCTGAAGTCGTCCTGTGGATCGAACCCGAATTCAGACCCAAGCTGGTGGATGAAATCGCCTCGAAGATCGTTGCCGGAGACGGTGGCCCAAACCAGACGCTCATGCAAACTCTTGGCTACGACGGCGCCGGCGTACAGGTGGCCGTCGCAGACAGTGGTCTCCACACAGGGGACGCGGCGACCATGCACCCGGACCTGATAGGGCGCGCCTCGACATTCTTCTTTTACGGGAGTCTCACCGATGCATCCGATGAACACGGCCACGGAACACATTGTGCCGGCATCGTGGCAGGCAATGGAGCAACGGGAGAAACCGATGAGATCGGCGCCCTCTACGGCCTTGGCGTAGCCCCGGGCGCGAGCATTATCGCCCAAAGAATTTTCGACGGCGAAGGCAATTTTGAAGCGCCACCCTCCTACGAAACGCTCACCCGTGACGCCGTGCGTGCCGGGGCCGATATTGGCTCCAATAGCTGGGGCGACGACACCCAGGGCCGATATGACATCAGCGCCGCTGAATTTGACGAACTCGTGCGTGACGCCGACGGCCTGACCCCCGGCGATCAATCTTACATCCTGGAGTTCTCCGCCGGTAACGCCGGCCCAGCCGGTCAAACCATTGGCAGCCCCGCGGTCGCCAAGAACGTCATTGCCACCGGTGCATCAGATAATGATCGACCGGATTTCTTTATCTATGGCGATGGCATCGATGTCATGGCCGACTTTTCCAGCCGTGGACCCTGCGAGGACGGGCGGATCAAACCAGATGTAACCGCGCCAGGAACGTGGATTTCCTCACTTCGATCAATCCTCGGAAACGACGATTTTGCCTGGGCCGTTATCTCGGACAACTACATCTACGAAGGCGGGACCAGTCAGGCTGGCCCTCACGTTTCAGGCGCCGCGGCTGTTTTCGTGCAGTACTATCGCTCTACTCACGGCGGCCAAACACCCTCCCCCGCTTTGGTCAAGGCCGCCTTGATCAATAGCGCGGTCGACATGGACGACTCCTTCGGAACCGAGTCGGTACCCAATAACGATGAGGGCTGGGGGCGTATCGATCTCACAGAACTGATCGGTTCTCCACGTTCTTACAACTTCATCGATCAGACCCAGCCTCTTGGTAACGGCCAGACCTACGAGCAACGCATCCTGGTCTCCAGCCGTGATGAACCGCTGAAAATCACGCTGGCTTACACCGACGTTCCCGGCTTTCCCGGCGCCATCCCGGCGCTAGTCAACGACCTCGATTTGGAAGTCGTCGGCCCCAATGGCGAGGTCTTCCTGGGAAATCAGTTCGACCAGGGCGAATCAGTTGCCGGCACCGCCGCCCCAGACCGTGTCAACAATGTGGAAGCCGTTCACCTCAGCGAACCTGATCCCGGAGAATATATCGTCCGCGTCCGCGCCTACAACGTGCCGCAAGACGCGCGCTTCGACACACCGCAAATTGACCAGGACTTCGCCCTAGTCATATCAGGCGATTTTCCGGACGCAGGCGCGGCCACCGTAGTTTTGGATCGGGCGGCCTATAACGCGCCAAGCGAAATCCGCATCAAATTGTTTGACGCCAACATCGCGGCGCAAAGCACCGCAGGCGTCGTGGCCCGGAGCACTACGGAAGGCAATGGCGAAACCATCGTGCTTCGCGCGGCCGCCTCCGGCGTATTCACCGGACGCGTCGCGACTGCCACCGGACCGGCCGCCGCGGATGGCCGCCTGCAGATTGCGCACGGTGACCAAATCCAGGTTTCCTTTACTGACCCGATCAGCCAGCGGACCAGCACAGCTACGGCCGTCGGTGACTTCGTGCCTCCCGTGATCACCGGTGTCTCTGTCACCAATCGTTTTGGGCGGACCGTGATTTCCTGGACAACGGATGAGCCGGCTAACTCAGTGGTCCGCTTCGGCACCAACAGCAACAATCTTCCATTTGCGCAAACAAATCTCTCGCTTGTCACGGGCCACGAATTATCTCTTGATAATTTACGCCCGCGCACGACCTACTACCTGCTGGTCATTTCAGTAGATGCGGCGGGCAACGCAGCGACCGACGACAATTCGGGCCACCTCTACAATTTCATCGTCCCAACAGCTCCGACGGTCCTGCTGGTCAATGCGTGGGAATCGGATGGCATCACTACCGACATTCCGCTCAGCACCTATACCGACACTCTCAACGCCATCGGAGTCTCCTACGATATCT
>WNFL01139729.1_pt1 | contig 10194 bp, 9 predicted proteins | sample 5400361 | NCBI WGS metagenome assembly WNFL01 (sample SAMN13153351, study PRJNA577476) | soil metagenome | isolation source: 40 cm soil on Douglas fir-dominated hillslope | place: USA:California | collected 2013-09-17
CCTAGGTAGGTGCCGATGCCCAGCGAAGCGACGTTGAGCGTTTGCGCCTCGCGAAAATGTCCCGGCGCGGCCGTGCCGGAGAATCTCTTGACGTAGCGCGCGGTTCCTTCTGCTGTCGACGATTTGCTCATATCGCTCCTTACGATGCAGGTGGGGCTGGCGACGCGTTGTTAGCGTCCGATTCCGGTTTCGGTGCAAGCAGGCGCGAGCATCCGCGCATGATTCTGCGGTACGGCCAATCCTTTTCGCGAAAGAAAATCTCCCCCTCGCGGGGATTACTGTAATACCAGCGGGCCAGCAGCCACAAATGTTCGCTCACGATGTTTTTGTTTGGCGCGATTATGGAAGAAGAGCTTTCTGATGATTGAGTTGCCGGAGCTTCCAGATATTCGCGAAAAATGTGTTCGGCGGAACGTGGTTGGCCGGCGATTTCGTTGAAGCGGACGAAAGTCGGCTCCGCGAGCCATCCACCGCGTACCGCGTAGACCGAAATGGTCTGTTCTTCGGCGTTGCGCTGAAGAATCACCGCGTTCAAATCTTGAATGCGGCGCGGCAGCTCCGGAGAGCCGCGGAGAGCATCGTCTAGCTTCTCAATTTTCTTATGCAAGGCCGCGGCGCGTTCGAAATCGAGCTGCTCGCTCGCGCTTTCTCTTTCTCGCTCGAGGGAATTGCGGAGGGACCCGCCGCCGGTGTCGAGGAACTGCACTAGATTCTCCACCTCGACATCGTAGTCTTCTTTTGTGCAGCCGGCGAAACAAGGCGCCAGGCACATCTTCATTTCGGAATAGATGCAACCCGGGAAAGAAGGATCGCGGCGAATTTTGATCTGGCAGCGGCGCACTTTGAAAAAGTCGAGCGCGCTGCCGGCGAAGGCTTCCGCGGAGCGTCGCGAAGCGAAAGGGCCGTAGTAGGCACCGGCCGTGGGGGTTCCCGCAGAATCCACCGGAATGCGGCGCGTCACATAACAGCGTGGATAGGCGTTGCGCAAGCTCACCTTCAGCACGGCGGGAGGGCGCAACCGCATTAACTTCTGGTAGCGGTTGGGAAAAAGTTGTTTCGCGTGTTGATAGTAAGTGAAGATTTGTTCGAAGCGCGAGCCCGTGAGGCGGTAGCGAATGCCGCGCGCGACCTCGCGCAAGTTCAGGCGCTTGCTCTCCGGATCAGCCGGTCCGAGCAACCGTTGCAGTCGGCGGCGCAAATCTTGCGTGCGGATTAGCAGCGGCTCCGCGCTTTCCTCTCGCAATTCAATCAGGCACACGGCGGGGCTCGGCGGCAGCATGGAGAAGAAATCGTTGGAGTCAGCAAGATCGAAGGAAAGTCCGCAATCCAGTTCCAGCACCACTTCAGGATACTACGCAGCCTACGACTTCAGAACCCAAGAGGAGATGACCAGGCGCTGAATTTCGCTTGTGCCCTCGTAAATTTCGGTGATGCGAGCATCGCGATAGGCGCGCTCGACCGGATACTCGCGGCTGTAGCCGTAGCCGCCATGAATCTGAATGGCTTTGTGCGTGACCCGAGTAGCCATTTCGCTGGCGAAAAGCTTCGCGATGGCGGCATCCATGCTAAAGCGAGCGCCGGTATCTTGCTTCCACGCGGCTTTACGAACGAGCAAGCGAGCTGCGTCGATCTCGGTGGACATATCGGCAAGCATGAATTGGATCGCTTGGAATTGCGAGATCGGATGGCCGAAAGCCATGCGCTGCTGCGACCAGGCGAGCGCGGCTTCAAACGCGCCTTGAGCGATGCCGGTGGCTTGCGCGGCGATTCCGATACGTCCTCCATCGAGCGTGGAGAGCGCAACCTTGTACCCTTCGCCCTCGTTCCCAATGCGATTGGAGGCGGGCACTTCGCAGTCAGTAAAGATTAGTTCGCAACAAGCAGTAGCGTTGATGCCGAGCTTTTTTTCTTCCTTGCCGACTTTGAAGCCGGGCGTGCCCTTCTCGACCACAAGGGCGGTAATTCCTTTTTCCCCTTTCGGCGGATCGGTGTTCACGTAAACGATCGTAGCATCGGCGGCGCCGCCATTGGTGATCCACGCTTTCGTTCCGTTGATCACGTACTTCTCGCCTCTGTTCACCGCTTTGGTTTGCAGCGCGGCGGCGTTGGAACCGGCCTGCGGCTCGGTCAGCGCGTAACAGCCGATCTTTTCTCCACGCGCAAAGGGCGCAACAAACTTTTTCTTTTGCTCCTCAGTTCCAAAGCGATGAATCGGATCACAGTAAAGTGAGTTTTGTACGGAAAGGATCACGCCAGTGGAAGCGCAGCAGCGAGAAATCTCTTCGATGGCGATGCTGTAAGCGATGTGATCGAATCCCGCGCCGCCTTCCTCTTCTGGAATCGCAATACCGGTTAGGCCGAGCTCAGCGGCTTTCTTGAACGTCTCGCGCGGGAAGCGCCCGGTCTCATCAAGCTCCTTAGCCAGCGGCTTTACTTCGGATTCGGCGAATTCGCGAACCGTTTTTTGGAGTAGCTCTTGTTCTTCGGTGAGTTCAAGGTTCATGGTATTTGTCCTGCCAGACGCTAAGACGATAGTGCCGCACGCAAACGTTGATACGTCGTCCTTAAATCTTCAGGATGCACGCGGGTCTCGCCGGCGACGGTCATAAAGTTAGAATCGCCGAACCAGCGCGGCAGCACGTGTAGATGGATGTGCCCAGCAACGCCGGCGCCCGCCGCGCGTCCAAGATTCATGCCCAGATTCATGCCGTCCGGCTTGTAATTTGTTCGATAGGCCGTCTCGACGCGCTGCGCAAGGCGCATCATTTCGCTCAGAGCATCTGGTTCACAGGCGCTGAGTTCCGCAACGTGAGCATACGGAACGATCATGACGTGGCCGGAAGTATAAGGATAACGATTAAGAATGATGAACGCTTTCCCACCGCGATAGACGACCAGTGTTTCCGCGTCGTCTTTGCCGGCGGCAGCGTCGCAAAATATACACTCCCGCTGTACGCCGCTTGCCGCCTCTTTCATGTATTGGTAGCGCCAGGGAGTCCAGAGATAGTCCATGAAGTCGCTTGTGCCTCGAAAGCGTACGGCTCGTACCCAAAACGCTGTCAGGCGATTTAACTAGGAGAGGGCGCGGAGACGGAGGCGCTTTCGCCGTCCGCGGTGTTTACGAAATCTTTGAGCTCTTTGCTCGGCTTGAAAAAGGGGATCTTCTTCGCGGGCACTTCCACTTTTTCCCCAGTTTTGGGATTGCGGCCCACTCTACCGCGGCGCTCGCGAGTGCGAAAGCTGCCAAAGCCGCGAATCTCAATTTTTTCACCTTTTTGGAGCGCACCGATAATGCTCTCAAAAATGGTCTCGACGATCGTCTCGGATTCCTTGCGCGGGAGCTCCGTTACGCGCAAAACCTCTTCAATGAGGTCGGCCTTGGTCAGTGTGGGTTGCTTGGTCATCGTCCCGTCGCCTCGTCACCTTGCTTGAAATGGATCGCCTACCACTGCCTGTGGTCGCCCTAGCCCATGATGCCAAATGGCTTAGAAGAGCAGCACTGCTTGATGTGCCCCTCTTCCTATCATTAAAACGACCCGTAGGTAAATGAAATTATGCCGCTTGCCCCTGACCGACCTTGCTGCATAGGAACTGACTTCTAGCGCGCCGAAAGCTTGGACTGAATGGCGTCGCCGATAGTCGCTGTCGATGACGACTTGGTGGTCGATTTGTACTGCTCGATTTCGCGACGCTCTACCTGTTTGACCGCAGCCCGATAACTAAGCCCGATGCGACGCGTCTCCGGGCTGATCTTGATGATTTTGAAATCGTATTCTTTGCCAGGCTCCAGCGGTCCGGCGCTCTTCAGCGGTCCCGTCGTGGGCCGATGCATAGACGCGCCTTCATCGCGCCTGCGGCGGTCCTCAATCTCCGTATTATGGCAGAGCGCCTCGATATTCTCGCCCAGCTCGACAAACGCCCCGAAAGTGGCGATGCGCGAAACCTTGCCCTTCACCAGTTGACCGACCTTGTGTGACTTGAACCAGTCCCCCCAGATATCGTTGACCTGCTTGATGCCAAGGGAAACGCGGCGATTCTCCGGGTCGATCTTGAGCACCTTGGCGGTGATTGGCTCGCCCTTGCGGAAGACTTCGTGCGGATTCTTGACGCGCCCAGTCCAGCTGACGTCGCCAACATGCACGAGTCCGTCGAACCCGTCTTCGATTTCAATGAATGCGCCGAATTCAGCGATGTTACGCACCTTGCCGGTAACCACCGTGCCCACCGGATACTTCTCAGCGGTTTGCAGCCACGGATCAGGCAGCGCCTGCTTCATACCGAGAGAAACGCGGCGGTCGCTGGGCTTGATGTCCAGCACAACGACATCGACTTCTTCGCCGACCTTAACCAGCTTGGAAGGATGCGTGACCTTCTTGTTCCAGCTCATTTCCGAGACATGCACCAGTCCTTCGATGCCCTGCTCTAGCTCGACGAAGACGCCGTAATCCTTTTCCGCCCGCCGGATATTTCTCCGCGGCGTTCACCCACGGGTCAGCCGCGAGCTGTTTCAAGCCGAGCGAGACGCGTTGTTTCTCCTTATCAAACTTAAGGATGATAACGTCCAGCTCTTGCTCCGGCTTTACAACATCGGAAGGATGCTTGACGCGCCCCCAGCTCAGGTCCGTGAGGTGCAGCAAGCCGTCAATTCCGCCCAGATCGACAAAAGCGCCATACTCGGTGACGTTCTTCACGTGTCCATGCACGACTTGCCCTTCGTTCAGCGTTTCCATCAACGCGGCCCGCTTGGCGTGCAGCTCTTCTTCCAGCAATGCGCGGCGGCTGACAACCACGTTGCCGCGCCGCCGATTCAGCTTGGTAATGCGAACCTGGATTTCCTGGCCGAGCAGATTGTCCAGATTTTGCGTCGGGCGGAGATCATATTGCGAGCCGGGAAGAAAAGCGCGAACGCCGACGTCCACGACAAGGCCGCCCTTGATGCGGTCGACCACTTTGCCGGTAACCGTATCTTTCGCCTTAAACGCTGCGTCAATGCGTTCCCAAGTCCGGCGGCGCAGCACCTTTTGATACGAGACAATGATGTAGCCTTCTTTGCTCTCGCCGGTGCGCTGCACCTCAATCGTCGCGTTGGGTTCCGGACGCGGGATGTCCGTCTCCGAAAACTCCACCGCCGGAATAAGCCCTTCCGTTTTCTGCCCCAGGTCAACGACCACGCCCTGTTCGGTGTACGCGACAACCTTTACTTCGATAATTTCGTTCTGCGAAGCCGTTTCCTGCGGCTCGCCGTACTGCTCCATCAACTTACTCATCTCTTCAGAGCCGGCCGCTTCTTCCGCCGCCGCCGCCGCTTCGGCATCGACCGGAGCTGCAGCCTCTTTGCCGTGCGATTCCTGCGCTCCGGCTGGAGCTGCGGGTGCAACCGCCGCCTCCGGGCGAGAGTCGCCGTCAGCCTGCGGAACCGGAGTAGCCGTAGCTTCTTCCCTAGCCGCGTTGACGTCCGCTACGACTTCGCTTGCCCCGGCGCTTGCAGAGTTTCCGTCGTTCGTTGCCTTGGCTTTTTCTGATTCAGCGTCTTGTGCGGGAGCGGCTGCGGCCGCGGTTGACGGGTTATCGTGGTCAGGAAACATGGTTGATGGCCTCCGGGAGATGGCATCCTTATGTCGATAAAATTCCTTGCGATTGCCCATTAGGGGTTTGTGCAAGGAGGTTAACCGCCGAGCGGTCACCGAGGACAAAATGCTGCGGGCGTCGAAAACGCTGCAACCTGAAAATGATACGCGCCGCCTTTGCCTCGTGTCAATGAATCACGAGAGCTATTACTGTTAATTTATGCTCGGGCGCGGCCCGTTTGGCGGACTTCACGGCGAAAGTCCGGGGCGAATACTTCGACAGTCCGGCACATTTCGTAGAGGCGCGAACGCATGCGGGCGCCGATGCGATCGCCTAATACGTCTTCACGAACAACCACGCGCTGGCCCCCAGGCGAACGTGGTGCGGGCTCCGCGTTTGGCGCCTCATCGAGATAGTTGGTGGTTAGAATCGTGACGCGCCGCTCGTTGTAACGGGCATTTAGCACCAACCCGATGATGTCCAGAACCCAAACCGAAGGTTTGCTGGCCCCCAAGTCGTCTAGCACCAAAACTTCCACGGTGCGAATCGGTTCCAGAATGCTCATCTCCGTGGACTCGCTAGCCGGGTTGTAACTGGCTTGGATTTCCTTGAGCAGCTCGCGGTAATCGCAGAAAAGCCCTGCGTGTCCGCGGTGTATCAATTCTTTGAGCGCAGCTACCGCAAGATGCGTCTTTCCCACGCCTGAGGACCCCATCAACAGCAGTCCCTTTTCTGCCGAACCTGGATAGTCGCGAACAAATCCTTGCGTGACCAGGTTCGCATTCTTAAGCGATTGCGAATGTTGTGTGGTCCAGATCTTGCCGTCGACAAGGTCGGTGACGTAACTCTCAAAATCGCAATGCTCGTAACGCTTCGGCACTCGCGCGCGCTCCATCACGCGAGTCGCGCGTTCTTCCATGCCGCAGTCGCACGCCACAGCGACGTTGCCGCGCAGGCCGTCGGTTCGCGGCACCAGCTTCCATCCAGTTCCTCTGCAAAGCGTGCAATTTTCAAGGGCCATGTTGTAGGAGCCGGGCTTCAGCCCGGCGTGTTCAGTCTGTGTAAGGATAAGGGCGCGTGCTTTCGGCAGCAAGCTCTGGTCATTGGGAAAACTGTGGAAGCGCTGGCCGCAACTACTCGCAAAATAAAAGCGCCGGCAAGATGCCGCCGCTACGCAGCAATATAAGCCGATCTGTCAGTTGTTAGCCTTCTCTTATCGGCACGCGTATGACCCGCGGCGTGGCGCGAACAATCGCATGGCGCTGTGGATGGTCCTCCGCGCGCGATGCGACGCGGGACAACTCTTGCTGGACGACGTGCGCGAACTCCTCCATCTGGTGCTCCATCTCAATCATTTTCTCGCGCATATTCAGAATGATCTCGATGCCCGCCAGATTCACGCCCATGTCGCGCGCGAGCGTCAAAATAACATCCAATCGCTCCAGATCGCTGTCCGTGTAAAGGCGCGTATTGCCCTGCGACCGCGAAGGCTTCAGCAATAAAGCTCGGCCACCGCGCTGATCATATAGCCCGCTTTGGCTCGCTTCTTTGTCCGCGTTGGCATGTTAGCCGCCAGCCTTGCTAAATAGATCCTTCCGCGGGTCGCCCGGCTCCACTGCTTCGAGCTCCTTCATCAATTTGCGGATGCGCTCGTCTGTCGGCTTCGGCACCACCACCTGGATCTCCACGTATTGATCGCCACGTGTTCCGGTCCGCGCGTTCGGCACACCTTTTTCGCGTAGACGCAATGTGCTCCCGCAATTTGTTCCGGGCGGAATCCTGACCAGCGACCTGCCGTCAATTGTGGGCACTTCGATTTTCGCGCCGAGCGTAGCTTCGCTCACCGTCACCGGAACTTTTGTGTAGAGATCATCGCCGCGCCGGTCAAAAAACGGATGCGGCCGTACCTCGACCCGCAAGTATAGGTCGCCTGCCGGTGCACCCATCGTTCCCGAATTGCCTTTGCCCGGAACGCGCAAACGCGCACCGCTTGCAATCCCGGGAGGAATTCTCACCTCGATCGTTTCCGTCTTACGCACGCGGCCTTCGCCGCCGCAAGTGCGGCATGGCGTTCGAATCTTTCCCGTGCCCCCGCACCGCGTGCATGGAACGTTGAAGCGCATCTTGCCCGCGGCCTGCTGGATCGTTCCGCTGCCATTGCAAACCGGGCAAGTCTGCGGTGAACCGATCGCCCCTGTACCGTGGCAGGTTTCGCACGTGTCCAGCCGCGTGATCTGCAGCTTTTTCACCGCCCCGCGCACAGCATCCCAGAAATCGATTTCGATCTGATACTCAAGGTCGCCGCCGGCTTCCTGCTCCGGTTCGATAGCCGTGCCGCGCCCACCGCGGAAAAACTGGCTGAAGAGATCGCGGAAGTTGCCTCCGCCGCCACTTTCGGCTCCGCCCCCGCCAAAGTCAAAACCCCCGAAATCGAAATTCACGTCGGAGTCGCCGCCTCCTGCGCCGCCGGGCGGTGCGGCGCCAGGACTAAAGTTGTCGCTATAGAAGCCGCGCTCGTCATACATCTGCCGCTTCTTCGGATCGGAAAGTACGTCGTAGGCTTCCTGCAGCTGCTTGAATCTTTCCTCGGCCGACTTATCGCCGGGATTCAAGTCAGGGTGATATTTCCGCGCGAGCTTGCGAAATGCCGCGCGAATGTCCTTCGCGCCGGCTTTGCGCGGGACCCCGAGCAGTTCGTAGTAATCCCGTTTGGTCGTCGTTGCCATCTACAACCTGAAAAAATGACAGGGGCACAGCTAGCCTCGGGCAGGCACGCCGCGCCCCTACCGGTTTGTTCCGTTAGTTCGGACGCTTGCTTTCGTCGACGTCCACGTATTCGGCGTCGATAACATCGTCGGGTTTCTTCTGCTGTTGCTGTCCGCCGGCGCCCGATGCGCCGCCAGCCCCTGCGCCAGCTCCCGCACCCGCTGCTCCGGCCTGCGCCGCGCCTGCCGTCTGGCTCGCCCGGTACAGCACCTCGGCAACCTTCTGCAGTTGCCGCTCGATGTTTTCCGTAGCGGAGCGCAGTCGCGCCGTGCCACCTTCGCTCATCGCCTTCTTGGCGTCCTCGATCGCTTCTTCCAGAGATTTGGCATCCGCCTCCGCGATTTTGTCGCGGTTCTCGCGGACCATCTTCTCCGCCTGATAGACGATGCCGTCCAGCCGATTGCGCGACTCGACCTCCTCCATCCGCCGGCGATCTTCTTCGGCGTGGGATTCAGCCTCCACCCGCATCTTCTCTGCTTCTTCCTTCGTCAAGCCGGTGGAAGACTGGATGGTGATCTTCTGCTCCTTGTTGGTGGCCTTATCCTTCGCGCTCACGTTCAAGATGCCGTTCGCGTCGATGTCAAAGGTCACTTCGATCTGCGGAGTGCCGCGCGGAGCTGGCGGAATCCCGTCCAGCTTGAAGGTGCCAAGCGAGCGGTTGTCCTTCGCAAACTTGCGCTCGCCTTGCAGGACGTGTATCTCAACGCCAGGCTGATTGTCCGAAGCGGTCGAGTAGGTTTCCACCTTGCGCGTCGGTATCGTGGTGTTGCGCGGAATCTGTGGCGTCATCACTCCGCCGAGCGTTTCCACTCCCAGCGAGAGCGGCGTAACGTCCAGCAGCAGGATGTCCTTCACTTCTCCGCCCAGCACAGCACCTTGCACTGCCGCGCCGACTGCAACAACTTCATCGGGGTTCACGCCCTTGTGGGGCTCCTTACCGGCGAAGAAGTTGCGGACCAATTGCTGCACCTTCGGGATGCGCGTCGATCCGCCAACCAGCACGACTTCTTGAATGTCGGCCGGAGAAAGCTTGGCATCTTCCAGCGCAAGCTGAACCGGCTTCATCGTGCGATCCAGCAAATCGCTCATCAATTGTTCCAGCCGCGTGCGGGTCAGCTTCACCTGCATGTGGATGGGGCCAGACGGGCCCGCAGTGATGAACGGCAGATTGATCTCCGTCTCCATCATCTGCGAAAGCTCGATCTTGGCCTTTTCCGCGGCTTCCTTCAGTCGTTGCAACGCCATGCGGTCCTTGCCCAAATCGATGTTGTTCTCATTCTTGAACTCGCTGATGAGCCAGTCGACGATTCTCTGGTCGATGTCGTCGCCACCAAGGTGCGTGTCGCCGTTGGTCGACTTCACCTCGACCACGCCGGCTCCCACTTCCAGCACGGATATATCGAAAGTGCCTCCGCCGAAGTCGTAGACCGAGATCGTTTCATCGCTCTTCTTGTCCAATCCATACGCCAAAGCCGCGGCTGTGGGCTCGTTAATGATGCGAACCACTTCCATCGCGGCGATTTCGCCTGCCTGCTTGGTTGCTTGGCGTTGCGAGTCGTTGAAGTATGCCGGCACCGTAATGACAGCTTTGGTCACCTTTTCGCCCAGAAAATCTTCGGCAGCCGCCTTAAGCTTGCCCAAAATCATCGCGGAGATTTCCGGCGGGCTGTAGACCTTTCCGAAAATCTCGATGCGAGCGTCATCGTGCGGGCCCTTAACCACTTTATAGGGCACGCGCTTCATTTCCTCTTGCACTTCATCGTAGCGGCGGCCCATAAAGCGCTTGATGGAATAAATCGTGTTTTCCGGATTGGTTACCGCTTGACGCTTCGCTACTTGTCCTACCAGGCGCTCGCCACC
>WNFL01271367.1_pt1 | contig 10193 bp, 8 predicted proteins | sample 5400361 | NCBI WGS metagenome assembly WNFL01 (sample SAMN13153351, study PRJNA577476) | soil metagenome | isolation source: 40 cm soil on Douglas fir-dominated hillslope | place: USA:California | collected 2013-09-17
GTTCGTTCAAGCTGTTCGCGAAGGACGGCACGCCGATTCGCCACGATCAGTGCTGGATGGCGCTCGCGATCCAGCAGGACCGCGCCTTCACCAGCGAGGAGATCCTGGTCGAGCGCCCCAGCGGCGAGCGACTCACCGCCCTCGCCCATGCCAGCCCGCTCCACGATCCGAGCGGGCAGCTGGTGGGTGCGGTGAACGTGCTGGTGGACATCACCGAGCGCAAGCGGGCCGAGGACGCGCTCCGTGAGGCCGACCGGGCGCGCAACGAGTTCCTCGCCACCCTGGCCCACGAGCTGCGCAACCCGCTGGCGCCGATCCGGAACGCGGCCAAGATCCTGGACCTCCAGGGTGCGCCCACGACCGATGCGCAGTGGGCGCTCGACGTCATCGACCGTCAGCTCTGCAACATGTCCCGTCTCATCGACGACCTGGTGGACGTGGCGCGCATCACCAGCAACAAGCTGGAGCTGCGCCTGAGCCCGATCTCGCTCGCGGAGGCGATCCGCGCGGCGCTCGAGACCAGCGGGCCCCAGTTCGAGACCGTGGGCCTCCGTCTCGATGTGACCCTCCCGGCGGAACCGCTGAGGCTCGACGGGGATCATACCCGTCTGGCCCAGGCGATCTCGAACCTGCTCGACAACGCGGCGCGCTACACCGAGCGCGGCGGACGCGTCTGGCTCGAGGCCGAACGCATCGGGGATCGGGCCGAAGTGCGCATCCGCGACACCGGCATCGGCATCTCCGCCGAACGGCTCGGCGGCATCTTCGACGTCTTCACCAAGGGAGACCGCGCGCCGGACCGGCTCGCGAGCGGCCTGGGCGTGGGGCTCACCCTGGCCCGCCGGCTGGTCGAGCTCCACGGCGGCACGCTGCTCGCGCGCAGCGAAGGTCCCGGACGGGGCAGCGAGTTCGTCGTGTGCCTCCCGTTGCTCGCGGCCCCTGCGACGCCCGTTGCCTCGAGCGGCGGGGAGCACGCCAACGCCGGCGCGCCTTCGCCGGCCCTGCGGGTGCTGGTGGTGGACGACAACGAGGACTCGGCCACCAGCCTCGCCCTGCTGCTGCGGACCATGAAGCACGAGGTGCGCGCCTGCTACGACGGCCGCCAGGCGCTGGAGGCGGCCGATGAGTTCCGGCCGCAGGTGGTGCTGCTCGACATCGGCCTTCCGGGCCTGAGCGGGTACGACGTGGCGAGCGCCATCCGGGCCCAGGAATGGGGGCGGAGCACGCTGCTGATCGCGCTCACCGGTTGGGGTCAGGAGATGGATCGCACCCGTTCGCGCGACGCCGGGTTCGATCACCACATCGTGAAGCCGATGGACCTCCCGGTGTTGAGCCGGCTGCTCGAGTGCGCGTCGGCCCCGATGGCGGCAGCGTCCACGCCTTGAAAAATGCGGGTCAAACGCGGATTGGGTCTTGATCCCGCGCGCGGTTGCGTGCACGCTCGACCCACGGATCGTACCGCTCCCCGGGGGGTCCGACTTCAGAGAGGTGGAGCGATGAGAATCACCACGAAGCAGAGTCGTGGGTGGATCGTGGCGCTCGGCGCCACTCCACTGCTGGCCCTGATGCTGTCGGTCGGGATCGGTCACGCTGACTCGCGGATGCGAGGCGGAAATCCGGGCGGGGGGCACGAGCGCGGATCGGCAGGATCGTGGAGTGGAGGCCGCGGCGGCTCGAGCTGGCGCGGTGGCGGCAACGGCGGGCGGGACTACTCCCGGGGTGGTTCCTCCGGCGGCGGTTCGTCGCGCGGCGGGTATTCCGGCGGCGGGTACTCCCGGGGTGGGTATTCGGGTGGCTATTCGCGCGGCGGCTATCCGGGCGGCGGGTACTCGCGCGGCGGCGACTGGGGACGCGTGCGCTATCGTCCCGACTACGGCGGCCGTGGCTACTCCGGTGGCTACCGGCGCTACGGTCCGCGCGGCTACTACTACCCGCGTTCGCGCAGCTACGTCCACTTCGGGATCGGCTTCGGCTATCCGTACTACGGTGACTACGGCCCGACCCGGGTGGTGGTCGCACGGCCGGTGCGCACCATCCTGATCGCCAATTACCCCCCCTCCGGCTGCTACTACTACGACCCGTACTGCGACATGCGCTTCGACTGCCTGGACGACTACTACGAGCACATGCAGGACTGCGGTCACGACGCCACGCTCGAGGTGATCGACGGGAGCGGGGACTGCGTCGGAACCTATGGGTACGTCAACGGGGAGTGGACGATCGAGAACTGACGCGCGGACGTCCGCGCAGGATCGTCGGCCCGGTGCGAGGACGGCACCGGGCCCCTTTTTTGGTAGCCTTGCCGCATGGGCTTCATCCTCGCCGCCGCGTGGGCCCTGTGCGTGGTCGTCTTCCTGCCCGGGTCCTACGAAACTTGGGAGACCCCCAAGGCCGCCGTGCTGCGGATCGCGGGAGCCGGTCTCCTGGTCGCGGTCCTGGCGACGCCGGGCTGGAGCCGCCGCCTGGGCCGGCGACGGCTCGATCTCGCGGTCGTGCTGTGGCTGATCGTGGAGGCGCTCGCGACCCTGGCGTCCCGATCGCCGCGTCTGAGCCTGTTCGGGGACGCGATGCAGCACGAGGGCCTTCTCACCTCGATCGCGCTCGGCGGCATCTACCTGGCCTCGCGCTGCTGTCTCACCTCCGAGAAGGCGGCGAACCGCGCTCTCAACGCGTGGCTGGCCGCCGCCGGGGTCGCCGCGCTCTATGCGTTCGCGCAGGCGGCGGGGCTCGATCCCCTGCCGTGGCTCCGCTCGGCGACGATCGGCGGCGTGATCCGCCCGTTCGGAACCCTGGGCCACGCCAACGTGCTCGGGGCCACGACGGCCGCCGCGGCCACCCTCGCGCTCGCGCTGGCGCGGCGCGGCGGGCGGGCCCAGCCGGCCTACGCCGCGCTCACCGCGATCCTGGGCGCCGCGACGGTGCTGACCTTCTCCCGCGCTGCATGGATCGCGCTGGCGGTGGGCGCGACGATCGTCCTGGTGCTCGGCGCGGGGGGGCGGGGTGGGGTCCGCGTCACCCGCGGCGCTGCCCTGATCGCCGGCGGGATCGCCCTGGTGTTCTCCGTGGCGCTGGTCCTCTCGCCGTTCGGCGCCGCGGTTCTGGCGCGCCTGCGCGACCTCGTCGCGCCGGCGACGGGATCCAGCCTCGAGCGCCTCGGAGTGTGGCAGGCCGCGATCTCCGAGTGGCGTGAGCGCCCCCTCCTCGGGCAGGGTCCCGACACCTTCGCGCTCGCGTACACACGTCTCCAGCCGCCCGGGCAGTGGACCTACGAGTGGAACCACACCGCCTGGGACGCGCACTCGATCGTCCTCCACCATCTGGCGACCCGCGGTTCGGTCGGTTTGCTGGTGGCGGCGGTCGCCGCCCTCGCCCTGGCGAGCGCCGCACGACACACGTGGCGCGCCGGAGGGGCGGCGAAGCTCGCGCTGCCGGGGCTCGCGGGAGCGCTGGTCGCGATGCTGGTCGCCGGGGCGACCGGAGCCGTCGGGATCGCGGGCGCGTTCACCCTCGTGGTGCTGTCCGCCATGGTCGTGAGCCTGACCCCGGCGGAGGCGGCCGCGGTGGTCGCGCCCGCGACCTCCAAACCCGAGCCGGGCCGGCGTCGCGGGCACAAGCGGCCGACCGCAGGTCCGCCGTGGAGGAGCGCGCTCCCGTGGATCGCCGGCGCCGCTGTCGCCCTGCCGATGATGCTGTTCTCGGGGCTCGACGTCGCCGGGTTGATGGCCGCCGGCGAGGCGCGCGCGTGGTCGGCGCGAGACGAGTCCGCCGCGGATCCAGGCGCACGTGAGCAGTACGAATCGGTGGCGCAGATCTGCCGCGCCGCCGCACGACAAGTGGTGTGGGACGACACGGCGCCGTGCGAGCTGAGCCAGCTCCTCCAGCGGTGGGCCGCGGGCGATCCGAGGCCGGGACTCTTGGCGGAGGCCGAGACCGCCGCTCGCGAGGCGACCCGGCGCGTCCCGCTGCGCGTCACGAACCGCAGTCAGCTGGCCAGCGTGCTGGCCGACGCGGCGCGCCGCGATCCGGCTCGGATGCCGGAATGCGAAGCGGAATTCCGGCGGGCGGCCGCGCTCGCACCTTACGATGCCCAGCTCCTTGCGAGCTGGGCCCGCGCCCGGGTCGCGCTCGGCCATGCGCGCGAGGCCCTCGAGCCGGCGCGGCGGGCGGTCGCCCTCTACCCTGCGAGCGGGTTCGCGCTGCGGGCCCTGGCGGAGACCGAGCTGGCGGCGGGGGACAGCGTCGCCGCACGCGCCATCCTGGCGCGCTCCCTGAGCTCGAACTGGTACAGCGAGCCGCGCGCGCGGGCCGATGCGCAGGCGAGGCTCACAGCACTCGGCCGCGCGCAGTGACCGGGCGCGGGGCTCGCCCGCGACTCATCGGACCCTGCGACCCCCGGACCGGGTACGGGCCGCCGGATGTGCCGCATGCGCGCTCGAGCGCTTCGAAGACGCACGGGCGGACGTCGTCCGACCCAGACGCGCGTGCGCCGCGCGCAGCAGGCGCTCGGTGTCCTCCCAGCCGATGCAGGCGTCGGTGATGGACACGCCATAGCGCAGCGTCGCGGGCACGCCCATCAGCTCCTGGCGGCCGGGGTGCAGGTTGCTCTCGAGCATGGCGCCGATCAGCGCGCGGTTCCCGGTGGCACGCTGCTCGATCACGCTCGACCACACCACGTGCTGGCGCTCGTGGCGCTTGCCCGAGTTCGAGTGGCTGCAGTCCACCATCAGCCGCGCCGGCAGCCCGGCCTCGCTCAGCTCGGCGGCCGCGCGGGCGACGCTGCGCGGGCTGTAGTTCGGCGCGTTGCGGCCCCCGCGCAGGATGACGTGGCCGACCGGGTTCCCGCGCGTCGCCACGATGCAGGTCCGTCCGGTGTCGTCGATGCCGAGGAAGCGGTGGGGGCGCCGCGCGGACTCCAGCGCCTCGACGGCGGGCCGCAGCTGGCCCTCGGTGGTGTTCTTGTATCCGGCCGGCATGCTGAGGCCGCTCGCCATCTGGCGGTGGGTCTGGGATTCGATGGTGCGGGCACCGATCGCCGCCCAGCTCACCAGGTCGTCGATGTACTGGGGCGTGATCGGATCCAGCATCTCGGTGCCGGCCGGCAGCCCGCGCCCGGTGACACGCAGCAGCAGGCCGCGCGCCATCCGCAGCCCGGATTCCAGGTCGAAGCTGCCGTCGAGATGAGGGTCGTTGATCAGGCCCTTCCATCCGAGCGTGGTGCGCGGCTTCTCGAAGTAGGTGCGCATCAGGATGCAGAGGCGATCGGACAGCTCCTCGCGCAGCCGCGCGAGACGCTCCGCGTACTCCTCGGCGGCGTCGACGTCGTGGATCGAGCACGGCCCGACCAGCACCAGGAAGCGCGGATCGCGCCCCTCGACGATCGCACGCACGTCCTCGCGGCCCTCGACCACGGTGGCGTGCGCGCGCGGCCCGATCGGGAGCGCGGCCTTCAGCCTCCGCGGCGGGATCAGCGACTGCATGCCCGCGACGTTGAGGTTGTGGGTCGCCGGCAGCGGGGACCGCCGCGATGCGCGTTCGCTCATGAGTCCTCGTGGGGAGTGCCGGTGAGCACGCGAGCATAGCAGTCGGCCGCGCAGGCGACACGAGATCGGGCCCGCGGGTAGGATGCGGCCGTGCCCCGGGACCTCGAGACCCCGACGCTCACCGCGCTGACGCTGGTCGCGTTCGCCTCGAACTCGATCCTGACCCGCATGGCGCTGGCCGCCCACGAGATCGACGCCAGCAGCTTCACCGCGGTCCGCATCGTCTCGGGCGCGCTGATGCTGGCGGCGATCGTCCGGCTCAAGGACGGATCCTGGGGCGCGCTCCGCGGCCGCGGTGGGGTGGGCCCGCTCGCCCTGTTCGGCTACGTCGCGCCGTTCTCGTTCGCCTACCTGCGCATCGGTGCCGCGGTCGGGGCGCTGGTCCTGTTCGGCGTGGTCCAGCTCACCATGATCGGCTGGGGGCTCGCACGCGGCGAGCGCCCCGGGCTTCGCACCTGGATCGGGCTCGCGATCGCGGCGACCGGCCTGGTCGCGCTGGTGGCGCGCCCGGCGTCGCGCCCGGATCCGCTCGGAGTCGCGCTCATGACCCTGGCCGGCGTGTCCTGGGGTGTCTACTCCCTGGCCGGCCGCGGCACGCCCGATCCGCTGGCCGCCAACGCGCGCAGCTTCCTGTGGTGCGTCCCGGCGGTGGCGGCGCTCAGCCTGATGACGCAGCACGCGAGATTCACCAGCGCGCGCGGGCTGACCCTGGCCGTGGTCTCGGGCGCGATCACCTCGGGCCTGGGCTACGCGATCTGGTACCGCGCGCTGCGCGGGCTGAGCGCGACGCAGGCCGCGGTGGTGCAGCTCAGCGTGCCGGTGATCGCGGCGCTCGCCGCGGTCGCGTTCCTCGGCGAGACGCTGTCGGTCCGGCTCGCGATCTGCGGGATCGCCGTGCTGAGCGGCGTCGCCCTGGTGCTCACGGCAGGGGGTGCGACGCCCGGCCTGAGGCCGGACGCGCGGAGGCGCCGACCCCGGCTCAGTCGCGCGACCCCCTCCGCGCCTCGTAGGCCCGGTACTGCAGGGCCTCGGCCAGGCGCATCGCGCTGACGCGCTCTTCGGCCGACAGGTCGGCGATGGTGCGGGCCACGCGCAGCGCGCGGTGGACCGCACGGGCCGACATGCCGCCGCGGTCGACGGCATCGGCGACCAGCCGCCGGCCCGAAGCATCGAGCGCGGCGTGCGTCCGGAGCGCGGCATCCGTCAGCGTCGCGTTCAGCGTTCCGCGCTCGTGCTGTCGGGCCCGCGCCTGCAGCACCCGGGCGCGCACCGCGTCGCTCGACTCGCTGGGGGAGGCGCGCAGCAGCTCCTCCGAGGTGAGGGCCGGGACCTCGACCTGCAGGTCCAGGCGATCCAGCACCGGACCACTCACCCGCGCGCCGTAGCGCGCCAGCTCGGCCGGCGTGCACCGGCAGCCGCGACGGGGATGGCCGAGCCATCCGCAGGCGCACGGGTTCATGGCACCGACCAGCTGCGCCCGCGCCGGGAACACCGCGTGCCCGCTGGCACGCGCGAGCGAGATCCATCCGACCTCGAGCGGCTCGCGCAGGGCGTCGAGCGACGCCGGCGGGTACTGCGACAGCTCGTCCAGGAACAGCACGCCGTGGTGCGCGAGCGAGATCTCGCCCGGGCGCGGCGGTGTGCCGCCACCGATCAGGCCGGCGCGCGTCACCGAGTGATGGGGCATCCGGAACGGGCGCCGCTGGATCAGGCCGCGGCCCGGCGGCCGCACCCCGGACGCCGAGTGCAGGCGGGTGACGGTCAGCGCCTCGGCCGGGGCCAGGGGCGGGAGGATTCCCGGCAGCCGGCTCGCGAGCATGGACTTGCCCGCGCCGGGCGGCCCGATGAAGAGCAGGTGATGCCCGCCCGCCGCCGCGATCTCGAGCGCGCGCCGGCCGACCGCCTGCCCGCGCACCTCCGCCAGGTCCGGCACCACCTCGGAGGTCTCCTCCGGGGGCGCGGGAGGTGCCGGGGCGATCTCGCCTCCGCGCAGCCAGGTCACCACCTCGAGCAGGGTCCGCGCGCCGAGCACCTCGAGGCCGTCCACCAGCGCCGCCTCGGGCGCGGCGTCCATGGCGCAGATCAACCTCGCGCTCCCGGCCCGCTGGGTCCGCTCGGCCAGGCTCAGGGTTCCCCGCACCGGCCGCAGCGAGCCGTCGAGCGCGAGCTCGCCGACCATCGCGGTCTCCGCCAGCCGCCCGGCCGGCGCCTGGGCGGTCGCCACCAGGATGCCGAGCGCGATCGCGAGATCCGCCGAGGTTCCCTCCTTGCGGCGCTCGGCCGGTCCCAGGTTCACGGTGACCCGGCGGTCGGGGACCTGGAAGCCGGCGTTGCGCAGCGCGGGCCACACGCGATCCCGCGCCTCGCGCGCCGACGCATCGGGCAGGCCGACGAGGATGAACCCCGGCAGGCCGGGGCCGACGTCCACTTCGCACTCGACGGGAAACGCCTCGAGTCCCCACAGCGCGGCGGTGCGCACGCGGCTCAACATCAGCGATGCTCCGCGGGGGCGGGTCGCGGGAGCGGGCTGCGGGACCGGCGCCGGGACGCTAGTCCCGGCCCCCGCATGGGTCAAGGGTCGTCATGCTACCCTGCCGCTCCGCCATGGCCGTGACCTCTCCGCCGGACCCTCTCGATCGCAGGCTCGCGGCCGCGCTGCTCGCGATCGTCGTGCTCGGGCCGGCGATCGCGCAGGCCTGGCTGGTGAGCCACTACCAGACCCTGCCGGGGACGATCTTCGGCACCGACGTCTACTACCAGCTCGGCTGCATCCAGAGCATTCGCGCCTCGTTCAATCCGATGGCGTCGTGCAGCGCGTGCGCCGCGATCCCCGGGTACCTGCCCCTCTACGGAACGCTGATCGCGATGCTCTCGTGGGTCACGCGTCTCGATCCGATGGCCGCGGTGCTGGTCGCCTCGGTCGCCCTCAAGGCCCTGTCGATCACGATCGCCTACCAGGTGTTCCGCCGCCTCCACGGCCCCACGGTCGGCCTCCTGTTCGCCGCGCTGTGGAGCGTGCTGTTTCCCGACGCGGCGATGCGTTACACCGAGTTCACCACCGAGATCCTGGTCCCGCTCAACCTGTTCGCGCTCCACCGCCTGCTCGAGCGGCCGGGTCCGAAGCGCGCGCTGATCGTCGGACTGCTGCTCGCGCTCACCGGCTACGCGCACGCGGTGGCGTTCGTGGGCGGGGTGCTGATCGCGGTCCTCGCGATCGTCCTCGACGCGGGGGTCGCCGGGCTGGCGCGCGCGCCGGGCCCCGGCCTGCGGGATCGCGTGGTGTCGCTCGGGATCGTGCTGGCCTCGCTCTCGCTGGCGCTCGGCTACTGGTACCGGCCGATCTTCGTCTATCACGGGCACCTCTCGACCCACTACATCGACTGGAACCGGGAGAGCATCCTGATGAGCTTCGGCGAGCAGTGGCTGTTCGCGAAGCGGGTCGCGGTCTGGGCGTTCCACGTGTCGTGGGGACGCACGCTGCTCAACCTGGGAGCGCTCGCGGGCGCGGCGCTCGCGCTGCGCCGGGTGCGCGAGCCGGCCACACGCGCGACGCTGATCGTCGCGGTCGCGACCTTCCTCTCGATCTTCCACTACTTCGCGACCCAGCCGCTGCTCAAGACCAACTTCGTGCCGGAGTACATGGTGATGATGCTGTGGAGCGTGGCCCGCCTGTTCCCGGTCGCGTGGCTCGTGAGCGCGCTCCTCACCCGGCCGAGGCTGAGGCCGGTCGCTCCGGTGCTCGCCTCCCTGGCGGTGATGCTGGCGATGGTCCATGCCGTCGTGCGGGTGCGCGCGACCCTGCCGGACCGCTCCTCGCGGCTCGCGGTCGAGCCGTTGCCGCCGCGCTGGGCGCAGCTCGCCGCCTACGTCCGCGGTCACACGCAGCCGGAGGACGTGTTCCTCTCGACCAACGAGCTGAGCTTCGCGCTCAGCGCGCTGACCGGGCGCAAGGTGCTGGTCACGCGCCGCGGGCAGAACGATCCCTACATCGACATGGACGCGCGCAACCGGGACGCGGCGCTGATCCTCTACGGCCGCGACGAGGCCAAGCGCGGCGAACGGATGCGGCGCTGGGGCATCGACTACGTGCTATGGACCCGGGACTGGTCGTCGAGCAACTGGCGTCACGTCGCGATCGGGCGGCCCGAGGCCTTCGATCCGCTGCTGTGGTTCGAGGACCCCGCGGGCGATGCCGAGGTGTCGGCCGCCGGGGTCCAGATCGACCACCAGGTGACCTGGGTGGATCCCAACATCCGCTACCCGCGCGTGCGCCAGTTCCCGCTCACCCTGGTGACGCCGCGCAACGACACCCGTCCCGAGCGCCCGTGGCGCCCCGAGCTGGACGCGCGGCTCGAGCGGGTGTGGAGCTGCGAGGAGCACGGCCAGCCGGCCGCGGCGCTGTACCGCGTCCGGCCCTGAGCCTCGCGCTCAGTGCGCGGACGACGGCGCGATCGCGTCCGGTGCCGGCAGGTGCAGCGCGCTGCTCGCCAGCTCCACGTACCCCGCATCCGGCACGCGCGTACGCTCGAGCCCGCGGATCCTGCCGCGGTGATCGATCGCGAACCACGCCGGCTCGGGCCGGCGCGTGGTCGCGCCCAGCACGCTGAACTGGCCGGCGATCACGGCGCGGTTGTTCGGGATCACGAGATAGTG
>WNFL01432804.1_pt3 | contig 10193 bp, 15 predicted proteins | sample 5400361 | NCBI WGS metagenome assembly WNFL01 (sample SAMN13153351, study PRJNA577476) | soil metagenome | isolation source: 40 cm soil on Douglas fir-dominated hillslope | place: USA:California | collected 2013-09-17
TACCTACCCTATCTCGGCGCTACGTAACCGCCACTTCAGGATTATCCTTGTGTCCCAACATCCTCTGGCCTTCCAGGGTCTGGCCGCACAGGCCAGTGAACTGGTGGAGTGGAGTCATTTCTTGGGTCGTCCTCGAGAATCTAGAGCGATTGCACCATCATCCCTTAGCCCTCAACGTTTCCAACAAGTCGACCCTTTCCCCTCGGACCCGTAACACCTTCAGTCCTTTGCGTTTGGCCTCTCTGTCGAGTGTAAAGAGAGGTACTATCCGGTCAACGAGGTCAACGCATTATAAGACAGAACCACTGTCCCAAGAGGCGGGAAGTGGTCTCCGGTCAAATCTAAGAGAGGTCCCTTCATACTCAGTGATCTGCACGGAGTTGCCTAGGTTGCAATTGTCGAGCCGAAGCTCCTCGAGATTCAGCAAGAAGAATGAGCCCTTCCTGTACTCGGTAGACCATACGAAGGGTCCCTCCTGTGGCCCTTTAGTGCCAGTGTACGGATAGAGTGGGGAAATGGTTGCTCCAAATGGTCACCAACGGGAGCGTCGGCATTGACAGGGCGGGGGAGCACCGCAGACGAGAAGTTGCGGTTGTGAGACCGAGGTTGTGATTATGGGAGAATGAGAGTCGAATGTGATCCATCGAAAAAAGAATGGCTGTTCGAATAAACAAAGTTGGCGATTGTCTGTGAGCGACAGTTGAGCGATGGTTGGGTAAGTGGCTTCAGCCTCGGCAGCTGCGGCCAATGCTTCGGCCACCCTTCGGTCATTAGCCCTTGCTCAATCTCGAGCTCCCAAGCGGGGTTTTCCGCTCTCTTTGTCGGCAGGGAGACACGGCTCAGGCTCAGGCTACGGATCCGAATATGGTCTACGCTTCACACGGCGTTCCGTTTCCATCTCTCAAGCCTTCTTCATAAGTCCTTTCTTGCCAATAATAACTTTCGCACCTACGACGAGAAGGTTCTCTGTTGTGCCGATCTCGATCTTATTATCTTTGAATGCAGCCGCCACGACTTGTTCGCCAGGGTTCTCGTTCACACTGAGGAACCTGAGTTTAGGGAAATTCGAGAGAGGTGGGAGGGAAGGAAGTCAGTTCCATATTGCGTGGTGCCATCCACGGTATCTGCAATATGGCAGAGGGGCCAGGGAGCCGGTAAGGTCAATGGAGGCAGTTGAAGCACATAACATATGGGTCATGCGAACATAATGAACGAAGGTAGTGAAGTTTTATTCCGTTCTTCTTACAACCATATAGTCCTTTGGTAATCCTGACGCTTCCTTCATCCTTCCAATTCGACCGGTTCGCGCGCTACAGAGTACTTGAGTTTCTTAAGGGGCCGTGGGTCTTCATTTACAGAATCATCCAAATGCTTTCGTTTTCCTTTTCCTAAACCAGGCTGGATCCAATCCGTAGGCACTGTCAGTTCTTGCGTTTGAGAATCCTCAAGTACGGAGCTCTGCAAAGAAGCTTGGTCATGTGAACGAGTTATGTCAGGATTCGGTGCCAATGCAGGAGAAAAGACGGTGCTTGTTACAGCAGCTTGGCTCGCTGAATGCATTTCGATATCGGACCTCGAGACACGATCAGTGAAATCCATGTGCAATGGACCGGGAGAGTCGTGCTCCGTGCTGGGTTTCTGATCTCCTTGTTAGTTCTGGCTCATCAAAATTTCCGACCGCTTACTCCAATGTTGGAGCCTCTATGTGTATCATCCTGACAGCATTCGTCAAAACACTTATTCAAAGACTCAAACCGTGTTCGAACCCTCTGCCCCAGTCCAACAAACTTGCGTTCCGTATCTTCGCTAGGATCGAAATACCTTTGCCGTGCCCGATTCGCCACCATCGAGGTGACTGCTTGATGCCTCGTCTTTCCGGTCTTGCGTTGTTTCCCTTTCTGCTTGGAGGTACCTTGACGCTGTGACTGGTTGGTAGTTGTTTCGAGTAAGCCGATCGAGTCGGATTGTGTGTACTCCAGAGCAATAAATCCTAAATAGCAGCATTACTGAAGTGACCATCGTCAAGTCCCTCTCCAATTCAGGAATACCTTCTATCTCCAACCGTTTCCAGAGCTGCCTGGAAACAGCCGGATTGCACCCTGGAGGACATTAGTTTCTTCTACACACCCTTCACGATTCGGAACATACCAACGAGTTTCCTAAAGTTTGTTACATTCTCTGGATTCTCTACCTCGACGATCTTGAGGGCACGACTATGCTGGCTCTTACTATCTGCGACGCAGAGAAAATGGGGGGTCACTCACCGAAACAAAGCGAGATCCTTGTACTTCGCGATCATCTCAAGAATCTTCCTTTCGCTGAATAGACCGATCGCAGGGTCTCCGCGAAGACGGCACTCAAAGCACTTGAACGTTTCTGGGAGCCGTGTATCCTTGTCGGAATGATAACCATGGCACCTATACCCATAGTGAGACCCTGAAGGAGAAAACACCTAGATACGCACCATAGGTGGACCCAACGTTTACAAGGGCCTTCACATAGGCAGACCGAGTAGTCCTCCGCATCAGCAGCAACGTCGCACTCGCAAGAAACGAGAAGAGGTTCTATATCGACATCGGAGTGTTCTATCCCTGTACCTGCTTCGGCATTCGACTCGACGATGGAGGACACTGTGCTGGATACCTGGGCTTGTCCGGGACCCGTCCACTGAGTTTCGAAAGCTACCTATGTGTAGGCAAGGGGCAGTAGTCTATAAGGTAGGGATCGTCTTACCGAGGACCTGAGACATTTCTTGTGGTGGACCCTCCGAAAGGGCGAGCTTTTGCATGCCGAAGTCCTCTTCCATTTCGGAAAGCGACGACTCAATCGAGGAGGGCACTAGAGTCGATGTACCTTGTTTGGGTGGCGCCGGAGGTATGGAGGACTGGCCCTCGTCGATGAGCTGAGTTCCTTCGGTGACTTGTGTTGTGCCCACGGAAGGAGCCTGTAAAGCCGCAGAGATAACGTCGTCGGGTACGACGTTCGGACGACCCTCGTATTGCCTACCAAGAGGCGCGAATGTACCATCCGGTTGGCGCTCTCCAAGAAGGGTTGAACGAGGTGGATCCTCCTGCGAGGAGTCATTCGCACCCTCCTGAATAGGTTCCTCGGCGGCCCAAGCAACCTTTCTCTGTAATCCGTCCACTCGTTGAATTTCGTGTTGTTCTTCGAGTGCGGCGAGGTCGTCTTTGCGAATACCGTCAGGATTGCCTCCATGGGAGATCCCTTGAACAATACTGTCCTCCGACTCTGGGTTAGGAAGGGAATTCGCAATGCTTTCGACCTGGACCATGACGCTGCGGTGGCGAATCAATCCTGGCAGCCATATTCGTGCAGTCGGAGAGAGCTACCAACCCGAGATGACGAGTGTCCACTGTGCCAATAGATATACGTTCAGGTGGTTCATTTACGTCGTGCGTGGTGAATACGAGGGGGTTAGAATCCCCACTACCATTCTGAGGAGCTGGAATGAACATGGGCGGTTCATAATCGTCGGGACAGCTCTCATTATATGCCAACTTGAATGTCACGAGCTTGCGTTCTGCGAAACATTTCAACACAGGCTACTTCTGTAAGACGTGATGGACGTACTTGGGAGCGTCTCCAACTGCTGGGTGATAGCTATGAGGTTCTTTACGACGTTCTGCGAGATAAATAAGCGACGTTCAAGGAGGATATAGACCACGAGAAGTAGTACCCGCACGCTAAGCTTTACTTCACTGAGCTTTGGTGCACGGTTGGAAATAGCCGCTTTAGCAAATGGGTCCTTTGAATTATCCCTCAGACGTTGGTGATGATCCGTTATGGAAAGCGTAGGAATCTGGACGGACGAATCGGCGAGCTTGTGGTAATGAAACGAAAACGTGTACGCCTCGACGATATTATTCGGATCCTCCTTGTCCTATGGGAACAGTCAAACGAGCGCCGGGACAGAGATGGAGGTGGAGCATTGAAAGCAAAGGACCGCCCACCAAGTACAACGCAAGAATGAATGTCTTCAGGTATTGTTTCTCCAACGCATGGAAGACGCCCTTCTCCAAATAATCCAGGAGGAGGTCGCCCTCGGACGAGAACCCACGACGGACGGCCATGATCTTGAAATTAGAGACGCGACCGCCGTCGGTGGTCTGCGAGCAGGTCGAACCCGGACCGCTTTCAGAATCGCCCACGACAAGACGGGCTAAGAACCTGGTGGTCAAAGGAAGGTACAAATACAAACTCCGTGGGACAAAGCGTACCATTGCAAAAGTTGTCTTCGGGCAACAAGTTCCTGGTGGGGTTGGCGAAATGCGAACGAACAGGCATGATTCAGGGACATGGTTTAGGGAAGATGAGGACGGCGGGGGTGAGGGTGGGGAGGGGGGTAAGGTAGCGTCAATAGTAAGGACAGGGAAACTGGTGGCTGGTAACTGGTGGCTGGTAACTGGTAACTGGTAACTGGTAACTAGGCCGCACCTCAGGTACATGATGCAACCGAAGCTGGCAGAGAGAACGGTCTGGATCGCGATGAGCGATTGAGTGCCCGTCATCTGGGCCTATTTCATTGGGGACGAAAAAATCGACGCGTCAAACACGGTGACAGACGCGCCGTTTAATGCGCACAAACGTAAAACGTACCTGCTCAACGTCTTCGAGCTCGAGCTGCGCTTGCATCGTAACTAACTCGGGGCGGAGTCGGAGTTCAAGTTTGTTCAGCCCATTGCCCATTTGTTGATCCCGCCGTTATGTTCGAATATTTGATATTTTGATATTTGATATTTGATATTTATTATAACGTGAATTAGAAAACCTCCAAAGAAAGACTACAAATGGTAAAAACTGTCATTAACAACGATCTTAGGACAAATGTAGATACTATACCCCAACCGATTATAAACAAAAGAATTCTTATTTAAATAATAATAATTGGGGACTCGCTCACCAGCTCCAGTGAGAATAAGCACCTGCAAAAAAAAAAAACCCCCCCAAACATAAACCCCAGGAGTGTCAGGTTCTGTCAGGCTGGGAGGGGCTGAGTGCACAGTATGTCTGCTCCTGGGACTGGAACCCACGGCGGGGGCCGACATGACGAGAACAGGGACCGGCGCCAGGGACTTTAATTGCCGAGCTGTGTCGAGGGTCGAGGCAAGGGCGCCAGGCCAAGCATAGCCCCAGTTTTTTATTCAGTCGAGTTCGGCAGGATAACCCGATAACCCGTGCTACCGAACCATTTCCATGGGTCATTTGTAGCAGGTACACCCTCCCCCTAACACTTAATGTTAACTACCTGTTCCCACGCATTAGGTCTCATAATTACGAGAGCGTTTAGCAACAGGAGACAACATCAGAAAGCAGCACAGGATAAAACCGCACACCAGAGAGCAACAACTGAAGTGGTATCCGACTTGCACAACTGCCAAGTTCTACATAATAACCAGATCAACAACAAGGACACTTGCCCCTTATAAACCAGTCTCCGCAAACGTCGGACCCGCTTGGACCATAAGGGTTTTCCACCGGGACTGGTCAGGATCGTATTGTGAAGGGTCGGTGTGCTCTTCGGTTAGCGTCTTCACGTTCACGATCATCGAAGACGTCGGTTGTACCGTTTTTTCGCTTGAACGGAACATAGCCACCACTTTCGAGACGAACGCCCCAGACCCTAGTGTCTCTTCTGGTGCCTCCAAGTCGCAGTCAGATGATGTCCGGCGTGTTGATGCAGCGGATGCTGGGCGGTTGCGGGGCACACTGCGTGGTTGCGAGCGGGTGTTTGACCGCGGTGAAGGACCCTCGGTCCTGACGTGGACCTCGGTCGATTCACCTTCTGGTGTCGTACACCGTGGCATTTCGGAATCATGAACAGCAGCGGCAATATCGTGATAACGTTTTTCAGAATATTGTCGTTGTATTTTACCACCTGAACAGCTGATTAGTTTTAAAACAATGAAAAATAGGGATTTTTAACGTACCGAGAGTATCTGCCCTGCCAAGATAGGTGTCGCGGATGCGATCTACACCTCTATTTGTCCCGCACCCAGGGTTGCTCATGAGAATACTAGCTGTGGTCTGTGCTGGGTTCATCACATCCAGCTTGTCGGTCATCTCGTATTCCGAAACGTCTGACAAGTTCGTTCGTGCCACACCAGGAAAGAGGATAGTCCGTTGGGACGTGACAGCCGAGGGATCATCATTAGTAAGCATGCCTTTACTCCGGACGAGTCCATTCTCCGGTGGGTGGCCGGTCTGGGGCTTTCGAGTGGGAGAACCGGAGCGTCGCTTGTCCGGGGTTGCCGCATGATCAGCAGAAGCGGCCTCATCAAGGGAATTGGTGACAAAGAACAAGGCGAGTGCGTTAATGGTGACATCGGTGCCGCAGGAGCCGAGACAAACCCAACCCAACTGTTGGCCGTGCATGATGGTAAGGATGACCATATTTACGGCGGATGTGACGAGGGCAACAGCAGCAGCGAAGAGAGTGCGCCTGGCGAGGCGTCGGAGGCGGGGGGTGAGCCTGTAGGAAGAACGGTAGAGGGGGTGCAAGAAGAGGCTGCGAATGGTGGGAGATAAGCGAAGAGCAATGATGTAGGGAGAGACGTGACGTACCAGGTGAATAGAACATTGAGAATAAGGTCGTAAACCAAGAGAGATAAAGAACTGTGTGATAAGTAATTTAGATGGATGTGTCGACGAAGGCGATTTGGTGTACGCACGCAGGGGTGGCCAAACCGATAACGCAGGCGTTATCTGAGCCATCCATGATGACATTTGTGTAGGGGAAGTAATGGGAGGTACCATCTCGGAGGAAAGAAATCCTCCCCCATACCATAAGTACGAATACAATTAGGTAGCCGGTGAGGAATACGAGACAAATTCGGTAGGCAGTCGAGTGCAATCGAGATACTCCAGGATTGACGGCGTGTACGCGCTCGGCTGAACGACTTGTGTCAGTGATACTGGGTGTGGGGAAGAGTGGGGGAGGAAAACCGACCGAGGAAGGTATAGACGAGCACTTTACTCGACGCGTAAAATACGATGCAGAGGAAAATGGCGCCTTGACAGGTTTCGGGGTTGAGCGAGAGGCCAATACCAGAAATCATGAGAGCGGAGCTAAAAACGAAGATCCAGCTATCAATGAAGGCAGCGATGAGGATCCATCGACTTGGGGGGGCTGGAAAATGGGATGTGGGTGGAAGGAGGTGATTAGGAGCCTTTGGGGACATTGTTGGAGGGCGTGCAACTGACCATCGAGGGTGAAGCCGGTTATCCTCCTTGCGGTACAAAAGGATAGTACAGAAACGCCTGGGAACTGTCAGAGAAACACAGAATGGGGGAAGGCAGCGTACCGAATAGGCTGATGAGGACGGAGAGAGCACGAAAACCCTCCGGGGAGGGGTCGGGAAAGACGATCGGGTCGGCACCTGCAGCAGCGGACACGGAGGGTAGGAAGACGAAGAAGGAGAGCGCGAAGAAGGACACCGCGATGGGCAGCGAGGGGGGCATTGGGAGAGGGGATGCAGGACGATGGGAAGGGGAAGGGGTGCAGGTCGGACGAGCAAGGGCAAGAAAAGCCGCTACGGGAGAGAAAAATAAAAACATAAAATGACTAACGCCCATGCGTAATCCTAAACGCCAACAACGCCAACGCCAACGCCAATGCCAACGCCAACGCCAGAGCCGCCGTCGGTTAGCCGCGGTTCATCGATTGACACGGACCTGATTACTGATCGTGCTCATCGCTCTCGATCAACTTGAGTGGGCTGCTTCTCTTGCTGCTCGCTAATCGTTGCGTTGCGTTGCGTGCGAACTCCGCGAACTCCGCGCCCGCAACCTCGCAACCATGCACGGATAAAAGCTAAGGTGGGTACACACATCTCGCATATTAATACTAATATGTTCAAATTCGAATATTCGAATATATCAACAAATCTCCTTCTCCCCACGGCTCACCACGCTCCACTTCCACCAAAAGCCACCCGCAGGTCTCGCAGGATAACCCCTCGACTCGACCCTATCTGCCGTGTCATCTCCGCCTGCCGATCCAGCGGGAGCATTTCGAACATCTCCAGCAGAGGTCCATCCAGGATCCCCTTGAGCAACGGTCGTGCAACGGAGTCGTTTGGCACCGTCCTACAAGAAAGAAAAAGTAAAAGGGAAAAATGAATAAGTACCGAATAGTGCCCTTTAAATCGTACCTGAACGCCTTGGCATTCAGTCCCGCGACTTGTTGCACATTCCGGGAAAGTTGTCCCTGAAGCAACTGCAAACGCTTGTAGATCTCGTCCTCGATCGGGATTACCTCACAGAGTGAGCCATCGACAGCAGCTGTCAAAAAAACTCATTAGCCCTCTTCCAGCTTCTGTCACGAAAATCACTCGTACCCATGACTATTTGTGACGCGGGAGCAGCCATGGGGTCTCCTTTACGTCTTCGAGCAATGGTTGTGGTGCTTTGTGGCTGTGTGTGAGTGTGGAACTCGCACAAGGTCAGCAAGCGAGTTCCATCTTCGGTCTCCAAATCTGTTCAAGACCAAATTAGCACCCTCGCCGGTGTAATGGAAGCAAGGAACTACCGTACGTGAAGGATCATAGCTATGAAGCCGGAGTACCCCCTCTAAATCCGCCGAAAGGAAGAGCAGGTCATTCTCCGCAAAAAAAAACTCCGCACTGAAAAGCCGCAAGGCCGCCATATCCTTGGACAGCACAATAAGCTTGAAAGGATCCTCCTGATTACATAGGATGCAGTCAGCGAGGCTGCATCCAAAATCAATATCCCCAGCGAACCTGGAATGCCACAAACCAAACGCTCTTCACCGCATCACTAATGAGAAGAAGATTCTTGAGACACCGAAGCGCGGTTACGTAAACTCCCACGTCCATGAAGGCCACTCCAACAAGACGCTCGTCCAAATCAAAGGCTCGCACGAAAACCTGCAGAGCGTTCAGGACCACCTCAGTAAGCGCAGACTCCCCGCGGAGTTCTTTCGCACCTTCTGTCCCATGGACGATACCAGGTAGCCATTCATACCACACAAAGCTGTCACGGGACCCTTGGCGTCCTCTCTACAATGTAACCTGAGTTTGTGCCGCCGATGGCCATGGGCGGCTATGTCGGCTACGACTTCGACCACCTCGAAGATGTACGTCTGTGTTTTCGGTCATTTAGCATTCGTGCCGTACTTCTGGTTGAAAATTTAAAATAAAATACGTACGGCTCCGCGAACCGCCAAGTCTTCGCCTCGATGGACGCTCGTCGCCACTGCAACAAAATCTTTATTCCCAGCTTCCGTACTCAGCGTTTCTAGATTCACACTCTGCACGACGTTGATCACTTCGTTGGTCGCAAACTCGTAGCTGCCAAGTAGATAAATCCAGCACCGGGCTGTTTCAAGGCACAGAGACACTCACCCATCGATGGTGCGCCAAGTCGAAGGGTCGATGAGTTCGAGCGAGCATGAAGGGAGCGTTGGGTATCCCACATTTGGAGCTGGGACGATCTGGTTAATCACTTCGTGTTTCCCACCTAACGAAACGAGGCCAGGGTCACAAACCGTCAGGTTCCCAAACGATATTGCTCTCATCATCGTAGAGCGCAAAGTCTCGCGGCAGAGATGATCCTGCCACTACGAGTTGAGTGCTGGGATCGAACGCAACGCTGATATATGACCGTCCCTTTCGCACCCGACGATTGGGCAATGGTGTATCTAGGTCGACGTTGGGCAGCAGTTCAACGAGGCAAGGACCCTGCGTCAATGATAAGGTCTGTTTCTCCCAAAAGTGGGTTGAGGGTACGTACCTCCTCAGTGTACATCAGGAAATCATTTGGTCCCTCGACCGTCGGACAACTGGTAAACGCGTGGACAGAGTTATACGAGGACGGGATAACTGTCAATTGGCTCTGGTTCGTCTTGGTAAACCAGGACGGTCGGTCACCAGTAAGGAATACCCCCTGGAGTCCGGGCGTGTCATCACGAGCGGTCGAGAAGGGAATCAGATGACGGCGGGCGATCTTGCGGTCCGCGGCGGGTGCTTGGGGGATAGTTGGTTGGTCTTCCTCTTGGCCTTGTACATCAAGGGATCGTGCAAATACTTTCACAAATTGGATTTGGAGTGGGAATTCGCGCAAATTCACCGCAGAATTTCCCGGGACAGCTCGATAAACGGCAAGTATCCCTGTCTTGAACAAAAGCTGCCGGGTGGTGTCAACAATGGCCCATA
>WNFL01119227.1_pt1 | contig 10192 bp, 8 predicted proteins | sample 5400361 | NCBI WGS metagenome assembly WNFL01 (sample SAMN13153351, study PRJNA577476) | soil metagenome | isolation source: 40 cm soil on Douglas fir-dominated hillslope | place: USA:California | collected 2013-09-17
CCTTCTCATCCACAGGCGATCCCGAGATGGGCGACTATGACGACGAGCCCACCGTCATTTTCCGCAACGGCCGGTTTCCGGCAGCCTTTGAGTGAGATCCAGAGCGTTTTCGAACGAAGCATGCCCTCGGACTTGATCCGGGGGTGGATACCGGACATGCACTTTATGACGGCTGTGCGCGGCGGTATCTTGTTCGTCGCGCGCCATCTCACCCTTCGCCGTCGCATGAATTTCCAGAGCAGCTAATGCATCGAGCAAACCCGCTGGGTCAGCTGCTACCTCTCATTGGCCACAATCGAAATTCATCTTGTGCCTGGGGGACGGGTTTTTTTCGTCAACTGACGGTTGACACTATTAAAATAGACATTTGGAGATTGCCATGAACTCCATTTCAAACGTTTCCATGCGCGCCATTCCCGATACAAGGACCGACGCGCCTCCTCTCAAGACCGTCGTTCTGTTCTGCGCCCTTGTTTTGGGGGCATCTCTCTGCGCAGCGACGTACGGCCTGGATTTGAGCGTCGGGTTTTTCTGACGGGCAAGTGCCGGCTGCGGTTTTGACGTTGGTGTCTCCGGAAGCATTGAAATGGTTTCCCGAAGTCGCAGGCGTCAAGATTTTCCGCATGCCGCTCTCGCTTCGTTCATTGAAGGCGTGACTCTCGTCAACGCGGCTTTGAGAAATGACCAACAGCAGGCGTCGGGCTCATTCGAAGCCCGCGCGGCGTGGGCGGTTTGCCATGCGCGGAAATTGGCGCGCTGAGAAGCTGTACGACGCGAGACGAAAAGCTTGAGGTTGGATTCGCGGGGTCGGCAAGCTGAAAAAAACGGCACGAGTCCGTTGCATTCAAAGTTCAGTCCTTCGAAATTAAAATTGCATAGTGGAAAAATTTGATCGACGAAAACATTGCCGCTGAATTGCCACGTAGACTTTTGACATTCGCCGGACATTTGTCGGCATGCGGTGTGGCGCAGCGATGCAATTTCATCGACAGCCGCCGCGACGATGCCGAGCCACCGATTGTACAGGGGTGTGTGATGCGCAGGCGAAGACTCGAAATATATCGACGGGCAATTTATCTGGCGAACACCGGTAAATTTGATAGTTGGAAAGAGATTCAAGAGGAATTGGCCAAGGAAGGTTGCGAGCGGACCTCTGGACTGCTCGCAAGCAATCGAATCCGCTCGGTGCTCGATGTCCAATGCTCCAAGAGCCGGCAAACAAACGCGCCAGCCGAGCCCTGGTAGAGCGGTCTGATCGTTTCCGGCTTTAGGTACCGGGGCGCGGCTTCGTCGCGATTCGACGTAGCGAGCCCGCGACCGTGGAATCTCACGCTTCCGCTCCAGGCGAGATTGGCCGGGGCGCGGGAGGATTCATCGCGAGGTCGGCGGCTTCGGCACGCCGATGTGTTCGGCTTCGGTTATCAGCACGAGCGCGAAGCCCCGGCACCATTCGCTGTGGCTATCGAAGCAGGAAGCGCTGCGGCGGCCGAAGCGCCTCAACGCGGAGCTTCACCCGATCTGCCGCCCGCGCCCGCATTGAGCATCTTTACCGTCGTTAGCAGCAGCGACAGCCCGGAATAGCTTCTGGGATCGATGCCGGTCGTTCGCGGATGCGGTTGAGGCGGAAATAGACCGTGTTGGTGTGCAGATCGAGATGGCGGGCGGTGCGCTTGACGTTGAAATTGCAGTCGGCGAACTGGCGGATGGTGCGCGTCAGTTCGCCCGACTTGCCGCAGTCCGCATCCATGAAGCGGCCGGCCCAGTCCGGGATCAGCCGCAGCGCCGCGGCATCGGGACGGCGCACCAGAAATTCCATGAGATCGATGTCGGCAAAATGCAGGATCGGCCGCCCGGGTTGCGTGAACTCGACTGCTCGTTCGGCTTCCTGATAGGCCTGCGGCAGTGTGGATATATCGGCGGCATCGAGGCTGATGCCGATACGCGCCAGGTCGTCCAGTTCGGCCTTCAGGTCCGCCGCGATCGCGCCGAGCGCCTGCAGCATGCGCTTCGAGGTATTGGCGCCGGCGGTCAGAATCGCCAGCACTTCATCCTTGCGGATATCAAGATGACCACGTCACGCGGCGCGAACGCTGTCCAGAAACTTCTCGACTTCGTCCTTGAGGTGAATGCTGGACCTCGGATAGTGCCTGTGCCGACTTCAGCATCTGGCCGGATGTTGTTCCGGTTTCGCCGGCTCCCTTTGCGACGCGCTCGATATTATCGGCCACATCGAGGGTGCCGTTGGCGGCAGCCTCGACGCCTCTCGCGATGCTCTCGGTAGCCGCGCCCTGCTGCTCGACCGCGGAGGAAATCGAAGTCGTGATCTCGCTGATGCGCTCGATCGTCAACCCGATCGCTTTGTTTGCGTCGACGGATTCTCCGGTGGCGCGCTGCATGTTGACAATGTGCGCGCTGATCTCGTCGGTGGCCTTTGCGGTCTCGCCCGCCAGTGTCTTGACCTCTTGCGCCACCACCGCAAATCCTCGGCCGGCCTCGCCGGCCCGCGCGGCCTCGATGGTCGCGTTGAGGGCGAGGAGATTGGTCTGTTCCGCAATCGACGTGATCAGTTTCACCACGTCGCCAATCCGGTCGCCCGCCGCCGACAGTTCCGCCATCCGCTCGTCCGTTGCGCTGGCTTGCTTGACCGCCTCCGCCGCAACGCCGTTCGACTCCTGAACCCGACGGCTGATTTCAACGATCGACTGGGACAACTCCTTCGATGCGGCCGCGGCGTTGCGGACATGTTCGGAGGCTTGTCTGGAGGCGCCGGCGGATTGCTCCGACATCTCTGCCGTTGAATGCGCCGTCACGGAAAGCCGCTGGGCGTCCCGTTCGAATTGTCCTGAAGAGTTCAGGACCCGCTCGATGATACCACCGATCTTGGTGCGGAAACCCTCGACAAACTGATTCAGTTCGGCTTTGCGCTTATCCATCGCCAGCTTCTCGGCGCTGATACGCTCGGCCTCGAGCTGGCGGCGCTCGATGCGGTTGTCCTTGAATACGCCGACGGTCCGGGCGAGCGCGCCGATTTCGTCGTGGCGATCAATGTGCTGAACTTCGACGTCCGTCCTTCCCTCGGCGAGAACCGTCAGGCTTTCCGTCACAGCCCTCAGCGGCTTGGTGACGCGGCGGACCAACAGCATCGTCATTCCGAGCACCAGCAAAGCAGCCACGGCTGCCGCAATCGCCATGGCCCAGAGCGCCTGCCACAGCATGCTGTCGAGCTGCGCCGTCGGAATACCGACATACACGATACCGATCACCTTGCCGCCGGCACCGAACACCGGTTGATACGCCGTGTAGAAATGACGTCCGAACAGCATCGCCGGACCTTTGTAGGCCTCGCCGCGGCGGAGTACGGCTTGCGCGGGATGATCGGCCGCGAGCTGCGTGCCGACCGCGCGGTCGCCATTTTCCTTTTTCACATTGGTGGTTCGGCGAATAAACTGCTGCGACGCATCGTCGTACACGAACAGCGTGGCAGTGCCTCCGACATAGGAGGTTGCCCGATCCACGATGTTGTGATCGGAAAATTCCGGCATCTGCGGAATTTCGATGCGATCGACCACGCCGTCCCGAACGGCGATCTTGGCATTTTGAAATGTTTCGCCGAACGCGAGGCTGAGCGTGCGCAGGTTGACGTCGATGTCGCGCTGGGCGCGGGTGTCGAAGTCGCGCGTCAACGACCAGTACCCCGCTCCCACCACGAGCGCCGTATTCACGGCGATCAGGAGAGCTGCGCTCAGGACGGCCTTTGGCCCGAGGTTGAGGCGCAAAAGCGCGAAGCTGCTTGCTCTAAATCCAAACGCCATGCGGCCGCTCCAGAAAACCAGCTTTAGTCGTGAGCGCCTATTTTTAACGGTTTCATTTACGATCAACTTAATGATCGCTGGCTCCCGCGTAACAAAGCGCGTGCGTCCGTTACTCCGATACCGCATAGCACCGCGCTCGCGCTTTCGACACAGTACGCGCCAGTCGGGGCAGCAACATTCGGCGCGAGATGAGAGCGCTCAGGATTTCTTCGCCATCTGGGCCAGCGCATGCATGGCGGCGACATAGCCGTAAGGTCCCAATCCGCAGATCACGCCTGTCGCGACCGACGAGATCTTCGAATGCCGGTGGTACTCGTCGCGCGCGTGGATATTGGAAATGTGCACTTCGATCACAGGCCCGTCGAACGCCTTGATCGCATCGAGGATGGCAATCGAGGTGAAGGAATAGCCGGCCGGATTGATGATGATGGCGTCCGCGCTCTGCCGTGCCGCCTGGATCAGGTCGACGAGTTCGCCCTCGTGGTTCGATTGGCGGAAGGTGAGGTCAAGGCCGAGGCCCGCGGCCTGGTGGGCGCAGTTTTCCTCGATCTGCGCCAGCGTGGTCGTCCCATAGATATGCGGCTCGCGCACGCCCAACAGATTGAGATTGGGCCCGTTGAGGATCAGCAATCGTTTCATGAGGTGTCCTTCTCTTTAATAAGGTTAGCGGGCCCCGTTTCGGCGACGGGCGCCGGGAACTCACCAATACCGTAGCCCAAAACCGCTTGCGGCGACTTGTCAGTTCAACCCCAACCAAGGCAGCATTGCTGTGGGGCTCGGCGGGTGCAGAATGCCGGTTCGTTCGATCCCGACAAATGCATTTTCTCAGGGCTTTGATTTGCCGGACCTGAAAAACAGCGTCGAATTTGTGCGCGGCGGATTCTGGCGGCGGGTGCTTGCGGTCTTTATCGATCTGATGGCGGTCGGCGTTGTTCTGCAATTGGCCGCGCTGGTGCTGTTTCCGTTGTCGAACGGGCGCCTGCAGTTTTCCGGCGGGCCTTTCTATGCCATCAGCTGCCAAAAGCTGGCGGCGGTGCCGGAGGGAGTGCCGATCCCGGCCGAATTCAACGCCAATTCAATTACCGATTGCCGGCAAAGCCTGTTCGGCCTGCCGACTTCCCGGACTCTGGGGGTCAGCCGGGTCACCAGGGACGGCGCCGTGACCAAGGTCGCGCAGATCCGCCATATGCTCGACGCCGAAGGCAAGCCGGCAGGCGGCCTGCCGCTCGACATTTTGGTGCTGCCCTTGCTGCTCGGGTTCCGCTTCGCGCTCGATCGTGGCCGGGGCAGCCTTGTCGGGGGAAGTCTCGTCCGGGGGAGTCTTGGCCGCAGGATTTGCCGGATTCGGCTGTCGAGCGGTTCGGACGGGCACTATCCGCCGCCGGCGCCATCGGTGAGCCGGCGTTACGCGGCGCTGGCGCTGCCGCTGGCGCCGGCCTGGATCTGGTCGGCCTATGCGGCGCTGTTTCCAGGCCAGGAACTGCTGGGCACGTCGTTGTACTGGCTGTTCTGGGCCGGGGCCGGTGTCCCCTTGCTGGTCGCAGCACTAGTGGCTGCGGATTCCATCATCCGTCGCAGAGACGCCTTTTACGATCGCTTCGCGGGTACCCGCGTGCTGCGCCTCGACAAGGAAAACGCCGTCATGGCGATGGCCGCCGCCGCGCCACTGCCGGGCGCCGGCGGAAGCGACCCATCCGATCCGGAACTTGTGCCGCAAGCGTCATCCGCGCTGCCGCCGCCACTGCCGCACCCGCGATCGCGCAACTTTATCGCGCGGCACTGGCGCGGCGAGCTTTCGCTGCCGGTGTCGTATTGGCTGAACGGAACCCTGGGCGGCTTGGTCGTCGGTTTCGCGATCGGCGGCCTTTCGTATGTCATCAACTTGCAGGCCGACGCGGAGCCGCTTGTGTGGCTGTTGACGCTGACCGCCACCTGGATCTCAGCCGCGCTGCTGACGATCTGGCAGGCGGTCGGAATCTGGCGCTCGGCCATCCATTATCGGCGAAGCGGCAAGCATTTCTGGGGCGGCGTCGCGCAGATGCTGACGGCGGTCGGGATTCTGCTGCTTCCCTATAATTTTGCGACGGTCGGCGCGCCGCAACTGGCCGGCATTTATGAAATCGTCGCCGGCGATTCCAGCGTCGGCCCGCACGAATTTCATGTCCTCGCCAATGGACAAACCCTGGAATATTCCGGCGGCATTACGTTCGGCGCGGCACAGGAGCTCGAACGCTTCCTCAACGCGATGGCAGGCGTCCGCACCGTGCGGCTTAATTCCAACGGCGGCCGGATCCTCGAAGCCCAGAAGATGTCGGACATGATCACCCGGCGGAATCTGGCGACCTTCGTCGCCAAGGATTGCCTGTCGGCCTGCACCATCGTGTTTCTGGGCGGCAAGGAGCGCTTCATGCTTCCGACCGCGCGGCTTGGTTTCCATCAGCCGGCATTTCGCGGCATGACGGCGGCCGATCGCCGCGCCGCGATCGCGACCGAACAGTTGCGGCTGCAGCAGCGGTTCGGATTGAGCGAGGCATTCGCGGCGCGGGCCAACAGCGCCTCGCCAAGCGGCATGTGGTATCCCGACAAGGATGAACTGATCAGGGAGCGCGTGGTGACGCGGCTGATCACGGCCCCGCAGTCAGGCCTGGCCGACCGGCCGGTTGCCAACGCGTCGCCGCCGCCACTTGCCGGCGGCAACGTCACACCGGCCCCCGGCGCAGCTGTGGCCACCGCCGCGCGATCCCCGACCGCGATCGGCATTCCCGGCGCCGATGATCCGACGGCGTCCACCGGTGCGCCGGCTGATGGAGCCGTCCGGGCCAAAATTCCGACGGAGGTGCCGAAGCGGCTTTCCACAGCCCCGCGCAAAGCGGCAGTGACTCCGCCGGCGGCGCCGAAATAGGGGGAGGGGGGTCATCCCCGCGTAACGGCTTAACGAACGGAAGATCGGCTTCAAAACAAAACAGCCGAGTCTTTCGACCCGGCCATCAGAACTCTCCAGCGGCAAACCTGAGCTTCGACGAAAGCTTCAGCCTGCCTTCGCCGCAGGCGCCGCCGCTGCCGTCTTCTTTTCGATCTGGCGCTTAAGCTCCAGCGCGCGGGGCGATAGTTCGGTCACCTTGGCCTTGATCAGGAACGCATCGAAGCCACCGCGGTGATCGACGGATTTGATCGCGTTGGTCGAAACCCGCAACCGCACGTTCCGCCCTAGCACGTCGGAAATGAAGGTGACATTGCACAGGTTCGGCAGGAACCGGCGCTTGGTCTTGATATTGGAGTGGCTGACCTTGTGGCCTACCAGCGGGCCCTTGGCCGTCAGTTCACAGCGCCGCGACATCGCGAAATCCTCTTCCGTCCCCAGGCTCGACACCTCAGGGGTTCAAAATTACGTCCATCCAGGGAACCGCGGACGTATAGGGGGAGAGCGGCAAGGCGTCAAGGAAGGCGTCGAAATTTAGCGCCGCCCCGATGCCCTTGCGAAAGCCGGTTTCGCGAGGAGTTCCATCGGTTTAAGCCATCATATAAACGGCGCAATCGCCGCCGAAATGATGCTCTTGCGCTGGCTGCCGCGGTTTTACGCGGATTTGAGGAATTTAGGACACGCCCATTCGTTGTTTGCCGGATATTTTTGCTTAAGTGACAGATTGACCGCGCCGACTTGAGGACAGCTCTTCAGTGACCACGTACCGCATGATTTCGCCCCGGTTGGTCCCATCGGCGCTGCGGGTGTTGAGCAGTTTGGGCGTCGGTTCTTGCATACTGCTCGGGGCGCCTTCCGCCTTGGCCCAGGGCAAGCTCGACGCGCGCTATGAGGCGACGCTGGCCGGTATTCCCGTCGGCAAGGGTGCCTGGACCATCGACATCTCGGACGATCAGTTTTCCGCGTCCGCCGCCGGCGGCACCTCGGGATTTTTGAAAGCGTTCGCCGGCGGCTCCGGCACCGGCGCCTCGCAGGGCCGCGTCGTCAATGGGGCGCTGGTAGCCACCAATTATTCCGCCTCCACCACGACGTCGAAGAAAACCGAAGTCATCCGCATCGTGATGTCGAACGGCAGCGTCAAGGAATACGCCATCGAGCCGGAACCGCCGGTGGATCCCGACCGGCTTCCGGTCACCGACGCGCAGCGCCGCGGCGTCTATGACCCGATGACGGGATCGATGCTGCGGGTGCCGGGGTCGGGCGATCCGCTCAGCCCCGACGCCTGCCGCACCGGGGCCGCGATTTTCGACGGTCGCATGCGCTACGATCTCAAGCTCGACTTCAAACGCATGGAAACGGTAAAGGCCGAAAAGGGCTATCGTGGCCCGGTGGTGGTCTGCGCGATCTATTTCTCGCCGATCGCCGGCTACATCCCGGACCGCCCCGTGATCAAATATCTCGCCGCCCAGCGCAACATCGAAATCGCCTTCGCGCCGATCGCCGGCACCCGCATCCTGGTCCCGTTCCGGATGGTGATCCCGACGCCCCTCGGCACCGCCATGCTGGAAGCGACCCAGTTCATCACCCAGGCGTCGCCTCCGCGCGTCGCCAAGACGCAATGACCATCCGCCGCCGGCAGGCCTGAGGGTTGCCGCGCGCGAGTCGCAAGAAAAATCGAGACCTCGGCCACGAAAAAGAAGTGCGGCATGGCTGTTGACTCCTGGCATGATGGTCCCGCGCATACAGTTAAGGAGTTCGCCGCCAAACAGCCGCTTGTCGAGCCGCGCTAAACTTGATCTAGTGCCGCGATGAGGTGTCAACGCGAGATGTTGCGGTGAACGAAGCCGGAGTTAGAGCGAGTCAGCGATTCGGGCGCGATTCGTTCCGGACTCGTTCCAGAGCTTAAGCCGCGACCGTAATACGTCGCATTGTGACACACTTCTCAAACGCCGATCGACGCAGAAACTTCCGGAAAACATGGCCTTTTCGTCATCACCGTCCACTTTCGCAAACGGACGGGTTCCAGGCGCCGGCGTTACCGCGGTACTCGGGCCCACCAACACCGGTAAGACCCATCTGGCGATCGAGCGGATGCTCGCCCATTCCTCAGGCGTGATCGGTTTGCCGCTGCGTCTATTGGCGCGCGAGGTCTACAACAAGATCGTCGATCGCGCCGGGGCGGATTCGGTTGCGCTGATAACAGGCGAAGAAAAGATAAAACCGCCGAAGGCGCGGTTCTGGGTTTCCACCGTGGAAGCGATGCCGAGGGATCTCGACGTGTCGTTTCTGGCGGTCGATGAAATCCAGATCGCCGCCGATCTGGAACGCGGGCACGTCTTCACCGATCGCATCCTGCATCGGCGCGGCCGCGACGAAACGCTGCTGCTGGGTGCCGCCACCATGCGCCCGATCATCGAGCGACTATTGCCCGGCGCCAGTATCGTGACCCGGCCGCGGCTGTCGCAGCTTGAATTTGCCGGCGACCGCAAGATCACGCGGCAGCCGCGGCGCACTGCGATCGTGGCGTTTTCGGCTGATGAAGTTTACGCCATCGCCGAACTGATCAAGCGCCAGCATGGCGGTGCTGCGGTGGTATTGGGATCGCTGTCGCCGCGCACCCGCAACGCCCAGGTGGCGATGTTCCAGTCCGGCGACGTCGATTATCTGGTCGCGACCGATGCGGTGGGAATGGGGCTCAACCTCGACGTCGATCACGTTGCGTTTGCGTCCGACCGCAAATATGACGGCTATCAGTTCCGCCGCCTCAATCCTTCCGAATTCGCGCAGATCGCCGGCCGCGCCGGCCGCGCCACCCGCGACGGTACCTTCGGCACCACCGGCCGCTGCGCGCCGTTCGAGCCAGAACTGGTCAATGCGCTGCAGAACCACAGCTTCGAGAGCGTAAAAGTGCTGCAATGGCGCAATTCGAAGCTGGACTTTTCTTCGCTCGGCGCGCTTCAGGTGTCTTTGGCGCTGACGCCCTCCCACGAAGCGCTGACCCGCGCACCGATCGCGGAAGATTTGCGCGTGCTCGATCACGCCGCCCGCGATGCCGATGTACGCGAGATGGCGCATGGTGCTGCCGCGGTCGAACGGTTATGGGATGCCTGCCAGATTCCGGACTACCGCAAGATCGCGCCGGCTGCGCATGCCGAACTGGTGACGACCCTGTTCGGCTTTCTGATGCAAAAGGGCCGGATTCCGGACGCCTGGTTTGCTGCCCAGGTCGAGCAGGCGGATCGTATTGACGGCGATATCGACACGCTGTCGGGCCGGATCGCGCAAATCCGGACCTGGACCTTCGTGGCCAATCGCCCGGACTGGCTCGCCGATCCCGACCATTGGCAGGGAATCGCGCGCGACGTTGAAAATAAATTGTCTGATGCGCTGCATGAACGGCTCACGGAGCGTTTCGTTGATCGCCGTACCAGTGTATTGATGCGCCGCCTGCGGGAAAACA
>WNFL01177392.1_pt1 | contig 10192 bp, 10 predicted proteins | sample 5400361 | NCBI WGS metagenome assembly WNFL01 (sample SAMN13153351, study PRJNA577476) | soil metagenome | isolation source: 40 cm soil on Douglas fir-dominated hillslope | place: USA:California | collected 2013-09-17
CGCGGCGCGCTTGAAAGACCTCGCCCATGTCGAAGGCAGCCGGGCGAATCAGTTATTCGGCTACGGTCTGGTGGTCGGTTTGAACGGCACCGGCGACAAACAGAATACCGAATTCACCGTACAAACACTCGCCAACCTTTTGCAGGATTACAACATTCGTGTGAATCCGGCCGACGTCCGGGTGAAAAACGTCGCCGGGGTAATCGTCACCGCGGAAGTGCCGGCGTTCGTGCAGCCGGGCACGCGCCTCGACGCGACCATTTCGTCCATCGGTGACGCCGGCAGTCTTTCCGGTGGCGTGTTGTTATTGACGCCGCTCAAAGGACCGGACGGCCGAGTCTACGGTGTTGCCCAGGGGCCGGTGAGCTTGGGCGGCGGTTATACCGCAGTGGGAATCGGTGCGAAAATCAGCAAGGATCATCAAACCGCGGGTCGCATTACTGCGGGTGTGCTGCTTGAAAGAGCGATACCTTCGGCGATCGTCAGCAATGACGGTTTTGTTCGGATCAACCTCGACAAGCCGGATTTCACCACCGCCAAGCGCGTCGCCGAGGCGTTAAATCGGACCTCGCTGCAACTGGCCGCGCTAGCGCTTTCTCCTGGCGTAGTGACGGTGGCGGTGCCGGAGAGTCACAAGAGTAACGCGGTAGCATTTATTTCGGTGTTGGAATCGGTCGAGATTACCCCGGACAACGCCGCGCGCATCGTCGTCAACGAACGCACTGGCACGGTCATCATTAGCCGTGACGTGCGCATCGCGCCGGTGGCGGTGGCCCACGCCGGGCTGCATATCACCATAAAAACCGATCTCAAAGTGTCGCAACCCAATCCCTTCGGACGCGGCCAAACCGCAGTGGTGCCAGATACGACGGTGACGGTCAAAGAACCGGAAAACCGCCAATTGGTAGAATTGCAAGGAACATCCAGTGTGTCGCTGGGCGATCTCGTCAACGCGCTCAATTCATTGGGGGTGACGCCGCGGGACTTGATCGCGGTGTTTGAAGCGTTGCGCGAGGCCGGCGCGCTGCAAGCGGAACTCGTGGTGATGTAACGATGTCAATCCAGTCTGCCCAGAATATCGGTGAGGCGTCGGTGCGCGAAGCGCTGGCGAACAAAGCGCAGAGCTTGGCCAACCGGCCGCTTGCCAACGATGCGGCGCAACGGCGCAAGCTCGCGCAAGAATTCACCGCGTTCCTCTATTCAGAAGTTCTGAAAGCGATGCGCGCGGCTTCGCCACAGGAAGGCGTGCAAGAGGGCGAAGGAATGTCACGCGACATGTATACGTCGATGATGGACAACGAAATCGCGCGTTTGATGGCGCAGCGCGATTCGACCGGCATCACCAGTGCGGTGGCACGAGCCTTCGACCGCGGGCCCGCAGTGGCACCGGCAATCAGCCAACCAATCACTGTCAAGCCATTGACGCAAAACGACTTAGCTCCGGCGGTAGATAAGTCGCTGACGCCCGCCTCTGGGGTGATCTCGTCGGCTTATGGCGAGCGCACCGACCCGATCGATGGCAGCAACAAATTCCATGCTGGTGTCGACATTGCCGCGCCGGCCGGCACGCCGGTGCGGTCGGTGGCGGCGGGGCAGGTTGTTTTCAGCGGCTTTGCGCCAGGTTACGGCAACATGATCGAAGTCGATCACGGTAACGGCTGGCGAACTCGCTATGGTCACAATGCCAATAACATGGTTACCCAGGGCGAACTGATCGAAGCTGGCCAGCCGATTGCTTTAGTTGGCCATACGGGACGGGCGACCGGCGACCATGTTCACTTCGAGGTACGGCGAGATGGCAAAGCGGTCGATCCAAGCGTGTTCCTTAGCAGTACGTCTAAGGGATCGAAACTTAGTTCCAAGGCATAAGGGTGCGCACCGGGCGAGCAGTCCCAGGTTGGCACTAAAAGGAATTTGCGAGGGGCTTAAAGTCCTCCGAGGATCGGCCGATAACACCTAGGTAGAGGAGAGAACCATGAAAATAACCCCCAAAGGCCCGGACACCGAGCTTTCGCAGGCGATTCAGAACGATAAAAAAGTCGGCATCAGCCGGCAGGACAGTGACGCCACGGCGCACAAAAGCAGCGGTTCCGCGAGTGTCAAAATCTCGCCGGAAGCGCGCAAATTACAGCGCGTCGCCGAACTGGCGCAGAAAGGCGACGAACTGCGCGCCGATAAGGTCAAAGCGCTCAAGGCGCAAGTCGAAAGTGGCCGATATAATGTTCCCGCCGCGGATGTCGCCAAAGATATCGTTCGCGCTGAGACGTCGCGGCTGTTTGAGAACAAATAAAATTTTTTAGTCCTAGGTCTAACGCATGGAATTACCTCTCAACCAGCTCGGCGATATCCTCGACCTGGAAATCGCGGTGGCGGAACAATTGACCAGCAATCTAACGGCGCAGAAGCAAGCGATCGCTGACTGGAACATGGATCAACTGCTGGCGCAGGTCGAGGCGCGGCTACCGTTGCTGCACTCGCTCGATGAATTGGAACGGCAGCGCTTGAGCTGTCTCGACCAAGCCGGATGCGATCAGCCGGTTCAGCTGCGTCAATTGATCAATGATTTGCCGGCGAATTCAACAGAGCGGCGGCGCTTGGCACTACTGCAACAAAATAGCAAAACCATTTTCACTCGGCTGCAAACCGATGAACAGTATGTCCATACATTGATGGAAAACTTGTTAGCGCATATTCATAGCGCACTGAATTCAGTGCTGCCACTTGAAAGCCCCGTTTACAGCGAAACCGGGGCAGCGGAATCGGCACGTCCAGCATCAACGCTTTTCCACGGCAAGGCGTAAACTTTCATGAGCATTCTCTCGACGCTGTCGATTGCCGCGCAGGCGCTCAAAGCGCAACAGCTGGCAATCCAAACCACCGGCCACAATTTAGCCAACGCGGCAACGCCGGGATATTCGCGCCAAACCGTCGATTTCGTTTCCGCGCATCCATCTTTCGAAGGCGGCGTCATTTTGGGCCAAGGCGTCAACGTGGCGAACATTCAAAGGGTGGTCGATCGTTTCAGTGAAGCGGCACTTTTGGATCTTCAGGCCGGCAGCGGTTACGCCGATGCGCGCAGTCAAGCGCTGGCGAGCATTGAGTCCGCCTTTCCCACTTCCGGAGGTATCGACGCAGCGCTGAGTAGTTTTTTCAATGCGCTTGCCGACCTATCCAATAATCCGGGTGGGACCGCCGAGCGCATCAGTCTGATCGGTAAGGCCAACGCCCTGGGTCAGTCCTTGGCTCTGACCAGACAGACATTGGGCGCGGAACAAAACAACTTAGATCAAAATCTTCAAGGCGCGGCGCAGCAGGTCAATGGCTTGGTGGCGCAAATCGCCACCCTAAACATCCAGATCTCAACCAGTGAGATAGGCGGGCAGCCGGCCAACGACTTTCGCGATCAGCGCCAAACTTTGCTGCAGCAACTGACGAACCTCACCGGCGCGACGAGCCAGGAAGACGCTTCGGGTCAAGTGACGGCCAATGTCGGTGGCTTACTGTTGGTCGGCGGGAACCGCTATGCCACGCTCAAAACCGATACTCTGAATAGCGCGGGCTTGCATGCTGTCACGTATCAAAGTCCCGACGGTTCCAGTTTCGACGCGACGACGCTCTTCAGTCAAGGTCAGATCGGCTCATTATTGAATCTTCGCGATAGCCAAGTGCCGGGTATCATCGGTCGACTCGATCAATTCGCCAAGACCCTCGTCGATCAAGTGAACTCCCAACATGTGCTCGGTTTCGATTTGACGGGCGCCGCCGGCGGGAATTTCTTTGCGCCCCTCAGCGCCACCGCGGGGGCGGCCGCCAACGTCCAGGTCGATAGCGCCATCGTGGCGGACCCGCGCCGCATTGCGGCTGCCGCGGCGGCGAACACGGCGCCCGGCGATAACCGCAATGCTCAGGCATTGGCAACTCTGCAATCGACTTCGTTCGCGGCGTTAGGCGGCTTGACTCTCGAAGATCATTTTCTCTCGCTCGTCGGCGACGTCGGCTCACAAGCTCAAACCGCGGACAGCCAAGCCGGTTATCAGCATGCGCTATTGACTCAGACGCAGGCCCGCCGTGAGTCGGTATCGGGCGTCTCCATCGACGAGGAAATGACCAAACTGATTCAGTTTCAAAGAGCCTTCGAATCATCGTCGTTGATGGTTCGAACCGCCGATCAAATGTATCAATCGCTCATCGATATGGTGAAATAATGTTGCGCGTGACCAACCAATCCCAATCGACGCAGATCATCGATAATTTACAGCAAGCCTATCAGCGCGTGGCGCAAGCGCAGCAATTGGTCAGCTCGGGCCGGCGAATTAACCAGCTCTCCGACGATCCCATCGGCGCGACACGAGTGTTGGCGCTGCGCAATGTCGAAGCGTCGCTGACGCAATACCAGAGCAACATCAACACGGCCCAACCATTCTTGCAGCAGGCCGACACGGTCTTGAGCAACGTGACCGAGGCCTTAAACCGCGCCAGAGAACTTGCCTTGCAACTGGCTAACGACACCTATTCGCCGGCAGACCGCCAGGCCGCGGCGGCGGAGGTGCAACAACTGCAACAACAGGTGTTATCGCTGGCCAACACGAAGGTGGGGAATCGTACTTTGTTCGGCGGCTATCTCAACGGCGCGCCGGCATTCACACAAGGAGCCGCGGGAGTCGATTATGTGGGCGACAACGGCCAAATCCAAGTACAGACCAGCGCGACGAACAATCTCGCGATAAATCTCATCGGCAACCGAGTGTTCCAAGGCGTCGGATCGTCCGGCGGCATTGGCGTGTTCGACGTGCTGCAGGATCTCCAGGCGACCTTGCAGGGTACCGGCTCGACCAACGCCTTGAAGCTTGCCCTCAATCTCGATGCGGCGACGGCCAGCGGCAGTGGATTTTCGCCGGCCGATGCGGTGGGCAGCGAAGCCGCGCGTGCAACGTTAACCGGCGAGGCGAATTTTTCGGCTAGCGTCACTGCGTACGATAGCCGAGGCCAGGGACATGAGCTGACATTTCTCTTCGCTAAAACGGGGGCGACGACGTACGCCTACCGGGTCGAGGCAAAGTCTGATGAAATTACCGGCGGGACGCCGGGCGATTATTACCAAGTTGCTCCAGAAGGGACTCTGCAATTCAATCCTGACGGCACGTTGAACGCCGGAGCCAGTACGCTGGCCGATATCACCCTGACGGGACTCAAGTCGGGCGCCGCGGACATCACGATTACGGCAGCGAATTTGAGTTTTGCCGGCTCGACACAACTCGCCGAATCGTCAGCCGTGCTGAATCAGACCCAAGTTAACGCCAATGGCATTCAAGCGCAGATCGGCGCGCTGAGCGCCGCTTTGGATCAGATCTCGTCCTCGCGGTCAGTGCTGGGCGCGCGTTTGAACAGCGCTCAGGCGGCCAATGATGCCGCCACCGTCATACGCGATCAAAACGCTGCGCAACGGTCAAATATCGAAGATGCCGACACCCTAGCCGCGTACTCGGATTTCGCCCGCTATCAACAAGCTTTTCAGGCCGCGCTGCAATCGGCGGCGCAGGTGATTCAACCGACGCTGCTCGATTTTCTCAAATAACCGCCATGTTGATTCTTAGTCGGAAAGTCGGCGAGAGCATCACCATTGGCGACGATGTTACCGTGACCGTGGTATCGGTGAGCGGCAATCAGATACGCCTCGGCATTGTCGCGCCGCGCCAGGTGCGCGTGCTGCGCGATGAAATTTACCAAGCGATACGGGAAGAAAATCGCGCGGCGGCCAGCGCGGCGGATTCCGATAGGAGGATCGAGGATGTCGTTAAGCAGTTCAATATTAAAGCCAGTGACGATGCCGGCAATTAATCACAGCGCGGCGGCAATGGTATCGCTTGCCAGCGTGATCGACCAGGAAGTGATTTTCCCGGCGGGACTTTTGGGTTTTCCGGAATCTCGACGCTACCAGCTTAAACGCTTCGATTCCGGCGACGGCAACGAATCGCCGTTTCTCTTGCTCAGCTCACTCGACCGGGATTTATCTTTTCCGCTGATTCATCCCGATTGCATAACCAAAGACTATTGCGTTGCCGTATGGCCTGAATTACTGCACAGCCTGCAGGCCGATTCGGAACAGGAATTGATTCCGTTATTGATCGTCACCTTGCGTGACCGTGTAGAGCAGATCACGGTCAATCTTCAGGGACCGTTGTTGATCAATGTCGCTTCGCGGCTAGCTGTGCAACTGGTGCTCGAAGAGTATCCGGTGCGCCATCCCTTGGTCGCTGCGCCAAACGGTTAAAAGAAATGAAGTCGGCCTTGAAGCTAATTCAATAACCAGCACATTTTTTATGTCGCAAATTGCCGCGAATCAAAATGGCGAAATGTCCGCAGCGACCGAGGACGTTAATCGCTCTGCGAATCTGCCAGATTATCATGGTGTGATCGAGCCGCTGACTCCCGAACCCGAACTGCGCTTGATGGCGACCATTTTACAAGACGCGATGGACTGTTACATCCGTTTTGCCAACGTTACGAACCCCAACGCGCGGCGGGAATTCCGCGACGCGGAAAAGTGGTTGTTCGGCGGCTCGCACGATTGGATTTTCTCATTCGAAAGTATTTGTGATCACCTTGGTACTAATCCGAGCTTTGTCCGTTCCTTTTTGCGTTCACGCTAGTCCCGCCGACACCACGACCCCAGCCTGCGTTCTAGCGTTCGCTGTCCGTGCATCGACCGTTGCTTCGCTGAGCATGTCGTTCGGGCGTGGCGGGCGCGATTAGGCTAGCCAGCGAATCGCCGATTGGTATTAGAGCAACTATGCTGAGCGTTGATAGAATCCTAGAACGAGTCACCGACCTGCCGTTCTCACCGGTTGCCGCCAAAATTCTCGAGTTGGCGCGCGACGATCGCATTGGTGGGCGTGAAATTGCCCGGATTATTACTCAAGATCAAGCATTCACCGCGCGTCTGTTGAAAATCGCCAACTCGCCCTATTACGGCCAGTCCCGCGCCGTGACCACGGTCACCCAAGCGGTGCCGGTGCTGGGCATCGATACCATTTCATCGCTGGCGATGGCGCTCGCCAGTTTTGCAACGTTAGCCCATGATGATGAGGCGATTTTGTCGATGCGCGAGCTGTGGGAGCATTCGATCGGCTGCGCCATCTGGGCGCGCAGCCTGGCGCGTCACGTCGGTCATCGCGGCACCGAGGAAACTTTTATCGCCGGATTGCTGCACGATATGGGCAAGGCGGTGTTTTACCGCTTCTTCAAGAAAGAGTTTCTCGAAGCGGTGCGGATTGCCGAGGAAGAAGGCGTCGATCTGTTGACGGCCGAGCGCCGATTGCTCGACACGGATCATGCCGAGGCTGGCGCGACCGTTGCCACCAAGTGGAATTTACCGCCGGTATTGATCAATACCATCGCCTTTCATCATCGGCCGATGGAATTGCCTGATGATGTTCCGTTGGCGACGCGCAAGACTGTTGCATTGGTTCATGTGGCTGACTCTTTGAGTGATCATTTTCAGATCGGCCGGGCCGTCGAGTTGGATGTGCGCGCGATTAGCAAGGAAGTTTGGCAATTTGTCGGCTTCGATTTGGCGCTTTGCCAAGATCAACTCGGCGCGGTTCTGGGCGAAGTGAGCGAATTTCGCAGCATCTGCGATTTTTCCACAGCGGCGAAAAAGACCACGGCGGCGGCGCCAGCCAGCCGCAGCGCGGTTCGCAGCTTGGCGAGCGCACCGACAAAGCCGACACGGATGAGTCGGTCGCCAATCCAGTCAGGCCCTCACACTCATGCGCGAGCACCGCTCAATCTCAATCGGATCATGGATGCAGTTAAGCATTTGGCGCTCTTGGCGGGGCCGGAGGACCTCTGTCCAAATATCGCCAAAGAGGCGATGTCGATGCTCGATGCCGATGGCGCCTGTGTATTTCTCCCGCAGGGCGACAATCTCGAAGTGGCCGGCGCGGCCGGGTTTGATTTCCTGATCAACCGGCGCCTGCCAATCGGCCAAAGCCTTGCCGGTTGGGTCGCCAAGATGGGCGAGGTGATGGTGGTGCCGAATATCGACAAGGCGGCGCCGTCGCTGGAAAAAGATATCTTTCGTCTTGCCAAGGTTCGCTCGCATATTTTCTTGCCCATCGATTGGGCCGGCAAGCGGCTCGCCGTGTTGTCGGTGCATTCCAACGCTGAACGGCTGTGGAGCGCAGAGCAGATTTCCTTGATCAATACCTTCAGCGGTTTTGTCGCCGTGACGCTTGAGAATGCCAGCCTCTACCGCGAGGCCGAAGAACGCGCCAAAGCATTGGGCGATCTCAATCAGGAGCTGCAGCAAGCTTTGACTATCAAGAGCCGCTTTATCGGCAAAGTCTCGCACGAATTGCGCAGCCCTCTGTGTGTGATCACCGGCTACGCGAACTTGCTCGCGGAGCAGGCGTTCGGACCGCTGTCGCCGGCAATGAATCAATCCGTCGAGCGAATTATCAAACAAGCGAACGGCTTGCTCACGGTGCTGACTTATATGCTTGAGATGTCCCAACTCGATGCCGGTAAATTGACGGTGCACCACGGCGCGGTTGACGTGCGCCGGCTTCTCGATGAAGTGGCGCTGACGATGCCGCCGCTGATCGCGGCAAAACCAATCCGTTTTGAAACCGACTACGCGGCGATCGACTGTAAAGTCGTCACCGATCCGGAACGGTTGGTTCAGGTCCTGACCTTGGTTTTGGACAACGCGGTCAAATTTACCGACGCAGGAAAAATTGTCCTGCAAGCCCGGGTCGAAAACAATTTCCTCGAGATCGCCGTTCAGGACAGCGGCATCGGCGTAGACGGCGAACAGCAAAAAATAATTTTTGAAGGTTTCCGCCAAGTCGACGAGGAAGACACCCGGCGTCATGAGGGCATCGGCATTGGCCTTTATTTGGCGCGCCGGCTGCTGGCCCTGTTGGGCGGCGAGATCAGTTTAACCAGCGAGGTTGGTACGGGATCGCGCTTCGCAATCAAGTTGCCGTGCATAGGTCCGGAATAATCCGCCGGCGCTTTCCGCCTGCTCTCGCGCCGTTATGGCTCGCTGTTTGCACAAGCAGCCTAGCCAATAACAAAAGGGAGAAAATTCCGGCTCTACGCGTCAATTCCAAAGCAAAACGTCAAAACTCTGACGTGATTGCGAGTCGGCAATCGCCGAGGGTTTTGTTGGCGCGCAACAGCCGGGAAAAGAGGCCATTAGATGAAAGCTCAGCCATCGACAGTCAAAGGCAAAGTGGTTTTGGTCACCGGTGGAACGGGATCCTTCGGCAAGCAGTTTCTGCAGACGGTCCTGGCTCAGGACGCGCCGCGCAAGCTGATCGTCTTCAGTCGCGACGAACTCAAGCAGTACGACATGCGTCAGCAGTTCAGCGAACAGACCTATCCTTGCCTGCGTTATTTTATCGGCGACGTACGCGACCGCGATCGGCTTTATCGCGCCATGGACGGCGTCGACATCGTCATTCACGCGGCGGCGCTTAAGCAGGTGCCAACCGCGGAATACAATCCGATCGAAGTGATCAAAACTAATGTTCTCGGTGCCGCTAATATTATCGATGCCGCCATCGACCGCAATGTGCAGCAGGTGATTGCGCTGAGCACCGACAAAGCCGCGTCGCCGATCAACCTCTACGGCGCGACCAAACTTTGTTCCGACAAATTATTTGTCGCTGCCAACGGTTATTCCGGACATCACGGCACCCGCTTCAGCGTGGTGCGTTACGGCAAGCAACGCGCCAGCGGTGTGTTGCCGGTGACCGATCCGAAAATGACCCGCTTCTGGATTACCCTCGAGCAAGCGGTGCAATTCGTTTTGCTCTGTCTCAAGCGCATGCATGGCGGCGAGATCTTCGTGCCGAAAATCCCCAGTATGAATATCGTCGATCTGGCGCACGCCATCGCGCCGGAGTGCCGGCTCGATATCGTCGGCGTACGTCCCGGCGAGAAACTGCACGAGACCATGGTGCCGGAAGACGATGCGCGCAATACCGTCGAATACGACAATTATTTCGTCATCCGCGCACCCGCCGCCAACGGCCGGATCCACAGCAATGGCGGCCGGCAGTGCCCGGACGGCTTTCGTTACAGCAGCGACAATAATTCCTGCTGGCTGAGTGTCGACGAATTGCAACGCTTGGTGAATTGTCATGGCTAATCGTCTGGCAATTGACGGCGGCACGCCGGTGCG
>WNFL01062987.1_pt1 | contig 10191 bp, 9 predicted proteins | sample 5400361 | NCBI WGS metagenome assembly WNFL01 (sample SAMN13153351, study PRJNA577476) | soil metagenome | isolation source: 40 cm soil on Douglas fir-dominated hillslope | place: USA:California | collected 2013-09-17
ATATCGATAATCACGAAATTGTCGCTCGTGACCGATCGCAGGCTGACCGTGTCCGCCGGATACGCCTCATGTGTCCAGTGATAATGTCCGCCGGCCTGATGCAGGAACCCCGCTTCCGCGAGTCGCGCGCAAAGATCCGGCACATCCACATCGCCGAAGCGCTCTTCGGGAGCTATCGGCAGCTCAAATGCCGCGCACTTCAGATGATTCACCAGGATTTCCAGATTATCTGGCTGTATGAACGCGTGCTCTGGCGTGCTGCCAAAGAAATAGTCCGGATTGCGCACCATAAACTGATCGAGCGGAGCGGAAGATGCTACCAGCACGGCACAGGAGCTGCCGCTGCGGCGTCCCGCGCGCCCCGCCCGCTGCCAGGTTCCGGCGATCGTCCCGGGATACCCGGCCATCACCACGGCATCCAGCGAGCCGACGTCGATGCCTAGCTCCAACGCGCTGGTTGAAACCACTCCGCGAATGCGTGCGTCGCGCAACCCGCGCTCGATTTCGCGGCGCTCATTGGGCAAATAGCCGCCGCGGTAGCCGCGAATGGTTTCCGCCTTGCCGGGCCCGTGGGGATTAGCTTGCTGCAAATACGTCAGCAGCAGTTCGGTGTGCAGGCGCGAATTCGCAAACACAATCGTCTGCAGCTCGTGTTTCAGGAATTCTTGCGCCACTCGCGCGGATTCGTTGATGTAGCTGCGGCGAATGCCCAACGCGCGGTTTACCACCGGCGGATTGTAAAAAACGAATGTTTTCTCCGCCGCTGGCGCGCCATTGGCGTTGAGCACCTCCACGTCAGCTTCTAAGAGCCGCGACGCCAGTTCACCCGGATTCGCGATGGTTGCCGACGAACAGATGAATTTCGGCTCGCGCCCGTAAAACCGCGCGATTCGCCGCAGCCTGCGCAACACGTTGCACAAGTGGCTGCCGAAGACTCCGCGATAGGTGTGCAGCTCGTCGACTACGATGTAGCGCAGATTCTCGAAGAGCCGCGTCCACCGCGTGTGGTGCGGCAAAATCCCGGTGTGCAGCATGTCCGGATTTGTGAGCACGATCTGCCCCTTTTCACGGATCGCTTTGCGCACATCGCTTGGCGTGTCGCCGTCATAGGTGAAAACGGCGAAGCGATTGTCGAGGCGCTGACTCAAGTCGTGCAGTTCGGCGAGTTGGTCTTGCGCAAGAGCCTTGGTGGGAAACAGATAGAGCGCGCGGCTATCCGAGCTTTCCAGGATCGCGTTCAGGATTGGCAGGTTGTAACAAAGTGTCTTTCCGGAAGCGGTCGGCGTAACCACGACAATGTTTTTGCCGACGTGAACCGCGTCGGCAGCCGCAGCCTGATGGCTGTAAAGCTGGCGGATACCTTTGCCGACGTAAGCCGTCCTCAGATCACCATGCGTCCAGGCAGGGAAGTCAGCCCACTGCGCCTCGCGCGCAGGAAAATGACGAACGGCGGTTAAGATTTCGCCGTGAACATCGCGAGCGGCGAACGCCTCCAACACCTGGTGCACGCGAGTGATCGCCGTCGATTCGCGCGAGGCGGCAGGGACATCGGAAGCCATATCTGACGTGCCTGCCCTGCGAACCGCTAACGATTCCGACATCCGAGAGCCTCCCGCGTATTCGCCTTTTATTCGCCAAAGGCTAGCACGAGGTTTTCGCACGCGCAACAGCGTTCTGGGCCAAATTTTTCTTAGTGGGAAGCCCGCACTCGGCGGGCTAGGACACGCCGCTACTTCTTGGCCGCACGATACAGAATCACTCGCACCTTCTCCATCGTGATCAGGCCGCCCTCGACCATGCCGTCGAGTCGCGGCAGAATCTGCTCAATGCGTTCCGTCGCTTCCACAATTTCAAGAATGATCGGTAAGTCCTGCGACAGGCGAAGAATTTTATCAGTGTGATAGACGCTCGAGCCACCATAGCCGGCCACTCCACGCAAAACAGTCACGCCGGAGAATCCTTCTTTGCGCAACATCTCCACGATCGCTTCGTAAAGCGACTTACCATGCCACTTGTCCGACTCCCCGATATGTATGCGCATCAGCGTGCGCTCGCCCTCAAATTTTTCGTGTGGCATCTCGATGCTCCTAAAACCTGTTCGCCAGCCGAATTCCGGCAACCGACAGCAGCAACCCGATAACGACGCTGGCCGCCACGTACGTTGTCGCGGGAAGCCATTCGCCATCCTCCAGCATCTTCGCGGTCTCCCAGCCAAAGCTGGAGAATGTCGTGTAGCCGCCGAAAAACCCCACGGCGATCGCCACGCGCCAATCTGGAGAAATCACCAGCCGATTCAGCGTCAATTGCCCAATCAAGCCCAGCAAAAAACATCCGCTCAGATTAATGAGCAGCGTGCCGTACGGAAACGTTCCGCTCGCGCGTACCTGGACGAGGCCCTGCAGTCCGTAACGCGCCAGCGTACCCGCAGCGCCGAACACTGCAGTTAAGACTAGCCGCAACTCAGCTCCAATCCGTCCCTTAGACGAAATAGAAAACGGGCGAAACAAAAAACTCCTGGCGCCGCCCGGCAACCAGGAGTCATCAGTTCCAACACGCGTGCTGGAACGGTTGTGGCGAACTCCATCGCCTTTCGTTTCAAATCGCGAAGTAGTGTAACCGCGCCCTAAAAGGGGCGCAACCAAGTTGTAGGGGTGCGCTTTAGCGCATCCCCGGCTGAGCGCAGCGAAGCTGCTTAAGCGGCCTTAGTAGTGAAAGCGATAGCGCACTTGAACAAAGATTTCGCGCGGATTCAAGAAATGCGTGCCGCCGAAAGTAAAGCTGTTGTCGAGGAGCACCCGCCGGTTGGCGATGTTAGTCCCGGTCACTGAAGCCGAGAATTTTTCCCCGAATTCCTTGCCGAATGACAAGTCAACCGTCGTATGCGGTTGAAGATGATCTCCCGGAATCACCGGATTGCTATTGGAGAAGCCCGACCCGTAATAAACGTCCGCAGAAGCGTACGCACGCCATGGCAGTGTGTACTGGCCGCCAAGGTGCAACGTATTACGCTGATCATGATCGAGCAGAAAAAAGCCTGGAGGAGGCGTTGCGCACGTACCGATCAGTCCGCCGATGACGCAGCCGAAGCCAAGAGCGAGTTGGTTGGAGTAGGTGAGATAGACTTGCGCCCGGTTTTGGATACGCGGCGAACGCAGCGTCAGCTCCCAGCCGCTGATTCGCGCGCCTTGTACATCGACGGGGAAAAACACGTTTGAATTGTTCAAGCTGTTATGGTCGAAGAAATTGTTCGCGCGAGTCAAGAAGTTATCGGCATCGAGCGTCCAGCCCTTGAAGGGAATAGTGACGCCGAATTGGTGCTCCTCGTCCCGTTCGCCGCGTAAGGGCACGAAATTAAGCTGCTGTTGACTCTGGATATCCTTCAGCGCGGGACCAAACAGCGTGTCCAAAGGAGGCACCTGATAAAAATGACCGTAAAAACCCCGGAAAACCCAATTTAATTTCGGAATTCGGAACGATGCGCCAACACGCGGACTGGTGGCGTTTTCTACGACTGCTCCGGAAAAATGCGTTTGGCGCAGCCCCGCGTTCAGTGTGACCCAGGGATTGACCTTGATCTGATCTTCGACGTAGGCAGCGATGAGGCTCCCGTTGGGATTCTGCGACAATGGCGCTACCGTGCCACTGCCGTCGTTGAAGACCACATGGAAAAATTGATCGTCTTGTTGAGCGAAACTGTAGAAGCCTGCTCGCGCATTGCTACGTCCCGCGATCCAAGACACGGTACCTTGGCCACCTTCGTATTTGGAAGAGCGGTTCTGCGTAGAAGCACTCGGAAAATCATTTGGGTCGCTTACGTAGTTGACGCTGTTGTAATGGAAAAAGGGTGAAATGGTCAGCACGAGCCCCGGGCTGAACGTGCGCACCCAGGAAAAGGCGGCATAAGAATCGCTTTCGCGATTGGCATCGCGCAGCGTTTCGCCTGGACCATTCAGTGGGTTGTTCGGGTCAAACGGCACTTGGTAATAGTCCCGCCGCGATTGCGCGACAAAGCGTAGTTGGTTTTGTGAATCCGCGTTGTAAATCAGTGAGACAAATCCACCGTATCCGTTGGCGGCATCGTGGTTAACCGCCGAGGTCGGAGTCTCCAAGCCCAGATTCGTGCGGTTCCCGTTCGCGCTGGCGTAATATGCAAATCGGCTGGTGTGCCCGCCGAAGTTGATCTGATCGTCTGTCTGAAAAAAACTCCCCGCGCTTAACGTCAGCTCAGCTTCATTATTTCTCTCGAAGCCGGTGCGCGGCAGAACGTCAAAGATGCTATAGGTGCGGTCGCCGAAGTCCGCGGCATAACTTCCGCGCTGAATTTCGATCGCATCGATGTCTTTTGGATCGACCTGTGGCCCAAGGTTGCTGGCAATATTCGTATTGGGAATTTCGACGCCGTCAATCAGCCAACTCACCTGGTGGCCTCCACGCACGTGCAGTTGATCGTGCGTAAAATAGGCGCCCGGAACATAGTCCGTAATTATAGCCAGGCTATTGCTTCGCGACGCGCCTGGCGTCTGCTGGATCTCCGCGCGATTAACCAGCGTTGTGGGTGTGACGGACTCCGTTTGCGCGGGTGACGATTCCGCCGAAACGGTCACGGACTGAGCTTGCGTGGGTAGCCTCAGCTCAAAATGCAAAACAGGTGCCGTACCCGACAGCACTGTCACGGCGTGCTCCTGAGTCGCGAATCCGGCCTGCGAAACGGTCACAATATATTCGCCCACCGGTACAGCATCGAAAAGAAACTGGCCTTCCGTGTCCGTCTGCCCCGTTTTCATGTAATCCGACGATTTCGCTTTTAACATGACCTTGGCATCCGCGACTGGGCGATGCTGCTGATCATGCACAATCCCACGGACAGTGCCAAAAATGGTAGCCAGCGCAGGCACACTCAGAAAAATCACAACCGCAAGCAACTTCAAAACGCCTCGCATAAGTTTTCTCCAAAGCAGCAATAGCGCGACGCGGAGTCGCGGCTGGAGCCGATCAGATTGGGTGGGAGACAGCGACTCCTACGATATGCGCGCGAAGCGAGGTGGAGGAAAAACCGGCTGGAGGGACCGGGGAATCTCAAGCGCCTGCAAAGTCTCAGCAGCGCCGGTAACCGCAATGGGAGCTGAAGTGAAAGCCACGTCCGGCAGCAGAAACGCAACAGCGGTGACCAGCGGTTTTTCAGATCCCTGGCAGCACGACATCGAGCAATTCATCATTTCGCCCATGTCATGCCTGCAATCCATGTCGGAGTGTGGCGAAGCTTGCTTTTTCTGGTGATGATGCTGCGCGATCGGGCAGTAGTCCCCTGTGCAGCAGCTCATCGCGTGCGCCGACCACGCAGCGCCCGCCAACGGAGCGTACAAAGCCATAGCCGCAAACAGGCATACCCACGCGGCGACAATTCTCTTACGCTGCTGGCTCGGGGCGATCACGTTCTGTGTTCTCTATAGATGGATGTAGGATACGGCAAAACGGCGCCGTCTGCCCATCCAATATGTCTCGCTTGGCGTAACCAAGCCTCGGCCTCCCCGATCCGCCGCGCCTTGACTTCCCGCCACTCCGCATCGCAGACTTTCGTAATGGCGCACACCTATTTGCTATTTGATCTCGGGTCGGACGAAGAAAAGGTTCAGCAGGCCCGCCACAAACTCGAAAGCTGGAAGCAAGCCTTCCGTCTCGACAAAAAGCTCCAGTACAAACTCGAGCGCGAGCAAGCTCCGTCCTCGGAACCGGCATCGAAGTCGGAAGCAGCAGCGGACTCCGAGCCAGAGCCGGCGAAATCGGCAAAGTCCAAGCCAGCCAAGGGGAAATCCAAGCCCAAATCCAAATCCAACGACGCCCCCGCAGCAACCGAAAACCACGGTCCCGTAAAGCTACTCGTCCGCCTCTACTTCTCCGGACACGAAAAGCTCTCCGAGCAGCGCTGGCTGGACCGCATCCCCGCCGAAGAGCCGTTCAAGAGCGCCTCTCCCAAAATCGTCCGCGAAAGCGAAGCCGACTTTGCCGAAATCCTAAAACAGTTCGACACCCTCGAGTGAACCCAATCGCCTCCGCGCTCCATGACAATCCGACCGTGAATCCAGCGAAATCCCGAAGTCCTTTCCGGCACCTAAAGCATCTTTTCGATATAATAGAAGTTCTTCTGGCGAGCATCTCCACTCCATCGCGAGGGCCACTGAATGGCGGTACAAACGCGCACAAAGATAGCCAAGCTCGATGCCGATAAGTTTCACGGCCTCGACCGCGAAGCGCTCATCCGCATCTATCGCACGATGTTTCTCTCCCGCCGCCTCGACGACCGCGAAATTCAGCTCAAGCGCCAAAACAAAATCTACTTCCAGATCTCCAGCGCCGGCCACGAAGCCGTTACCGCCGCCATCGGCCTTCTTCTGCGCCCCGGCGTCGACTGGCTCTATCCCTACTATCGCGACCGCGCACTCTGCCTGATGCTCGGCGTCGCAAAAGACGACCCCGCCTCCGGTGGCCGTCAGATGCCCTCGCACTGGGGCCATCCCAAGTGGAACATCGTCTCGAAATCTTCCTGCACCGGCACGCAATTCGTCCAAGCCGTCGGCGCCGCCGAGGCCGCGCTGTATTACCAGGATCGCCCCAAAGCGCTCGCGCAAGCCAAGGAAGCTCCGCTCGGCCAATACGTCCGCCACGAGACCGACGAGATCGTCTACGTCTCCGCCGGCGACGGCGCCACCAGCGAAGGCGAGTTCTGGGAATCGCTCAACGCCGCCTGCGCCAAAAAATTGCCGCTCCTCTATCTCATCGAAGACAACGGCTACGCGATTTCCGTCCCGGTCGAGGTCCAGACCGCCGGCGGCAACATTTCCAAACTAGTGCGCGATTTCCCCGGCCTCCACGTCGCCGAGTTCGATGGCACCGACCCGCTCGAAAGTTACGCCGCCGGCAAAGAAGCGGTTGACTACGTGCGCCAGCGTCGCGGCCCAGCGCTGCTTCACGCGCACGTAATTCGCCCCTACTCGCATTCGCTTTCGGACGACGAAAAGCTTTACAAAACCGCCGAGGAGCGCGAAGAAGAAGCGCACCGTGACCCGCTCTCCAAATTTTCTCTGTTCCTAGTGCGCGAAGGTCTGCTCGACCAAAAACAGATCGAAGCGCTCGAAGCCGATGTCGATCGCGAAGTCCGCGACGCCACCGACCAGGCCCTCGCCGCCGAACCTCCGTCGGTCGACTCCATTCTCGTCAACGTCTACTCGCCTGACGTCGATCCCACTTCCTCATCCTTCGTCGCCCAGCCGCAATTTCACGGCGCCCCCAAAACCATGGTCGAGATGGTGGCCGCCACGCTCTCCGACGAAATGGCGCGCGACGAGCGCATCACCGTTTTCGGCGAAGACGTGGCCGACGCCAGCCGCGACGAAAATCTGAAACACGTAAAAGGCAAGGGCGGCGTCTTCAAAGCCACCTCCGGCCTGCAAAGAAAGTACGGTCACGACCGCGTTTTCAATACGCCGCTCGCCGAAGCCAGCATCGTCGGCCGCGCCATTGGCATGGCCACGCGCGGACTGAAGCCCGTCGCCGAAATCCAATTTTTCGACTACATCTGGCCCGCCATGATGCAAATTCGCGACGAGCTCTGCGTCTTGCGCTGGCGCTCCAACGGCAATTTCAAATGTCCCGCGGTGCTCCGCGTCGCCATCGGCGGCTATCTCACCGGCGGCGGCATTTATCACAGCCAGAGCGGCGAATCCATCTTCACGCATTGCCCGGGTCTGCGCGTGGTGATGCCTTCGACAGCCCTCGATGTCGCCGGACTTCTGCGCACGGCAGTCCGCTGCGACGATCCGGTAATGTTCCTAGAGCACAAACATCTCTATCGCCAGCCGTACAATCGCTCCGAATATCCCGGCCCAGATTACACCGTTCCGTTCGGCAAAGCGCGCCTGGTCAAAGAGGGCAGCGAAGTCAGCATCATCACCTTCGGCGCCATCGTGCACCGTGCCGAGGTCGCCGCCGCGCAGCTCGAGCGCGAAGGCGTCTCCGTCGAAATCATCGATCTTCGCTCGCTCTCTCCCTACGATTGGGACGCCATAGCCGCCACCGTGCGCAAGAATCACCGCGTCATCGTCGCCTATGAAGACATGCTGAGCTGGGGTTTCGGCGCTGAAATCGCCGCCCGCATCGCCGACGAGCTTTTCGATGAGCTCGACGCCCCGGTAAAGCGAGTAGCCGCCATGGACACCTTCTGCGCCTATCAACCAAAACTAGAAGACGTTATCCTTCCCCAAACCGAGCACATCGTCTCCGCAGTGAAACAACTCCTCGAGTATTAGTGCGCGAAGACTTGTAGCTCGGGTCCGGTGTTTGGACCCGAGGCTTTTCGCAGGCACGAGCAAAATGTGGCCCGCGCGTAATTTGATCGGATCCCCGGGAAACTTTATTTGCCATCAATTCGTATCAATAAGTAGAATGAGGCCTGTGGAGGTGACTCATGGTCTGCGCAAATTGCCAAAAGCAAATCGCCGAAGGCTCGAATTTCTGCTACAACTGTGGCGCCAAGCAGGCCGTCGTCGGCGCTGCCGCGTATACCGCCGACTGCGCCCCCAAAAAGCGCCTAGTGCGCTCCACAAACGATAAGAAGATCGCCGGCGTAGCCGCCGGCTTGGCCGACTACTTCGATCTAGATCCCACAATTATTCGTTTAGTGTGGCTGCTGGCCGCGCTCTTCGCGGGAACGGGTGTGCTCGCCTACATCATTCTCTGGATTGCTCTGCCCCCAGGTCCGACGGGCGAAGCGCGGACCTCCTCTGTTCCATCGGCTCCGGTAACCTCATAGTTTTGGAGGGCGGCGGACTGGCCACCGCTTTGGGGCGTGAAACTTCAGCGTTGGCTGATCACTTGTCTTAGGCCCCCGACTCCTTGGGTTCTTAGCCAGCCCAGGCTAAAACTCTCTCAACTTACTTCTTTGGCGGACGCGGCGCCCGCGCTCTTCCGCCACCCTCAAATAACGGCTGATCCACCGAGATCAATCCCGCTCCAATCGTCGCCAGCGCAAAGCACGCCGCAGCCAGCGTCAGCGGAAATTGATAGTCATTCACCGCCAAATATCCGTGCCCGCTGTGTACCTTCCAAATCGCCACGCACATCTCGATCGCCAGCAACAGCGCCGCAGCCCGCGTAAATAATCCCAGAATCAGCAACCCGCCCCCAAAAGTCTCAATCACCCCGGCAATGTACACAAAGTACCCCGGCAACCCGTGCTCCACAAAAAATCCCTGCATCTGCCCCGCGCCCCGCAAATGCGCCAGCTTAGGGTATCCATGCGAGAGAAAAATAATCCCCAGCGCAACACGAAGCACCAACAATCCCACAGGTCGAAGCGAATCCAAAAATTTCACTCGTATCTCCTAACGTTTCCTGAGTGTAGTGGCTAACTCGGCCTCCCAGCGCCAGAGGTGCGTAACAGGTTAGCCCAGCGCGTGAGCGCTGGGTGATATTAGCGCACCAACCCGGAGCGCCGTGGGTGCGGCACATTCTTTTTCTGCCCATTTACGCTTAGTCGCAATGGTGAATTTCGCGCATTGTAACAGAAACTCTTCTCACGCTTCCTCCGGCCCCGGCAAAGAATCGGTTACAATCATCTGTCGCCCAGAAAAAATCAAACCATGAACGCCTTATCACCCTTAGTGTCATTCTCCAGCCTCGAGGCTCGCCCATGAAGCGCAAGCTCCTGGTCGCGGTGCCCCTCCTCTGCGTGGTCGGAGTCGCTGCCTGGTTCTTCCGCCCCAAACACGAATATCTCGGCGACGCCTACATCAGCGAGCGCAGCGTGACGCTTTGGAGCAGCGTTGCGCAGGTGCGCGAACCTATCGATACTCTCCATTACGGCGATCGTGTTGATGTCATGTCCCGCCGCAACGACAGCGTGAAAGTCCGCACCATAAGCGGCGTGGTCGGCTGGGTCGACAGCAGGCTGCTCCTCGAGCCCGCCCTATGGCAGCGCAACGTCAAGCTCCTCAATTCCGCCAAAGCCATGCCCGTGCAGGCCCGCGGCCGCACCAAAGTGCAGACCAATCTCCGCGTCGAGCCCGGACGCACAGCGCCTCGTTTGTACCAGTTCGGCCGCGGCGTTCCCGTAGAAATTGTCGGGCGCGCCGTCGCCGATTGGGTGCAAGTCAGCGACGAGCGCGAGGCCGCCCGTGAGAATGTGAATGACGCGCA
>WNFL01430156.1_pt3 | contig 10191 bp, 6 predicted proteins | sample 5400361 | NCBI WGS metagenome assembly WNFL01 (sample SAMN13153351, study PRJNA577476) | soil metagenome | isolation source: 40 cm soil on Douglas fir-dominated hillslope | place: USA:California | collected 2013-09-17
CCCGCCGAGGAGATCCCCGGCTCGTTGGCGAGCGCCGCGATCTTGTCCACGGTTTCCATGCCCGAGATGACCTCCCCGAACACGGTGTAGCCGCCGGCGTCGAGCGAGGGCTGCGGCGCCAGGTCGATGAAGAACTGGCTGCCGCTCGAGTCGCGCTTGGGGTTGACCTGGTCGCCCTGCCGCGCGGTCGCCACCGAGCCGCGCATGTGCTTGAGCTTGATCTCGGCCGGCACCGTGTAGCCCGGCCCGCCGATGCCGTCGTTCGCGGGATCGGCGTCCTTCGAGTTGGGATCGCCGCCCTGGATCATGAAGCCCGGGATCACGCGGTGGAAGCAGGTGCCGTCGTAGAACTTCTCGGCCACCAGCTTGCGGAAGTTGGCGGTGGTCTTGGGCGCGTCGGCGTCGGCGAGCTTGATGACGATGTTGCCGAGCACGGTCTCGAGCACCACCGCGTCCTGGCCGGCCTTGGTCTTCATCGGAGCTTTCATGGAGGCGGCATGGGTCGCGCCGGCGGTGGCGGCCGGCTTCACCACCGGCGCCTGGGTGGGGGTGGCGGCCTTCGTGGCCGTCGGCGCGGGCGCCGACGCGGCCTTCGCCGCGGAATCCGGAGCTGCCGCGAATGCGGCGCCGGCCAATCCGGCCGTGAGGGCCAGCAGGGCCGCCGCGGTCTTGATCGTTCGGTGCATCCCTATCCTCCTTGAAGCGGCGCGGACGAGAGGCCCGCGCACGGGCAGGGCAGTCTAGCCCGCGCTCCGGGGCGCGGCAAGTTCACAGCTTGCAAAGTCGCGCCGCAGTCGGGCGGCGGCGCCGTCCGTCTTTGCTATACTGCGTGCCGCCGCGCGGCGCGGACTCAGGCGCCCAGCGCGACCACGCCCCAGTGGCGCCCGGTGAGCCCGGCGTCACGGCGGTGCGAGAAGTAGAGGCCCGGTTCGCATGCGGTGCAGGCGCCGACATCGGCGATCGCGGCCTCGGGAACACCCTCGGCGACGAGCTGGAGCCGGGCGGCGGCGGGCAGGTCGAGGCGCCAGGCGCCCTCGACCCGCGTCACGACCGTCTCCGGGAACCGGCTCGCGACCTCGGGGCCGACCTCGTAGCAGCAGGGACGGATGCAGGGCCCGATGTGCGCCGCAAGCTCGGCGGGCCCGGCTCCGCTCGCGGACAGCAGCGCGCGCACGGCGGCGCGCGGCGCGCCGGATGCGGTTCCACGCCAGCCCGCATGGGCGGCGGCGACCGCGCCCGGCGCGACCAGCAGGATGGGCATGCAGTCGGCGCTCGTGACCGCGAGGGCGAGCCCGGCGGTGGTGGAGATCAGCACGTCGCAGCCGTCGTGGTGGCCGGGAGCGTCGGCCACCGCCACGTCGGCGCCGTGGACCTGGCCGGCGGTGGCGAGGCGGCCGGGCTTAACCACCAGGGTCGCAAGCAGGCGGGGGCGGTTCTCGGCCACCGCCTCGGGGCGGTCGGCGGTCGAGCGGCCGAGGTTCAGGGTATCGAAGGGCGCGGCGCTCACCCCGCCGCGGCGGGTCGAGAACGCCAGCAGGGCTCCGGGGGCCCCGGTCGGCCGCCACAGCGGCAGCGGGGCCTCGTGATCGCAGGTCCACATGGGAGGGCGCACGCTAGTGAATCGGGAGCGTGAGGGTCAAGCGCACCGGGCGCGCCGCGTCGCGCCCGCTTCGGGTCGGAGTACACGCGCCGTGATGCCGGCGCTGATCCTCGCCCTCCTCGCCGCACCCGTGGTGCTGGCCGCGACCCGGCCGGCGCCGCCCACGGCCCGCCCGGCGCCGGCGCCCGAGGCCGGGACGGTCGCCGCCACCGTGGGGCCGATGAACATCTCGCTCGCCGAGCTCGATCAGCGCACCACCCAGGCGCTGGCCGACTACCGCAGCCGCGCCGGCTCCGACGTCCCGGCCGAGCTGCGCCCCGCGGTCAAGCGCCAGATGCTCGAGCGGCTGGTGCAGCGCGACCTGCTGGTGCTGGAGGCGGCACGCCAGCGCATCACCGCCAGCGACGGCGAGGCCGAGGCGGTGCTGCGCAAGGATCCGTACTTCACCGAGGGCGGAGTGTTCAACGAGGCCAAGTACCTCTCGGTCAAGAGCGGCAACCCGGTCCAGTTCCGCAACGCGCTCGATCAGGCCAAGCTCGGCATCGCCGCGCGCCGCCTGACCGAGCGCGTCACCGGCGCGGTGCGGGTGGACGAGAAGGCGATGCGCGGGCGCGCGGCCCGCGGCCTCGAGCAGGCGAGCTTCGACTACCTGGCGCTGCGCCGCCTCGAGTTCGCGGGCGCGGTCGCCGAGCCGCGCGAGCAGGAGATCATCGACGACTACCGCGCCCACGCCGCCGAGTTCCGGCGCCCCGACCGCGTGCTCGCCAGCATCCTGCTGGTGCAGCAGGACCTCGAGGGCGGGGCGGCGCGCACCCCCGAGGGGCTGCGCGCCTGGGAGCAGGGCCTGCGCCAGCGCGCCGACAGCGTGCTCAAGGCGGTGCAGGGCGGGGTGCGGCTCGAGGAGGTCGGCAAGCAGTTCGGCGGGCTCAAGAGCGGCGTCGTGCTGCTGCCCGGCAACTTCCCCTCGTTCTGGCGCGGCGACGACGCGCTCAATCGCTCGGTGTTCGGGCAGCGCCCCGGCACGGTGCTGCCGGTCCTGGTGCCCTCGAACCCGGGCTGGCTGATCGTGCGCGTGGACGACGTGACCCGTGCCCACACCGCGGAGCTGTCCGAGGCGGCGCGCGAGATTCGGGGGCGGCTGCGCCAGGAGCGGCGCGATCACAGCCAGGACCGCGAGCTGCGCGCGCTCTACCCGGCGCGCCTCGACAGCCTGCACGGCCCGGGCTATCGCGTGCGCTACGCCGCGCTCGACACCGGCGCGGTGGCGCCCGGGGATCCGAGCGCCGCCGATCTCGACCGCTACTACCGTGGCCACCTCGCCGACTATTCGACCTTCAACAATCAGACCGGCAGCGTCGAGTCGCTGCCGTTCACGCAGGTGCGCGACAACGTGCGGGCGCGCTGGTCGAGCGAGCGCCGCGCCGAGCTGGTGCGGGCCCAGGCCGAGCGCCTGGTCGAGCTGTGGGGCCGGGGCTCGAAGGGCGTCAAGCCCGAGCTGCCCGGCGCCCGGCTCACGGTGCGCGACGTGGGCCCGGTGCCACTCGGCGTCCCGATCGATTCGGGGGCGGCGGCCGCGATGGTGACCGACTCGTTGAGCGGGCGCGGCGGCGCGCTGGGTGTGGGCTCCACCTCGTACCCGGGCGGGATGGTCGTGTTCGACGTCTACGCCCGCGTCCCCGACTACACGCCGAACTTCGAGCAGGCCCGCCCGGGGCTGATCGCCTGGCTCGCGGCGCGCCAGGAGCGGCTCGACGAGCAGGGCGCGCGGGCGCTCTACGACCATGACCCGGCGCGGTTCGCGGTCGGCAAGACGCTGCACTGGACCACGCTGCAGGTCGAGATCCCCGACTTCATGAACATGACCATGACCCACCGGGAGGTCGAGGAGTACCAGCGCCGCCACCTCGAGCGCTACTCGGCGCCCGAGGCGGTCCACGCCAGCCACATCCTGGTGAGCCCGAGCGACGCCAGCCCGGCCGCGGATGCCCGCGCCCGGGCCCGCGCCGACAGCCTGCTCGCCCGGGTGCGGGGCGGCGAGAACTTCGCCCACCTGGCGCGCGAGTCCAGCGACGACCTCGCCACCCGCGATCAGGGCGGCGACCTGGGCGAGTTCGGGCGCGGCGCGATGCTGCCCGAGTTCGAGCGCGCGGCGTTCGCGCTGCGGCCCGGCGAGGTCAGCGGCCTGGTCCACACCGAGGTCGGGTATCACATCATCCGCTGCCACAACTACCTGCCCTCGTTCGTCCAGCCCCTGGCGCTGAGCTACTCGAACGTCAGCTCCGACCTGGCGATGGAAAAGGCCGACAGCGCCAGCGCGCGCCGCGCCGACAGCCTGTATCGGGCGGTCCGCACCGTGGCCCAGGCGCGCGCCGCCGCGCGCCGCGGCTTCATCCTCCAGCCCTATGCGCGGGCGATCGGCGAGGGCACCGGCGGCGACCTGGCGCTGGAAAGCTATCTGCGCAAGCTCGAGACGCTGCCACCCGGTCAGCTCTATCCCGGGCTCTACTACGAGAAGGGGAACGGCTACATGCTGAGCTGGGTGGACAGCATCAGCGCCCCCGAGCCACCGTCGTGGGACGCCGCGCGCCAGGCGGCGCTCGATCGGTACCGGCGCGGCGCGGCGGCGCGGGCGCTCGAGGACAAGCGCGCCGAGCTCGACTCGATGCTCCGGGCGGGCTGGTCGTTCGACAGCCTGGCCGCGCTATGGGGCGGCCTCGAGCACGCCGTGGACGCGAACCTCGGCACGCGGCTGCCGTACCTGGGCGGGCGCGACCTCGACACCCTGGTGTTCGGCACCCGGGTCCCGGCCCGGCTCAAGATCGGCGAGGTCAGCGACTGGGTCGACTACCCGGGCGGCCTGGTGCGGCTGCGGGTGGTCGAGCGCGCCGAGCCCAACGCAGCGCAGCTCGCGGCCCGGATCGAGAGCGAGCGCCGGCGCGAGGAAGCACGGCGGCTCGAGGAGTTCTTCACCGGGCTCAAGCAGCGTTTCGCCGTGCGCATCCTCGATCGCGAGATGCGCAACGTGGATTTGCCGCCGATTCCCGACCAGGCCGACCCGTAAGGGGTTTCGGGCCCGGGCGGCCGCCGCGCCGCGCAACTTGCAACCCGCCCCCCGGGCGTGATGCATTTTGCCCGGCCGGCGGGGGTGCTCAGGGCGCAAGACCCAACGTCCCCTCCAGACCCGGCGTGTTTCGGCCGATGGTATGCTCCATGCGTTTCATCATGGACGGGAACCCACTGCAACCATGACCGCTCCCTCCGCCGTCCAGCCGGGCGCCTCGCGCCGCGTCGTGCTGATCGACTTCGATTGGCAGGACGCCGACCTGTTGCCCGTGCTCTGCAAGCGCCCCGAGCTGTCGATCCGCCTGGTCGCGGGGTCGGCGGACGACGATCCGGGGCTGCGGGTCGCCGAGCTGTGCGGCCTGCCCCGCACCGTGGACCTCGGCGACCTGACCCGCGAGATCTTCGACCTGGCGCTGGTGAGCGAGCGCAGCGCGCGCCGCACCCAGATCGAAGGGCTGCTGCGTGTCCTCGGCACCCCGTGCAACACCCCCGAGGAGTTCCTCAACGGCCGCGAGGCCGCCGCCAACGGCCTGCCGGCGATCGAGGCGCCCATGGTGCTCCACGCCGCGGCGCTCGAATCGTCGCTCGGCGGCGGCGACATGGACGACATCGTCGACGAGGCGCTGCCCGACCTGATCCAGGACCCCGCCGCCCCGCCGCGCGCCCCCGCACCGCCGCGCACCGCGCACCCGCTGGTCCAGAGCCTCGAGGACTTTCCCTCGCCCGAGGATCGCCGCGGGCTCGAGCAGGCGCTCGGGGGTCTGATGTCCGACACCGGCGCCACCGCCGCCGAGCTGTACGCCGGACGCACCGGCGACGTCCACGTCGTCGCCAAGGTGGGTGACGAGGACGAGCTGCTCAAGGGCCTCGTCGACCTGGCGCTGCGCTCGGACGAAGCCCAGGTCGTGCGCCGGCTCAGCGGCCCCGACGAGGGCAAGGCCTGGGGCGCGTGGCCGTTCCGCACCGGGCAGCGGCAGGGCGTGCTCGCCGCCGCCGCGATCGACCCTGCCGAGGGCTGGACGATGTGGGAGAAGACGGTCGAGGAGCTGCGCTCGACCTGGGATCATCGCGATCGCGAGCAGGCCGGGAACTCGTTCCCGCTCGTTCCCGAGCGCGAGCCCGGCTGGCTCGATCGCGAGGAGTTCCGCCAGCGCCTCGAGCTCGCGATCCAGCGCCACCGCCGCGACGGCCTGCGTTTCGCGGTCCATCGCTTCGTGTTTCCCGAGGTCCAGGAGCCGGTCGAGCAGCTGTGCCACAACCTGCCCGATCAACTGCGCGACACCGACTGCATCTGCCGCCCGGCGTTCTACGAAGTGCTGCTCCTGACGCCGCACGCGCCCGGCGCCTACACCGTGCTGCGCTCCCGGCTCACGTCCCTGTTCGAACATCAGTGGCGCGACAGCGGACAGCCCGACCCGGTTCCGGCGCTGGTGGAGGAGGAGCTGGTGCTCGCCTCGCCCGAGGAGAGCGACGACTTCCTTGCGCGCGCCATGGCCTGGGCGGGCGCGGCCTGATCGACGCCTCCGCGGCGTCGCCGATCATCCCCATCGCGCGGGCACCGGCCCGCCGCATGCTCTTGCCGCGGCGCGGGCGCCCTGTCATGCTGCGCGCCTCGCGATGGCCCACCCTCCCGACCGCCCGATCCGACGGCTTCCGCCCGCGACCGCGTCCCGCATCGCCGCCGGCGAGGTGATCGAGCGACCACTCTCGGCGCTCAAGGAGCTGGTCGAGAACGCGCTCGACGCGGGCGCGCGCGCGATCGAGGTGCGGGTCGAGGGTTCGCTCGACCACGCCTTCCAGGTCGCCGACGACGGGCGCGGGATCGCGGCGGGGGACCTGGCGCTGGCGCTCGAGCGCCACGCCACGAGCAAGATCGAGACGCTCGAGGACCTCGACCGGCTCGACAGCCTGGGCTTCCGCGGCGAGGCGCTGCCCAGCATCGCCGCGGTGAGCCGGCTGCGTCTGGTGAGCCGGCCGGCGGGGGCGGAGGCGGCGGCGACCCTGGCGTGCGAGGGCGGCCAGCTCGGTGATCGCGGCGAGGCGGCACGCGCGCCCGGGACCACCGTGGAGGTCGCGGACCTGTTCTTCAACACCCCGGCGCGGCGCAAGTTCCTGATCACGCCCGCCGGCGAGCTGCGCTCCGCGATCCGGATGCTCGAGGCCTACGCGCTCGCCCGCCCCGGCACCGGCTTCCGGCTGCTGGTGGACGGGCGCGAACGCTTCGACTGGCCGGCCGCGGCCAGCGCGCGCGAGCGCGCCGCGGCGCTGTGGGGGGCGCGCCACGCCGGGCAACTGCTCGAGGCGCGCGGCGAGCGCGACGGTATGGTGCTCGAGGCGCTGCTCGGCCTGCCCGAGCACGCGCGCGCCACCCGCGAGGGCCAGGTCATCCTGGTCAACCGGCGCTGGATCCAGAGCCCGTTCATCGGCGCGGCGCTGCGCCAGGCCTATGGCAACCTGCTGCCCGCGGGGCGCCACCCGGCCGCGACGGTGTGGCTCACCGTGCCGCCCGACCGGCTCGACGTCAACGTGCACCCCACCAAGCGCGAGGTGCGATTCGCCGACGAGGGCGCCGTGTTCTCGCTGGTCGCGGGCGCCTGCGCGATACCGCTGACGCAGCTCCAGCCGCCTTTCACCGTGGTGCGCGGTGGAGCGCCGGAGGGCCCCGAGCCGCGCTGGGCCGACCGGGTGCGCGAGAAGCCGGGGCAGGCGGCGCTGGGGCTCGAGTTCACGCGCCCCGCCGCCTCGGCGGACGGCGCCGCGCGTGCCGCGCCCGCGCCCGCCGGGGACCCGGCGGCGGCGCCCGGGGCGGCGGGTGCCGAGCCCGATCTGTGGCAGCTGCACCGCACCTACATCCTCGCGCCGGTGCGGGGCGGGCTCGTGATCCTCGACCAGCACGCGGCCCACGAGCGCATCCTGTTCGAGGAGGCGATGGCGCGCTTCCACGGCCGCCCCGGCAGCTCGCAGCAGCTCATGTTCCAGACCCTCGTGGACCTGTCGCGCGACCAGTACGAGCTGCTGCTCGAGCTGGGACCGTGGCTCAAGCCGCTCGGGCCGCCCACCGTGATCCTGCAGGGGGTGCCGGCCGGGCTCAAGGCCGACCGGCCCGGACAGCTGCTCCAGGATCTGCTCGACGGGGTGAGCGAATCGACCGGACGCGGCGCCCACGAGGACCTCGCCGAGCACCTGGCGCGCTCGTTCGCCTGCCACGCCGCGATCAAGGCCGGGGACGCGCTGTCCCAGGCCGAGATGCGCGGCCTGGTGGACCGCCTGTTCGCGACCTCGCGGCCGCACGGCGACCCGCACGGACGCGTGACGTTCGTGCGCCTCGACCTCGAGGAGCTGCACCGGCGGTTTGGCCGCGCCTGACGCCATGTCCCGGATCGTGGCCATCGTCGGCGCCACGGCCACCGGCAAGACCGAGCTGGGCGAAGCCCTGGCGGCGGCGCTGGACGGCGAGGTGGTGTGCGCCGACTCGCGCCAGGTGTTCGGCGAGCTCGAGATCGGCACCGGCAAGCCGGCCCCGGCCGAGCGCGCGGCCCGGCCCCACCACCTGTTCGACGCGCGCACCCTCGACCACCGCGTGCCGGTGCTGGTGGGCGGCTCGGGCCTCTACCTCGACGCCGCGATGCGCGGCCTGGCGCCGCAGCCGCCCCACGATCCCGCGCTGCGCGCCCGGCTGCGCGCCGAGCTCGAGCGCGACGGCGCCTCCGCGCTCCACCGCCGCCTCGCCGCCCTCGATCCGCCCACGGCCGCGCGCCTCGATCCGCGCGACGCGCAGCGCGTGGTGCGCGCGCTCGAAGTCGTGACCGCGAGCGATCGCCCGCTCTCGTCCTGGCACGCCGCCGGACGGGAGGGGGCGGTCACGGGCGCGTGGGTGGTGTTCGAGCTCACCTGTCCGGCGCGCGAGCTGGGCCCGCGCATCGAGCGCCGCACCCGCGCGATGTTCGACGCCGGGCTGGTCGAGGAGACGCGGGCGCTGGTCGCGGCCGGGCGGCGGGCGCCGCTCGAGCGGCTGCGCGCGGTGGGCTACGACGAGGCGCTGGCGCTGCTCGACGGCGGCCTCACGCGCGCCGCGGCCGAGGCGCGCGTCAACCTGCGCGCGCACCCGCCAGCTCGCCAAGCGCCAGCGCACCTGGTTCCGCCACCAGATCGCGCCGGCCGCCCGCATCGACGGCCACGCCGCCGGCCATGAGGGCGCGCTCGCGGCCGCGCTCGCGCTCCTGCGCTGACGCCACGCGGGCGCCCCACGCGCAGGCGCGGGACGTGCCCGAGCCCACAGCCCCGTTGACACCATCGGGTTCTGGCACTAGCTTCGAACCGACTTGAAGCCCATCTCCCTATTGCGGGCATAGCTCAGTTGGTAGAGCGCGAGCTTCCCAAGCTTGAGGTCGCGGGTTCGAACCCCGTTGCCCGCTCCATTCTGCTCACCACCCCGGACCCGCCGGCGATCGGGCGCAGCACCGCCGGACACCTGGGGCATTGGCCGGCGGCCCGCGTGTCCACTCCCGTCGTCGCGATCATCGGACGTCCCAACGTCGGCAAATCGACGTTCTTCAACCGTGTCCTGGGCGAGCGCCGAGCGGTGGTCCACGACCGGCCCGGCATCACGCGCGACCGCAACACCGCGCCCGCCGAGTGGGCGGGGCGCGCGTTCATGCTGGTGGACACCGGCGGCTTCCTGCCCACCGCCCTCGAGGGCCGCGACGCGGACGTGCGGCGCCAGGCCGAGATCGCGATCGGGCTCGCCCACCTGGTGGTGTTCCTGGTGGACGCGAAGAGCGGCCTCACCGATCTCGACCTCGCGATCGGCCAGAGCCTGCGCCGCCACGGCCGCCCGGCGCTGGTGGTCGTGAACAAGGTGGACAAGGTCGGCGACCCGATCGTCCACGACTTCCACCGCCTCGGCCTCGGCGAGCCGATCCCGATCTCCTCCGAGAGCGGGCTCGGGATCGGCGACCTGCTCGACCAGATCGTCGCGCGGCTGCCGGCGCCGGCCGGCGGCGAGCGCGAGCCGGCGTCGATCGTGAACGCCCTGCTCGCCGAGCCGCGCATGATCGTCGAGCCGCGGCCCGGCACCACGATGGACGCGGTGGACGCGCGCTGGAAGACCCCGGCCGGCGAGTTCGTGCTGGTGGACACCGCCGGCATCCGCCGCCAGGCCCACTTCGAGGACCAGCCCGAGTTCTACGCCACGCTGCGCGCGCTCCACGCGCTCGAGCGCGCCGACGTCGCCTGCCTGGTCGTGGACGCCGCCGCCGGGTTCCAGCGCCAGGAGGCGCGTCTGGTCCAGAACGCCTTCGATGCCGGGTGCTCGGTGCTGCTGGCCTACAACAAGTGGGACCTGGTCTCGAACCGCGAGCAGGCGTGGAAGGACTTCGCGGAGTGGCGCACCGATCGCTACCCGACGCTCGGCGACCTGCCGGCGCTGCCGATCTCGGCCACCGCGCGCATGCACCTCGGCCGCCTGCCCCAGGCGCTCCAGAAACGCGTCGCCCAGCACCGGCGCAAGATTCCCACCGCCCAGCTCA
>WNFL01271478.1_pt2 | contig 10190 bp, 8 predicted proteins | sample 5400361 | NCBI WGS metagenome assembly WNFL01 (sample SAMN13153351, study PRJNA577476) | soil metagenome | isolation source: 40 cm soil on Douglas fir-dominated hillslope | place: USA:California | collected 2013-09-17
ATGTGTAAAGCTATCAATTGCATCAATCATATTGGTAAAGCTGAAGTGGTATGGAATTATTGAAAAATTCGGATGCATATAATCTTGATTCGGAGATCCACTTCCAACCCCAGTAACAGCATATTGGTCATCCAACCCATTTGTTTTCCTGATAACTGAACCACTTGCATCCAGACTCCATCCCAGTCCAACCCATCCTGCAATATCATTTACCTTAATGCCGCCACCATGGTATTTCAATATAATAGGAATAGCAATATTTCCGGTTTTGATCGCATATAACGGTATTTCTATGTTGGGTATACCGGTAGCCATATTGACCGGAAATTCAAAATATCTTCCCAAGCTGCCGGTATTGGGAGATGTTGGAGTTTTTTCAAGAAGATCAACCTCAGTGCTGTAAGTTCCACTCTGGGCGATGACAGATTTTAAGGTCAAAACGCATAAAGCTGCGAAAATAATTTTTTTGTCCACCATGACAGCTATCTTTAAGATTAATTCAAATTATACCCAACCCTGAATATCACAGGTCTCGACCTAGGTATTTGTTGATAACTCAAAAAATCCCATAGCAATTGCAGCTTAGTCTTTTTAAAGAGCTTACTTTTTACAGAAAGCACTTTGCTCAGGCCAAACAGCCCACTTTGCTGCCACGCATTTAAATTCCTCAATTGTGCAATGCGATTAAACTCGCTTTGATAATTCATTTCATACCCACCCGATATCCAAATTGATCCTTTAAGGTGTAAGTCTATAAAGCCTCTCAATCCTCCTCCTTGGCTCGTAATATCAATATGTCTGATATTCTGTCCCCAACCCAACTTGTAACTTGCACCAATTCCAATAATGCTTTTATTATTTAGTTTATATCCGATAGATAAACCGATATCGCTTGTTACAGGAAAATAGCCGTTTGGTTTTTGAGATTGAATATTTGTACCATATTCGAATCTTTTAAGCAGACTCTTTGTTTTCTGATTATTTGGCTTGAATCCATCGGGCATAATATCGTCACTACTTCCGCCAGACTCAGTTATCTTATTTTTTAATTGACTGATCTGGCTCTGCGCAGCTTGCATGTTTTGTTGAAACTGCCGCATTGCGTTTGGACCCCCACCGGCAATCTGTTGCTGAATAAGATTGTTTACCTGTGCCCTTGTTTGTAGACCAGCAAGATTAGCCTGATTTAATGGATCTTGTGGATTACCGGGTAAACGAAATAAAGTAGCGAGCATACTGTTCTTTCGCATAAATTCTTTGAATAGTTTCGTCTTACTCAATAATTCTATTGCTTTGCGCTCTGCCTTTTTATGATCGTTCAGCATCGCTTTATACTCATTCAGCTGCTCGCTATAATAATATATCTGTTTGTTTAATTTCTTCAATTGCCTTGCAAAACCAAATTCGCTGAGCCGATCTTTCAAGAACTGTTTTCTTTCTTTTAAAAATCTCTTTAATTCCTCTGCTTTCTGAAATTTATCTTCGAGACCACTTACTTTTCCCATCGCATCGTTTACTTTTTGCTCCTGTTCTCTTATTTTTGAGACCAATTGAGGATTTTGTTGCAGAAATTTTAATGACGTGCTTAACGTATCGAGAGATGGAATATACGGTTTACCGCCAAGTTTCGTTGCTAATTGTTGTGTTAGCGCTTGATATTTCTGTTCTACATTACCGAATACGTCTTTTGCTTTCACCGAGTCAATCTTCATCAATTTTTGTTTCATCTTTTGTTCCTGCTTCATCATTCGCACTAAAATCTTATCGGTTTTATCATCAAGCTTTTGTTCTAATTCAGTGGCCTTGGAAGAAATCTGATTCAGGTACTTGGAAGGGAGTTGAATGCTCGCACTATCCTGCGCACAAGTGCAAAGGATAACAAAGACAAATCCAATAGTGATGGTTATGCGTAAAAACATAACGTTTGTTCTTTGTTGAACAATTAAAAAATACGGTGGATTGAATCAGTAAGAAACTCTTGCCATTAACTAGGTGGAGCGCTAATAATTGGGGCCCTATAACCTGGGGATGAATTAGAAGTTTGTCGTGGGGTGGTGGATAAGGTTTGTTACACTAAGGTATAATTGTTTTATATTATTTTCCAAATATTTTTTTTATAATTCTTTTTAAAATGATAATGTTTGGAATGCTGAATGTGTAACAGTCAACAAACGGGACTGGTTGTTTATCGTCTTTTTCACTTGTTTTGATTCTCCGGAAAAAACAACATGGGGAAATGATTTTTTCACCAAATTTTTTCGTTTTTTTCCCCGCTATATAAGTGGCGCCCTTATCGCTTATCTGCCTTCTTCGCTTGATCGGCAATTGTTTTCATTTCGGCAATAGTTTGATTAGGTAGATGCATTTTGCCTCATAATTGATTTACCTTGATGGATGTATAAATCAGTATCCTTTTTTTGCTTTTAACTCTTTAATTTGGTCTTTGTATGACTTAAGTTCATCCGGGTCAAAATGAGCGGATATTTTATCAAGTATTCCGGTGTACTGCTGACTAAGAGCCCTGCCAATGGCATTATAGACTCCGGCGTCTTGAAAAATCTCGTTCCTCTGAAGTGTCCTGTTGTATTTACCACTGGTTTCGATCTGCACATTCTCGATATTTGGTATGGAAACAGATTTTGTCAGTATTCTTTCATTAGTCAATGGTTCAACCCCGGTAATGTTTATTTTACCAACTAACGATGCTCTACCTGAATAGGTGTAGGTATCATAAGTAGTGCCCAGTAATGAAATATGTTTCTGCCAATTGCCTTCCACCGAAGTAAATTCAGGCTCAATTTCAATTCGGATAGCCATATCTATTGTTTTCTTGTCGCCAAAAACCATTTCATCAAATGCCGTATAGGGCCCTTTCAGAGTAAAGCCCTTGGCAATAATGAGTTCTTCTAGATCATTCCCTATTGCATCTTTAAAGCGTTTAAAGAGTTCTGTTCCGCCTGAAGTGAATTTAACGGCATAGTAGGGTTTGATAAATGCCAGAACCATACCCACTGAACCAGGTTTATTTGTCTGGTTAGGCGTGTAGTCAAAAGTGAAAGTTTCTTTAGATACTGGAACGTGTTTGGTTGTTGAACAGCCCGTCACAATAAGGAGGGATAAAATAATTGGAAATACTTTCTTCATAAAAAATTAAGTTTTGAGATTAAACAATGGATGAAAAACTCCAGCTCAAATGACTTAAGGACGTTTCTGGAAGGTCTAAAATATGTATTGTTGGTAGAACTACCAACATTATTTTTTGCTATTTCACTGACATTGTGCCGGGAGATTAAACCCATGAAGGATAAAGACAAAAAACGTCTTAAAAAATTTGCTATTCATTTAACCAAACTGAGAAAGAAAAAGGGGTTAAGTCTGCGGGAATTGTCCTCCCGGTGCGATGTTGACTATGGAAAAATCAGCAAGTTGGAGAATAATAAGGCCAACCTTACTCTTACCACCTTAATTGAGCTGGCAGAAGGGCTCGAAGTGCATCCGAAAGAATTGTTGGATATAGATTTTGATTGAAATTCTTTATTATTAGGTTTTGTAACGATCAATCAAATAATCCTGCCCCTTTATTTTCCTCAACAGGCTTCGGATACCGGTCAAATATACTTTTCTCTACCATTTCTCTTTTACTCCCATATTTCTTTCGCGACAGGTCGATGGCCTTTTCTTTGTGGGAATCTATTTTTGCCTGTGGTGGCAAGGTCATTGCGCTAAATGGTCTTGAAGTAGCTCCGTCAATCATCAGTTTAAGGTACATAGCATACTTAGGAAGATTTACAAAGTCGGTTTGATCAAATACGGGATAAAATTCTTTAGCCAGATATCCGGCGTCTTCAACCCCGATTCTAAACGAGATAATTGTACCAACATTTCCAAATATTGCGGACTTGATTTTTTCATGTATCTGGTCAATATATTGATGGGTCAAAAAGAGCGATAGCTTGTACTTCCGTGCTTCGGCTAATACATCGATAAATGACAATGAGACAAAGGAGTGCATCTCATCAACGTAAAGATAAAAGGGAGTGCGTTCATGATCTTTTTGTGCAGAGCGATATAGGGCAGCTAATTGAATAGAAGTAACTAAAATACTTCCAAGTAATGACGAGGCGTCTTCTCCGATTTCTCCTTTGGATAAATTGGCAATTAATATTTTCCCTTCATCCAATACCTGTTGCATTTTGAAACCTTTTGTCTTTTGCCCAACAATATTTCTAAGAGGAATGCTTGTCAGGAATAGTCCTGTCTTATTAAGAATCGGCGTAATAGCTTCTGATCTTAATGCCGGTGAATATTTGTCATACTCATTTTTCCAGAATGAAAGGACGTGCTGATTGGTTACATAACTGAGTACTCTGTTTCTGAAATACATATTAGTTAATAGCGGTTGAATATCGAGTAAAGTGGCATCAGGGTATTCAAGTAAAGTCAGTAAGGCAAAACGGAGAATATATTCTAGTCTTGGGCCCCAGGAATCAGCCCAAATCTTCTTAAACGTTGAAATAAGGCCCGAAGCAACTAAATGATGATAGTCAGGGTGAACTCCCTTGAGTGGATTAAAGGCAATCGGATATTCAATGTCTTTTGGGTTGAGGTATATAACATCCTCTAATCTCTCCTGCGGTACATGGTGCAAAATAGTTTCGGCAATATCGCCGTGAGGATCTATGATACACAACCCTTTTCCTTTTTGAATATCCGAAATAGCCATGTTTAATAGCAGGGTTGATTTGCCGACTCCGGTCTTTCCGATGACATAGATATGACCTAATCGATCAGCGTCTTTAATATAAAAGCGACGGTTATTGTTTCTCCAATTTGTGATCCCGATAGGTGTACGGTCAATCATACACCTATTTTATCTTTTGAATTATCACATCGTAAGGGAGGGGAATCTGCATTTACGGCAAATAGTTTGTTTGCCTTTCAAATTTCCCTGTCTTACATGGTAGATTTATTTTTTCTAGTATTTGATTAATGAATGACATCCAAAAAGAATCAAATCATCTTCTCCCACAAGAAACCATTATTTCATTGATGGAATTGGGGAAAGTCCTTGAAAGAATTTATAGGCGCATGAAAAGCAAAGGATATGATATAATCAATAACAGGATTATCCATTTGGAAACAGGGAAAGAATATGATCCCACACAACCCTAAAAATCATAATATTTTTAAAGAAATCGAAAGCGGTAAATTCCGTGAGTATTATCTGGTATATAACCGAAAGAGCACGGATGAACCTGAAAATCGAAAAAACTCAATTAAATATCAGAAGGCTGAAAATACACGGTTTGCTTATCGTCAGCACTTATCTATTGCCGACATTACAATAGACGGTTTTTGCAGTGATGGGATTATTTCTGAGAAGCATTCCGCTTTTAAAGAAGATACTGATTTAATACTTGGAAACAATGGCCTGGTTCAGTATAGGATAGATCGGCCAAAGTTTTATAAACTCATCCAATTCTTGAATAAAGGATGTTTTAAGGGTGTTATTGTGCTCTGCTGGGACAGAATAAGCCGTAACAAGGGAGATGAAACTGTCATAAGAAAGCTTATTAAATCCGGTATAGATTTTCGCTTTGTGCTGGCAACCTATGACAAGACGAGTTCAGGGGCATTGCATATGGATATTGATGGAATGTTTGCTGAACATCATTCAAGAGTAACAAGCGAAAAGGTTACTCTCAATATCAGAAACCAAAGAGAAAAGGGGATTTGCACTTATAAAGCCCCGGTTGGTTATCTTAATTTAGGTAATATGGATGATAAGCCTTTCGACCCTGAAAGGGCAGAACTGATAAAAAAACTATTTGAGTTATATGCAACTGGTGACTGGACACTTGCAGATCTAACAAAATGGTCAATTGAACAAGGGTTTACCATGCCTCCAGTAAGACGAAGAAGAACACTTGAAGAGAAATTGGCCGAAGAGGAAGACGATGTGCAAATACAAATTGAACCCATTACAAGGGTACCTATCTATACGGGTATTCAAAAAATACTAACTAACCCCTTTTATACAGGCAAGGTATTGGGGAATGATGGTGTTTATGTACGCAGCAAGAGTCATGAGGCATTAATATCTGAGGAATTATTTGAAAAAGTTCAAATAGCATTACAAAAAAAGAAGATTAGTGTTCATTATATTGAACGGTTAGACCAACCTTTACGAGGTATGTTTCGGTGTGGGGTATGCAGACGGGTTTATACTCCTTATAAAAAGAAAGGTATAGTCTATTACGGCTCCCGATGCTCTGCAAATTGCACGAACTCATTGAAGAGCTTCAATTTTGATTTTATTACTTCAAAAATTGGTGAAAGGATTCAAAATCTTTCGTTTACAGAATCCGAATTGATTGACATTAATTCAAGAGCAAATACTGATATTGCCATACTTGAACTGAACAGGCAAAATGAACTAGATACAAATGAACGCCAAAAAAAGAAACTAAGGGAAGACCTAGTCTATTTACGAACAAACAAACTGAACCTGCTTAAAATAGGCGTTTATACACCGGAAAATTATCTTGATGAAGAAAATAGCCTCAATAGCGGAATCACCAGGCTTCAAGAAGCAGAGTCTATTTCAGATGAATCTATGCGCGAAACAATAAAAGAAGTTATTCAACTTTCCGAACTACTCAAAATCGTTTATTTACAATATGTTTTCGCTGATCCCTTTGAAAAGGAGGATATTCTCAGAATTATCTTTTCCGAACTTTCAGTTTCCGAAAAGGAGTTGAAATATCAATGCAAAGGCGGATTTAAGCCGCTTGAAAGCCGTCTTGTTCCTTTGGGTGACCCAAAAGGGTGGCTTTCGGAATTGCAAAGCTACCATTCTCTAATAAAACAAAGCATAGATGACTTAAAAATTCATTGTCACGGACCACCGGTCTGCTAAATATGCAAATCGCCCTCTCTTATTGCTAATTACCCACTAACCTATAATTAATTCTATGACAAAAAGAATTTGTAAGTATCCAAATAAATTAAAAGAATGTAGAGAAAGAACAGGTCTTACTCAAACTGAAATTGCTAGATTACTCGATTTCAACGATAGCCAAGATCGCATATGTAAATGGGAAAAAGGTGTTGGGTTGCCTAGTATTCCTAACCTCCTAAAGCTTGCCAGATTCTACAACATGCCTCCACAAGACCTATATCCCGAACTCTAAATAATCATCATACTGAGGCTTATTAGTAATTAACACGCCTTATGAAAAAGAATAAAGAATATGCTTTCTCGCAAGAGACATTTGATTCGTTAGTATTCAGGAAGGTATGTAATTGATAAATAAAACAGGTTACCTAGACTGTACCTGAATCGAATTAAATTATCAATGCTGGTTGTACATTTTATACCTAGTCAGTAAATTATTTTACATTTACTTGACAAACTCACAAAGTCATCCTAGTATTTCAGTAGACAGTAATATCGCTGTCCTTTAAAATAAAAAATATGGAAGGATCTATCAATCATCTATTAGATGAAAAAAATAAGTTCGATTTTTTCTTTCGCACGTATTATGCCGCTCTATGCTTTTTTGCAAATTCCATTATAGATGACGAAGACGGTGCAAAAGACATTGTACAGAATTGTTTTGAAAAACTGTGGAATCGACGTGTTTCTCTTGTTGAACAGTCTGACACAACAAAAACGTTTTTGTATAGTATGGTTCGTAATGAATGCATCGATAGTTTGAGAAAAAGAAAGGTTGTAATTAAGGCATACAAGGAAATAAAGAGAAGTCGTGAAATGGAGCCTGACTATATCGATGAAATTACTTTTGCCGAAACGGTACGGCTGGTTTTTGATCATATAAGCGCCTTACCTCAGCGAACGCAGGATGTATGTAAGCTCTATTATCTGGAAGGCAAGAAATACAAGGAAATTGCCAAAGATTTGGGTACCTCTCCTGAAGCAATCCGCAAAATAAAAACACGAGCGCTTGAAGTAATTCGTAAAAAGCTTCGTTTTTTTATAGGGTATTTCTTTTTCCCGGAGCCAGTGCCCAATTAATTTGTCCCCGCCTTCTTAATTAAATTTCTTTAAAACCTCACATAGCGCTGAGGTTTTTTAATTTGTACGCCCGATTCTCTAAGTCGAACACACTAAATCTGCAAATTTCCCTGAGGCATGATTTAAGTGAGGCATGATTTAAGTGTTGATAATACTTACTCTAATCGTATGCAGAGTGAAACTCTTCTGACAAGAGGGTCAGCTATTAACTAAGGATAGTATTTACTCTTCAAAAATTGCTCAGTATTCCGTCCAGCTATTTGCTCCCAGGCGGTGATTCCGGTTGGTGTTTTCACCCCTATTGCTTTTTGTTTAAAAATGCCGTATGTATTCTTTTCCGGCTGTTCTCTTTCTGTCAGGAAAAAATCTGTTCCAAACATAATTTGATCACCGAAAACTGGATTGCTTAAATCATTTATTAATATATCATGCGTTTTTATATTATGCACGGCATAGGAAATATCAGTATACACGTTTGGGAAATCATTCAGAAGTGCCTTTATTTGGCCACACCAATTCTGTTTTTGGACTCCAAAAATATCTTGGGGGTTTTTTCCAACATTCTCATTAAGAATTTGATCGTCGCCTCCATAATGCGCCAAGCATATCTTCAGGTTCTTATTTTTGTTTTTAAAATATTGAAGAATGGTTCGATAGCTAGCCGGTTCGAGAAAATAAGAACAACTATTTAAATTGTTCGTTGACTCATTTGTACCCAACAGTCTTTTCCAGAATCTCTTCTCATACTGATATACGGCAGGGTTTGATGTGTTATAGTCATTGTAATATTTATTGACATAGGGATCATAAGAATTAAGGTTCCCTTCAATATAACTTTTATTGTTGTTATAAATCCCGCCTAAGTAATTGCAATGGCTTAAAATTGGGACCTCGTTTTCTGCTGCCCATTCAAATGTTTCCTTTAACCGCTGATCAAAAACATAAAATCCGGTACTTGGATACAGCTTTAATCCTGTAAAAGGATAAATACTTGTAGTCTCATTAATCTGCAATTTCTTTTCAAAATATTTTACGACAGTATTTTTGATATCTGTCCCGTTGCTTATCCAACGTGGATCAATACCCATAAAAATTAAAACACGATCAGGATATCTCCTTTTTATCTCTAGAACGCCTTCCAATTGTCCTTCAAACCCTGTTTCGGAATTACCGGCACCACATTCTTCCATGTTAATAGTAAGCGCAATCAACTTAATAGATGAATCATCATATTGTTTTATCAGATACTCAAATACTTCCAATTGATTTTTACTCTTTCCGATACGAAGAAAACTCGCATATCTTCTTCCGCCACTCCCGGCGAAGTGAGAAAGGATCCATTCCATAGATTTAGCGCCCACTTGAGTATTGGTGATTTTGTCAACAAGATTGGCGGCAATATCAGGCATGTACAGGTGTAAAAAACGCTGAGGTGCGTTTTCCATGGTAAACACGTGACTGTGGACATTATAGAATTGCATGGCAGTAAGTTATTTTTTAGTGGAGTATGCTTTTTTTAATACATCAAACCAAAATGGTGCGCCAAAGCTCGCTGCAAGCCCTGAAATGAGTAGCCCTAATATTTTAAAAAGTATAGACCGAAACGAATTACTTCGGCTCTTTGGATGAAAGATGTTGTATTCAAAACCAATCGGTAGGTTTGCTGTCTTTCTCAAGCTGTCAAGCTTTCCCGTATATTCATTTATTTGTCGTGATACGAGCAATAACGTGTTTGTCACGCTGTCTTTGCCCTGGTTTGCCTTAAGTTTATCTTCATATGATGTAAGGGTAGAAACGTTTTTCTCATAATAATTAATAACCGCCGCCCGCGCATTTGGGTCATTATTAAAATGATTAAATAATTGGATGCTATCAACATTGATCAAGATGGCAATCAATACTCCTAATAAAAACAAGCGCATCTTTGTCTTTTTTTGATACCATAGGCTAAGCCTACCCATTAAACCGTCATACCAAGTTTCAATATTCTGGACAAGGGTGGTATAAATCTGTGACTCATTGACAGATAAATTCGAATTATTCAAAATATCAGAGCTTGTAACCATTTCCGCACTGGCCAAAACCTGTTTAAAAAAACCTACAACATCACTGGGAAGTAATACCATAGTGGCTGCTTTGAAATTTCGAAGAG
>WNFL01284531.1_pt1 | contig 10190 bp, 9 predicted proteins | sample 5400361 | NCBI WGS metagenome assembly WNFL01 (sample SAMN13153351, study PRJNA577476) | soil metagenome | isolation source: 40 cm soil on Douglas fir-dominated hillslope | place: USA:California | collected 2013-09-17
TGGAACGGACTGCTGTTCGCATGCAGCCAACAGTGCACGCGCCGACCGAATCGAGATAACCGCTGGCGTACTCATTGCGCGGGCCGAGATACTCAGGCCGATCTGAGTATCTGGTACCAGAGCACAAGCCCTGGAACGCATTCAGCCGATACCCTTATAGCGTGGTCGTTCCTTCTGCGCGATAAGCCGTGAGCCTGCAGGCGCCCCTGTGGCGCTCGATCGCTGTCTTCCGCTTCGCGTCGCTCGCCTACGCGGTTGTGCTGCTGGCGATCAGCCACGACTACGGCAGCCGCTGGGGCTGGGCATGGGTGGTCATCGGCGCGATGACCGCGTGGACGGTCGCCAGCACGGTGGCCTACGCCACCCCCGCGCGACGCACCCACCTGCTGCTCGGCACCGACTTGGTCGTCACCGTTCTTGCGCTGCTGTCGACAGCTCTGCTGCAGACGACGCAGGCCAGGCATCTCGGCGCCATGCCGGTCACAGCGACCTGGCTCGCCGGACCCGCCCTGGTCTGGGCCGTCGTCGGCGGGGCCAGGGCCGGCGCGGTGGCCGCCGCGCTGATCGGCACCTGCGTGGTCCTGCTCAGGCAGCAGCCACTAACCAGCGGCTACCAGAGCACCGCGCTGAACGGGCCCGTCATCCTGCTGATGGCGGGGGTGCTGGTCGGCTATATCTCTACTCTTATGACTCGCGCCGAGCGGGCGTTGCAGCGTGCGACCGAGATTGAGGCCGCGAGCCGTGAGCGTGAACGGCTGGCCCGCACGATCCACGACTCGGTCCTGCAGGTGCTCGCCATGGTCCAGCGGCGCGGCACCGAGGCCGGAGGCGAGGCAGCCGAGATCGGGCGGCTCGCAGGCGAGCAGGAGGCAGCGCTGCGGGCGCTGGTCACCGGCGACGGGCCAGCATCGCCTCATTCGGGGCAGCTTGACCTCGCCGCGCTCCTCACCCGCGAGGCATCAGCCCTGGTGTCGGTGATCACCCCGGCCGATCCCGTTCTACTCAATGAGCGAGCGGTCACCGAGACGGCAGCGGCGGTCAGGGCGGCGATCGACAACGTGCGGCGGCACTGCGGACCGGCGGCCAAGGCGTGGGTACTCGTGGACGACGAGGGCGCGACGGTCAGTGTGACCATTCGCGACGACGGGCCGGGTATCGCGGACGGACGGCTCGCCGAGGCCGCTGCCGAGGGCCGGCTGGGAGTCAGCCACGCGATCAGCGGGCGAATCCACGACCTCGGTGGTTCGGCGGACATCAGCAGCTCGCCGGGTGCCGGGACCGAAGTCAGGTTGCGGGTGCCCAGGGTCCGACAGCGCAGATAGGGAGGCGCCGTGGAGCTGCCCGACGGCGCCGACGCCGTGAGCGGACCGCGTACGCGGGTTATGGTCGTCGACGACCATCCGATGTGGCGAGACTCAGTCAGCCGCGACCTGAGCGATGCTGGCTTCGAAATCGTCGCCGCCACCGGCGAGGGCGCTCAAGCCATGCGGATCGCCGCTTCGGTGCGACCGGACGTGGTTGTGCTCGACCTCCAGCTCCCCGATGTCTCTGGGGTGGATGTCACCCGCGGCCTCCTCTCGACCTACCCGGCCGCCAAGGTGCTGATCTTGTCGGCCAGCGGCGAGCATCGCGATGTGCTCAGCGCGGTGAAGGCTGGCGCTACCGGCTACATCCTGAAGTCCGCGAGCCGCGCGGAGTTTCTCGACGCGGTGCGGCGGACGGGAGCGGGAGACGCGGTGTTCTCCCCCGGGCTGGCAGGCCTCGTGCTCGGTGAGTTCCGGCGCCTTGCCAGCGACCCCGCTCCCGACACGCCGCGGCTCACCGAACGCGAGGCCGAAATCCTGCGGATGGTCGGCACCGGCATGTCGTACAAGCAGATCGCCGAACGGCTGGTTCTGTCCCACCGCACCGTGCAGAACCATGTGCAGAACACGCTCAACAAGCTGCACCTGCACAACAGGGTCGACCTGGTTCGCTATGCGATCGAGCACGGCCTCGACACCGGGCCAGCCTGATTCATCCCCGCCAGGCTCAGCGCGCCCAGGTATCCGGCCAGCATGGCGCTGGCGGCCTGGCCGACCGTGTCATCGGCAGGGAGAAACGATGGATGGTGCAGGGCGTGCGCCCCGCCGGTGCCGAGGAAGAGCATCAGCGTGCGCCCGCCTCGGCTGAAATACGAGAAGTCGTCCGCTCCGCAGGAGCGGAACGATGTGTCGACGCTGAATCCGGCCTCGCGGAGCCAGGGCCAGGTCGCCTCAGTCAGCGCCTGATCGTTGACGAGGGCGGGCTCGCCCTGATCGATCGTGACCGAGCCACGGCAGCCGAATGCCCGGCAGGTGTGCTCGACGATCTCGCGGATAATCCGGTGCAGGGCGGGCCGGTCGGCTTCCTCGAGCACCCGCAGCGTTCCCTTCGCGACGGCGGTGGCCGGAATGACGTTGGCTGCCTGGCCCGCCTCGAGCATGCCGATCGACACGACGACCGCGTGGGTCGGGTCAGAGCGCCGGCTGACGGCAGTCTGCAGCGCGACCACGCTCTGGCAGAGAGCCACGACCGGGTCTGCGGCCAGCTGCGGGTAACCGGCGTGCCCGCCGGTCCCCTCGACCGTGATCTCGATGTCGTCCGTCGCCGCGTTGATCGTGCCGACCGCGGCGGCCACCGTGCCGAGCGGCAGCTGGTGCTGCAGGTGAACGGCCACAACCGCGCTCGGCTGATGCACATCGAGCAGTCCTGAGGCGACAATGTCCCTGGCTCCAGACGGGATAGCCTCCTCGCGCGGCTGCAGGATAACCAGCAGCGGCACGGGCAGCTCGGGTCCCGCCGCCCTGGCCGCCCGGCCAACCGCCGTGAGCGCAGCGAGGTTCACGTCATGGCCGCAGGCGTGCATCGCGCCGTTCCTTGATGCCCAGGCCGCGCCGGTCTGCTCGGTGATCGGCAGCGCGTCAAGTTCGGCCCGCAGCGCGATGGCTGGCCCGTCGGGACTGCCGATCCGGATGAGCCTGCCAGTCTCCGCCACAACCGGAGCGTCGGGGGCACCGAGCGCGGCAGCGACCGTCGCCGCGGTCCGATGCTCCGAGCCTGACGGCTCGGCACCGGCATGCAGCTCGTGCCGCAGCGCGACGGCGGCCTCGATCTCGGCGGCAACGCTGCCTCGGAGCTGGGCTGCCAGCTCGGCTATCAGCACAGCGGTACTGGTCATGGCAGCGTCCGCGGCGCCGGGACGGACGGCGGCTGGACCAGCCTGATGACGCGACTGGCTGGGCGAGTCAGCCAGGACGGGCGAGCTGTCATCATGACTGGCCCAGCCGGTATACGCGGGTCGCGTTAGCCGAGCCGATCAGCTCAGCAACCCGCTTGGCATCGGCGGCCGACCACGCTCCGTCGGCCACGAACTGGCCAGTTACCCGAGAGATGTCGCGCCGGAAGCCGATCGCGCCAAGGTAATGCAGCTCGGGCAGGCCGAACGCGTCGGAGGAGTAGAGCATCTTGCCGAACGGCGTCAGCTCGAGCGCCTCGGCCAGTACTGCGGCCGACCGAGCGCCCACGTGGTTAAGCACCGCGCCGAGATCCATGTAGACGTGCGAGAACACATGCGCCAGATAACCGGCGACGCGGTGATGCGGGTAGCAGTGCAGCAGCATGATCGGCGTGCCGACCGGCTCGGTCGCGATCAGGAAATCGGTCAGCAGCGACGGGTCGGACCGGTGCAACCGGACATCGGTGTCACCGAAGCCGACATGGAACTGCAGCGGCCTGCCAATGTCGATGGCGGTCCAGATCAGATGCCTGAGCAGGACCGGATCGACAACCCGCGCCGCCGGGTCGGCATCAAGCGCGCGGAGCAGGCGGCCTGCCGCCGCCGCGACCTCCGCCGGGGCGGGCCTCGTCGGATCGAAGTCGAATCCGAACCGGTAGGCGACGATCGATTTATAACCGACCGCCCCCGCTGCCGCCGTCTCAGTGGCGAGTTCTTCGGCGAAGGCCCCGGCCCATGCGGCGGCGGTCGTCCCGGCCCTGGCTGCCTTCTCGGCCACTACCTCGAGCCTGACAATGTGGCTAGCCGGCGCGCCGCTCGCCCGCACCAACTGCTCGGGGGTGGTCACCTGGTCGCTCTGGTAGCCGGTATCGACCAGCCACTGGCCCACCCCGGCCGCGGTCAGCAAGCGCCTGTTCACCTCCGCCGTGCCAAGTTCAGCGCGGCGCCGCAGGTAGTCCTCCGCCGCGACCGAGGGCTCTAGATCGAGCACGGGGGCGCACCAGCGTCGCATGGTGAACCCGAGCTGGCTGTCGAACATCGTGGTGCCCGGCGCGGGCGGTCCCGATGCCTCGGTCATCAGCAGCTCGAACCCCGCCCGGTCCAGATCGCCGGTGACTACGCCATGGACGTGGTGGTCGATCAGGGCCAGCGACTCGATTGTGGTCACGCTTCCTCCTCGTTTGCTTCGTCGACCGTGCCCGCGTACAGCGCGTCGTATCTCGCCATCCGGGCCAGCGGCCGGTCACCGAGCCGGTCGACGAGCGCGGCAACTACCGCCTCTACGAGCGCGACCGCCGGCGTGAGCGCGTCGAACGGCGACGGCGACTGCACGCTGGAGGTCAGGATCACGTCAGCATGGGCGGCCAGCGGCGAGAGGTAAGGATCGGTGAAGGCGATCAGCGTCGCCCCCTGCTCCTTGGCAATGACCGCAGCCCGGACCGTGTCGTGCTGGTATCTGCGGTAGTCGAAGGCGACGAGGACATCGCGCCGCCCGATGTCGAGCAGCGCGCTCGTCCGGTCGGCGCCCGTCGCCGAGATGACGTGCACGTTCGGGCGGAGCACCCGCAAGTGCGCTGCGAGGTACTCGGCCAGCGCCGAGCTAAACCTGCCGCCGATCAGCGTCACGCCGCGCCGCTGCTCGGCCAGCAGCCTGACCACCTGCTCGAACTCGGCGCGTGGCAACCGGGCGAAGCTCGCCCTGATGCCCTCGCAGAACAGCTGCTCTGACCGGCTAAGCGCGTCGCCGTCCGCGGCCGACCGCCCGGCGTGCATCCTGAGCGGCGACGACAGGCGGGCGGACACCTCGGACTTCAGCGACCGCTGGAACCCCGCATAGCTGTCGAACGACAGCTTGCTCACCAGCCGCACGACCGTGGGCGCGCTGACCCCGGCAGTCGCCGCGAGCTTTGCGACCGGCTGGAGTCCCCTGACCGGGTACTCGGCCATCAGCGCCCGCGCGACCTTCCGCTCGGCCGGCGTGAGCTCGGCCAGCTTCAGTTGCAGCCGCTCGGCCACGGTCACGTCTGCGTCACTGGCCGCCGACAGTGCTGCCTCGCCCGGCTCCGCCGGTGGTGCCATGACCGTCACCACCGCCAGCGGGTTCTGGCTACCACGTCCGCCGGGCCGGCGCCGGCGAACAGCTCGATCTCGGCCCGGCGCACCGCGAGGAACGCCTCGAACATCGGCTCGCCCATCGCGTCCCTGAGCACGTCGCACGCCTCGAGCGCGCTAACCGCCTCGTCCAGCGTCTGCGGCAGCCTCCGCGCGCCGCGCTCGGCGAGGTCGGCCTCCGACAATCCGACCGGGTCGCCCTCGGTCTCTGGCGGCAACGTCGCGCCATTGTCCAGGCCGGCCAGGCCAGCGGCGAACAGCGAGCCGACCACCAGGTACGGGTTGGCGGCCAGGTCAAAGCACTTGACCTCCAGGTTGGCCCGCACGTCCTGCTCACCGGTCGAGCCGGTCACCAGCCTTAGTGCGGCCTCCCTGTTCTCCTTGCCCCAGCACTGATAGGCGCCCGCCCAATGCGACGGAACCAACCGCAGGTAGCTGGCCACGCTCGGCGCGCCGATGCCGACCAGGGCCCGCAGCGACGACAGCACTCCCCCGGCGAACGCCTCGCCATCAGCAGTCATGGCGTACCTGCCCGATCCGCTCGCGAGCAAGTTCTGCCCGTCACGCCAGAGGCTGAGGTGCACATGGCCGCCGTTCCCTACGCCGCCGGCGACGACAGAAGGCGCGAACGAGGTCTGCAGACCGTGCCGCAGCGACACAGCCCTGATGGTCTGCCTGACCAGCACGCTGTCGTCGGCGGCGCCTACCGGGTCACGAGGCCCGACCGAGATCTCGAGCTGGCCAGCCGCGTATTCGGGGTGGAACTGCTCGACCACAATGCCCTGCTGCTCGATCGCCTCCACAACCTCGCGGGCGTAATCAGAAAGCTCGATGACTCGCGTCATCCCATAGGCGGGCCCCTCGCAGGCCGGCACGAAAGTGCCGGCCTGCTCCGTTCCGACCGCCCATTCGATCTCGAAGGTCGCCTGGGCTGACAAGCCGTGCTGCGCGGCCCTGGCGACCATCTTCTTGGCGAACGCGCGCGAGCAGGCGATGTAGGGATGGCCCTCCTGGGTGTAGCGGTCAACGGGCGCCCACGCCCAGCCAGGCTGAGCGGCCAGCGGCGTGACCCGCTCAAGCTCCGGGATCAAGCGCAGGTCACCGCCAGGACCGCCGATATGTTTGCTGGTGGTGATGCTGTCGTCGACCACGAAGACGTCGAAGACCGGCGACATGCCGATGCCCCATCCTGCCGCGCGTTCCAGGCGGCCGACCGGAATCGCCTTGACGCGGGTGATCCCGGCATTGTCGACCCAGCAGAGCGCCAGCATGCTCACGCCCGCGTCATTGAGCCGCTGCGCCACCCTGCCACCCAGCTCCGATCTCCTGGCCCGCTCGCTGGGATCGAGTACCGCGCTCGGCGGAATCTGGGTGGTCACGGAGCACCTCGCTTCGGCTGGCCGCGCGGGGCGCGCGGAGTTGTCAGGAACGTTACACCACAGACATGCGCGCGCCTTTGCGTAACAGAAGTATCAGCCGAAAGGCATCGAAACGGAAGGCCCGTGCCGCGGAATGCGCGTAATCTCGCGCATCGATGTGAGCGAGGTCGGCGCGCCCGCTACCAGCCGCGCAGGTCGATCGGCCAGACATCAACGATCTCATCGCCCGAACAGACATAGGCCCGCTCGTGATAGGCAACCGTCGGGTCAATGTGCGCGGGCGCGAACCTGACCCGCTCGCCGACCTGCCTGGGCGCCGAGAACGTGGTGTGCTCGTCGGAACAGAACCAGACCGTGGAGCCCAGAAGTTCCGGGTTGCCGTGATCCATGCCGAATGCCTTGAGCCCGGCGTCGGCGACCGACCATTCGGCCGAACTCGATATGACCGTGCCGAGCACGAACAGCGCCTGGCCGAACGGCAGCCCGAGCTTGCCGTAGTCCGTATCCATCAGCGCATACGAACCGGCCTGGATCTCGCTGGCCCAGGTGTTGCATGCGTAGGTTCCGGTCCCGCCTGCCGAGACGAGCTCGCCGCCGACGTCGGCGTGCGCGGCCTCCAGGAACTGCATGGCGGTCTTGGTCTGCTCTGCCCGCTCAGCGGCGTCTCGCAGCGCCACGACGTGGCCCTCGTAGCCCATCACGCCCCGAACCTCGAGCCCGGCACCGCGCGCGAGATCGGCCAGCCTGCCGGCATCGGCTGGATCGCAGCCGCAGCGCGGCAGGCCGACGTTGACGTCGATCACGACCTCGCGGACTCCCCCGGCCGCGGCCGCCTCGATCGTTTGCGGCGAGTCAATCGCCAGCGTGACCCGGGCGCCGCCGGCGATCAGCACCCCGATCCGGCGCGCGTCGAGCACCTCATTGGCCAGCAGCAGATCCTGGCCGAGGCCGGCGGCCGCCATACCCTCGCATTCGCGGATGGTCGCGCAGGTGAATAGCTCGTGCCCGGCAGCCGCCTGGCGCCTGGCCAAGTTCGTGCACTTGTGCGCCTTGACGTGCGGGCGAAGCCGCGGTCCGGGCAGCGCGGCGGACATCTCGGCGATGTTCTTCTCCAGCACCGCCGTGTCGATCAGCAGCGCCGGCGTCTGCAGGTCCGCGATCCGCAGCTGTCCCTTGCCGTTCATAGATACCTCCGGTCGCGTGGCAGGACGGACTTGTAGGCCGCGCGAGCTTACCTGACCGAGCAAGTCGCGGCCAGCAGCGACCGGGACGCGCAGGTTCCCATCGCCGTTCTATATTGCGGTTGATGAGCCGGGTCAAGGTCGTTGAGGAAGGAGCGCACGTGAGCGCTGAGCGGACCGCGGCAGTAACATCATCGTCCGGCGGAAAGCATCTGCCTGATCGGGTCGCCGGAGAGTTGTGGTTTCGGTTTCTGTCCGGACCGGACATAGCGGCGCTCAGCTTGTCCAACGCTGAAGTCTTCGCGGCGGTCGAGGATGCCGTGCGCGCGCATGGTAACGGGCGCGTCGTCGTGGAGCCGAGAGTGCACCTTGTTCCTGACAACAATGGCGCCGGTCATTTCAATGTGCTCCGCGGTCATCTTTCGGCGCCGGGAGTCAGCGGCGTCAAGGTTGTCGGCGACTTCGTGTCGAATTACGCCGCGGGACTTCCCAGCGAGGTCGGGCTGCTCACACTCTACGACGCGTTGACGGGCGCGCCGCTGTCGATCATGGATGCCACCACGATCACGGCATGCCGGACCGGTGCCATGACCGCGGTCGGCGCCCGCTATCTGGCTCGGGGGGACTCCCGGGTGCTCGGTCATGTCGGGGCCCGCGGGACCGCGTTCTGGAATGTCGTATTTCTGGACGAGATGTTCAATCTTGATGAGATCCGGGTAACGAGCAGGCGGCCGGAGTCGCGGGAGGCGTTCGCGCAGCAGCTAGCGGCGGTCACCCGGGCCCGCATCCGAGTCGCCGCCACCGCCGAGGAGGCTTTCGATGGCGCTGACATCCTTGTCGAGGCGTCGCGGCTAACCGCGCCTGAGCCGCTGCTGCGCACCGGCGTGGTCAAGCCAGGCGCCTTTGTCGTCCCTTACGGCACGGTCAGCGCTGTGCAGCTAGACCTGCTCGACGTGATGGACAAGGTAGTGGTCGACGATTGGCGGGAGGCACAGTCGGGACGGTTCGGCGCGCTGCGCCCTCACATGGACAGCGGCCGGCTGTCCGCGGCATCGCTTTACGCGGAGCTGGGTCAGATCGTGACGGGCCGGCTGCCAGGCCGGGAACGCAGCGACGAGCGGATCCTCCTCTGGCACCGCGGGCTCGCGATCCTCGACATCGCCGTCGGCCTGGCGATCCTCCGGCGGGCCGAGGACCAAGGTATCGGGACCATGTTGCGGTACCGCTAGCGATGCGAGCTCTCACGATCACCGACACAGACGGCCCCGATCTCGAGATCATTCGCACCATTGCAGACGGCCGGGCCGTCAGAATCGGACCTGGCCTGCTTGACATGGTGCAGAAGCGCTGCACCGAAGCGCGGGAGGCGCTTCGCGACGGGCGGACGGTGTATGGCGTGAACACCGGCATGGGGGCGCTGTCCGGGGTCCGCCTCACCGAGCAGCAGCAGCTTTCACACCAGCGGAACCTGCTGCTTGCGCGGGCCACCGGCGGTCCGCCGTGGCTAGGCCGATCCGAGGTGCGGGCGATTATTGTTGTCAGGCTGCTGACGTTCCTGTCCGGTGACGCGGCCGTTTCCGGCGCACTTTGCGAGGGTCTCGCCGCATTCCTCAATAGCGGCATCGTGCCGGCCGTTCCCCGCTCCGGCATAGGGGCCGCGGGCGAGATCATGCAGCTGGCGCACGCCTTTGGGCCGCTGGTCGGAATCGGCCAGGTAGTCGGGCCCGGTGGAGTTACTCTGCCCGCGGGCAGGGCACTGCGCGACCGCAACATGAGCGAGTTCAGCCTCGGCCAGAAAGAGGGCATCGCTTTGATCGAGGGCGTCCCAGGAACCACCGGCTTGTGCGTGCTCCGGCTCCGCGAGGCGGCCAGGCTCACATCGCTCATGGAGGCATCAGCCGCCCTATCAATCGTCGCGGCTTGCGCGCCGCGCGATCCGTACAGCGCCGCATGTGCGCGAGGCGACGACATTCTCGCCGCCGTGCTTGGGAGGCTGCGTGCGGCGGTCGGCGACGAGCCGCACCCCCGGTCTCTGCAGGCGCCCATATCGTTCCGGGTAGCCGGTCCGGTGCTCGCTCACGTCGACCGGGCGTCCGCCCTGCTCGAGGCGGCCATCCACCGTGCCCTGACTGCGGTCACCGACTCCCCCGCCTATCTCGACGGGAAATTCGTCGGCACTGCCGGGTTCCACGGAATCGATCTCGCCGCGAATTGCGACCAGCTCACGGCGGCGTTCTGCCATGCGGCGGAGGTAGCGACGGC
>WNFL01435078.1_pt2 | contig 10190 bp, 8 predicted proteins | sample 5400361 | NCBI WGS metagenome assembly WNFL01 (sample SAMN13153351, study PRJNA577476) | soil metagenome | isolation source: 40 cm soil on Douglas fir-dominated hillslope | place: USA:California | collected 2013-09-17
GCAGCTCGACCATCGCCGCGTCGGCGACGTCCTGTCCCACGACCTCGTCGCGCTCGCGGGAGAGCTCGTCCATGTCGACCCACAGCGCGTAGGTCGAGCGCGTGCGCTCGGTGATGATCCCGGCCTTGAACAGGGTCTTGATCAGCACGCGGAAGATGTTGGTGCTGCGGGTCATCGCGGAGCGGCGGTCGGCGTCCGTGAACGCCTCGAGCACCGCGCTGCGCACCCACTGCCAGTCGAGCCCGAAGCGCGCGTAGATGTGCTGCTTCTGCTCCGAGTTCACCAGATTGAAGAGCAGCGTCTGGAAGCACTTCGCCGCCCACGCCTCGACGCGCTCGTGCTCCTCCTCGGTGAGCTTGGGGACGGTGCGCTCCGCCCAGATCTTCCCGAAGCGATGGTGGAAAGCCTCGTCGGTCATCACCAGCTGCACGGTGCGGCGCAGCAGCGGGTCCTCGGTGAGCGAGTGAATCGTCGCGAACGCGCCCATCGCCAGCCCTTCGACCAGCATCTGCATGCCGACCAGCTTCTTGTACACCTCCGGCGCGAGCACGAGCTCGTTCAAGAGACTCCCCAGGGTCGTGCCGACCGGAAGCGGCGTGCCCCAGCGCGCCTGCACGTAGCGCGAGAATGCGGTCACGTGGCGCGCTTCCTCGCGCGCCTGGTTCGCGGCGTACTCCTGCGCGCCCGGGTCGCGCAGGATCTGACACAGCGACACGGAGAGCGACAGCGCGCCCTGCTCGCCGTGCAGGATCGACGAGAGCGCGAAGCGCGTGCTCTCGTTCGCGAGCTCGATCTGCTGCTGCGGCGTCAGTCGATCGGCGACCGCGCAGTTCAGCTCGACGGTGAACTCGCGGGGCATGAGCAGGCGCTCGCGCACGTCGAAGGGCGTCGAGAAGTCGACATATGCGGGATCCAGCGGATCCCAGAAGTGGTCTTCCGTCGCCGAGATGATCTGGTCGAAGGCGTCGCTCCGTTCGGCGTAGCGCTCGACCTCGATCATCGCGGGGAAGTCGTCGCGCTGGACGGTGTCGTAGGCGGCGTTGTGCGTGATGTGACTCGACGAGCTCATGACGGCCCTCCTCGGATGCCCGAGAGTTGGAGATCGACCAGGGTTTCGAGAACCGCGGCGCGCGGCGCGCGCCCCGGAGTTTCCGCCCACCAGGTGACGACGCGCGCCCACATGCCGACGATCGCCTGGGCCGTCACCGCGGGGTGTAGCCCCGCCTTCGCCTTGCCGCGCTGCGCGCAGATCTCGCGCTCCAGGCGCGCGACGAGCTGGTCGAGCGCGTCGGCTCCCACGCTGCCCGCCTCTGAGCCGCGGCCGAAGGCTAGGCGCACGAGCTCGCCGTGCTGCTCGGCGAACGAGAGCAATACCTCGGCGCGTGCGCGCGCCGCGGCTTCGGGGCGCTCGCGCAGCGGATGCACGGCAGTCTCGAGCCGCTGCTCGAGCTCCGCGACCGCCTCGAAGACGAGCTCGCGAAACAGCTCTTCCTTGTCGCGGAAGTGCAGGTAGAACGTGCCCGCCGCGACCCCCGCAGCGCCCGCGATGTCGTGGCTGGTGACCGCGTGCAGCCCGCGCTCGGCGAGCAGCTTTCGCCCGCTCGCCCGCAGGCGCGCGCGGGTCGAGGCTCGGGCGCGCTCGGCGGCGCGGCCGCCGCGGGGCTCCGAGGCGCGAGCTCCGGCCTGTGTGCGGCCGGTCCGGTCCGCGGCGCGACCTCCGGTCGCGGGGGGCCGGCGCGGCGTGCGATTGCGCGATCGACTGACGGGCATGTCAGCAACTGACACTACCGTCAGTGGGCTCCCGGGGTCAAGCCGGTGCTAGAGTCGGCCCGTGTCGGGGGAAGCGAACTCGCTGCGGGTCGCGATCGCCGGCGCGGGCCCGGCCGGTGCGGCGCTCGCGTTCCTGCTGGCGCGCCGCGGCATCGCGGTGACCTTGGTCGAGCGGCAGAGCGACTTCGCGCGCGAGTTCCGCGGCGAGGGCCTCATGCCCGGCGGCGTGGAGGCGCTAGCGCAGATGGGCCTCGGCGCCGAGCTCGAGTCACTGCCGCAGGCGCGCATCCGCGACCTCGACGTCTACCTGAACGGGCGCCACCGGCTGCACATCGATGCGTCGGCGCTCCCCGCGGGCACTCCCCTGCCCCGCTTCGTCTCTCAGCCCGCGCTGCTCGAGATGCTGGTGGCGCAGGCCGGCAAGCACGCCGGCTTCGAGCTGCTGCGCGGCGCGACCGTGCGCGACGTGACTCAGGCCGCCGGCCGGGTCGTCGGGCTGCGGGTCGACGGGCCGGCCGGCCCGCGCGAGCTCGCCGCGGACTTCGTGATCGCCTGCGACGGGCGCGCTTCGCTCGTGCGCAAGCGCGTCGGTCTCGAGCGCCGGCGCGACGCGCAGGCGTTCGACGTGGTCTGGTGCAAGTTCCCGCTGCCGGAGTTCATGCGCGCTCGCGTGCGCGGCTGCGTCGGCCGCGGTCACTTCGCGATCGTCTTCGAAGCGCCGGACGGGCTCTTGCAGCTCGGCTGGGCGATCGAGAAGGGAAGCTACGGAGACATTCGCCACGGCGGCGTCGAGCACTGGATCGAGCAGCTCGCCCAGAACCTGCCCGCGGATCTGGCGGCGTGGATTCGGGCGCACGCGGCCGAAGTGACTCATCCGTTCCTGCTCGACGTGGTCTGCGATCACCTGGACGTGTGGAGCGCTCCCGGCGTCCTGTTGCTCGGCGACGCCGCGCACCCGATGTCTCCGGTCGGCGCGCAGGGCATCAACATCGCCCTGCGCGACGCGGTCGTCGCCGCGAATCACCTCGGCCCGCCGCTGCTGCGCGGGGCGAGCGCGGACGAGCTCGACCGCGCCGCGCGCGCGATCGTCAGCGAGCGCCTGCCGGAGGTGAAGGAGATCCAGACGCTGCAGCGGAACGCGCCGCGCGTGCTGTTCCAGCGCACGCTCGGCGCGCGCCTCCTCATGGCCACGGTGGTGCCCTTGGCGCTGCGCACCGGACTCGCGGCGCTCGCGTTGCGAAGCGTGTTTCCGCGCTTCGCGCGCGGCACGACCCGAGTCAGCCTCGAGTTCTGAGCTCGCGGCCCAGCGCCGCCAGCGAGCGGTGCAGCAGCTCGAAGGTGCGCGCGACGTCCGCCCCGCGCGGATCGATGTGATTCTGGATGAACGCTCCGTCGGCGACCGCCAGCGCGAACAGCGAGAGCGGGTCCGCGAGCGACTCCGGGTCCGGGACAGCCTGCGCGGCGAGCCAGCCGACGAGCGTCTTGCGGATGCGCACCAGCGCCAGCTTGCGCACCCGGCGGATGGCCTGGAGCGACGTCTTGTCGATGTGCTTGCGCTCCAGCGCGATCAGGAACAGGAGCCGGAGGAACTCCGGCCGCTTCTCGAGCGCTGAGGCGGTGACCGGGCCGAAGTGAGCGAAGCCGAGCTCGTCCCCGCCCCTCTCCGGCTTCGGGAGCTCGTCGAACCAGCGCTGCGCGCCCTCCTCGACCACCGCGCCGAGCAGGCCCTCCTTGCTCTCGAAGTGCCAGTAGATCGAGCTCGCCGGCAGGCCGGAGCGACGACTCACTTCCGAGATGCTCGTGCCCGCGAAGCCGCGCTCGCCCATCAAGCTCGAAGCCGCATCGAGGATGCGGCGGCGCGACTCGGCGCCCTGCTGCTCCTTGCGCGTCGGCTCGCGCGCTGCGGCCGCGCGACTCACCGCGAATCCCGCAGGCGCGCGGCCAGGCCCGGCAGGAGCGCGAGCGCGTTCTCGCGCTCGATCCGCGCGCGGGCCGGCGCATCGAAGCCGGCATAGCGCGCGAGGCCCTCGATCGAGGCGCGCGCGATCGGCTCCGGCGCGAACGGGAAGTCGCTGCCGAACAGGATCTTCTCCGGCCCGACGAGCTCCTGCAGCGAGCGCAGCGCATTCGGGTTCGCGGAGAGCGCCGTGTCGTAGTTGAACTGCGCCAGATAATGCGCCGGCCCCTTCGGGGCCCGCTCGCGAATCTGGGGCAGCGCGGCCAGCAGGCCGATGCGCCCGGCGAGATAGGGCGTCGTGCCGCCCGCGTGCGAGAGGATGATGCGCAGGTTCGGCCGCCGCTCCAAGGTGCCAGTCCAGATCAGGTTGATCGCCGCGCGCGTCGTGTCGAAGACGAACTCGGCCGCGAAGCCCGGCACGTCGAGCCGGATCGACTCACTCGACTTCGGCACCACCGGGTGCACGAACACGGCGGCGTTGCGCCGGTCGAGCTCGGCCATGACGTCCTCGAAGAGCGGGTCGCCGAGGTAGCGGCCGTCGCTGTGACTCGTGAGCAGGACCACGCCGTCGAGCTTCAGCACGTCGAGCGCGTACTCGAGCTCGCGCAGCGCGCCGGGGACGTCGGGCAGCGGCAGGATCGCGAACGCGCCGAAGCGCGTGGGGTGGTCGGCGACCAGCTTCGCCGAGAGCTCGTTGCAGCGGCGCGCGAGCTCGCGCGCGAAGGCGTCGTCGCCGAAGTGGACGCCGGGCGCCGAGACCGAGGTCACGGCGACCGAGATTCCCTGGCGATCGAGCATCTCCAGCGTGCTCGCCGGATCCCAGCGCGGGAACGGCATGCCGCCGCCGCCGCTGATGCCGAGCTTCGCGAGCGCGGACACGTAGTCGGGCGGCAGGATGTGGTGGTGCACATCGATGCGCACTCACGCCCCCTTCGCGGCGCGCGGCTTGTGACCCCAGAGGCTCACGTGGTCGTAGCTGCGCACGCTCCAGGTCGCGTCGTCGACCTTCACGCTGCCGAAGCCGAACTCGACGTCGAAGCCCGACGGCGTCTTGGCGTAGAACGAGTACACGCCGTCGTTCGGGTGCTTGCCCAGATCCATGCTGAAGCTGACCCCCGCCTCGAGACACCGGTCGTGCGCGCGGCCGACGTCGTCCTGCGAGCCCACCTCGAGCATGAAGTGGTGCAGGCGCTTGGGCATCGGAACGGACGCGAAGGCGATCGAATGGTGGCGCGCGTTCGCGTGCAGAAAGCGGATCTCGACCGTGAAGCTCGGATTCAGCGCCATGAGCACGCGGTCGGTGAGTCGCATGCCCAGGAGCCCGCTGTAGAAACGCTCCGACGCTTCGGCGTCCTTGGCGCAGATCACCGCGTGACCGAGGCCGTCCTCGCCCGCGACGAAGCCCGACGCGACCCGAGTCGAGCGAAACGGCTCGCGCGCGAGCGCCGCGCCGACGTACAGCTCGACCGGGATCCCGCTCGGGTCGGTGAGCTCGAACAGCCGGGTGACTCGGCGCGCGGCCGCGGTCTCGGGCTTGCCCTCGGTCACCGAGGCGCCGGCGCGCACGAGTTCGGCCCCCAGGGCCTCGAGCTCCGCGTCGTTGCCGAGCTCGAAGCCGAGATAAGCGAGGTCGTCGGCCGGTCCGGGATGCAGCACGATGCGCTGCTCGTGGCCGTCCAGGCGCAGCGCGAGCGAGCCGTCCGCACCGCGGCGCGCGGGCTCGAGCCCGAGCAGGTCGACGGCGAACTTCTCCCAGCGCGGGAGGTCACTCACCTCGAGGCCGAGATAGCCGAGTTGCCGAACGGAAGTCATCGGGGTTCTCCTCTTCGATGGCAGATCATACGAAGATCTCGGCGCCGTCGGTCGGCGCGGTGTCGGGCGAGAGCTCGAAGCGGCCGAACAGGCGAGCTCCCTTGTCGGGGTTGTTGAACGCGTGCGCGCGCATCGCGTGCACGTCGCGGAAGGCGCGCTGGATCGGGTTGTCGAGAAAGATCGCGCGCCCGCCGCTGGCTTCGAACAGCCGATCGACGGCGTGCACGCCGCGCGCGACGGCCTGGGTCGCGTCGAAGCGGCAGCGGATCCGCGCCGCCATCGGAATGGCCGCGCCCGCCTGGGCGAACCCGACCAGCTCGCGCCAGTCGCGGCGCAGCGACTCACGCGCGGCGTCGATCGCCAGCGCCGCGTCCGCGAAGCGCGCCTGCACGAACGCGTCGTCCGAGACGCGCGCGCCGCCAAGCGCGCTGACCCGGCTGCGCGCCGCCTGCGAGAAGTGCTCGAGCGCGCCGCGCGCCGCCCCGATCGCGGGCGCGGCGATCGCGCAGGAGAAGACACAGCCGAAGGGAAGTCGGAACATCGGGCCCGGATTCACTGCCTGGCCCGGGCTGTTCAGCACGAACGCGTCGCTGAAGCGGTGCGAGCGGTGCTCCGGCACGAACGCTCCGTCGACCACGATGTCCTTGCTGCCCGTGCCGCAGAGCCCGGACACGTGCCAGTTGTCGTCGATGCGGTAGTCGCGGCGCGGAAGCAGATACGTGCGCATGTCAGGGAACGGGGCGTCGCCGGGCGCGATGCCGCCGAGAAACACCCACTCACAGTGATCGCAGCCGCTCGAGAACGACCAGCGACCCGAGACGCGGAAGCCGCCCGGCACGCGCTCGACCTTCCCGGTCGGCGCGTACGACGACGAGATCTGCACGGAGCCGTCGTCACGCCACACGTCGGCCTGCGCCTGCTCGGGAAACAAGGCGAGCTGCCAGTTGTGCACGCCGAGCACCCCCAGTACCCAGCCCGAGGAGCCGCATACCGCGGCGACTTCCATGACTGCCTCGTAGAAGGTCCAGGGGTCGAGCTCGAAGCCGCCCCAGCGCAGCGGCTGCAGCGCGCGCAGGAGGCCGTGCGCGTGGAAATCCTTGAGCGTCTCGTCCGGCACACGGCGCAGCGCCTCACAGGCTCGGGCGCGCTCGCGGAGCGCGGGAACCAGAGCTCGAACGTTCGCCAGATATTCGTCCGCGTTCATCTCGGCACCTCTCTGTAACGATCGATACATACATGCTGTAGGAGCGGGATGCAAGCGGTCTTTTGGAGGCCCGACTCAGCCGCCGGAGGCGGCGCGAGCCGGGATCGTGATGCGCGTGGGCACGCCGATGCGCTTCTGGCCGGCGCGCTCGACCAGCGCCCAGTCGACGCGCTTCGCCTGCTTGCCCGCGGCGCGCGTCACCAGCTCGCGCAGCCCGACCACCTTGCGCATCGCGGCGAGCTTGCCGTTCTCGTCGAGCTCGAGTGACTGGTCCGGATCGGGATTCACCTCGAGATACAGCTCGCCGCCGATCCAGCCGAGCTTCACCGGCTCGTTCACGACGCGCACCGGGGTGCCGAGCGGGACGCTCGCGTAGAGCTCCGCGATGTCGTCGGGGTACAGGCGGATGCAGCCGCGGCTCGAGTGCCGCCCCACCCCGCGCGGCTCGTTCGTGCCGTGGATCAGATACGACGGCCAGCCGAGATAGAGCGCGTACTCGCCCAGCGGGTTGGTCGGGCCGGGCGGAATCGCGTTCGCCAGGGTCGGGTCGTCGCGGTGCGCGGATTCGCCGGGCATCCAGGTGGGCTTCTCCTTCTTTGCCTTCACGGTCGTGACACCGAGCGGTGTCGCATAGCCGTCCTTCGCGATGCCGATCGGATATGCGCGCGGCGGGGCGTCCTTCGCGAACCAGTACAAGTGCAGGTCGCCGGTGTTCACGACGATGCCCTCGCGCTTCCCGCTCGGGAGCAAGCGCGCCGCCGGCACCGTGAGCTGTGTCTCGCCGGGCAGCCAGGGATCGACCCCCGGATTCGCGGCGAGCAGCTCCACGTAGCCCACGCGGAGCTCGGGCGCGAGATCGACCAGCGTGTCCTCCGCGCTCGTCTCGTGAAAGGAGAGCTTGCCGACCAGGTCGGGCGATGCGGGCGGGTTCTCGAGCAGATAGCGCGTGGGCCCGGGCGCGCGCGCGCAGGCCGACGCGACCAGCAGCGCGAGCGCCGCGCCACGGGCGAATTTCGATCGGCGTGCCGTCATCCACGAGCTCCCAGATTTCCTCCATCTCGTCGTCGGACACGGCGATACAGCCGTTCGTCCAGTCGTACCCGCTCTGCACGCCGCCGACCCACGCCGCGCCGGTCGGCAGCCCGTGAATCATCACGCCGCCGCCGACCTCGAGCCCCGCGCGCTGCGCGAACTCCACGTCGCGCTCGTTGGGATACGAGACGTGGATCGCGCGGTGGAACTTGCTGTCGTCGCTGCGCCAGTCGATCCGGTAGCGGCCCTCGGGCGTGCGCCCGTCGCCGTGGTTCCGTTTCGGCCCCGTCGGGTTTCGGCCGAGGGCGACCTCGTACTCGCGCAGGACCCGCGCGCCGCGCAAGAGCAGCATACGCCGCGGGCCTTTCAGCACGAGGACGAAGTCCGCCTTTCCGAGCGGCTCGACCGGGCTCTCGGCGGGCTGCGGCGCGGCGAGGTCGGCCGCGTCGCGAAGCGGATCGGCTTCAGCGCTACTTGTGGAGCGAGCGCTGGAAGATTCGGTCGCTTTTCTCGCTGGCCTTGCGCGCTTCCTCCGCGGCGGCGTCGGCGGCCGCGCGGGCGGCGGCGGCATCCGCGGCCGCTGCCGAAGCCTTCGCGTTCGCCTCGTTCGCGACGCGAAGTGCCTCTCGGGACTCGTTGCGCGCGGCGTCGATGTCTCCGCTCGTGGCGCAGCCCGACGCGGCAATACCCAAAATCAGGGACGCGGTCGCGATCCCCTTCACTGCGGACCGTTTCATGCGAACTCCTTGTTTCACGGGCGACGCTACGGAATCGCCGCGCCTTCACTCTGTGATCGTGCGCACTCTATCGCAGGAGTTGACGCGAAAGCCGGGCGAGGCTCCAATCCCCCCGCATGAAGTCGCCCTCGCCCAGCGTGCTGCTCGTGTGCGGAAGTCCGAACGACCTCGACCTCGTGCTCGATTGCGAGGACGCGCTGGGCGAGCTCGAAGTCGGCTCCGTGGTGCGCGTGCTCTCCGCGCACCGCACCCCGGACGAAGCCGCCGACGCGGTGAAGAACGCCGAGAAGGAGGGCTTCCGGGTGGTGATCGCGTTCGCGGGGATGTCCGCGGCGCTCGCGGGCGTGTCCGCCGCGCACACGCTCCTGCCCGTGATCGGCGTGCCGGTCTCGGGCGGCGCGCTCGGCGGCGTCGACGCCGCGCTCTCGACCCTGCAGATGCCTCCGGGCACGCCCGTCGCCGCCGTCGCGGTCGACGGCGCGCGCAACGCGGCGTTGCTCGCCGCGCGCATCCTCGCACTCTCCGACGGCGAGCTGCGCGAGCGCCTCGCGCGGCGCGCGAGCGAGGAGAAGAAGCGCTACGCGCCCGAGGCAGTCGAAGCCGAGCTCGCGAAACGGCGCAAGGCGCGCAAGCGCAAGCCGTAGCGGGGCTTCAGAGATCCTCGAGGTCGAGCAGCTCGTCGATCGTCTGGCGACGGCGGATCTCGCGGATGTGACCGCCGTCGAGCAGCAGCTCGGGCAGATGCGGGCGCGAGTTGTAGTTGCTCGCCTGCGACGCGGCGTAGGCGCCCGCATCGTGCAGCACGACGAAGTCACCCACGGCCGCGGGCGGGAGATCGCGAGTCACGACCACCCCGCCCTCTTCCTGGGTGAACACGTCGCCCGACTCACAGAGCGGACCCGCGACGACCGTGGGCTCGGTCGCCCCCGTCGCCGGCTCGCCGCGCGCGGACACCACGGAGATCCCGTGGTAGCTGCCGTACATCGCCGGGCGCATCAGGTCGTTGAAGCCGGCGTCGAGCAGCAGGAAACGAGTGCCGTCCGTGCGCTTCGCGGCCAGCACCTGAGACACCAGCACTCCGGACTCGGCGACGAGGAAGCGTCCGGGCTCGATCTCGAGCGAGACGCGATGACCGAGCGTGGCCTCGATCTCGCGCCGCGCGCCGTCCCAGAGTAAGTGCAGCGCGGCCGTATCGAATTGCGGCTCGCCGGGCCGATACGGAATCGGCAGTCCGCCGCCGCCCGAGATCGCCCGCAGGTCGACCCCCAGCGCGCGTATCTGAGCGACCATCGCGTCGCACACGCGGCGCAGGTTCTCGAAATCCGCGCCCGAGCCGATGTGCATGTGCAGCCCGACCAGGTCGAGCCGGTATTTCTCGACCAGGCGCAGCGCCTCGTCGAGGCTCGCGTGCCACAGGCCGTGCTTGCTCCACGGGCCGCCGGTGTTCGTCTTGCGGCTGTGGCCGTGACCGAAGCCCGGGTTCACGCGCAGCCAGACGCGGTGTCCGGATTTGCGCCTGCCGACCTGCTCGAGCATGTCGGCCGAGCCCGCGTTCACGGGCACGTCGAGGGCGATGACTCGGTCCAGTGTCGCCTCGTCGATGACGTCCGCGGTGAAGACGACTCCGGCCGGCTCGCCCGCGCCGCGGTAGCCCGCGCGCAGCGCGCGCTCGAGCTCG
>WNFL01056186.1_pt1 | contig 10189 bp, 7 predicted proteins | sample 5400361 | NCBI WGS metagenome assembly WNFL01 (sample SAMN13153351, study PRJNA577476) | soil metagenome | isolation source: 40 cm soil on Douglas fir-dominated hillslope | place: USA:California | collected 2013-09-17
ACAGCGCCCAAAGGCCCGTCGCGATGAGCAGGTAATACGTCGTCTGCACGTGCGGGCTGACCAGGCAGAGCGCCACCGCGACCGCGAGGAGCGGATAGCCCCAGAGGCGCCGATCGCGTAGTGCCGCGAGCAGAGCCAGGCATGCGAGCGGCAGCATCGTCGAGACGAACAGCTTCCCGTCGTGACCGGGCCGCGCGTAGGAGATCAGGATGCCCGACAGCTGGTAGGCGAGGCCTCCCACCGTTGCCCCGACCCACGAGACTCGGAGCCGCCGCAGGAACACAAACATGAACAGGCCGGCGAGGATGTAGTGGAGTACGAATCCGAAGTTGGTCACTTTGTCGGCGGACAAATACTTCCGCAGGAACGACGTCGGATAGAGCACGTCGCCGTGCGTCACGACCGCGACGTACGGCAGCCCGTCCATGATCATCGGGTTCCAGAGCGGCAGTCGCCCTGTCGCGCGCCACTGCTCCGCCTGCCACTCATGCACGGCGTAGGCACTGGCGTACTGGTCACTCATCGGCGCCGCCAGCCATTTCCCCTTGAGCATTGGGAACGCGAGGACGGCGATGAACAGGACCATGAACCCGGTCGCCGCCAGCGTCGGGTAGCGCGGCTCGTACGCGCCTACCTGTTGCGTCTGCTGCGGCTGTGGCGTCTGGTTAGGAGTCAGAACGTTCCTCCGGTTTCGGCTTCAACAGAAGTCCAGCTCCGGCCGCGCCGGCCTCAGTAAGCGTCAGCTGCACCCGCGACGCGAGACTCACCGCGAGCGCTCCCCCGCTGCCCACAAGAGGCGTGAGAAAGCCGACCAGCGCGAGATCCCGCACGCCGAGGCCGCCTGGGGCGACGAGGGCGACGAGTCCCATGACATATCCGAGGGCGAACATACCCATCGCGGCCGGGAGCGGCACGCCGGCCGTGGAAATCAGGCCTCGGATGAGCATCCAAAACGAAACACCGAACGTGGCCCAACTGAGGAGCATCAGGCTGCTGGAGAGGACGATGGCGGAGAGCGGCAAAGGGGGCAGCGGCGAGGTCGAATCGGCCAGTGTACCGAGCCACTGCGCCGTGCGGCGCCACGCCAATACGCCGATCAGCGCCAGCGCAGCGAGGACGGCGCCCCCAAGCAGCAGCGGTGACGCGGCATGCGGGGTCGCGATGGCGACCAGGACGACCCCCGTCCCCAGCACGACGGCCTGCATCGCGAATGCGGACACCGCGGCGGCGCTGCGCCGCACACCGGCGCGCTCGGCGAGCACGACGAGTCCCGCCACGCTCCACACCTTCCCGGGGATGTAGCGGCCGAGGTTCGCCAGCGTCCACGCGCGCGCGGCGTTCGGGTAGGACAGCCGCTGGTCCCAGCCGTGCAGCATGCGGCGCCACGACTCGATCTGAATGACGTAGGTGAGGATAACGACGCCGAGGGATGCAGCGAGCCAGCCGATTTTCACGTCGAGCGTCACCTGCACCGATTGAAACGCCGCCCAGTTGCGCGCGAGCGAGCGAGCGATGAGGGCTAGGACGAGGAGCATGGCGGCGTATTTGCCCGCCTTGAGCCAGCCCTTTTTCAATCTTTGACGAACTTGTACGCGATGGACCGCCCGAGCAGCCACCACGGCGCGGGAATCGGCGGATAGATGTACGTGCCGGCGTAATCGGCCCGCCGGAAACCGTTCATCTCGCCCAGCCGGGTCATCGTCTGCTTGGTCCAGCTGTAGACGTGCCCCCACTTGTCGGCCACGCCCAGCAGATTCCAGATGATCTCTTTGAAATGATACGGATTGGGCACCGAAACGACCCACACGCCACCCGGCTTGAGGACCCGGTAGACCTCGCCCGCGGTTTGAAACGCCGTTGGGGTGTGCTCGAGCACTTCGATCATGAACACGCGGTCGAACGACGCGTCGGGGAACGGCAGCCCGTTGGTGATGTCGTGGATCAGGACGTCGGGAGCGGCATACTCCGGGGCGATATCGAGCCCCTGATACTTGATTCCCTGGGGCAGAAACTTCCGGATCTCTCCCTCTCGGCCGCCAATATCGAGCACCGCGTGGCCCGGCTCCGTCTGGGCGAGCTTCTGCGCGAGCCGATACCGGATGCTTTCCTCACCCCAGTTCCGCCACCCGGTGCGGTCACTGTAAAACGCGGCCAACTCGGGCGAGCCTGGGGCTATGCGTTTGGCCATAAGGAGCGCGAAAGTTACTTATCTTCGAGGCGATGCGCATCCTGCATGTGGTGACGGCGTTTCCCCGCGACGAGCGCGACATCATCGCGCCGTGGCTGGTCGAGCTGATCAAACGGCAACGCGCCGCGGGTCACGATGCGCAGGTGTTCGCGCCCTCGTATCACCGGCTCGGCAGACCACGAGTTCGCCGGCATTCCGGTGCATCGGTTCCGCTACTTCTTTGCGCGGTGGGAAGCGCTGACGCACGACGAGTCGGCCGCCGACCGGATGCGGCGTTCGCTGCTGTACCGCCTCATGCCGGCGCCGTTCCTGATCGCGGGTATGTTCGCGATCTGGCGCCGGTGCCGGCGCGAACGCTACGACGTCGTCCATGTGCACTGGCCGGTGCCGCTCGCGCTGTGGGGCTGGGCCGCGCGCCAGGCCAGGCGGGCGACTGTGGTGCTGACGTTCTATGGCATCGAGCTGCGGTGGGTGAAGCGCTCCCTCCCCTTCCTCAAGGGTTTCGTGCGGTGGGCCTGCCGGCGCGCCGACCACGTCGTGGCCATCTCCTCCGAAACCGCACGAGAGATTCGCGAGCTCGTCGACGTCCCGGTCGACGTCATCCCCTACACGACCCCGTTTCCGGGCAGGGGCGACGCCGCACCCCGTGCTCTCGCGTCGGGAGACGGCCGCGCACTGACGATTCTGTTCGTCGGCCGGCTGATCGAGCTCAAGGGGCTCGCGTACCTGATCGACGCGGCCGCTCGGCTGCGCGACCGCGTGCCGGCGCGCATCGTCGCGATTGGCATCGGGCCGGAGCGCGAGCGCCTCGAGGCACTCGCCCACGAGCGCAACGTCGCCGTCGACTTCCGCAACAAAGTGCCCGACGCCGAGCTGCACCTCGCGTTTCTCACGTCCGACGTCTTAGTCCTGCCGTCGATCATCGACGCCCGCGGCGATACCGAGGGACTCGGCGTCGCGCTGCTCGACGCGATGAGCTACTGCATCCCCGTCATCGCGAGTCGGGTGGGAGGAATTCCCGACATTGTCGACGACGGCGTGTCGGGCCTGCTCGTGCCGCCGGCCGACCCTGCGGCGCTTGCCGACGCGATCGAGCGCGTCGCCACCGACCCGGCCTTCGCGCGGCGGCTCGCGGAAGCAGGACGCGAGCGGCTGCGCACGCGCTTCAGCTGGGACGTGATCACCGCGAAATGGGACGCACTTTACCGCACGGCTTCGGCCGCGTTGCCGCCCGCATCCTCCAGCCGAACCTGAAACGCGGCCTTCTCGCCGGCTGCCTCGACGCTTCCGTCCGCGGCGATCGCGGTCGCGCGAACGGCGCGGCGCGCCCGACGCCACTGCACGATCGTGTCGAGCGGCGCGACAAAAGGGGAGTCGGCGAGCACGCCGGCAATCGTCGCGCCGTAGGCAGGAGGCGCGTCGGGGAAGCCCAGCGCCGGCGTGAGATTGGGATGCCACAACCCCACCCATAACCCGCCGACGGCACGAGCGCTCGCGGCGAGCTCCAGCGCGTCCGCGGACCACGCCGCGGGATCCTCTACCCCGCGATACTTGCTCAGCGCGCGATCCATCCAGGTAAACGGCACCTCGTCGAGCGCGATCGGTTGCTGGGCCGAGTCGTCCCAGCGCTGCACGACGTCGGCGATGCCGAGCCGGAAGCCGTTCCGGTCCGGAAACCCGTAGGTCGTGTCATAGCTGAAGCCGGCCCCCGCCATCGCGTGCTCGGTGATGCCCGGCCGAATCCGCACGTAGTGCTGCCGAATGCCGTGCACCGGCGGACCGGTGATGCCTTCGAGCCGGTGACGTTGTTCGCGGAAGGCCTCGGGGTGGTCCAGCGTCGCGAAGCTGCCGTGCAGGCCGATTTCATGGCCGATGGCGCACACCTGCGCGAGAATGCCGCGCGCTCTGGTCGAGTCGGGGCTGTAGGTGAGATCGCCCGCCTGCATGGTGCCCAGCGTAGGCGTGCCGCACAGGATGAACCACGTCGACCGGATGTGCGCGTTCGCTTCGTGGTTCAGCACTCCCACGACGCCCTGGGTCACCGGATCGAACCCGGCGTTCGCGATGGCGGCCGCGGCGACGCGTCCGACGCGCGCGAGAGCGCCCTTGCGGCTGAGCTCCACGATCCGCAGCAATGTGAATGCGGGCCACCAGGACACCACGTCGAGATCGTGCGTGAACGCCGCTGCCCAGCGATGGCCGTTGGGCCAGGCCGTGACGGTGCGGAACGGCCGCGTGCCGGCGGCTTTTCGCGCGGCTCCCTGGAGCGCCAAGGCAGCGCCCTGAATCACCGGCTGGCGCTCGAGGCCCTCGCGAACGAGGGGATTCGCCGAGGATGGAACGCGGTGGTAGCGATCGCGTTCGGTGGCCCGCTGTTCCGCGGCGGCGCCCGCGACATCGACCACCGCTCGCAGCACGGCCCGAGGTACGCGCACGACACCATCCGCGACCTCGATCCCCCACCCCGCCGCCATCCAGCCACGCAGGTCGCGCGGGGCCTGCTCGCTCGGCTCCAGGCGGACGACGTCCAGCGCCGGCGCGGCTGGGAGCAGCCGCGCCAGATCGACCAGCACGTCGAGCGCGAAGCGCTCGGCCGATGAGAGACCGGATTCGGGGAGTTTGATCACAGGGCGACGAAACGTACATTACGACGCCAATGCCCGAAACACTGCTCCCCAAGACGCGCATCCCGTGGCGGCACCTCATTCTTTTTGGCTGGCTCCCCAGCCCGCTGAAGGTGCTGGCCTACCGGCTCCTGCTCGGCTACCGGATCGGACGGCGCGTGAAGATCAGCTTTGGCGGCGTCGTGATCGGCAAAACCGTGGAGCTGGGCGATTATGTCGAGATCGGGTTCCTCGCGGTCGTCCAGGGTGACTCGATTCGCATCGGCCGCCACTCGAGTGTCGGGACGTTCAGCTATCTGTCGTGCAACGTGATCGAGATCGGCGAGGACGCGAAGATCCGCGAGCAGGTGTACGTCGGCGGGCCGCAGCTGCCGGAGTCGAAATTCGTGCTCGGCAGCCGTACCATCATCCTCCAACTGACCAACATCAATCCGACGAAGCCGGTGGTGATCGGCGACGACACCGGCATCGGCGGTCATTGTCTCATCTTCACCCACGGTGCATGGGCGAACGCCCTCGATGGCTATCCGGTGACCTATGAGCCGGTCACGCTGGGCGCGGGCGTCTGGCTGCCCTGGCGGGTGTTTGTGATGCCGGGAAGTACGATCGGCGACGGCACGGTGATCGGCGCCAACTCACTGGTGGCGGGGAAGATTCCGCCGCGGAGTCTCGCGGTCGGCTCTCCGGCCAAGGTTGTTCGGTCGGCACCAGAATTCCCGAAGCAGCTGAGCGATGGCGAGCGCGCGGCCCTCGTCACAACGATCATGGCGGAGTTCGATCGGTTCGTACAGCACAGTGGTGTGCGGGTGGAAGTCCAAGGGCCCGGGCGGCTCTACCGTTACGGCCGGCGCGCGTGGCGGCTGCTGTGGCTGCGCGGCGAGGCGCGGATGGACGGCGTCGCGGCGACCCGTGGCGACACGGTTTTTTCAGAGACCGCATTCGCGGCGGACGAGCTGGCCGCCTTCGCCAAGCAAGGCGTCTACTGGCTCGATCTCGGCGGCCGCACGCGCAGCGAGGGCGGCTCCCGCCTTACGGAGGAGCTCGCCCTCTTTATCGGCCGCTACGGCGTGCGGCTCGCGCGCTACTACGACCGCTAGCGGTCAGTGGATGTGGACGAGGTCCACCCACCCGCTCTCGTTCGCCACCAACACCTGATTCCGGGCAGCGTCCGCCGCTACTTCGCGCGGCACCCCGCCGACCGTAATCGTGCGCACAACGGTCCGTGTTGCGGGATCCACAACCTCGACAAGTCCCGCGAACACTTCACCGATATACAGCTTGCCGTCGGAGCCGAGCGCCATCCCTTCCCCGCCGCTGCTGAGAGGCACGTTCGCGGTCGCGCCGCTCGACAAAGTGATGATGTGCAGGACGTTGCTCACCTCATTCGCGACGTACAGCTCCGCCCTGTTCGCCGAAAGCGCCATGCCCTGGGGGCGGCCGCCAAGCGAGAACGTCCGTACCACGGCCATCGTGAGCTGATTGACTTCCAACACGGTGCCCGCGTCGCGCGTCGCCACGTACACCAGCGTGTCGTTGGGATGCGTGAGGAGGTGGTGCGACGTGGCCGGCAGGTCGAGGGAGTCCACGACCGTCTTCGTGCTCAGGTCGATCTTGTACAGGCGATTGGCGTCGGTGGTGACGAACAGCCTGGCGCCATCGTGGGAGATCGCGACCGGCAACGGATCTGCATTGACAGGAATCACGTCCGTTTGCGTATTCGTCGCCACGTCGATGATGCCGACGTTGTGATTCGTGAAGTTGGCGACGTACGCGGTTGAGCCGGAGGCATTGAAGGTGAGATATGCCGGGACGCCACCGGTGACAATCGAGTTGGTGAACGTGCTCGACGTGAGGTCGAGCCGCCCCACCGTGCCCGCCTGGTCCTGACTGACCAATGCAATGTCGCCCGATGTCGCCACGCCGATCGGCCCCCCGCCCAGTGTCACCTGCGCAAATCCCGTGTCAGGCGGCGGCGGCGGCGGCGGTGGAGGCGGGGGTGGCGGTGGGGGTGGTGGTGGCGGCGGCGGCGGCACGAGCGAATCGTTCGGCTCGATGAAGTCCACCCACCCACCGTCGTTGGTGACCAGGACGTCGCGCCCATTGTAGTCGAGCGCGATCTCACGCGGGGTGCCGCCGACAGGAATCAGGCGCACGGTTTCCCCGCTCTTGCGGTCGACCACCTGCACGTAGCCGGCGAACACGAGGCCGACGTAGAGGTGATCGCCGTCGTTGCCGATCGCCAGCCCTTCGCCGCCGCTCGCGAGCGGGATATTGGTAAACGTTCCTGTCGCGAGTTTGATCACATGCACGACGTTATTGAACTCGTTCGCGACGTAGAGCAGCTGGCCATCCGGGGAGAACGCCATGTCCTGCGGTCTGCCGGAGAACGTGAAGGTCCGCGTAACCGCCATCGCGCGCCAGTCGACTTCCATCACGGTACCGCCGTCGCGCGTCGCGACGTACAGGAATTTGCCCCGCGGGTCCATGATGATGTGATGCGACGTCGCCGGAAGCGGGATCGATCCCAGCGTGTTCTTAGTCGCGATATCGATCTTGAAAAGCACATTGGCGTTGGTGGTGACGAGCAGCGTGCCGCCATCAGGCGACAGCACGAGCGCAAACGGGTCGCCGCTCGTGGGAATCACGTCGATCTGCGTGTTCGACGCGACGTCGATGATGCCGACGTTGTCGCTCCACTGATTCGAGACGTACGCGCGCGTGCGGTTCGAGTTGAAGATCACGAGCGACGGCACCATGCCCACGGGAATAGACGCCGTGATGGTACGCGCATTCAAATCGACACGAGCGACGGTACCGGGCGCCTGGCCGAAGTAGCCCTGGGTGATATACGCGAATCCTGCGGGTGCGACGGCGATGCCCAACGGGCCGCCCGGCAGCGCCATGCGTGCGACGGTGCCGTCACCCCCGGGAGCGGGCCGCGTGAGCACCTGCCCTGTCACGTTCTCGTCCGTGGGCGACGTGCAGCCGACGGCCAAGGTCGCACCCATCACGGCAGCGATCAGGATGGTCGAAAGCCGGCTCATGAAATCCTTCTCGGAATAGGGTTAAGACCACGTAGGCAGGAGGAGGGGGGCGACGCAACTCGAACCGCTCAATAGGTCATAGCTCCAAGGAATTAGCCGCCGCGGTTCGCCAGCTCGAGCCCTCCGACCGGCAAGATGTCGAGCCACCCCGCCTCGTTTACGACCAGCGCATTGCCTGCCCCGTCGAACGCGATCTGGGCGGGACGGCCGCCGGTCGCCAGTGTGCCGCGGTGCTTCAGCGACGAGACGTCGACGACGCCAACCCTCCCGTGACGTGGATGGCCCGCGTACAGCAAACGATGATCGGGGCTCATGGCCAGCGCGACAGAGCCGGCCTCATCCTCGAGTCGTGCAACGCACTTGCCGCTTCCCAACGCCACGACGTCGAGCCCGTGGCGTTCGTTCGCCGCGTACAAGGCTGCTCCATCCGGCGAGACGACCAAACCCTGTGGCCAGCCGCCGAGCGGGAAGCTGCGCAACACCTTGTATCGGGCTATGTCCACCTCCAGGACCGACCCCCCTGCTCGCGTGGCGACGTACAGGCGGTCCCCAGCCGGATGCAGGGCAAGATGGTGTGAGGTCGCGGGAAGCTGGATCCAGCCGAGCGCGCGTCCGGTCAAAAGCGAAAGGCCGAACAGCCGATCTTGATTCGTCGTCACGAAGAGTGTGTGACCGCTGTGGGACAAGATGAGCGGGAGCGGGTCGCCGGCAACGCGCCACGTTTGAATCAGCGCATGGCGGGTTGCGTCGATGACGGCAATCTGATCGAGATAGTGAATTGACACGTACGCACGCGAGCCTGATTGATCGAATGTCACGCAGCTCGGCGTGCAGCCGACGTAGGTGCTACCCGTAAACCGGCCGCTCGTGAGGTCCAGGCGCTCGACTAACGCTGCCTGACCCCGAGTGACATACGCGAGGTCACGTCCCCGCACCGCGATGCCGTACGGCGCTCCGGGGAGCACCAAACGACGGGGCCGAGTCTGAAGGGGGACAGGGGCGAGGGGCAGCGCGCTGGCCGGCCGTGCCCGCGGCGGCGTGGCCCGAAGCGGTGGGCGCGAATCGACAGGCTGTCGCGGCGGGCGTGGAGGATGCGTTCGGTACTGGAACCAGCGCACCACTTCCGGCGTGCCCGCGTGGCGCAGCTCCTTCCAGCGATGACCGGTGACGCGACGCACCAGGCGGTAGGCGCTGGCGGTCTCGATGCGCGTCTGTGCCGCGACCGAGCGGAGCGCCGGGCGCCCGGTTTCAGTGTCACTCCGCAGCATCCAGTAGAGCACGGAGACCCACCCTGCCAGCTCCTCATAGGGTGGCAGCCCCTCACGCCGCAGCAGGCGACTGAGCTGGAAGCGGCTGCGCAGGCCCAGGCGCTCACAGAGCGCCTGGGCCGATCCGACCCGTCCGTTGTCACAGATGAGGGTGTTTACCACCGCTCGGCCGTCCGAAGACAGCCACGGCAAAGCACCCTGGAGGAGTGAAGCGAGTGCGAGCGGCGGCATAGCGTGGATTAATACCTATGATGTTTCGTTTTGCTCCACGCTGCTAGTCCCCCGGTATCCCTTCATTTCTCCCCCCGCAGTCGGTGGAGATCTCGCTCCAAGGCTCGCAGCTCCTCACGCATCCCGGCCAGCATTTCTCCCACGAACCCGAACCCGAACAGCACAACGCCCGAGATCACGAGCACCATGATGAGGTCGAGCAACGGCCGGAAGCCCAGATGCGGGGGCCCGTACCGCAGGTAGAGGGCCACGAGCCCGACGACCAGGCCGAGCGAGAACAGCGTCGCGCCGATGACGCCGAAGAACAGCATCGGCTTGCGCGCGAAGCGGAGCTGAAACCAGACAGACATCAGGTCGAGCACACCGACGGGGATCCGGCTCACGCCGAACTTCGAGCTGCCCGCCCGCCGCGGATGGACCGGCACAGGCCGCTCGGCGAGCCGGAAGCCCTGCGAGGCGGCGATCACGACCATGAACCGGTGCCAGTCGGGGCGCATCGGCACCACTTCCATGATCTCGCGGCGATACGCCTTCACCGAGTTCAAGTCCTTCACGCGCACGCCGAACAGCCAGCGGCACAGCGCGTTGTAGATCGCGGAGACGAGACGCTTGTTGTACTGGCCCTGCTTCGTCCCGGTCACGACGTCGGCCTGGCCGGCGAGGATCGGTTCCACGAGCGACGGGATGTCGGACGGCAGGTACTGCAAGTCGGCCGGATAATAGACCAGCACGCGGCCGCGCGCGGCGTCGGCGCCTGACTTGAGGGCGTCGGCAATGCCGCGTTGCGCCCGATGCGTGACGACTTTCACGAAGGGGTGCTTGGCGCTGAGATCG
>WNFL01312340.1_pt2 | contig 10189 bp, 7 predicted proteins | sample 5400361 | NCBI WGS metagenome assembly WNFL01 (sample SAMN13153351, study PRJNA577476) | soil metagenome | isolation source: 40 cm soil on Douglas fir-dominated hillslope | place: USA:California | collected 2013-09-17
ATGGCCGGCTTCCTCGTCGGCCTCGTGGTGCTCGCCTTCGCGCTCGTCGGCATCAACTGGCTGCTGCGCGCCTCGCCGTTCCCGGTGCGCACGGTCGAGGTGATCACGCCGCTCAAGCATGCATCTCGGCCGCAGATCGAAGGCCTGCTCGCGCGCCAGGCCCGGGGGAATTTCTTTGCCGTGCCGATCGACGATCTGCGCGGCGCGATCGAGCGGCTGCCCTGGGTGCGTGCGGCCACCGTGCGACGGGTGTGGCCCGACCGCCTGGAGATTGGCATCGAGGAGCACGTCGCGTTCGCCCGCTGGGGCGCCGACGCGCTCGTCAATACCTTTGGCGAGCGCTTCGCCGGCAGCGTGGACGAGGCGCTGCCGCTCTTCAGCGCGCCCGCCGGCAGCGAGGCGGAAGTCACCCGGCGCTACGGGCGCTTCTCCGCTTTGGTCGCGCCGCTGCAAAGCCCGATCGAGCGCGTGGCGCTGAGCGCCCGCCACGCATGGAGCTTGCGGCTCGCGAACGGCCTGCAGCTCACGCTCGGACGCGATGCCGACCTCGCGGAGCAGAGGCTGGAGCGCTTCGTCGGGGCTTATGCAGGTACGGCCGGGGGGGCCGTGCCGCAGGTGGTGGACCTGCGCTATCCGAACGGTTTTGCGCTGCGCGTGAAAGGCGGGGCGTAAACCCAACATGCCAAAAGAAAATAAAAACCTGGTCGTTGCCCTCGACATCGGCACTTCGAAGGTGGCGTGCCTGGTCTCGGAGCTCGGGCCGGACGGCGCGCTCGAGATCCTCGGCATGGGCTCGCACGAGTCCAAGGGGCTGAAGAAGGGTGTGGTCGTCAACATCGAGGCCACCGTGGCGGCGGTCCAGAGGGCGCTGGAAGAAGCGGAGCTGATGGCCGATTGCAAGATCACCTCGGCCTATGTCGGCATCGCCGGCAGCCACATCCGCAGCTTCAACTCCACCGGCATGGTGGCGGTGAAGGACCGCGAAGTCGGCGCGCTCGACGTCGACCGCGCGCTCGAGACGGCGCGCGCCGTGAACATCCCGACCGACCAGCAGATCCTGCACGTGCTGCGCCAGGAATTCATCATCGATGGCCAGGAGGACGTGCGCGAGCCGATCGGCATGTCGGGCGTGCGGCTCGAGGTCAAGGTGCACATCGTGACCGGCGCCGTGTCGGCAGCGCAGAACATCATCAAGTGCGTGCGCCGTTGCGGCATCGAGGTGAAGGACCTGATCCTGCAGCCGCTCGCCTCGTCGAGGGCCGTGCTGTCCGAGGATGAAAAAGACCTCGGCGTGTGCCTGCTCGACATCGGCGGCGGTACCACCGACATTGCGATCTTCACGCACGGCGCCATCCGGCATACGGCGGTGGTCCCGATCGCCGGCGACCAGATCACCAACGACATCGCGATGGCGCTGCGCACGCCAACGGCGGATGCCGAGGCGATCAAGGTGCGCCACGGCGTCGCGCTGCGGCAGCTCGCCGACCCGAACCAGATGCTCGACGTGCCGGGCATCGGCGAGCGCGGCGCGCGCTCGCTGTCGCGACAGACGCTCGCCGAGGTGATCGAGCCGCGGGTCGAGGAGCTCTACTCGCTGGTGCAGCAGGTGCTGCGCGAGTCGGGCTTCGAGGAGCTCTTATCCAGCGGCCTGGTGCTGACCGGCGGCTCGGCCGTCATGCGCGGCATGGTCGAGCTGGGCGAGGAGATCTTCCACATGCCGGTACGCATCGGCGTGCCGCGTTACGCCGGCGGCCTGGCGGACGTGGTGCGCGCGCCGCGCTATGCGACGGCGGTGGGTCTGCTGCTGGAAGGGGCGGCGCAGTTGCATCACGGAAAGCTTTCGCGCCAGAGCGGCTCGATGGGAGCCGTGCTGGGGCGTATGCGGGAGTGGTTTCAACGCAATTTTTGAAGTCAATAACAACAGGCAAGGAGACAACAACATGTTTGAAATAGTCGATAGTCAGGTAACCGGGCCGGTCATCAAGGTGATCGGCGTGGGCGGCGCGGGCGGCAACGCCGTCAATCACATGATCGAGCAGACCGTCCAGGGGGTGGAGTTCATCGCGGTCAACACCGATGCGCAGGTGCTTTCGCGCAACAAGGCCGGCAACCAGATCCAGCTCGGCTTGAGCGGCCTGGGCGCCGGCGCGAAGCCGGAAGAGGCGCGCGCGGTGGCGATCGCCGACCGCGACCGTATCGAGGAAGCGGTCGCCGGAGCGCACATGGTGTTCATCACCGCAGGCATGGGTGGCGGCACCGGCACCGGCGCGGCGCCGGTGATCGCAGAGGTCGCGCGCTCGCTCGGCATCCTCACGGTCGGCGTGGTGACCAAGCCTTTCACCTTCGAGGGCTCGAAGCGGATGAAGATCGCCGAGGCCGGCATCGAGGCGCTCGCGCCCCATGTCGACTCGCTGATCGTGATCCTGAACGACAAGCTCGAAGAAGTGCTGGGCGAGGACGTCACCCAGGAAGATGCCTTCCGCGCCGCGGACGATGTCCTGAACAACGCCGTCGCCGGCATTGCCGAGATCATCAACAACCCCGGCCTCGTCAACGTCGACTTCCAGGACGTGCGCACCGTGATGTCGGAGCAGGGCATGGCGATGATGGGCTCGGCCGGCGCGAGCGGCATCGACCGCGCTCGCATCGCGGCCGAGCAGGCAATCGCTTGCCCGCTCCTCGAGGGCGTCAACCTCGCCGGTGCACGCGGCGTGCTCGTCAACATCACGGCGTCGAAGTCGAGCCTGAAGCTGCGCGAGACGAAGGAGGTGATGAACATCATCCGCACGTTCGCGGCGGATGATGCGACGATCATCTACGGCGGCGTGTATGACGATTCGCTGGCGGACAACCTGCGGGTCACCGTCGTGGCGACGGGTCTAGGCGCGCCGGTTGCTGCGCGGCAGCCGAAGCCGCAGCTGGTCCTCAACAACGTCACGGCGCAGAAGACAGGCACCGACAACATGCCGGGCCCGGTCGATTACCAGCAGCTCGACGCAGTACCGGCGGTGATCAGGCGCAACCGCGCCTCGACCGTCGAGGCATTGCAGCAGAGCGGCGTCGACAAGTACGACATCCCCGCCTTCCTGCGCAAACAGGCGGACTGACAGTTCTTTGCGCGCGGGGCACCTCCTCCTTGCCGGGGGTGTCCCGCTTTTCCTACTGCTGTGTCATGATTTGCGGCAAGGGGGTTGAACCATGGCTGCAAAAGAGCGCGCGGACGCTGACGCCGGTATCTCAGCCGGGGCGGTGTTCGATGCACTTTACGAGCATGCCCCGACGGGCATCGCGCTTTTCTCGATCGGCGGCAAATTCCTGCGTGCGAATGCTGCCCTGTGCCGGCTGCTCGGCTACAGCGAAGAGGAGCTGCTGCAGAAAACCCATCTCGATGTCGTGCACCTGGATGACCTCGAAGCGACTGCCGTGTCTCGGGCGCAGGCCATCTCGGGAAAGGCCAAGGGACGTCTTTCGGAGCGGCGCTACATCCACAAGGACGGCTCGACCCTCTGGGCGCATGCCGGCGGCGCGGTGGTACGCGATAGCGCCGGCACGCCGCTTTGCACGGTGCTCATGGTGCACGATGTCAGCGCACTGAAGCGCTCGCAGCGCGCGGCCAAGCGGCGCTTCCGCCGCCTGATCGAGATGGGCTCCGACTGGTACTGGGTGCAGGACACCGACTTCCGCTTCGTCGAAGTGCCCGGCATCGATGTCGAGCACCTGGACGGCGATACCGACATCGTCATAGGCAAAGCCCGCTGGGAGCTGCCCGGGCTCGCGGCGCTGCCCGAAATGGCGTGGGACCAGCACCGCGCGAAGCTCACGCGCCACGAGTCGTTCTCGGATTTCGTTTTCCTGCGCTACAACAAGGCGGGCGAGCTGCGCTATCTGTCGGTGAGCGGGGAGCCGCTGTTCGACGAGAAGGGTGCCTTCCGCGGCTACCACGGCGTCGGCAAGGACATCACCGAACGCGCGCGCGACCAGAAGGCGATCGAGGAAAGCGAGAAGCGCTACCGGACGCTGTTCGACGTCAACCCTTATCCGATGTGGGTGGTGGACGCAAAGACGCTCGCCTTTCTCGCCGTCAACGACGCCGCGATCCGCCTCTACGGATACTCAAAGGAAGAATTCCTCGCGCTCTCGGCAGAGCAGATCCGGCCGGAGGAGGATATCGACGATCTGAAAAAGGCGTTCGAGGATCCGTCGAATTACCGCAGCCGTATTTGGCGGCACCGCAAGAAGAACGGCGAAGTCATTCCGGTGAAGATCACGTCGTTCAATCTCGACTTCGGCGGCCGCCGTGCGCGGCTGGGGGTGATCGAGGATCTCACCGAGCGGATGCTCGCCGAGGAGCGCGCGGCGCAGAGCGAGAAGCGCTATCGCGACCTGCTGGCCTCGCAGGGAGCGCCGGGCACCAGCTAAGCTGCGTCTGATAGAATCGCCGCAGTGCACAATGCTGCGGCAACGTACTCTTAAGACACTGGTTTCTGCGTCGGGCGTCGGCCTCCACACGGGGCAGAAAGTCCGCATTACCTTGCGCCCGGCGCCGGCCGACACCGGCGTGGTATTTCGGCGGGTTGATCTCGCATCGCCCGTCGACCTTCCGGCGCGCGCCGACGCCGTCGGCGAGACGCGTCTCTCGTCGTGCCTCGTGCGCGACGGCGTGAAGGTCTATACGGTCGAGCATCTGATGTCCGCGCTCGGCGGGCTCGGCGTCGACAACGTTTATGTGGATCTCGACGCGTCGGAGCTGCCGATCATGGATGGCAGCGCCTCGCCCTTCGTGCTCCTCATCCAGCAGGCGGGCATCGTCGAGCAGGCGGCGCCCAAGCGCTTCCTGCGCGTGCTGCGCAAGGTCGAAGTGAAGGACGGCGACAAGTGGGCGCGGCTCGAGCCGTTCGACGGCTACAAGCTTTCCTTCTCGATCGAGTTTCGCCATCCGGTGATCGAGCGCTCGACACAGGCGGTGGAAGTCAACTTCGCCGAGACCTCGTACCTGAAGGAGATCGCCCGGGCACGGACCTTCGGCTTCATGCACGAGGTCGAAGACCTGCGCGACAGCGGGCTGGCGCTCGGCGGCGGCCTCGACAACGCCGTGGTGCTGGATGAGTACCGCGTGCTCAATGCCGAGGGCCTGCGCTTCGCCGACGAGTTCATCCGGCACAAGCTGCTCGACGCGATCGGCGACCTCTACCTTCTCGGCAAGCCGCTGCTCGCTGCGTTCTCGGCGCACAAGTCCGGGCACGCGCTGAATAATCGCCTGCTGCGCGCGCTCCTCGCCGAAGCGGGTGCCTTGGAAACGGTAACCTTCGAGCGCCCGGAAGACACGCCGGCCGGCGTCGCCCGGTTGGCCACGCAATACGGCTAGCGTTGCTTAGGGCCTTTTAACGGGCCGTGGCGGCGCAGCATCTGCGCCAATGCATCACGCGCGGGCGACGGCGCCAGGCGTTCATGCAGCGTACGCAGGCTCTCTAGCGCATGTGTGGATAACTGCACGGTTTTTTCCCTTAGGGGGATGCCCGTACGGGCCAAATTTGGTTGCACCCTCACCGCAACTGAATTAACCTGAAAACGCTGTTCAAGAAGGAATTGGCTCAGGGCCGGGCCTAGCAGTTTCAGCTTCGCTGCCGTCGCGGAATTCGCGGCGAGCAGCGTCAATTGACCGTCCCTGATAAGACCTACGCGGACCTGCCGGGCCAGGTCAGCGGACAAGAATGCCTGGACATGCCCGGCAAGCGCGCGCAAGTCGCGCGTCGTCGCAACGAGCGGTTGCAGGTCGCCTTGGGCCGAGAGAATCCGGTCGATTTTGGTGAGGCGCAAACGAGTCACGCGGGCGGGAGGGGGTTCGTGCAGATTATCCTGATCTCGGATCGGCTGGCCAAGGCGAGGTCGATGACCTTGTCGCTCGGCCACCTTTTCGCGAGCGCCTTCCTGATGTTCCTCCTGATCGTGAGCGCCACGGCGGGCGTGTACTGGCTGACGCTGCGCTATGCCTCGGAAGTGCCGCTGCCCGCGCTGCACCGCCTGGTGCTCGCCGCGCAGGATACCGAGGCCGAGAGAAGCCGCACCTTCGTGCAGCAGAACCTGAACGCGATGGCGGTCAAGCTGGGCGAGATGCAGGCGCAGCTCACGCGGCTCGATGCGCTGGGCGAGCGGGTGGCTTCGCTCGCCGGCATGCGGGACGTCAAGCTGGCCGAGGCGCCGGGGCTTGGCGGCGCCCCGACGCTGCTGCCGCCGCAGAACCTCGCGCTCGGCGATTTCAGTACCAGGCTGCTCGAGCTTTCGCGGCAGCTGGAAAACAGGAACGACATGCTGGGCGTGCTCGAGTCGCAGCTTTTCGAGCAGGCCGTGAAGAAGAAACTGATGCCGACGATGCTGCCGGTGGGCGCGCCGTTCAATGCTTCTGGCTTCGGGCGGCGCATCGACCCTTTTACCGGCCAACTGGCGATGCATGAGGGCATCGATTTTCTCGCTGACCCCGGCACGCCGGTGGTTGCGGCGGCCGACGGCATCGTCGTCTTCGCCGGCTTTCATCCGCAGTACGGCTACGTCGTCGACATCGACCACGGCAACGACCTGGTCACGCGCTACGCGCATTGCTCCAAGCTGCTCGTGAAGGAAGGCGATGTGGTGACGCGGGGACGCAAGATCTCCGAGTCGGGCTCTACCGGACGCTCGACCGGCCCGCACCTGCATTTCGAGGTGCGTTTCCGCGGCGCCGCGCAGAATCCGGCGAAGTTCCTTTTCGCTACACCCGCAACGCACACGGCGCGCGCCAAGTAGCGTCGCTTTCCCGGTAAAATCACGGGTTTTGCAGGGGCGACCGCGGCGCACGCCGCTTCGCCCCTTCGATGATGGCCAAAACCGCCGAGTATCTCCGCAGCAGTCTTGAAGTCCTGTGGCGCGTCCCGACGCGCCTCTTTGGCAGCCGCAACGAGCGGCTGCTGAAGACCTTTGCCGGCACGGTGGCGCGAATCAACGCCCTCGAGCGCGACATCGCTGCGCTTTCCGAGGCTGCGCTTGCCGCCAAGACCGGCGAGCTCAAGAAACGGCATGCCGACGGCGCGAGCCTCGACGAGCTGCTGCCCGAAGCGTTCGCCGTGGTGCGCGAGGCGGCGAAGCGGACGCTGCGCATGCGCCACTTCGACGTGCAGCTGGTCGGCGGCATGATGCTGCACAACGGCAAGATCGCGGAGATGAAGACCGGCGAGGGCAAGACGCTCGTCGCCACGCTGCCGGCTTACCTCAACGCGCTCACCGGCAAGGGCGTGCACATCGTGACGGTGAACGACTATCTCGCGCGGCGCGACGCCGAGTGGATGGGCAAGATCTTCAGCTTCCTCGGCCTGACGGTCGGCGTCAACCTGCCGCACATGGATCCCGAGGACAAGCGCAAGGCCTACGCCGCCGACATCACCTATGGCACGAACAACGAGTTCGGCTTCGACTACCTGCGCGACAACATGGCGATGCACGTCGAGGAACGCTTCCAGCGCGGCCTCAACTACGCCATCGTCGACGAAGTCGATTCCATCCTGATCGACGAGGCACGCACGCCGCTCATCATCTCGGGGCAGGCCGAAGACCGCACCGAGATCTACTACAAGCTGAACGAGGTGGCGCCGCTCCTCACCCGGCAGAAGGAAGAGAAGAAGCTCGACCAGCCCGAGCCGCCGGGCGACTTCTTCGTCGACGAGAAGAACCACCAGATCGTGCTGTCGGAAGCCGGCCACGAGAAGGCCGAGCAGATCCTCACCCGCATAGGCATGCTGCCCGAAGGCGCGAGCCTCTACGAGCCGGCTTACATCAACCTGGTGCACCACCTGTACGCGGCGCTGCGCGCGCACCACCTCTTCCACCGCGACCAGCACTACGTGGTGCAGGACGGCGAGGTGATCATCGTCGACGAGTTCACCGGACGCCTGATGCAGGGACGGCGCTGGTCCGACGGCCTGCACCAGGCGGTGGAAGCGAAGGAGGGCGTGGCGATCCAGAACGAGAACCAGACGCTCGCCTCGATCACCTTCCAGAACTATTTCCGCATGTACGGCAAGCTCGCCGGCATGACCGGCACCGCGGACACGGAGGCCTACGAGTTCCAGCAGATCTACGGCCTCGAAACGGTGGTGATCCCGACGCACATGCCGATGGTGCGTAACGACCGCCAGGACCAGGTGTACCGCACGGCAAAGGAGAAGTACGACGCCGTCATCAAGGACATCCGCGACTGCTTCGATCGCGGCCAGCCCGTGCTGGTCGGTACGACGTCGATCGAGAACTCGGAGCTCCTCTCGGGCATGCTCAACAAGGTCAAGCTGTCTCACCAGGTGCTGAATGCCAAGCAGCACGCGCGCGAGGCGGAGATCATTGCGCAGGCCGGCCGGCCGAAGATGGTCACCATCGCCACCAACATGGCGGGCCGCGGCACGGACATCGTGCTGGGCGGCAACGTCGAGAAGCAGTGCGATTTCGTGGAAGCCGACGACAAGCTGCCGCCCGAGGAGAAGAAGGCGCGCGTCGAGAAGCTGCGCGGCGAGTGGCAGGCGCTGCACGACCAAGTGGTCAAGGCGGGTGGCCTGCACATCATCGGCACCGAGCGCCACGAGTCGCGGCGCATCGACAACCAGCTGCGCGGCCGCTCCGGCCGTCAGGGCGACCCCGGCAGCTCGCGCTTCTACATGTCGCTCGAGGATACGCTGCTCAGGATCTTCGCCGGCGAGCGCATCAACCGCATCATGGTGATGCTGAAGATGCCCGAAGGCGAGGCGATCGAGCACGCCATGGTGACGCGCTCGATCGAGAGCGCACAGCGCAAGGTCGAGGCGAGGAACTTCGACATCCGCAAGCAGCTCCTCGAATACGACGACGTCGCCAACGACCAGCGCAAGACGATCTACGCGCTGAGGAACGAGCTGCTGGAATCGCAGGACGTCTCGGGCCGCATCGCCGACCTGCGTGCCGGCGTCCTGGCCGACCTGTTCCGCCTCTATGTGCCCGAGGAAAGCGTCGAGGAGCAATGGGATATCGCCGGCCTCGAGGCGGCGCTCAAGGCGGATTTCAATCTCGAGCTGCCGCTGCGCCAGTGGCTGGAAAGCGAGACCGAGCTGCAGGACGAGACGCTGCTCAAGCGCATCGTGGATAAGGCGCAGGCCGCCTATGACGCCAAGCTGCCGGCGGGGGCGGAAACCTCGTTCCGCCAATACGAGCGCTACGTGATGCTGCAGATCCTGGATGCGCACTGGCGCGAGCACCTCGCCGCGCTCGATCACCTGCGCCAGGGCATCCACCTGCGCGGCTACGCGCAGAAGAAGCGCGAGGCGTTCGAGCTCTTCGGCGCCATGGTCGAAGCCGTGAAGCTCGAGGTGATCAAGACCTTGACCGCGGTCGAGATCCGCACCCAGGAAGACATCAAGCCCGACGATCAGGCGCACGTCGAGAACGTGCGCCCGCAGCACGCCAGCACCATGGGCGTGGAGGAGGAAGCGGCCGCGTACAACGGCAACGGCGACGTCGCGCTCGCCGAGGCGGCGACGAAGAAGAAGGCGCAGCCCACGGTGCGCCATGTACAGAAGGTCGGCCGCAACGATGCTTGCCCGTGCGGCTCGGGCAAGAAATACAAGCACTGCCACGGCAAGCTGACGTAGCGAGCGCGGTCAATCGTGGCGGTTAACCTTCCTCCACCGGACCCCGCGTCCCTGCATCCCGTTCCCGGCGTCGACCTCGGCGTCGCGATGGCCGGCGTGCGCAAGGCGGACCGCAAAGACCTGCTGATCATGCGCCTCGCCGCGGGGAGCGCGGTCGCGGGCGTGTTTACGCAAAACCGCTTCTGCGCCGCGCCAGTGGTGCTCGCCAGGAAGCATCTGAAGAACGACGTGCAGGCGCTGGTCGTCAATACCGGCAACGCCAATGCCGGCACCGGTGACGAGGGCCTGCGCCGCGCCATGCAGGTGTGCGATGCGCTCGCGAGCCATCTCGGCTGCGCGCCCGACCAGATCCTACCCTTCTCGACCGGCGTCATCATGGAGCAGCTGCCTGCCGATCGCATAGTCGCGGCGTTGCCGCGAGCGCTCCTGCACCAGGATGACTGGCGCTCCGCCGCCGAGGCGATCATGACGACCGACACCGTGCCGAAGGCGTACTCGCGCAAGGTGCGCCTGTCGCGCGGCACGGCGGTGGTGACGGGCATCGCCAA
>WNFL01401155.1_pt1 | contig 10189 bp, 10 predicted proteins | sample 5400361 | NCBI WGS metagenome assembly WNFL01 (sample SAMN13153351, study PRJNA577476) | soil metagenome | isolation source: 40 cm soil on Douglas fir-dominated hillslope | place: USA:California | collected 2013-09-17
GGGCCCGGCAAGACCGCCGAAGCGCTGCGCCGCCGGGGCGTGCAGGATCTGACGGTCTTTCCCTCGGTGCAGCATTGGCGGGAGTGGTTGCGCACATGATCGTGAAGGCGGGACAGGGGAGCCTGAGTGTGATGCCCGCTCGGCGCACGCGCCTGATCGCCGTGCTGGCCGCGGTCTGGATTGCCCTGGTGCTCAGCCTCGGCGCCTGGTGGGTCACGCTGGTGATACGCCAGGCGCGGCAGATCGGCGAGTTGCAGTCCCTCGCCGGCAGTGCCGATAGCGCGGTGGCGGCGCAATGGGCCAGCACCCGGCGCATGGTGGTTGGTGAGTCCAGTGTGTTCCTGCTGCTGCTGCTGGCGGTGACCGCGCTGCTCGGCTGGCTGTATTGGCGCGAAAACCGCCGCGCCCGCAGCATGCAGGCGTTTTTCGCCGCATTCACCCACGAACTGCGCACCCCGCTTACGAGCATCCGCCTGCAGGCAGAGGCGATCGCCGAGGGCGATCAGCGCGCCGAACTGGCGCGCCGCCTGCTCGAGGATTCGCACCGCCTGGAATCGCAGATCGACAAGACCCTCGAACTCGCGCGCATCGAGGGCGGCGGGCCGCTGGCCGAGCAGTCCGTGCCGCTGCGCGGCTGGCTCGATCGCTCCCTGTCCAGCATCACGGGCGCGCACGGCGAGCGTGTGGAGCTGCGCATGCACCTCGACGATTCGCTCCCGCCGATCCTGGCTGACGCCGCCGCGGTGCAGATGATTCTGCGTAACCTGCTCGAGAATTCAGTGCGCCACGCGCGTCTCGAGCGCGTGCAGGTGCGCCTGACGGCACGCGCCCTCGACGGGAAGGTGATGCTCGAATATCACGACAATGGCGCCGGCACGGGCGTGCAGGGGCGCGAGCTCGGGCGTCTGTTCGGCCGCGGCGCCGCTTCCGGCGGCAGCGGAGTGGGCCTGTACCTGGTGCGGACCCTGATGCAGCGCATGGGCGGGCGTGCCGATTTCTACAGTGCACCCGGCGAAGGGTTTCGTGCCGAGCTGTGCTTCGTGGCCAGCACCGAGGAGCCGGCTTCGTGACCAGTGGCGCGCATCTGCTGGTGGTCGAAGACGAACGCAATGTCGGGGAGACGCTCGCCGAGCGGTTGCTGGCGGCCGGCTACCGCGTGACGCTCGCCCCGAGCGCTGCGCGCGCGCGCCAGGCCTGGCGGGCCCAGGCCCCGCAGCTCACGCTGCTCGATGTCGGGCTTCCCGACGGCAATGGCTTCGATCTGGCGGGCGAGTTGCGCGCCGCCGTGCCGCAATCCGCGATCATTTTCCTCACCGCCCACGGCAATCCGGAAGAGCGCGTGCACGGCCTGGAGCTCGGCGCCGACGACTACCTGACCAAGCCGTTTCATTTTCGCGAGCTGCTGCTGCGCATCCAGAACTGCCTGAAGCGCGCCCAGGACCTGGCCGACCTCCCGGGCGAGATGCGCGGCGTGGTGCGCATCGGCCGCGCGCGGGTGGATTTCGAGCGCTTCAGCGCCGAAGTGGACGGCGTCGCGCATGCGCTGACGCACAAGGAGTGCGCCGTATTGCGGCTCCTGGCGAGCCGTGTCGGCAAGGCGGTCAGCCGCGATGAAATCCTCGATCGTGCCTGGTCCGCGGATGAGTTCCCCACTTCGCGCACCGTCGATAATTTCATCGTGCGGCTGCGCAAGCTCGTTGAGCCGGACGCGAACGAGCCGCGCCTCATTCGCAGCATCCGCGGCGTGGGCTACCTGCTCACCGAGGTGCTGCGTGACTGAAACGCTGCTGAGCGCCGCGCTGGCGCGGCGCAACACCCGCCGGCCCCCGGTGTGGTTCATGCGCCAGGCTGGCCGCTATCACCGCCACTACCAGCGACTGCGTGCCCGGCACGAGTTCATCGATCTGTGCAAGCAGCCGGAGCTGGCCGCCCAGGTCACGATGGGCCCGATCGACGACTTCGGCTTCGATGCCGCCATCCTGTTCTCGGACCTGCTGTTTCCGCTCGAGGCGATGGGCTTCGGCCTGCGCTACGAGCCCGGGCCGAAGCTCGGCTGGTATCTGCGCAGCGCCGCCCAGCTGCCGCGCCTGCGCGGTGGACGCGAGGCGGCCGCCGACATGGAATTTCAGGCGGAGGCGATCCGCCTGCTGCGCGGATGCCTCGGGAGCGAGCGCGCCCTGATCGGATTCGTCGGCGGCCCGTTTACGCTCTACGCCTACGCCGTCGCCGGGGCGCACGAGGGCTTTACGCGCCAGAGCCTGCCCGGGCTGGAGGACGGCCTTTACACGGGCTTTTGCGAGCGGCTGACCGGTCTGCTCGCGGGCAACATGGTGCTGCAGGCCCAGGCCGGCGCCGACTGCGTCGCCATATTCGACACCGCGGCCGGCGCGCTCGATGCGGCGCACTTTGCGCGCCACGCCGTCGGTCCGCTGGCCCAGGTCGTGGCGCAGTTTCGCGCCGCCTGCCCGGACACACCGCTGATCTACTATTCACGCGACACCGGGCCCGATCACTGGCGCGCGCTCGAGCCGCTGGATATCCAGTGCCTGGGCGTGGACTGGCGGCACGAGCTGGCCGCGACCTTGAGCGCGCAGACGCCGCGCTGGTCCTTGCAGGGCAATCTGAATCCGGGTTGGCTGCTGCTGCCGGCCGCCGAGCTCGAGGCGAAAGTCCGGGGCGCATTCACCATGGTCGCTGCGCTTCCGGCGGCGGCGCGCGCGGGCTGGGTGTGCGGCCTGGGGCACGGGGTCCTGCAGCAGACGCCCGAGGAAAATATCCGGCTGGTGCTCAAGATCGAGCGGGAAATGTTCGCATGAACACCGAACAGCTGCGCGCGCGGCTCGCCAAGTACGACGTGCCAGGCCCGCGCTACACGAGCTATCCGACGGTGCCGTACTGGGAGGACACGCCCAGCGAGGCACAGTGGCTCGAGCGCCTGGGTGCCGCACTGGGCGGCGGCCGGCAGGCCGGCCACGGCGCCTCCCTGTACGTCCACGTGCCGTTCTGCCGCGCCCTGTGCACTTTCTGCGGCTGCAATACGCGGGTGACGCGCACTCACGCGATCGTCGGCCCCTACGTACAGGCGGTGCTGGCCGAGTACGCGCTGTATCGCGAACGCCTCAGCGTGGGGCAGCCCGAGATCGGCGAGGTGCACCTCGGCGGCGGCACGCCGACCTTCCTCGATGAAGCCGAGCTCTCAGAGCTGATCGGTGGCCTGCTCAAGGCCTCGCGGCTGCGCCCGGACGCGGTGCTGTCCATCGAGGTCGATCCACGGGTCACGGCCCCGGGGCAGCTGACTCTCCTGGCGGCCCACGGTTTTCGCCGCATCAGTCTTGGTGTGCAGGATTTCGATCCGAAAGTGCAGAACATCGTCAATCGCGTGCAGAGCGTCGCGCAGGTGCAGGCGGTCACCGAGCAGGCGCGGGCGGCGGGTTTCAGTAGCGTCAATTTTGATCTCATCTATGGGCTGCCGCTCCAGACGCTGGACAGCATCGAAGGGACGATGGACGCGGTCTGCAGCCTGCGCCCCGATCGCATCGCGCTCTACGGCTACGCGCATGTCCCGTGGATCAAGCCCGGGCAGCGCCGCTTCACGGATTCCGACGTGCCCGAGGGTGCGGCCAAGCGCGTGCTTTATGAACGTGGCCGCGAGCGCCTCGAGCAGGCGGGCTACCACGAAATCGGTCTCGACCATTTTGCGCTGCCGTCCGATAGCCTGTGGCAGGCGGCGCATGCCGGGACCCTGCACCGCAATTTCATGGGTTACACCGACCGCTTTGCCCTGCCCCTGCTGGGCCTGGGCGTCTCGGCAATCGGTGATTCAGGGGATGGCTACGTGCAGAACGAAAAAGATCTGCAGCAGTACCACGAGCGGCTCGCACGCGGCGAGCTGCCGATCCACCGCGGGCACCTGCTCGACGCCGAGGATCTGGTGCTGCGCCGGCACGTGCTCCGCCTGATGACGCGCCTGGAGACCGACTGGAGCGGCGCCGGCCACACCCCGTTTCTCGACGATATCGGGGCGCGACTGGCGGAATTTGCCGCCGACGGGCTCATCGAACTCAGCCCCGAATCGTGCCGGGTCACCGCGGCGGGCCGCGGGTTCCTGCGCAACATCTGCATGGCTTTTGATGCGCGCCTGTCGCGGCGCAGTCCCGAGCGAGTGCTCTTCAGCCGAACGGCTTGACGATCGCCAGGATCACGATCGGCACCACCAGCAGCAGCGCCCCCTCGTTGAACCAGCGCAGCGCGTGACCGCTGGGCACCGGGGCGTTCGCGCGCAGTCGCTGCACCAGCACACGGCAGGCCAGGTGGTAACCGATCAGGCCCAGCACGAACAGCAGTTTCCAGCGCAACCACAGGCCCGAGTAGGCGTAGGCCTGCCACAGCCACACTCCCAGCCCCAGCGCGAACAGTGCCATCAGCGTCATGAAGCCGTACAGGCGCCCGGCCATGATGACCAGTCGGCGCACGTCCTCGCCTGCGGCGCGTCCCTCGGCGTAGTGCACGAAGATGCGCGGCAGGTAGAAAATTCCAGCCATCCAGGCCATGACCGCCAGCACGTGGAAACCCTTGATCCAGAGCATAGGCCGCATTATCGCGGCCGGCGGCGCCCGGCGCCACGGGAGCGGCAGGGCGCTGTTAGACTGATGCGCGCATGGAGTCCCAGCCGGCCGTTGAAGCACTACCTGCCAGACCGGCGTGGTGGCTGCGCGTGCTCGGCCGGGTGCCGCTGCCGTTCATGTACGCGCTGGCCGGAATCGTGGCGTGGCTGCTGCGCGATGTGTTCCGCTACCGCGTCCGCGTGGTGCGCGACAACCTGCGCGGTGCCCTGCCCGAGCTGGCGGAGAGCGCGCGGCGGCAGATCCTGCGCCGCCACTATTGCGCGCTTGCCGAGGTGCTGTTCGAACTGCCGCGTCTGGCGGTGATGCCGGCGGCGGAAGTGCGCGCGCGCGTGCTCATCCCCGACATGCCCGCGGTGCACGCCGAGCTGGCGCGCGGACGGCCGGTACTGGTGGTCACGGGGCATCAATGCAACTGGGAGTGGCTCCTGCAGGCCCTCGCGCTCGACCTGGGGGTGCCGTTCCTCGCGGCTTACAAGCCGCCGCACAGCGCCGGTGCTGACCGCCTGATGCAGGCCCTGCGCGGCCGTTTCGGCGTCCGCATGGTGCCCGGCAAGCGCCTGGTGCGCGAAGTGATGCGTCGTCGTGGCCAGCCGCACACGATCGGCATGGTTGCGGATCAGGCGCCCACCAGCAGCGCCGGGCGGGTCTGGCTGAAGTTCCTCGGCCGCGATACGGCGTTTTTTCCGGGCCCGGCGGAGGTGGCGCGGCTGGGCGCCTACAGCGCCTATTTCCTGGCGCTGCGGCGAGTGCGACGCGGTTACTACGAGGTGCGCTTCGAGCCGTTGGCGGCGGCGGGGGAGAACCTCGAGGTGCCGACCTTCACGGCGCGCTATGCCGCCCGCCTGGAGGCGCTGATCCGGGCGCATCCGGCCGACTGGGCCTGGACGCACCGGCGCTGGAAACTGCAGTCGCCCGCGGCCGAAGCCGCTCCTAGAGTCTGACCACGGCAGTTCCGAGCCCGGCAAAAAAGACGCTGACGGACTGCTCAGCCTGCACGTAGCGCACGCCGGCGCAGCTTCCCGTGGTCACGAGTTCACCGGCGCGCAGCCGCTGCCCGTGCTCCAGAAGGTGATTGGCAAGCCAGATGACCGGCAGCAGCGGGTCACCCAGCGGATGGCCACCGCGCCCCTGGAACACCGGCTTGTCGTCCACCCTGATCTCGAAGGGCAGGTCGGACAATGCCAGCGCACGCCAGGCGGTGAGCGAAGGCCCGACGATCAGCAGTTCGTTCATGAAACTGTCGGCGATGCGCTCGAGCTGCGTCACGGCCTCGGAATTGGCGAAACGGCTCACCATGACTTCGATGACCGCATGCGCGCTGACGAGGGCGGCGCTGACCGCCTCGCGCTCGTAGCGCGCGCCACCCGGGAGGGGCGGGAGATCCTCGCCCAGACGGAACGCAATCTCGGGCTCGATGCCGAAACGCGTGTTATTGCGCGTCGGCAGGCGACTGGGCAGCAGGAAGGCCGGCGCGTCCAGCACCGAGCTGGCGGCGAGCGGCGCGCACAGGCCCGTGGTGGCATCGAACAGCGTGGATTTCCAGCCGGCGATGCTGGTGCCGAGTTCGCGCAGCACTTCGTGCTGAATGGCGTAGGCGTCCGCCAGCGTCCGCGGCGCCAGCGCCGGCGGAAACGCGGTGAGCCGCGGCGTGGCGCCGCGCCGCACTGCCACCAGCAACTGGGCGGCGGCGGCGATGGGGGCTGGAGCTGCGGCGATCATTGGGTTGAATCGCGTGCCGACAGGCGCGCCTCGAGGAAATGCGCCAGCTCGGCCACGCTGGGGTGATCAAAGAGATCGCTGAGCTCGAGCAGCCCGGGCCAGCGCTGTTCGATGCGCTCATGGATGCCCATCAGCTTGAGTGAGCTCACGCCAATGTCGAACAGGCTGTCATGTGGACCGAATCGCCGGCCCTCGAGCGCGCTGTCACAGATCTGCTGCAGCTGCGCCTCGATCGCGCTGCCGCCATCGAGGCGCACGCCCTGCTGGCCGGCCAAGGCGCGCAGCGAGGCGAGATCTGCATCATTGAGTCCGCCCAGATACTCCTCCTCGAGCAGGTGGCGCTGCACCTTGCCGCTGGTGGTCTTCGGAATGCGGCGCACCGGCACCACGGCAGCGACCTCGAGCCCGGCGTGCACCGCAATGCGGCGCGCCACCTGCTGCGCAATCGGCAGGAAATCCGCCAGATCGCCACGGTGCAGAACGAAGATCACGAGCTCATCGGTGTCGGCGCCCGCCGCGCGCACGCCACTGACCACCACCTTGCCCAGCTCTATGCCTGGCAGGTCGAGGGTGAGCGCCTCCAGGTCATGCGGATAGTAGTTCTGGCCATTGACGAACACGATCTCCTTGTGGCGGCCCGTGATGTACAGCTCGCCCGCGTGTATCGCGCCCAGATCGCCCGTGCGCAGCCAGCCGTCGGCGCTGTGCATCGCCGCGTTCACCTCGGGCGCATCCAGGTAACCGGCCGTGACGTTGGCGCCGCGGATCTGGATATGGCCCACGTGTTCGTCAGCCAGCGGCCGATCATCGTCGGCTGCGATGCGCAGCTCGCACTCGGGCACGGCGCCGCCCACGGCGACCAGGGACAGGGCGTTACGCTCGCCGGCCGGCAGGATGACCACGCGCTGCCCGCTGCCGAGCTGATGACGATCGAAGTGAGTCGCGTGATAGGGCTGGCCAATGGGCGGAAAGCTGACCGCGACGCTCGCTTCCGCCAGGCCGTACACCGGAAACATGGCGTTGCGGGCGAGGCGTGCTGCCGCCATTCGATCCATGAATTCATCGCACAGCGACAGGCTGATCGGTTCGGCCCCGTTGAAGATCAGGCGCACCGCGCTGAGATCCAGATCGCTCACCGGCCGATCGCCCAGCACCTTGAGGTAATGGCGGTAGCCGAAGTTGGGCGAGCACGCCATCTGGTGCACCGTGGCGCGATTGGCGATCTGGTAGATGTGAAAGCCGATCAGGCCCATGTCGTGCGTGAGCGGCATCCACGACAGAGCGACATCCTGATCGTTGAAGCCGGCCCCGGCCGTGGAACCGCGCAGGTTGGCGAGAAGGTTGGCGTGGGTGAGCACCACGCCCTTGGGGCTGCTGGTCGAACCGGAGGAGTATTGAATGAAGGCCACGTCGTCCGTCCGGACTGCGTGGGTACGACCGGCACGCCCGATGTCCACCAGATCATCCGTGACGAAGGCCCGCCGCTCGAGCCGCGCATACGCCGCCTGCAACTGCTGCTGCTCAGCGAAATGGCGCAGCCGCTCGCGGAGGCGATTGTCCGTGTACAGGAAGGGATCGCCGAGCTGGCCGGCGATACGCAGCAGCTTGTGGCGATGCTCGTCGCTGATGCCGGGGGCCACCGGCACCGGCACGATCCCGCCGAGGATTGCCGCCCAGAATGCGTCGATGAACGCTTCGTTGTTCGTGAGGAACAGCAGCAGCCGATCGCCTGGACGGGCGCCCAGGCGCTGCAGATGATGGAGAATGCCGAGCGCACGCTCGTAGAGTTCGCCAAAACTGACGCTGCGCTGTTCCTGCTCGCCATCGTGATAGGTGATCGTGCGGCGGGCATGGCGGTGGGTCTGCAGCAGCTCGCTCAACGAATTGGTATTCATGAGTGATCGGAACGGTTGACGCTGCCGGGCAAACCAAGGATTGTTAGGCGGGTGAACCGTGTCATTCTAGCCTACTCACAGCTGCGCGGGGATTTGCCGGCCGCGCAACGCGAGCGGCTGCGCGCGCAACTGCCGTATGCGCGCCGTCTCCGCATGCCATTTGATGCGGGCCGCCAATCGCAGACTTACCTCGGGCTGGCGCTCGCCTGTCGATTGCTCAGTGATGCATCGGTCCGGCGGGTTGAACCATCGGCGTTGCGCTTTGCGCGCACCGGCAAGCCCTACGTGCCGGGCGGTCCGGATTTCAGCATCACGCATGCGGGTGAGTGGGTGCTGTGCGCGCTGGCGGCCGAGGGCGAGGTCGGGATCGATGCGGAGGAATACGGCGCGGCGTGCCCGAGTGCCGCCACGCTCGCGGCCTGGACGGCGAAAGAGGCGACCGTCAAGGCCGCCCGCGCGACGCTGGCGGAACTCGACCAGGTGCAACTGCAGGGGCGCCGCATCGCTTTCCGCGGCCGCAGCTGGTATTGCACCACGCCGCGCCTCGGGTTGCCCCTGACCGTGCGCGTGGTCACGGCGCGGCGTGTCACGCAGTGGCTGTTGCGGGCCCTGCCATCCGAGTCGGCGCTGGCGGCATGAGCCGGCCGCCCGAGCCTGGCGATGGCGGCCTGCGTGGCGGGCTGTATGGGCAGATCGCCATCTCCGGCCAGCGCCTGGGCATCGCCCGCCGCCTGCTCTACGGCCTGGCCGCCCCGCTCCTCGCGGGCCTCATGCGCCTGTGGTGGCGCAGTTGCCGTGTCGTCGCGGTCGTCGGCACCGAGCATCTGGACGCCGTGCTCGCGCGCCACCCTTCCTTCCTGCCGGTGTACTGGCACCAGCATCATCTGTTCTGCGGCCAGTACCTGCTGGCGCAGCAGGGCGCGCGCGCGCTGCGCACCGGCTTTCTGATCAGCCCGTCGCGCGACGGCGAACTCGGCGCCGCGATCATGCGCCGGCTCGGCGGGCATGTGATTCGCGGCTCCTCGACCCGCACCGGGGCGCTGGCGATGAAGGAGTATTTCCAGGCGCTGATGCGCGAGCGGGTCTCGCCGGTGCTGAATCCCGACGGGCCTCGCGGTCCGCGCTTCGTGTGCAAGCCGGGAGCCGTGCTGCTGGCCCAGATGTCCGGCCGGGCGTTGCTGCCGCTGGCGTATGCCGCCTCGCGCGCCTGGCTGGTGCACTGGGACAAGTTTGTCCTGCCCTGGCCGTTTGCGCGCGTGGCGATCGCGATCGGGCCGCCCTGCGAGGTGCCGCGCGGGACGGATGCGGCGGGCGTGGAGCGCATCCAGCGCGAGCTGGAGCAGCGCCTGCACGCGACTTTCCGGGCCGCTCGCCAGGCACTGCAGACTAGCTGATACTGGGTTAATGTGTGTAGTGGCACGCACTTAGCTTGCCTTCCTCGGGCAGTATGGGAGAATCCGGCGCTGGTTCAGAGGCTCGCTGATGTCTAAACCGCCCCCAACCCGGACTCCCGAGCACTCGGCCTCCGACGTGCTCGCGCCGCAGTTCTGGACGGGGCGATCCGAACGGCCGGCACCGGGGCTGGACGTGGCCTGCACCAAGATCGCGGTCGACTTCCAGAACCTGCAGCGCACCAACGCCGATGAGTGCATCAAGCAGAGCCTGGCGACGCTTCGCGAGGCCACCTCGGCGGATGGCGCCTTCAGCGCCTTCCTGGGCGCCAGCGGTTCGCACATCGAGTCGGTGATGGTGGCGGGCGGCCAGTTTGCTCAGCTTCATCCCGAGGGCCTGCGCGGCATGACCCTCGAGCGCCTGCCCTACCTGGCGGCGCGCACCGAGCACCTGCGCTTGAGTGAATTTCGCGATACCGCCGCGCCGCGCCGTGACCAGGTGGCGGACGCGAATCTGCTGGCCGAGCTCTCGATCGGCGCGGCACTGCTGGTGGCCTTC
>WNFL01449040.1_pt1 | contig 10189 bp, 10 predicted proteins | sample 5400361 | NCBI WGS metagenome assembly WNFL01 (sample SAMN13153351, study PRJNA577476) | soil metagenome | isolation source: 40 cm soil on Douglas fir-dominated hillslope | place: USA:California | collected 2013-09-17
TACAGCGGGAACGGATGGGCCACAACAAGCCTGGTGGCGCCTTACAGTGCATAGTGCACAAGTGGTATGGTCCACGAGTCCAATGTGAATGGCCGGAACGTCGAATCCTCGTTTTGAGGGGCTGGGTGTGGACATCATAGGCGCCGTCGGACCACGTAACGGCAACTTCAGAGTAGAGCTGGACTACTAGGATATGGGCGAAATGGGTGCGAAGGCAGCCATGTTTTCATCCGTTGACTCCCCTGGTGAGTTGGTGAAAAAAACCGGATCGGACATTGGGTACTCACCGACGCGCATAGTGGTTTGCAAGTGACCTGAGTGCTGGTCAGGATAGAGTCAAGTTGACGAACACGGACTCAAATGGGGACGCGCTCACCATCGATCCCTACCAAGGAGTCTACAGCGGTCAACTTCTCTCCCTCGTAAACCCTGGTGTCAGCATTTCTAAGTGTCTCGGTGCCATAGCCATCGTCATCGGGAGCCCGAGCCACAGCGTCAGCGCTAACGCTACTCCCTCCATTGACAACGACCCGGCATCGTACTCACAGGGCCCTAGTGCACCTCTAGGTCTCATTATAGGTAGCTCAATGGGTGCTCTGGTCTTCCTGTGTCTGATTGGCTTAGGTATCCTGTTCTACATTCGCCTGCGCCGGAAGAACGCCACACCTCAACCTAGAGGAGGCGCGTCCTCATTCACCTAACCCCCACCAGGTTCAGTGATGGCCCAGGTGCCTGCCGACGAAACTTGCTGGAGTACTGCATCGGCAGTGGACATCGAGGTGAAGGCTGAACGAACTGATGAGGCCGAGAGGGCCGGTGGGTGGCCCCCTCGCCCCACAAAAGACCGGAGCAACGAGCCGTCGACTCCCCACTACCGCTGCAGAACTACATACCATCACCCGCCACACGCCCCGCGCCTGGCCCGAATCCGATCCTTGCAACAGGTGGGTACGTCGTCTCTAATGATAGGAATGGGTCCCTCCTTCCTTCAAGTTCAAGTTCAAGAGCTGCACCTGCGCCTGGATCTCTCTCTGGATCTGCAACCACTCCCACGCGCGCGCCTTTCGCCGGCTTTCCCGTCACCCCTACGGTTTCGGTCACCTCCCCGAACCTCCCCCTCGTTCGCCTCTACCTCCGCCACCTGTCTCGATGCATGTTCGCTTGGTATCGAGATACGGAAACCCAACCAATACCTATTCTTGCCGTTTTCAGCCAACAGCTGATACTCAAGCCGCATTAAAATTTGGTTGTTACTTGTGTTTCCGCTCCATTCACCTTTGGAGCGGGATCAAACGGGATCGACGACGGAGATATTCCCCGTATCGATCCGAGATAAGAAAGCGTTTATTGAAGCCGTATACTTGGAACTTTGGCTCCTCAGATCCGTTTCATTGTTCATCACTCGCAATCTACCTTTGCATCCTAGCCAAACCTCTCAGGTATCCCTCGGGGGGCATACATATCGCTCCATCATCTCTCCGCCATCCTGCTTTATATAATATACCATGCCACTGTCATGCCTCGTCCCGCCCCGGTCCGGTCCATCCCTGACGGGATCTTTTTTTACATTTTTATTTTTATCCCTCGGAATACGTCGAAGCCACAAGAAGCACAGAACATGCGTTGACAATGTGTCATTCACATCATACTTACACCGCGCTGGCCTCCACATGTCTGTTGGATTTGTGGCGCTATCCAAATGGTCGTATCTGAGTGCTTGAAGACACTATTGCACTGATATGGTGGTGGATGGCCTCTTAAACATTGGGTTTGCGTACTGGAAAGTATTGCTACATAGATGGTGGCCATCCTACTGAAGTTCCATGACAAGTACCCCGAGAGAGATTCTTAACCGCAGTAATGGTGTGCTTCTGGAAGGCTAGGAAGTGTCAGTACCGTCTGGTAGTTCGGCTGAGAACGGCAATTGTTGGTCTGCCGCCTCTCCATCCGTCCGCACACGACAGACGGTGAACCGCTACGATATTACCCAAACTACTCTTCTTCTGACACCGCTACCTTCGGTGTGGTTTCTCATTCACAGATGTTTATACACCTTCCATCTGTGACGGAACCCCCGGACTATCGGTACTCTTCCAGTACTCTTCTCCCATCCACGTGTACTTTTCTTTCCAAGGCGACTGGTGGAGACTCTTCAATGGAGAATGTACTCTAAGGTGTACGAAGGAGACTGGAGCACCGGAAGAATAAGGGGAAAGTCAGATAACCACATTGGTCTTTATGGAACAAGCGGACGAGTACCTTTGCCAGACCATGTATAAGACTGTGTGCACTGTCTCAGCCCCTTTCCCATTATGCCCCAGGTCGAGTGATGGGGCTACTCGACAAGGTCAAGGCCAAGGGCAAGAAGCTCATCGGTTATCCATCCAAGGATGACCCTAAGGTTGTGTCATCTACAGTGTGGATTGGCCATGTCAAGGCGAAAATCGATGTAAGCAGATCGCTGTCCCAGTCTAGTTCCTTTGAAACTCAAAGCCACCTATAGCCTGTCGACTACGTAGTCAGTCTTTTTCCGATCTTTCAGTGGATCACGGTGAGTGCTTCTTGACGATCTACGGGCAACTGCTCAAAAATGATGCAGAACTACAACCTGGGTTGGGCCATTCGTGATTTAATCGCTGGCACGTACTACGAACCCCCCACTCCTCCCACTCCGTTAACGGTGGCATTGAACAGGCCTGACGGTTGGCTTGGTTCTCGTCCCACAAGCTGTACGGTCCTTTGTTAGACTCGCTGTCGACTACTAATTCACGTCTTGTCTAGATGGCCTGTATGGGACTCAAATCTCTCATCAGATAGTTTATTGCTGATATATCTTTAGATGCGAGGGTTGCGGGTCTTGCTCCCGAATACGGTCTTTACAGTTCGTGTGTTGGCGCTTTCGTCTATTCGATCTTCTCTACATCAAAGGATGTTTCCATTGGCCCCGTCGTATCGGCTTCTTTGGAAGTCGCAACGATCATCAAAAGCGTTCAGAGTGGTCCACTCGGCGACAAATATGAAGCACACACCATCGCAACCGCTGTTGGCTTCCTCGTCGGAATCATTATCTTTGGGATTGGCCTCTTAAGACTGGGGTGGATCGTGAGTGAACACGCCAGCTCGCATACCGCACTCACCCAAATGTTTTATAAAAGGTCGAGTTCATCAGTTACCCAGCCGTGGCTGGTTTCTCCACCGGGGCTGCCCTTAATATTTGCATCACCCAAACGCCCAATCTTCTCGGTCTCACAGGCACTATCAAGTGAGTGACTTGCAACCTGGTCTTTGTACGATAATTGGTCGTTGCGTGATCCCTGATGCGCTCCCCACAGATCAAACCAGGCCGATTATATGGTTCGTCAGATGATGACGGATGCGTATATTCCTGCTGATTTTGCGTACAGATTGTCATGCAGCTCATGCGGCTTCCCCATTTTAATGCTGATGCAGCCTTCGGCCTCTCTGCAATTACCGGTTGGTGTGCGCTGTTTGACTGGACATATGACTAACATCATGGTCAGCGCTTTACGTCATTCGCTACACTTTGGAGAAGCTTTCGAGCAGGTACCCCAAATATGAACGGCCGCTCTTCTTTGCTCTGTCTTTGCGCTCCGCTTTCGTTCTCTCCGTACAGACCGCGGCATCATACTTCTTCTGTCGCGATAAGGTGCCACCCCCACTATCCATTATCAAAAACATTCCTCGGGGGTTTGTGTCGCGATATCCTTGCCTCGCTACTGTTATTAACGTAGGCCTTTAGCTTCAGTAGGATAGGTCCCCCAGTGCTTGATCCACCCCTGCTTAGTGCGGTCATGGCGTCAGTACTAGTGCTATGTTCCATCCATTTATTTACTCCTCCAACAGTCACGTTCCGGCTTGCGTGATCATTATTTTCCTGGAGGTGGGTCAACATTTGTCACATCCTAAAGTGAAATGCTAAAACCCTTTCAGCAAGTTGCAGTTGCAAAGGTATGGCATTTATTGGGAGCGGTGGGTTCCACATGTTGATGATCTCTCCAGATATTCGGTAAAATCAATCATTACGAGGTTAAAGATTGAATCAAATTCTGAAGTGTTTTACTGAACTTACATCAGATCAATGCAAGCCAAGAATTAGTTGGCAATGGTGCCCAGAATATCGTCTCAACCTTCTTTTCTGGCTATCCATCAACGGGTGCGTTCAGTCGCACTGCACTCAATTCGAAATGTGGGGTCCATACCCCACTGAGTGGTTGTAAGTTGGTTTGCATCGTGGAAAACGTAGCTTACACCAAATACAGGGGTAGCTGGGTCGATTGGTCCGTGGTCATCATTCTTCCCTATCATCCTGGCTCAACCGCGTATCCTATAGTCCTGCTGTCACTCTACTTGTTATATGGGGCGGCCTATTACATTCCTAATGCCGGTTTAGCGGCGATCATCATTCATGCTATCGCAGATATCATCGCTTCCCCTAGCACCACTTACAGGTACGCTATTTTGTCCTCCTGTGTTTAACATTTTAGTCTTACAGTTGATGATCCAGGCTTTGGCGCATATCCCCCTTCGAATGTCTCATCTTCCTCGGCGCTGTCCTCGCAACAGTTTTTGACTCCCTCGAGACTGGTATCTATACACTCTGGACCGGAGACAAACAAGGAAGCTGATTAATTATTAGGCATTTACTTTTCGATCTCAGCCTCCGTGGTTCAAATGCTCGTCCGAATCGCAAAACCACGTAGTCATTGGATTGGCGTCGCGACCGTGCAAGTCAACACCACCACTGAAAGTGCTGATAGCCAAACTGTGACACGCACCGTTTTCGTTCCATTCGCCGGCGAACACAGCGTCGACAACAACCCCTACGTCAGGGTTCGTCATGTCGCTCCGGGTGTGTTCATCTATCGTCCCGACGAGAGCATCACGTATCCAAATGCGTTTCGCCTGGTTTCCGATGTCTATAGCTACATCAAGGTGTGCACCCGACGCGGAGGACCCCCTCCTGCTTCCTTCAATCCTGCGGATCGACCTTGGCACGATTCCGGACCTGCGCGGTGGAGGGGCAAGAAGGATCGAGACGAAATAGACCACGAGGAAATGATCAACGAGCGCAAGCCTGTTGCGCAAGCCATCATCTTTGACCTCGGTGTTTCTAGCCATATGGATATCAGCGGGGTGCAAGCGTTCTTGGATGCGAAAGCAAAGGTAGAATACTGGAGCCAGGGACCGGTGGAATTCCACTTCGCTAATATCCAGAGGTGAGTCATTTCTCTTGACTAAGACAGATGGCTGACGTGTGCGTAATTCCTCAGCCCCTGGATCCGACGTGTGCTCGTCGCTGGTGGCTTTGGCACGGGTCAACCCACTCGCCCTCTCGTCAAGGAGCTCGCTCCTGTTTCCGGCCTTCACGATAACGCCAAGGCCCTTCTCGAATACGGCGTCACCTCGGGCAGCTTCGACACCGGGTCGGTCGAGAAGAAACACCTCCATGATGTGGAAGCGCACGTCACACAGGTTGAAGTTGTTGAGATAGGTCCCCTGTCCCCTGTCCCCTCCATTTGTGGCATGGAGGAGCTTGGTACTCTCGTCTCCGTCGAGACGCCATTCATCCATTTCGACCTTACCGCCGCTGTGCGTGCCGTCACTGGTAGGGTCGATTTTTAAGGAGGTACAGCTGAGCAGGAAACGGGCTAGAGCAAGGATCTCTCCTGCATTTTATTGAGACTTTCAACCGCAGTTTTTCGTAGCTTTCCCGCGGCGAATCCCCAATTTCGATTGAACAGTGACCCACACCACATTATTCATACACTACCATGGGCCTGGGCCCCGCTCTTTCACATACCCTTTTATGCATATAACTGAACAACGCGTGTCGTAGCTATTTGAAAGGACAACCACGAAATTGAACGCAGATTTTTCATTGGCTTAAGAGGAGAGTGTATGAACAGCACCCTAGTAACTCTCTCTTGACTCTTACGGTCATGGACTATGAGATCGACAGTAAGCACATGAGGTCATTCTCCCATTCACGCTTACAGAATTGTGGCGACTAGCCTCCGAGTATGTGGCATATGTCGGAATTCAGTGAGATATATCCCTGCCAGGAATGCCATGAGGAAGCGGATCAGGGATAGTCAAGCAGTAATTAACGCACCCTGCCACGTTCCCAAGTTTAAACGATTGTTCGTGATTGGTATTTGAAGGGATGCCCCAACCAACGACGTTTTGGTATGGCTAACTCTAGCGTGGTCATCAGTGAAGTTCGCATTGGTATCAGAGCGGGTATTTCTCGACTTACGAGTCGCTGCATTGAGAAATCGTGGTCAGAGCATGCAAAGGAAGGTCAATTTTCAACTTACTCAGGCCCCTCGTCTGTATGTAGCCAAGCAAGGTCCTCCGGCACGATCTTGTCCAAAGCCATGTCCATGTCTATCAAAGTCATCTAACCAAGTAATATAGAAGCGCTGAGCTCGATTGTACAGACCTTTTCGAACATCGGGGTCGCAATTTTCGTTGACGGTGATGGCTGCGGATGTATGTTGACTGTACAGTAATCAGATGCGTGAGATTGGAGCGAAAGGAGTATCCGGGCGTAGATTAGCAAGGTAAATTAGTATACGCATTCGATTCGACCTTCGAGAACAATTGGTCGAGTGACACACATAAAAAGGAACAAGATCCCAACCTACAGGGTCCCTTCGTCAGTAGTGACTCCCTCTATCCCATCGGTTTACTAACTGGAGTAGACTGAAGCCCTTCTAGAATCTGTGCCTCCACCTCACGAGTGATCAAGTGGCATCTACCCGTTCTTGTATAGTGTGCTCAGTGCGCTCATAGAGACAATCGTACCCTTTGGATCGACGGGATAACGAGAATGTTTTCTGCCAGACCATGTTAAGAAGGTAGAAGGTAGGGAACAGGTTGAAGTTTCGAGATCGATGTTCGGTGGGCTATTGGGATTGTTAATCAGGACACCTTCGGAAGAACAAGAGCAATATTGCAGTTCGCAAATACATTGTGCAACGCCAGTTGTTTGACCTCTGCCCTCACTTTCACCCTAAGGGCGTCGTACCAACCCGACCGTCATACAGACGGTTTGACGGTTTGTCGTCTCCATTTCATCCTATACAGGTATGCACTTTTTACTTCGGTCGCCCGCTTCCGCATAGGAGTCAGGCATTCGCTTTTCCACAGGTTCTACGTCCTGCATGTTACCGCATTTGAGACTAACGAGCCTCCGAAATTCAGGACAGCGCAGCCTGTCGGATAAGCTGGACTTGAGCCTTGCTTCCACGCACTCCCAAGACGCTTGTTTCCAGCACTTTTTCTGGTTCTCCCGCGATCCGTCGGTGGGGACAGCAAAGAGGATTCAGAACCGCTATGCTGAACGTTGACCACTTGGTGACCTTGTCATATTCTGGTTGTGGAACGCTATACTGGGCGTTAGTGACCTCGTTGATAATTTGGAGGTGGCTTTGTGAACACCAGTGAGGTCTTTTGTATTGAGCGGCTAACGACTATTGGCCAGAGGTCGACAAACGGTGTGAATCGGAGGTTACCGGTATGAAACCCATGGAGAATCGGCGGCTGGAATTGACACACGGGAAGTTGTTTGCAAAGGAAGTAACTGACTGAGGATATATTGGAAAGCGGCGCGTTCTAATACAATTGAAGTGTCAATGCGAACCCCAATAAATATACATAAACCCAAGGATATGAAATTGTCAGGTTACTGCTAGGACCTAGATGGTCCTGTCCGTCGAAACTCCTCCCACATCTTCTCCTCTTCTTTGGTCCATTGGAAGACAGGGAGGGGATGGGCTTCCGTATTGAATACGTATTTGTCAAGGGGCCAGGGATCCTCGTTGATAAATAAAAGATATAAATATTTGAGGGTCTCCGCGAGGAAGAAGCTATTTTGGCATGAGCATTGCGATCTATGATTGGCTTAAAGCAACACGACCGACCTGGGCATATGATCAAGGTAACTAGTTTCGTGTCCATCAACACCGTAAATTGAAGCGTAACCTGTTCTTCTTCTGGTGGCTCTTTCGATGGCCTGAAATATCTGCCACCCCCGCTGCCTCCAGCTGTCCTCACCCGTAGCTTTCCACATCAAATACATGGACTCTACGGTCTGCCAAACGATGAAGAGTGAGCCTTGATCGGTGGATATGAGAACGACATACTTCGGGCCGTAGAAGGTACACCGGCGACTGGAGACCATAATCTCTCGTCTCACCCTTACCCGGCTTCAGTGGTGGCGCTAATTGGCTCACTCCTAGTATAGCGGAAGACTCCTGAGAAATATCCACATGGGACAGCCATTGTCCCATTTCGAAATGCCCTTCAATGAATGACTCCATCATCACCTGGTCTGCACCCAGTCCGGTTGGCATATCTGCGTAGGTCAAGTAGCAAGTATGCGCGACCCCACGAGCAACAGCCTCATGCAAATTTCGTTCGTGAAGAGAGAAGGCCTCTGCCGGAAGGATGTGAATACCGAGGGCTAGGAGGCCAGGAAAGAAGCAAGATAGATGCTCAAAAACGCCTGTTATCATGTGGTTCTGGATATCGGTCACATATAGGAGATGCCGCGTTGGTGAAAGGAATACAAGATGCGCGATGGCCCCAAATGCAGCGCGGAGATCTGTGAGGACTTTAACACATTTGCTTCGGCTAATGAAGAAGCTACCAACACATGTTCAAAAGTCGTTTGTCAGACTGCCCAGTTAGTAGGTATTCCTTGAGAAGATACTCGTAAGCGCTATCCGCCCAAGCACCGACTGAGGTATGGTCTGTAATACGTAAGAGTTTTGTTCTTAGTCAAGGGTATAAGAATGACACTCACTGTTTGATTGTTCTCCCGTGGTGGTATTCCAAAACGTGTTCCAGAGGCCACTCTCCATCTGCGAATGTTCCATGAGGCTCGTGACGTAGTCGACCTTGACATTTACGTGAGCTATGACTTTGTGGCGAGGAGGTGCTCACGATCTCAAAATATTCACGTTTCCCAGTCAATTTCGCCAATAACTTGAACTCGAGTTGACAGGAACCTTGAATGGGCAATGGCTAAGTAACCTCCGAAGTTCGAAATTCACGGACATGCCCTTACCTATTTCAGCCAGAAGCGCGTTCCCTGGGTTCCAGTGGCTTGTATTAGTAAACCCTCCACCTGTATCAACTTCAAAGGTCGGAAGTCGGCTTGAAGTGTTGAATGCCGGTAGCAGAGCGGTCCCAAGTTCTGTCTAAGAATTGAGAGTCCCTTTTAGCGGCATGCCACGGCCAGAGACACACCGTCGGCTTTTTGAAGAAGCCGATCATCTTTGGTCAAGTGATATGCAGAGAGTAGGCCTCCGAGATATCTAATAACGGTCTCGAAGAACGGCGCGGTAGCTCGCTGTCAAGCAAAATCAGGAATGAAAATGGACTGATTTGATGTATACTACGAACATGTGTTCCTTTGAAATCGAGTTTCGCAATATGTTCGATGACCCGTTCGGCTTGGGGTTTGAGATCCATCAGAATCATGGTATCAAGTGAGTCTATTGCTGTGACACCCCATCCGTTGAAACTATTAGAGAGAAACGTGTTAATCGTTTAACCGGGAGATTAAGCAAGTCCGCGGCCTTATCGGAGCGTTGGACCCGCAAGAATGAGAGACTTGCTTGTTAATAGGGAGCTTGGATATAGGGAGGAGTTCATCAGAGGGAAATGCTATGGATTCGTAAGGCTCATAAGCATGTATGAAGGCACGTTTCACTGCTTGCGCGCGTTCGGCCCACACCTCGTCCTCAACGGGAGATATGTCCGCAATGTCGTCGAAATGCATGTGAGGTTGCAATGGATGTGGGAGTATCGAGCTAATGTCTGGTGGAGACACAAGCAGATAGAGGGCGACGGCTGTCACGCCAAATATTGAGAAGACGACGCGACGACGTTGCCAGATTATCCGGGAGATCCACAGTCGAAATGTAGACGGTATATCGTCGCCGCGGGGGCTCATTGGAACCCAAACTCGAGGTCGGCAAGGAATCAAAGGGGTGTCACTATTCAAATAGTAGTTGGAGAGCAACTTGACCCAGTTGAGTCTTTCTTGGCTGTAGTAACCTTCGTTTTTGAAAATATTAACAAGGTAACGAGAGGCCCGCTGCAGCCCAATGATCCTCGAATGAGGCTGTTATTAGAGGCCTCGACGATACTGAAATTG
>WNFL01035216.1_pt1 | contig 10187 bp, 8 predicted proteins | sample 5400361 | NCBI WGS metagenome assembly WNFL01 (sample SAMN13153351, study PRJNA577476) | soil metagenome | isolation source: 40 cm soil on Douglas fir-dominated hillslope | place: USA:California | collected 2013-09-17
CGGGGTTAGGTCGGGGGAGATGTCCTGGCACACCTGCTCGAGATTCGGTTCCGGAAAGGCTTCGATGCGCGTGGCGATGGCCTGGTCGCTTAGTATGAAGACGGGCACGTTGTATTTGCGCGCGATATTGACGGCCTCGATAGCAACATAGAAACAGTCTTCGACGTTGGCCGGGGCGACGACAACGCGCGGGGAATCACCGTGACCCCCGAAGCAGGCGATGTTCAAGTCTGATTGCTCGACACTGGTGGGCATGCCGGTGGAAGGGCCGCCGCGCTGGATGTTGCAGATGATCAGCGGGACTTCGGCCATCACTGCCCAGCCAAGCGCTTCGGTTTTAAGTGAAATACCCGGGCCACTGGAACCGGTGACGCCGATGCGTCCGGACGAACGTGCCGCCGTATTTGGGCAACTCGCGCCGCAGAATTTCCATCACATCAGACCATGGGGTGATGGGATAACCGGCTCCGAAACGCACACCAGCGGCGATCAGGCCAAGGGCGAGAGCTTCGTTGCCGTTCATGACGACCTGATGGCCTGTCTTGCGCTGGCTTTCGACGAATTTGAAGGTCTCCAGCACGTTGCCCATCGAGTGGCTATAGCCGGCGTGGAACGCGGCCAAGGCATTGTTGAGGATGCTGATGTCCTTGCCTCCGAATCGTTCGCCGATGAGCTTCTCGAGTTTAGGCACGTCCAGATCGAACATCTTTGCGACCAATCCGAGAGAGAAAATATTTTTGCCTTTGTCCTTGGCAGTGCCGCCAATGGCCTCGACTGTCAGACTCGAGATCGGGATGCCGACGTGATGATACTCCTTCTGCCACTCGGGCCTGGGCTCGACGTGGTCGGAATCGTAAAGCACGATGCCGCCTTTCTTGAGCGAATTGATGTGGTCTTCGTAGGAATGCTGGTAAAAAGCAAGCAGCACATCGGCGTCGTCACCCGCGCTGAGCACCTCCCCCGAACCGACGCGCACTTGAAAAATCGAGGGCCCGCCCGAAATAGTCGAAGGGATGGTCATGAACGTCATGACTTCCTGCTCACTGCGGCCGGCGAGCCGCGCCAGGAAACCACCGATGGCCTGGATGCCGTCTTGCGAATTGCCGGCGATCCGGATGATCGCTTCGGAGATTTTGGAGACTTTGGGGGCGCCGCCCGCATTTTGGGCGCTCAATGCGATGTCACTCATGAAATTGTTGTTAATTCAAAGTTTGCCTGAACTCTTGCAAGGTCAATCGACGGCTGAAGACCACCAGCGCGAGGTACCCATTGCTTGTTCAGCCTAGGCGTTGAAGGCCTGTGTGTCAATTTCTAATCCTGACCCACAACCAATTGATAGCAAGAGACTTGCCAAAACTGTTGGAAGTTGTAGTCCGCCACCGGAATAAAGGATTAGATTAAGTAATTCATCAGACATCATAAATACAATTAACTTTTCAAGGGGGTATCGGCAGCAAGATAATATTTTATTGCGTCAACCACGCCGGTTCCGTGCGACCATTGGCTGACATAACCTTTATGTTGGCGCACCGCCTCCTTCACGGCCGCGACCGCATTGTCCGGCGCCGCCACCCAACGGGCATGAAGGGGCGTCAGCATCGGCAAATCGTTCAGATGGTCACCCGCCGCAAAGACCTGCTCGCGGTTCAGGCCCAGCCGGCGCGTCACTTCCGCCAACGCGGTTCCCTTATTGTAAGCCGTGTGGCTGAAACGGGCATACACATCGTTCCGCACGACGGTTAGATGGGGGACGCTGCGGCAATACTCGTCCAGATACGCATGGATGACGTCGGCCTCGCCATTGTTGCCGGCGATCAAACAGAAGGGCGAATAGGCATCTTCGTAAATTCGAGCATGGAAACGCTCGTTGATCCAGCTCACGATGCCAGGCAAATCGGCATGCACGCGCGCGAACAGTTCGGCGTGACAGCGCGCGCAGGCCGCGTTCCATTCCTCCAGCGCGAGATACTGGGAGTCCTGGTGCCAATGGATTTCGCGTTCCACCAGCACCAAATAATCAGGCTCGACGGCAATTTTTGCCCGCCCGAAGGCTTCCATCAGGCTGGACATGTCCCGGCCGGTGTTGATGACCCATTTAACACCTTGCGCCTGCAAATCTCCGATAAGCTGCTGCAATTGCACCGGAATGGGCGGATTCTCGAACTCGGCGAAGATCGTGCCGTCGAAATCGGTTGAAATTAGTTTTATTGGCAGAGACATAGTGGCGAAGTGGGTTCTTTCCGCTCGCAAATCGGATTTGTTCCTCTTTACGCAATACGCAACACGGAATACGTTTCCGTTCCACTTGCGCAGGACTATGATCGTAGAGTACGCTGAAATGTCAAAATTCTTATGCCCACGCTGCAGGAGCAATACGACGACGCCATGTTCGATTTCAGCACCGGCGACTACGACAGCGCGATCGCCAAAATGTCCGCCGTGCTCGCCGAAGACCCTGCGCATTTCGAGGCGCAACACGCGCTGGGCATGGCGTACTATCGCAAGGGAGACTACGCAGCAGCGATTGCGGCTGGCCACAAGGCGGAGCAGCTCAAGCCGCATGAACAACTCGTGCATACCAACCTGTCGCTTTTTTATATGAAAGCGGGGGACAAAAAGACCGCCGAGCATCATGGCCTCCAGGCGCGCATCTCCTCCTGGAAAGCAGACAAAACGGCCCCTGGCGACAAACCGGCGGGCGACCCGGAACTGGAAATGGCCAAACCCCAGGCCGCGCCCCAAAAACCGCCGGAAAAGTTCCCGGACATGCCATGGAAGAAAAAGCCGCCAGGGGCCGGCCACTGACTCTGACACTCTTATGAAATCCGCTTACGAACTCGCGATGGAACGGCTGAACAAAGCCGCACCCACGGTCAAACTAACGGCGCAGCAGAAAAAGGAAATCGCCGAGCTGGAATCCAAATGCGCGGCAAAAATTGCCGAACGCGAACTTTTTATAAAGGGTGAAATCGCCAAAGCGGTTGACCGAGGGAAGTTCGAAGAGATCGAGCAGTTGGAAAAGCAACTGGTTAGCGACCGTAAATCGCTGCAGGCGGATTTGGAAGAGAAGAAGGCGAAGGCCAGGCAGGGCAAAGGCTAGTACCGCGAAAGGGTTGGCAGAAAAATTTGGGGCAGAAATATTCTTTACCGCAGAGATTGCGAAGAGCGCAGAGGTGGGGCGGACCGGATGGGTGGGAGGAGGACGAGGAGGAGGAGGAGAACGAGAACGAGACGGGAAACGAAACGAAAGATCGGGATGGATGTCTAAACCCCACAGCATGACATTCCTGCCGATTGTCGGGCGCGAGTTGCGGGCGGCCTCGCGCCGACGAAACACGTATTGGACGCGCTTGTTCATTGCCCTGGCAGCCACGGTAGCCGGAACGTGGTTCTATGCCTTTTCTGTCCGGCTGACGCCACAGCAAACAGCACAATATACTTTCATAGGATTATCGCTCCTGGCGCTCGGATACTGCCTGCTGTCCGGCAGATTATTTACGGCAGATTGTCTGAGCGGAGAAAAGCGGGAGGGAACCCTTGGGCTGCTGTTTCTGACGGATCTCAAAGGTTATGACGTAGTACTCGGCAAATTGGCAGCGACCTCTTTGAGGGGGTTGTATGGTTTGCTCGCGATTTTGCCCGTGCTCGCCCTTCCCTTGCTCATGGGCGGGGTTAGCCGCGGCGAATTCTGGCGGGTGGCTTTGGTGCTGGTTAATACATTTTTCTTTTCATTGGGGGTGGGCATTTTCGTCTCTGCCTTGAGCCAGGATGCCCGGCAGGCTTTCGGCGCTAACTTTACGCTAGTGCTGTTGTTGATCGCAGCCCCTCCCGCGTGCGCGGGGCTCATTTACTTCTCCCCGGCCAGACACCTGATCCCCTGGTTGCTGTACTCCTGCCCGGTTTACTCGTTTTGGCTATGCTTTGAGAGCCGGTCGAGCTTTTTGCAAGCGCATCATTTTTGGTGGTCGGTTGGAATCATTCATGCCTTGTCGTGGCTGCTCGTGCTATCGACCAGTTGGATTGTTCCTCATTGCTGGCAGGACCGGCCATCGGGAACTGCGAAAATACGCTGGCGCGATCGCTGGCACGCGTGGAGCTACGGGAATGATGCCACAAGAAAAGCGTTCCGAAAGCGGCTGCTCGACATCAACGCGTTTTATTGGCTGGCCTCGCGAGCCCGGTTTAAACCTGCGCTCGTTTGGAGCTTCCTGGCATTCATGGTTGGCTGGTGGATCTATGTATCCATAAAATCAGAATCTTTTTTGATGATGGAAGCCCTGGTCACCATGGCGCTCATTTTGAACTCCACGCTGAAGCTATGGGTACCGATCGAAACCGCCCAACGCCTCGCGGAAGCTCAAACCATGGGCGCTTTGGAGCTGCTGCTCTCGACACCCTTATCGGTGCGAGACATCCTGCAGGGACAGCTTATGGCTTTGCGGCGTCAATTCCTGCGGCCGTTGCTGGCAATTATCCTCATCGAGGTGCTCCTCGCCAGAATAGTAGGCGACGATCGAATGGTGCTCACCTGGATGGCTGGAATCCTGATGCTCGTGGCCGACGTTGTCGCTTTGATTTGGGTTGCGCTCTCCTCGGCGCTGTCCTCAAAAAATGCCAATCAGGCCATCATCAAAACCCTCGTCCGCGTTCTCATACTGCCATGGGTTATGTTCGGGGTCATTGCAGTTCTGGCGGGCTTATGGACGGGTGTGACGCGAAAGCCCGGCCCTGGTTGGAGATTCTATCTTGGTTTGTGGTTCTGGCTGGGATTAGGGACAGATTTTGTATTCGGCTTGAGCGCATGGGTGAGGTTGCGAACCGGCTTCCGCGAGCTTGCGTTGCGCGTGGGCAGTGGAAGAACAGGGAGTTAACGCGAAGGCGCGAAGAAGGGAAGGCGCAAAGAGACCCGGAAAAAGAAAAGGATTGGCAGGAAGATTTTGTAGATAGAAAAATGGGGAACAACCGAGAAAACTTTTCAAAGAGGCGGTAAAGCTTGGCATTTTCGTGGCCCTCGAGCAAACATCGGCGATGCGTCATTTGCGATTTCACCTTCTAGTTATCTCCCTGCTCACGGCCAGTGCCCATGGTCAAACCAACAGCGACTCGATCCCGCGGGAGGCGGTGATCGGCGCGGAGAAACTCAATCGTCTAAATTTTTCCGACGAAAAGATCGATTTGATGCTGCCGGGTTTGAAAGAGCAGGCGGACACTTTGGAGGCGCTGCGAAAATTCCCGCTGTCCAGCGAGGTGCCGCCGGCAATTTTGTTCAATCCGATTCCGGTGGGGATGAAGTTCGAGCACGAGCGAAAAAAATTCAAAATGAGCGCACCGGGCAAGGTCAGGCTCCCGGATGACCTCAACGAGCTGGCGTTTTATTCCATCGGTCAGCTCGCTGAGTTAATCAAAACGCGGCAGATCACGTCTGAAAAGCTCACGTGCTTCTATCTGGACCGCCTCAAGAAGTACGGACCGAAGCTCGAATGCATGGTGACACTCACGGAAGACGTGGCGCTACACCAGGCCAGGCGCGCGGATGCAGAAATCGCGCGCGACAAATACCGGGGACCACTGCACGGAATCCCCTACGGGGCGAAGGATTTGCTCGCGGTCAAAGGCTTGCCCACTACCTGGGGCGCGGCCCCTTATACCAACCAGATTTTCGACTACGACGCGACCGTGATCAAACGGCTGGCAGATGCGGGCGCCGTCCTGATCGCAAAAACCACTTTGGGAGAATTGGCGATGGGCGAAGTGTGGTTTGGCGGTATGACGCGCAATCCGTGGGACTTGAAGAAGGGTTCCAGCGGATCGTCGGCGGGGTCCTCGGCAGCGACGGCGGCGGGATTGATTCCCTTCGGGATCGGATCGGAAACGTACGGCTCGATTGTGTCTCCGTGCGATCGTTGCGGAGCGACCGGGTTGCGTCCGACGTATGGCCGCGTCAGCCGGGTGGGAGCGATGGCGCTAAGCTGGTCGATGGACAAGATTGGCCCAATTTGCCGCACGGTGGAGGATTGCGCGATCGTGTTCAACGCGATCTACGGGCCGGATGGTGTTGATCAAACGATTTACGACCAGCCGTTCAACTATGATCCGAACATCAAACTCAAGAAATTGCGCATCGGGTATCTCAAAGGCGATTTCGAGAAGGAGAAGGGCGAACGCAAAGAGCACGATGAAGCGACGCTGCAAAAAATGCGCGAATTGCGCATGGAATTGATTCCGGTTGAGCTTCCGAATTATCGTTTGGGCAATATTTCTTTCGTGCTGTCCACCGAAGGCGCGGCCGCGTTCGAAGAGCTGACCCGCAGCCGGCGCGATGACCTGCTGAAGCAGCAGGAGAGCGGATCGTGGCCCAATACGTTTCGCGAACGGCGGTTCGTCCCGGCAGTCGAATACCTGCAAGCCCAGCGCATTCGTTACCTGCTGATCCAGGACACCGCCAGGATGTTCGACAAGGTGGATCTGTTTTTGGCTCCTTCGCTGTCGGGGAGAGGCACGCTGCTAAGCAATCTGACGGGCCATCCCTGCGTGGTTGTGCCCAACGGCTTTACCAAAGCCGGCACGCCCACGAGCATTTGTTTTATCGGCAAACTGTTTGGCGAGGCCGAAATTCTCGCCGTCGCAAAGATCTACCAGGACGCGACGGATTTCCATCGCCAGCACCCGAATTTGGACGCGGGAGGAAAGGATTAAGGAATGGTCGGCAAAGAACGATTCCCTGGTAGGGACGCTTTCCACAGCGCTCAACCCAAAGCCCGGCAAGTATCACTGGGCATTCTGCCCGCTGGAGGCATTCGGAGCGATTCACCCGAAAAGCGAAAGCTGTTTGCCGGTGGGTGGGCGGAAAGCTGCGGTGGATAGACGAGGGGACTTCCCGTGGATGCCGGCTTTGCGGCAGGCGACATCGAAGAGGGCCTCGATTTGGTCGGCAAAGATTCCCTGGCCTCGCATGCGCGAGCCGAACTGGGAATCGTTCAGTTTGCCTTCCCGCAGAGCGCGGATTCGATTCAGGACCTTATCTTTCTTTTCCGGCAGATGCCGGGTCAGCCATTGCTCGAACAGGGGGGCCACGGCATAGGGGAGCCGTAAAGTGACGTAGCCCGCGAATTTGGCGCCGGCATCCACCGCCGCGGCAATGATGGAAGGCATCTCGTGGTCAGTAAGCCCCGGCAGGACGGGTGCCACCAAAACACCGGTTGGGATTCCGGCCGTGGCAAGCGCCCGGATTGCGGCCAGGCGCGCGGCCGGCGGCGAGGTGCGCGGTTCCATGAGTTTCTTGAGCTCCACGTCCAGCGTAGTCACGGAGATGAACACTGCCGCAGCCTGGGAAGCTGCCAGTTCACCCAGCAAATCGAGATCGCGCGTGACGAGATTGTTCTTGGTGATGATGATGACGGGATTGCGAAATTCAACCAGGACTTCAAGACATCCACGCGTGAGCTTGAGCCGGCGCTCGACTGGCTGATAACAGTCAGTCACGCCGCTCATGGCGATGACTTTGGGCGTCCAGCGTGGCGAGGAAAGCTCTTCGCGCAAAAGGCCGGGAGCGTCCTGCTTCACCATGATTTTGGTCTCGAAGTCGATACCAGCGGAAAAACCGAGGTACTCATGCGTGGGGCGAGCATAACAGTAGATGCAGCCATGCTCGCACCCGCGATAAGGGTTGATGCTGGCCTCGAAGCCGACATCCGGGCTGTTGTTGTACGTGATGACCGTGCTGCTGTGATCTTTGAGGAAAGTGGTGCGCGCTAGCGGATCTTCCTCCGGGTCCCAATCCGCATCGCGTTCGAGCTCGATTTTCTCGAAGCGATTGGGCGGATTGTTCGCTGCGCCGCGGCCGGAATTCGGACTGCTCGACATCATGGAGAGCATAGCGTAACATTTGAGCGAAAGAAACCTGGATCATCGAAGCAATGACAACCCGGGCGCAGGACAAGGTTCTTCCCCGCGAACCGGGCGGAGCCTTTGGAGTGCGCGCGTATTCCGCCGCTATTGTTGGGCAAAAGGCGTGGCCACTCATAGAAAAGCACCTCTCTAAAGGAAAGCGGCGGAATACGCGAGCAGACAGAACAACACAAGAGACCGACACCTCGGTGTCTCTCCAAACACTTCGCGACTTCGGCCACGCCGGAAACAATGCAGTATCTTCTGTTGGAGCAACCTAACCAAAGAATGCTGCAGGTTTTGAATCGGCCGAAAGCAGCTTCCGCCGCACTCAAAGAGTGGCCAGAGCCTTGCCGATGGCCTCGCGGAATTCCACCAGGGAGAAAGGTTTGGTAAGGCAAACTTTCTGGCGGTCGCGGAGGAATTTTTGGGCTTTGTCATTGATGACATCGCCGGTGATAAAAATCATTCGGCGCGACAGGGCCGGGTTCGAAACGCTCAGGCGCTCATAGACCTGCTGGCCGCTAAGTCCCGGCATTCTCCAATCGCAGAGCGCCAGGTCGTAGGGAGTTTTGTCCAGACGCCGCAAGGCCGCCTCGCCATCCCGGGCGATATCCACTTCATAGCCGTGCTCGGACAGTGTTTCGCGAACCATCTGCAGGATGGCGTCCTCGTCATCAATGACGAGCACCCTCTTGCCTACGCCTTCGCGGCGGTTGGGAGGCTGGGGCGGCAGGGGTTCAACCTTTTCAGTGATTTCGACTGGAGCCGGAGCGGCCGCGAGGGGTAATTCGATCGTAAAGGTCGCGCCCTGGTTGGATTTGCTTCGCACGGTGACGGTGCCGCCGTGCTCTTTGATGATGCCATAGCAGAGGCTTAAGCCGAGGCCGGTGCCTTTGCCGACGTCTTTGGTCGTAAAGAACGGATCGAACACTTTGGACAGGTTTGCTTCAGGAATGCCGGGGCCGTTATCCTGTAAAACGATGCGCACATTCTGGCCGCAGTGTTCGGTGGTGACGCGCACACAGCCGTTGGGCTGGTGGGCCTCGATGGCTTGGCGGGCGTTATTGATGATATTGAGGAAGACCTGCTGGATCTGATGGGGATCCACCATTGCTTGCGGCAAATTGGGAGCGAGCCGGGTGACGACCTCGATATTGCTGGTGCGCAATTGGTATTGCAGAAAGTCGATGGCCGCCTCGATCAGCTCATTGATATTGGACAGCTTGCGCTCGGGCTGGTGCCGCCGGGCAAAGCTGAGCAGGCTCTGGACAATTTTTTGGCAGCGCTGCGCGCTCTTGCGAATCATCTCAAGGTGGCGCTGGTGCTGCGGGTTGGTGTTGGCCCGTTCCAGCAATTCGGAAAAGCCCATGACCGAAGTGAGCGGATTGTTCAACTCGTGGGCGACGCCGGCGACGAATTCGCCGATGCCGGACAGTTTTTCGCTCTGGACGAGCTGGGCCTGCGTCGTTTTGAGGGTCTCGACGGTGCTCTCCAACTGCTCGCGTGATTGCTTCACGTTCTCGGTCATGCGGTTGAAAACAACCGCCAACTCGCCGCATTCATCGCTGGACGTAACTTCAACCCGGCGCGAAAAGTCTCCCCGGCCGACCGCCTCGGCGCTATCGCGCAATCCGCGCAACGGCTGGGTGACTTTACGGATCAGCAGCCAGACTATCGCCGTGCCAAGCAGGATGCCCAGGGCGCTGACTGTAAGAAGCATCTGTTGGGTGCTATGCAGCGCGCGCAAAGGTTCTTCATACGAGGACAACAATAAATACCCGAGCTTGGCATCACCGCTGAGCGACTCGAATTTCCCGGCCGAGCAAAAATAATGTTCGTCGCGCAGGACAACTCTTTTCGGCCCATCGTACTGGCGGGGAGACACCAGACATTCGTTGAATAGGCTGGCGAAGCGTGTATACAAGTCGGCTCCGCGCACCGTAGAGGCAATGACCCGATGGTTTGCCAGCAGCACAATCTGGCATTGAGTCATCGTCTTCAAATCTTCGGCAGTGGAATTGCCAATTTCCGAACCGAAGGTCAGCACTCCGATCTGATGCTCCCCGGTACCCCTGACGGGAATGGAAACGATGTCGAAGAGCCTTTCCCCGACGCGAATGGTATCGGACTTCTCATCGTCCATGAAGGCATGCTTTACTGCGAGAGCGCTGTTAGTTTCGAATTCACTCGATAGGATGAGCGGATCACGCGAGGCGCTGGCGACAGGTTCGGGCTTGGCAGTGGTGTAAACAATCACGTCCACACTGTGTTCGATCAGCAATTCCTTGAGCAGGACG
>WNFL01215418.1_pt2 | contig 10187 bp, 12 predicted proteins | sample 5400361 | NCBI WGS metagenome assembly WNFL01 (sample SAMN13153351, study PRJNA577476) | soil metagenome | isolation source: 40 cm soil on Douglas fir-dominated hillslope | place: USA:California | collected 2013-09-17
CCCGCCGCACACTTCAAGGGCGGAGGCGTCGGACCGTCGCCCACGTATTCGTACACCGCGGCGGTCGTCGAAGTCGACGTCGATCCTGAAACGGGATGGATTCGCGTGCCGCGCGTCTGGATTGCGCACGACATCGGCCGCTCGCTGAACCCGACGCTCGTGCGAGGGCAGGTCGAGGGCAGCGTCTACATGGGCCTCGGCGAGGCGCTGATGGAAGAACAGGCGTTCAGGCGGCTGCCGCCGCGCCTGTCGAACGCGCTCGTCCACAAGTTCCCCTCCATCCTCGAATACAAGAGCCCGACGACGCTCGACATGCCGGAGATCTTCACGGATCTGATCGAGCACCCCGACCCGGCGGGACCGTTCGGCGCGAAGGAGGTCGGGCAGGGACCGCTGCTGCCGATCATGCCGGCGGTGGCCAACGCCGTCTACGACGCTGTCGGGGTGCGCATCGACGAGGTCCCGATCACGCCGCAGAAGATCGTCAAGGCGCTGCAGGCGAAAGCCGCCGGACGCGAGGCGCGGTACGGGCCCGCGGCGTTCCCGCAGATCCGATGGCCGGAACCGCTGCTCGTGGCGCCGCCATGGGAAGGCGGCGACGGCCGCGCCAGCAACGAGCCGTCGCGGAAGAAACGGAAGGCCGAAGCCGGGATCGAAGCCACCGCAGGCGTGCGCGCATGATGCGGCTGCCGCGCTTCCGCTTCGTCGCGCCGCGGACGGTTGAGGAAGCCGCGGCGGCGCTGGCCGAGGCTCCACTCGACACGATGCTGCTTGCCGGCGGGACCGACCTGCTGCCGAACATGAAGCGGCGTCAGCAGGTGCCGCGGACGCTCGTCAGCCTTCGGCACGTGGACGCGCTTCACGCCCTTGCCCCGAGCGAGCGTGCGAGTCGAGGGGTCGGCAACGGAGCCGGTCTCACGATCGGTGCCGCTGTGACGCTGACGGAGCTCGTTCGCAGTCGAGAGGTCAGGCACACGTGCGCCGGGCTCTGGCAGGCGGCCGCGCAGGTGGCCACGCCGCACCTCCGGAACATGGGAACCATCGGCGGCAACCTGTGTCTCGATACCAGGTGCACGTACTACGACCAGACCTACGAGTGGCGGCAGGCGATCGGCTTCTGCATGAAGAAGGCCGGCGACATCTGCTGGGTCGCGACGTCGAGCCCTCGCTGCCTCGCCGTGTCGTCCACCGACACGGCGCCGATGCTGCAGGCGCTCGGAGCAACCGTGCGGCTGGTCAGCGCCGCAGGCGAGCGGATGATCGCAGTCGCCGATCTCTTCGCCAACGACGGCATGTACTACCTGACGCGCCGCCCCGACGAAATCCTCACGCGGATCCACGTGCCCGATCAGACCGGCTGGCGCAGCGCCTACTGGAAGCTGCGCCGCCGCGGCTCGTTCGACTTCCCGGTTGCCTCGGCGGCGGTGGCGGCGCGCATCGACGGCGCGCGCGTGCTCGAGGCGCGCGTGGTGCTCGGGGCGGTCGCGTCGCGCCCGCTCGCGTCCGCCGGCGCGCAAACGATCCTTCGCGACGTGGACCTGACCGACGCCGTCATCGCGTCGGCGGCCGATGCGGCCTTCGTCACCTGCGCGTTGCGCGAGCTGCGCGGCGACGACGTGACCGCCCTTCGGGTGAGCCTGGCCCGCCAGGAGCTGCTCCAGCCGATCGCTGGTTGAGCGCCTTCACCGGCCGGCGTCATCGCCAGCTCGATGGCCCGAGCGCTGGTATCGTCCGCGCCGCTCAGGCGTGGCTGGCCACGAGCTCGGGACCGTCCGAGCCGTCGCCTTCTGCCACCATCCGCGGCAGGGTGACCACGAACAGCGAGCCCTGCTTGGGGCCGTTGCTGTAGGCCTCGATATGGCCTCGGTGCAGCCGCACGAGGTCCCGCACGATGGCGAGGCCCATCCCCAGGCCGCTGTGCGAGCGCGTCGTCGACGAATCGGCCTGGCGGAACCGCTCGAAGACGTACGGCAGGAACTCCGGCGAAATGCCGACGCCGGTATCGTGCACGAAGATCCGGACGTTCTGGGGGTCGGCTTCGATATTCACCCAGACGGCGCCGCCGGCGGGCGTGAACTTCACGCCGTTCGACACGAGGTTCGTGATGATCTGCGCGAACCGTCCCGGGTCCGCGACGATCATCGGGTCCTCGCCCTTTCCGGCTTCGACGCCGTGCAGCGTCACCCCCTTCGCGTCCGCGTCGGGACGCAGCGAATCGACGACCGCGGTGGTTGCCGCCACCACGGACAGCGGCCGCTTCTCCAGCCGCATCTTGCCCATCATGATGCGCGACATCTCGAGGAGATCGTCGATGAGCTGCGCCTGGGACCGCGCGTTCCGCTCGACGATGTCGAGCGCGTGCGCGCGTCGATCGTCGCGGACGCTGCCGTTGCGCAGCATCTGCAGCCAGCCGAGCATCGCGTTCAGCGGCGTCCGCAGCTCGTGGGACAGGACCGCGAGGAATTCGTCCTTGGCGCGATCGGTCGCGTGCAGTTCGGCCGCGTGCATTTCGGCCGTGTGCCACGCGCGCACCTGCGCGCGCATCAGCGCGAAGAGCAGCAGCGAGAGCAGCCCGCCGGCGGCGAGGATGCGCCGCGCCTCGGGCGGCAGCACGGCGGACCGCGGCTCGCGGGCGCTCGCGACGACGAGCCATTCGCGACCGGCAATGAGGACGCCCGCCGTGGATCGCCGCGTCGCAGGCGGCTCGCCCGAAGACACCAGCAGCGCGTCGGCGGAGGTCGTGCTGTCGTAGATCGCAAGCGCCAGAGAACGTGACGCCGCCGCGGCCACGCTCTCCGAGAACATCGTTTCCGGGTTCAGGCGGCTGAAGACGAATCCAAGCAGCGCCCGCCTCCGCTGCTCGATCGTCGCCACCGGCGCGCCGCGCTGGTACACCGGCAGATACAGGATCAATTCCCGCCGCGCGTCGCCGAACAGCGGCGCCGTATCGATCAGCCCGGTCACGGCGGCCGCGTCCGCATCGCGGGCGCGGTCCATGGCGGCCTGCTGCTCCGGTTCGGACGCCAGGTCGAACCCGATGACAGACGAGTTGCCGTTGCCGTCGACACGCGGGTCCATCAGGACGACGGGGTAGTAGACAGGGCGCGGGCCATCGGGCCGGACCGCGAGATCGACGCCGTCGAGCGACGCCGTGCGAACGAAGTCCTGCAGGCCGCGGCGCCCGATGCGCGGCGCAAAGCCGATTCCGTTCAGCCCCGGGTAGCGCGTCGGCAGCTGCAGCTCCGAGACGAACGCGCGGAACTCGATGAAGTTGATCTCGGGGCTGGCGGCGAGCAGCGCCGCCGCGGCGTGCGTGACTCCCACCATGGCGTCGAATTGCGCCTGGACGAGCCGCTGCACCGCGAGCGTGTCCGCGCGGAACGTGCTGGCGGCCGCCGCCTCCTCGCGCGCCGCGAGGTTGACGACGGCTGCCGTCGTCACCGCGCAGCCGAGCAGGAGCACGGCCAGCGGCACCCACTGGTGCCGATGCGCGATCCGGCGAACGGGCGTACGAACACTGAATTTCATAGCTGACTGAACCCCATGCGGTGCCTGAACCGACGCTCGCGGGCGAGGGAGATCGCCTGAACAGCAGAGCTGGCCTGACCCGGGATTTGGGGAGGAGTTGTACCGGTTATCGGACCCAGCGCGAGGGGCGACACCCGTCGAGCTCAGCGATACGCGGCATCTTACCGCCAGACGCGACGAAACGACAGCCGCCTCTCCGGCTCGCGGACGTCGTCCGCGTTCGAGCCATCGACCGGTGTGAGGTCCGCCGCGCGCTCTCGTGCGAGCACGGATCGAACGTCGCCTTGTCGAACGCGATTGAAGAGGGACCGAAGTCCCGCACGGCGATCGCGCGATGCATGCGGCCCTCTCCTCGATCGACGATCAACGGAGCGGCCGGGAGATGTTCAGCGGCAATCGGCGGTTGTGACGATTGGCGACGGCGTGATGCCGGGCGCGCGTCCACGCGAATTTTGTAATTACAGATTTGATGGGCAACTCCATGCAGCCAGTTGGTCCAGAATGCGCATGACGTGGACGTCTGATGCCGCGATCACGGGATTCTCGCGGCGCCACGTGCGGCGGACCCGTTCCGGCTCCGAGAAAAGTCTCCCGCGCGCGGCACTTCGCTATGAAGAAGATCAACTGGAAGCTGATCGCATTCTGGGCGGTGCTCTGGTGGTGCATCTACTCGGCGCCCACCGAGGGGTGGCTCTCGACGATTCTGATGTCGAGCTCCGGCACCGCGAGCCAGGCTGACAACTTCTAAGCGCGCGGGTTCCCCCGCCGCGCGGGCCGCGGGCGTGTCCGCGCCGCGGCCCCGTCGTCCCGGCGTCAGAACGTGCTGGCGCCCTTCACGTACTTCTTGAGCGTCTCCGTGCTCACCTCCGCGCCGTAGACATTCCCGCGCGCGTCGATGGCGACGCCTTCGACGCCCGCGTTGTTGTTCTTCTCGGGGTCGGGCTCGACGAACGGAATCAGCGCGGTGACCTTGCCGTCTTTCGCGCTGCCGACCCGAATGCCTCGCGTGTAGCCGGGGTTCTGCTTGGCGTTCGACTGCGAATCGGCGACGACCATGTTGTCGTTGCGGTCGATGTAGATGCCGCTCGGCCTCCCGAACTGCTTCCACTGGTCGAGGAACTTCCCGTCCTGATCGAAGATCTGCACGCGGCTGTTGCTGCGGTCGGCGACGAAGATGCGCCCGCGCGAGTCGATCGCGATGCTGTGCGGCGTGTCGAACTCGCCGGGTCCCGATCCCCGCCTGCCCCACGCCTTGATGAACTTCCCGTCCTTCGAGAACTTCATGATGCGGTTGACGGGAACGTCCGCGATGTGACCGTCGGCCACGAAGATGTCGCCGTTCTGCGCGATGGCGACGTCACACGGTCCGCTGAAGACGTCGGTGCCGGCGCCATCAGGAGTTTCCCGTCGGGGTTGAACTTCAGGACCTGGTTGCCCTTGCCGTCCTTGATCTGCGCGTCGGTCACCCACACGTTCCCGTCGCGATCGATGGTCATGCCGTGCGCATTCACGATCTGTCCCTGCCCGAAGCTCTTCACGATCTTCCCGGACGGATCGAATCGGAGAATCGGCGGATCGGATCGATGAAAGACCCACATGTCGCCGTTCGACGCGGGGTCGACCGAGATCACGCCTCCCCATTTCGCGCCGGCGGGGACTTTCGCCCAGTTCGCGTCCTCGCGAAAAGGATTCGGTACGTTGCCGCCCTGGGCGGCGATAGTCGCCGCGGCGGCGAGGACCAGGACGACTCCGACGACGATCGACCTCACGGGGCGTGGATGTGACATACGGCCCTCCTCAGAAATACAGTTGTCTAGGCTTTGTGAACTCCCGTGACCACGCCGACGAGGAAGTCGAGCCGAATCCGCTCGCCTTCCTCGAGTCCCGGCCCGAGCGCCTCGCTGCCGACGCGGGCGACGCGCATCTGCTCCTCCGGGTCGTCTGCGAACGTGTAGTGGACGTCGTACGACAGCTGTCCATGGATGCTGATCGGCTGCACCTTGAGGAGGATGGCGTCGCGGGAGCCTTTGAGCATGGCTGGCGTCTGTAAGGTATCAGGTATCAGGTCAATCACTAGGGCCAGCGGGCATCATGTCTGGAACGTCAAACGGCAGCGACGCCTGCGGATTTTCGGGCCGGGCGACGGGATTTTCCGACAGATTGTGCACGCTGACGCCCAGCAATCGAACCGGCCGCGTGCCCGCATCCGTCTTGTCGAGCAGCGCGACCGCGCGGCGGACGATGTTGTCCTCGTCGCGCGTCGCATTCTCGGTGTGGCTGCGCGTGATGGTGGTGAAGTCGTGGTAGCGCACCTTGATCGTCACGGTCCGCGTGTACAGGGCGTGCCTGGTCAGCCACGAGGCGGCGTCGCGCCCCATCGCGGCGATTTCGTCGCGGATGTCGGCGATGTCGCTGAGATCGTGCGCGAAGGTGTTCTCGCTGCCCGACGACTTCGGCTCGTGCTCGGCGACCACGGCGCGATCGTCTTCGCCGCGCGCCAGCTGCTGCAGCCACTCGGCCAGCGAGCCGACCGTGTCGTGCAGCAGCGCCGGATCGGCCGCGCGCACGTCGATCAGCTTCTCGATGCCCTGTGCGCGCAGCTTCTTCGCCGTCACCGGGCCGACGCCCCAGAGCGCATCGACCGGCAGCCCTTGCAGGAACGATTCGACGCGTTCCGGCGCGATCACCGTCAGCCCGTCCGGCTTCTTCCAGCCTGACGCGATCTTCGCCAGGAACTTGTTCGGCGCGACGCCCGCCGACGCCGTCGCGCGAATCGCCTCCTTCAACCGCCGCGCCACGTTCATCCCGAGCGGCTCGTTCCACGCGTTCTCCGTGACGTCGAGATACGCCTCGTCGAGCGACATGGGCTCGACCAGCGGGGTGATCGATCGGAAGAGCGCGAACACCTCCTGCGAGACCGCTCGGTACTTGGTGAAGTCGGGGTGGACGATGACGAGCGAGGGGCAGAGGCGGACCGCCCTCGACATCGGGAGCGCGGAGCGGACGCCGAAGGTGCGCGCCTCGTAGCTGGCCGCCGCGACGACGCCGCGCTTGTCGGGGTCGCCGCCGACGGCGACGGGGAGCCCGCGCAGCGAGGGGTTGTCGCGCTGCTCGACCGACGCGTAGAACGCATCCATATCGACGTGGAGAATGCGTCGCCGCGGGACCCGGCCTCCAGGCTCCGTCATGCGTCTTACACTCCAGTGGCGCCGAAGCCGCCGCGGGTGACCTCGCGGAGGTCACTCACTTCCTGCCAGCTCACGCGGGGCGCGGGGAGCACGATGCCCTGGGCCAGGCGATCACCCCGCTTCACCTGCACGTCGGCGCCACTGATGTTGAGCAGCTGGATCTTGACCTCGTCATTTGGGCCGCAATAGTCGGGGTCCAGCACGCCCACCCCGTTGGCGACGATCAATCCGCGCTTGAGCGGGGTGCTGCTTCGAGCAAAAATGGCGAGGAAAAATCCGGGCGGGACCTCGATGACGAGGCCCGTCGGAACGAGCGCGATCTGCCCGGGCGCCAGCCTCACATCCTGTGACGCGGCCAGGTCGAAGCCGGCCGCATCCTCGGTTGCGTACGTTGGGAGGGAAACAGTGGAGTCCAGCCGTCTGATCTTGAGGCGCATCGTTGCTGCAGCATACGCGATCGCGCTCGTCCTGCTCGTCGCCGCCGCGCCGGCGTCGCCGCAATCGACGCAGTCGATGTCGGCGCCCCTCGACGATGCTCGGGGCGTCCCGAGCGCGAGTCGAGGGACGAAGCTGCCGCTCGACGCGGCCATCCACGTCGGCAAGCTGCCGAACGGCATCACCTACCTGCTCCGCCAGAACGACCGGCCGGCCAAACGGGTGTCGCTGCGGGTGGCGGTGAAGGCCGGCTCGATAGACGAGGCCGACGACCAGCGCGGGCTCGCGCACATGCTCGAGCACATGGCGTTCAACGGGACGACGCACTTCAAGCCGGGCGAGCTGGTGGCGTACTTCGAATCGGTCGGCGTCGCGTTCGGCCCGCATGTCAATGCGTATACAAGCTACGACGAGACTGTCTACATGCTCGACGTGCCGACCGACCGCGCGGGCGCGCTCGATCGCGGCCTGCAGGCGCTCGCCGACTTCGCCGGCGGCATGAGCCTCGAGGACAAGGAGATCGACAAGGAGCGCGGCGTCGTGCTCGAGGAGTGGCGCCAGCGTCTCGGCGTCGCGTCGCGGCTGCAGGGGATCACCGATCGCGCGGTGTACGGCGCGTCCAGGTATGCCGAGCGCCTGCCGATCGGATTGCCCGACACGATCCAGAAGGCGCCCTATCAGCGCGTCCGCGACTTCTACCGGCAGAACTACACGCCCGACCGGATTGGCGTCGTGGTCGCCGGCGACCTGGACGCCGCGAAGGCGGAGGCGCTGGTTCGTCAGTACTTCGGGGTCATCCCCGCGAGGAAATCGGCGAAGCGGCCGGTGTATCCCGTGCCGCCGCACAAGGACACGCGTGTCGCGGTCGCGACCGATCCCGAGGCGCAGTCCTCGTCGGTCTCCGTGTTCCACACGCGCCCGCTGCACAAGTCGCTGACGGTCGGCGACTACCGGCGCGACCTCGTACGCAGCCTCTTCGAGTCGATGCTCAACGCCCGCCTCGGCGAGATCGCGAGACGGCCCGACGCCCCGTTCCTCGGCGCGTCTGCCGGCGACGACACGCTCGGCCGTACCGTGGAGGCGTTCGGCGTGTCCGCGCGCGTGAACGAAGGCGGCATTCCGAAGGGGATCGACGCGCTCGAGCAGGAGCTGGCGCGCGTGCGGCAGTTCGGCTTCGGCGACGCGGAGCTCGATCGCGTGAAGAAGGCGACGCTCGCCTCGTACGAGCGCGCGTACAACGAGCGCGACAAGTCCGAGACGCCCGGCTACGCCTCCGAGCTCGTGGCGCTCTATCTCAACGACGTCCCGGCGCCGGGCATCGCCACGGAATACGACCTGGCGAAGCGGTTCATCCCGACCATCACGACCACGGAGACGGCCGCGCTGGCGCGCGAGCTGGTGACCGAGACCAACCGCGTGGTGATTGCGGTCGCGCCGGAGAAGAAAGGCGTGACGCCGCCGGCCGAGGCCGCGGTGCGCGAGGCGCTGCGGTCGGGCGCGGCGGCCACGCTCACCGCGTGGCGCGACGAGTCGAACGGCAAGGTCCTGATGCCGGACACGCCGACGCGGGGCACGATCACCGCGCGGCGGCAGATTCCGGAGATCGGTGTCACGATTCTCACGCTGTCCAACGGCGTGCAGGTCTGGTTGAAGCCGACCGACTTCAAGAACGATCAGATTGTCTTCACCGCGTACGCGAAGGGCGGCACGACGAACGTGCCCGAGGCGGACTACCGCAACGCGTCGTTGATGACCGGCCTGGTCGGTATCTCGGGCGTCGGCGGGCTCTCGCCCGTCGATCTCGGGAAGATGCTCTCGGGCCAGATCGCGAACGCCGCGCTCTCGATGGGCTCGTACACGCACGGCCTGTCCGGCGGCGGCACGCCGAAGGACCTCGAAACGGCGCTCCAGCTCATGTACCTGTCGTTCACGGCCGCCAATCACGATCCCGCCGCCTTCGAGCTGATGAAGCGGCGGCTGCGCGCCAACCTCGAGAACCAGGCGCAGAGCCCGGGCGCGGTCTTCGGCGAGCGCGTGCGCCTGGTCAACACCTCGAACAACTACATGTCGCGGTCGATGAAGCTCGAGGACGTGGACGCGCTCGACCAGGCGAAGATGGAGGCGTTCTACAAGTCGCAATACGCCAACGCCGCCGATTTCACCTTCTTCTTCGTCGGCGCGTTCGACGTCGACAAGATCGCCCCGCTGCTCGAGACCTACGTCGGCTCGCTGCCGTCGCAGGGGAAACCCTCGTCGGCCTACGCCACCGAACGGCTGCAGTTCCCGACGGGCGTGAAGAAGGAGGTCGTGAACAAGGGGCAGGAGCCGAAGGCGCAGACCGTCATCACGTTCTACGCGGACACCGCGCTGAACGAGCTCGAGATGCACCGGCTGCGTGCCGCGACGGACATCCTCGAGCGTCACCTCAGGGATCAGCTTCGCGAGGAGCTGGGCGGCACCTACAGCGTCGGCGTCGACTACTCCAACACGCTGCCGCAGCCCGGGTACGGCACGACGAGCGTCGCGTTCGGCAGCGCGCCCGACCGTGTCGACACCCTCGTCTCGACCGTGATGACCGAGCTCGATCGCATGCGCCGCGAAGGACCGAGCGCCGACGACGTGCAGAAGGTGAAGGAGACGGAGAAGGAAGGCCTCGAGACGTCGTTCAAGCAGAACGGCTTCTGGATCGGCGCGCTGCAGACCGCGCAGATGCTCGGCTGGGATCCGGTCAGCATCGTCCACCGCACCGAGCGCACGGATACGCTGACGGCCGAGAACATCCACGAGGCGTTCCGCAAGTACTTCCCGGCGGATCGTTACACGCAGATGACGCTGCTGCCCGAGAAACAGGCGTCGTCGCAGTAACGAGGCACGGGTGCATGCAATACATCTACACAATGAAGGGGCTCGGGAAGGTTCACCCTCCCGACGCCGTCGTTCTCAAAGACATCTGGCTGTCGTTTTTTCCCGGCGCGAAAATCGGCGTGCTCGGGTTGAACGGCGCGGGCAAGAGCTCGCTGCTGAAGGTCATGGCGG
>WNFL01170850.1_pt1 | contig 10186 bp, 9 predicted proteins | sample 5400361 | NCBI WGS metagenome assembly WNFL01 (sample SAMN13153351, study PRJNA577476) | soil metagenome | isolation source: 40 cm soil on Douglas fir-dominated hillslope | place: USA:California | collected 2013-09-17
TCTACGGAGAGGGCCTGCAGCGCCTCCAGATCGAGCTTCACCTTGGCGATCGAGCCGTCCGGCAGCACGACACCGCCATGGCTGGTCCCGGTCTGCACCGAGATCTTCGAGATGCCGGGCGAGGTGCCGAGCGTCTGGAGCGTGCGGTTGTAGCCCTCCATGAACGCCTTGAGCTCGTGCACGTCGCTGTTCTTGCCGCCGACCTCGCCGATCTCGGCGCCCACCGACACGGTGACGCCGTCCGGCTCACGGTCCCGGATGAATTGCGTCAGCTCGGCCGCGCGCTCGTAGTTGGTGCGCTGCTGTTCGTCGAGGTTGGGCTTGGAGAGATCGACCAGCGTCGACGTGTCGACGTCGACGTTGTAGAAGCCGGCGTGCAGCTCTTCCTCGATCAGCGCACGCAGTGCTTTCAGCTCGGCGTCCGCGTCAGCCGCGTACTTCTTCGCGTTGACCTGGACGTGGTCGCCCTGGATGAACAGGGGGCCGGTGAACCCCTCCCGCAGCGCCGCCGCGGTCATCACCGCCACGTATTCGGCGGGCCGCTGATCGGTGTAGGCGATCTCGCTGCGCGCGATCTCGCAGATAATCGCGCCGGCGTCGAGTCGCTTGGCCGCGCGGAAGATCGCGCGCCCGGCGTCGTAAGAGAGAATGCGGACGTTCATCGCCGGCGTGGTAAATGGGGGCACGTCGCCGCGGCCGCGCGCCATGTACAGCTCGTGGATCGAGGCAGGCCGCACGCCGGCGCGCTGCCCGATCTCCCAGATCATCCACCGCGCCTGCGTCTTCTCGTCTTCGCTCCCGAAGACCGCCTGGCGCACCAGCGCGTCCATCTTGGCGCTTTGGCGAACCGCCGGATTCTCGAATTCCTTGAGCATGAGCGTTCCCGCCTCCTGGCGGCGGAATTTATGCCCCGGGTAGGTCGATCACCAGCCCGTCATGCGCGGGCGCGATGCCCGCCGGCAGTTTGGCCGCGAGCGCGGCGTGCGTGTGCTCGTGCGTGAGATGCGTGAAGAACGTCCGTGGGGCGCCGACGCGCCGGGCGGTCTCGACGGCCTCGGGAATCGAAAGATGGAGGGGATGCGGATGCGACAGCAGGGCGTTCAGGACCAGCACCTCCACACCTTTCAGCACGTCGACCACACTCTCCGGAATCACTTTCACGTCGGTGAGATACGCGATCGGACCCACGCGATATCCAAAAACCTCCTGCGCCCCGTGGGGCAGCGAGAGCGCCAGGACCGGGACGCCCGCAATCGCCGTCGTCACGCCGGGCGGGAGGACGTGGGCCGAGAGCTCCGGCTTGCTCGTGCCCGCCGGCACGACGATCGACGGATCGAAGATGTACGGGAATTTGGCAACCAGCTCCGCCATCGTGGCGCGCGAGCCATAGGCGGGGAGCATCGCTCCCTGCCGGACCGAGAGGGCGCGCAGGTCATCGATCCCGTGCACGTGATCGGCATGGGCGTGCGTGAACAGCACGGCGTCCACGTGATCGATTCCGGCCGAGACGAGCTGCAGGCGCAGCTCCGGTGGCGTATCGATCAGAAATCGCTTGCCGCGGGTGTCGATCAAGGCGGCGGTGCGGGTGCGTCGGTCGCGGGGGTCAGCGGATGAGCAGGTGGGACAGCGACAGCCAATCTGCGGCACGCCAAACGACGTGCCGGTGCCGAGCAGGGTCAACCGCACTTCACACCTGCTCGACCTTGATGAGATTCGTGCTGCCGGACACGTCCCACGGCACGCCTGCCGTCATGACGATGCTGTCGCCGGGCTTTGCATACTGGCGCTTGAGAATCAGGTCACGCACAACGGTCAGCATCGCGTCGTAGCCCGGCACGTGGTCCACCAGCACCGGGATGATGCCCCAGACCAGCGCCAGCTGCCGATAGGTCGGCAGTTCGGTGGTCACTGCGAGAATCGGAACGGGGGGACGCAGCGCGGCGACTTTGCGCGCCGTAAACCCGCCCTTGGTGAGCGTCACGATGAGCGGCGTCTTGAGCATGCGCGCCACGGCGTGCGTGCCCCAGGCGATCGCGTCTTCGGTATGCACTCCGTCCCGGGCCATGCGCCGCTCTTCCCGCTGCCGCAGCGGGTGCCGCTCCATTTCTCGGATGATCCGGTCCATCGCGCGCACGGCCTCGACCGGGTACTGCCCGACCGCGGTCTCCGCCGACAGCATGACGGCGTCGGTGCCGTCGAGGATCGCGTTGGCGACATCGGAGGCCTCGGCCCGCGTGGGCCGCGGGTTGTGCACCATCGATTCCAGCATCTGGGTCGCGGTGATCACCGGCTTGCCCTGGTGATTCGCTTCGCTCACGGCATCCGACACGGCTACGATCTTTTCGAGATTGTCGAGCGCAGTCGCCTTCTCGATTTTCGCCACGAGTTTCGTGGAGCCGCGGGCGAGGGCGCGGAGCTCCTCGATGTCCTCGGGCCGGCGGACGAAACTCAGCGCGAGGTAGTCGACGCCGATCTTCAGGGCATCCTGCACGTCCTCCCGATCCTTCTCGGTGAGCGCCGGCGCCGACACCTGGACCCCGGGGAGGTTCATTCCCTTGTGGGCCGTCAGAATACCGCCGTCGATGACGCGGCCGCGCACGCGCGGAGCGTCGACGCCGGTGACCTCCACCGACAGCAGGCCGTCGTTCAGCAGGATCCGGGAGCCGACGCGGGCGTCAGTGGCGAGGCCTTCGTACGTCGTGGGCAGCTCATCGCCCCGCGCGACGTCCTCGGGGGCGAACACCACCTGCTGACCCGCCGTGAGCTCCCGCGGCGCGGGCAAATCGCCGACGCGAATGCGCGGGCCCTGGAGGTCGAGCAGGATGGCGATCGGCAGGTCCATCTGCTTCGCGACGCGCCGGGCGGCGGCGATCCACTCCGCACGCAGCTCGGCGGTGCCGTGGGACGCATTGATGCGCAGCACGTTGGCTCCGGCCTGGAGCAGCGCGCCGATGCTCGTCTGGTTCCCGGTCGCGGGTCCCAGGGTCGCGACGATCTTAGTGCGGCGAATCGGCGGGCCGCCGTTCGTTCGGTTATCCACAAATGCACGCGCCTCTGGAGGTGTGGAAAACTAGCCGGGTTGCAGGGGAATACTGCATAAAGATTCGCACATTTGTATAGGGGTTCAGCGCACGACCTCGAGCGACTTCTGTTCGAGCCTCCCCTTGAGCTCCTGGAGTACGTGGATCGTGCGCGCCATGGCCGACGCCGGCATCCCCTCGATCGTGCGGGCCGCGAGGCGCCGCTCCAGCTGCCCCACCCGCAGCAGGACCTCGAGACCGTGCCGCGTGAGCGTGACCCGCACGCCCCGATCGTCGTCGGGATCGGTCGTGGTTTCGACGAGGCCTTTCGCCTCGAGGCGTTGGATGAACGTCGTCGCGGCGGCGCGCGAGACGCCCAGCTCGCTGGCGACATCGCTGGGACGCGCGCCGTCCGGCCCGCCGAGATCGACCGCCTGCATGGCCGCGTGGGCCCGCTGCGACAACCCGAAGTTCTTGTAGGCGCGATTCCCCGCACGCTCGATCGCGTGGTAGGCAGCCGCGACCGCGTCGGTCAGCTGCAGCGCCAGTTCGGAGCGATCGGACATATAATTAACATGTTGATAGTTAACATACTAAACAGATTTCAGCCCCGCAAGAGCAGGGTATTCAGCAGGTTTCCGACCAGTCGACCTTCGATTCCTGTTTGCAGCGGAGACACTTGAGCGCATCGGGCTTCCCGCTGAAATCCTGGCGCTCCTGGCAGTTGGGACACACTGCGTAGGTCGTCGTGACCTCCTCCCCTTCCCTGCCGCCCAGGGTAGGGCGGAGCAGACCGGTGCGGACCACGATGCTCCAATGGTCGGGCGGGTTCTCGCGAACCGCGACGTCGATGCGGCTCACGCGCACCGGCCGCTTGCGCACCTCGATCACCACTTTGCCGTCGTCGGTCTCGTCTACGATCGGATACCAGGCGCCGCGGCGTAGGACGTCGGCGACGTTGTCCAGACACCGCGCCCAGCCGCGGGGTAACTGGGAAGAGGAGGGGGGAGCCATGGCCGCGGCCAATGTAGCACATCCTGTTAAGTTCCGTTATGCGCACGATCGGAACGGTCACACATCTGCAGATCCAACGCGGCTCCTTGAAGCGCGGCGATAAACCCACACGCATCTACGATCCCACGCCGCTGCTCTCGGTTCGGACGCTGAACGTCACGCCCGACGGCGCGCTCGGCGCGAGTCCCGATGGCGGCGAGACGTGGATCGTGGACGTGCACCACCGCGCCCACCCGGCCACCAAGAACGAAGACGGCCTGCACGGCATCTCGCTCGGCTTCACGTCGCACTACATGGCGATGCAGGAGCGCTTCGGAGATCACCTGGAGGTCGGGTGTGCCGGCGAGAACATCATCGCCACGGCCGATCGGCGATTCACGTACGCCGAGCTGGCGAATGGCGTCGCGATCCTCGCGCCTGACGGCACGGAGCGGGTGCGGCTCAAGGTGCTCCAGGTGGCGCACCCATGCCGGCCGTTCACGGGATGGGCACTCGGAAAAACAGTGGAGCCGGAAGAGCTGAAACAGCATCTCCAGTTTCTCGACAATGGCATGCGTGGGTTTTACTGCGTGGGTGAGGGGATCGGCACGGTCGCGCTGGGGGATTTGGTCGCGATCCCTTAGACACGAGACGCCGAGGTAGACGCCGGGAGGCCGAGCGGCTGGGGGGCTGTGAGGATAAAAGCCGAGGGGTCAGGAAGTTTTCTCCTGACCCCTCGCTCCGCAAACCCCTCAGCCGCTCGGCCTCTGCGCGTCTAGGATAGCTCGTCCCACGCCATCGCCGCGCTCTTATGGCAGCGATCGCACGTCATGTCGTTGGTCCTGGCCTCGATGCCCTGCCGATGCCGGCACGCGGGGCAGACGGCGTAGGTCAGCGGGAAGATTCGCCCGAGTCGCTCGATGACGCGCGGCTCGCACCGTACGATGGTCCACCGCTCGGGCGGATGATAGCGAATCTCGAGGAATCGCCGGTCGACCGGCACGTTGTGTCGATTGACGTCGAGGACGACGATGTTGCTCGAGGAGATGCGAACGACGGGATACCAGGCGCCGCGACGCAGCGTGTGCGCACCGGCGGGACCGACACGCGCCCAACCCTTCACCTGAAGGCGAGTGGGCGTGACCATCCGGTGGCTGCTTTCCATGTCTGTAGACTACCTACCTGCGCAAGTGGCCGTCGTGACTGGAGTCACAGGGGACAAGGTCGCTCCCGGTCAACCACACTCCGAAAAGCCGCAGACGTGACATTTAGCACATCCTTCGATAAACGCCAGCTGGGAGCCACAGTCGGGACAGGCGCCGATGAAGTCTTGCTCCGGCCGCCGCCCCCCGAGCAGCGCTTCGGCTCCCCCCTCGGCCCCCCCCGCCGCCGGCGCCGGGACGCCCTGGGAGGGACTGGGCGCGAGGAGGTCCTGCTGCACTCCCTGCTTGTCCTGCATCCACTTTTCGATGGCGATCCCGATCGCGTCGGGCACCGACATGACCTTGTTCGGGCCGAGGCCGACGGCACGGTCGGACGAGATGCCGCGAAGCTGCCGGTAGATCTCCGGCAGCGGCACGCCCGAACGCAGCGCCAGCGAAATCAGCCGGCCGACCGCCTCGACGTCGGCCATCAGGGCGCCGCCCGCCTTGCCGAGCGACATGAAGACTTCGAACGGCTGACCCTTGTCGTCCTCGGTGATGGTCACGTACATCGTGCCGAGCGGTGATTCGACGCGGCGCGTCGACCCCTTGAGCAGATCAGGGCGAGACCGCTTGGCGCGGCGCTGCAGATTCTCCGCTTCCACGTCATGCAGCCGCTCACGGGTGAGCTGCAGCTCGGTCTCGAGCTCGGCAATCCGGCTGAGGGCTTCGACCGGGGCAGCCGCCTCCTGCACCTTTTTGGCGGTCGAGCCGGTCGACAGCACCTGATTCTCGCGCGCCCCGTCGCGATACACCGTCACGCCTTTGCAGCCGAGCTGAAAGGCGTAGCGGTAGATCCGCTCGACGTACTGCTCGGTCGCGTCGTTCGCAAAGTTGCAGGTCTTGGAAATCGCCGAGTCCGTGAACTCCTGGAAGGCACCCTGCATTTGAATGTGCCACTCGGGCGTGACGTCGTGCGCGGTCACGAAGACGCGCTGCCACTTCTCCGGCACCGCATCGAAGTGGATGTGCCCCGCCTCGGCGATCTGCTTCATCAAGTCTTCGGAGTACCAGCCTTCGCGCCGGGCGATCGCCACGAAGTCTTCGTTCACGTCGGGCATGAGCACGCCCGCCTGATTGCGCATGAACGCGACCGCGAAGAGCGGCTCGATGCCTGACGAGCAGCCGGCGATGATGGAAATGGTGCCGGTCGGCGCGACCGTCGTGAGGTTGCAGTTGCGCAACCGGCGCATCGGACGAATGCGCTCGCCCGTGGCGGTCCGCGCGCAGCTGGCGTCCGGCCCCCAAATCGAGCGCTCCCACTCCGCAAACGTGCCGCGCGTTGCGGCCAGCTTCTCGGACGCGACCTTCGACTCCTCGTCGATGAACTCCATCAGCTTGCGGCCCAACGCGACGCCCGCATCGGAGTTGTACCCGATGCCCAGACGCACGAGCAGGTCGGCCCAGCCCATGATGCCGAGCCCGATGCGGCGGATGCGCTTCGCGAGGTCGTCGATCTCGGCGAGCGGGTACCGGTTCGCGTCGATGACGTTGTCGAGGAAATGCGTGCAGAGGTGCACGGCCGTGCGCAGGCCCTCCCAATCCACATCGCCGTTCTTGACGAACAGACCGACGTTGATCGAGCCGAGGTTGCACACGTCGTAGGGGAGCAGCGGCTGCTCACCGCACGGATTGGTCGCCTCGTAACTGCCGAGGTGGGGAACCGGGTTGTAATGGTTGGCGCGATCGATGTAGAACACGCCGGGCTCGCCGGTCTTCCACGCGCCGTGCACGATCTGCTTGAAGACCTCGCGGGCGTCGAGCTGCCCGACCACCTTGCCGGTGCGCGGGTGGATCAGGTCGTAGGACTGCCCCGCTTCCAGCGCCGTCATGAAGGCGTCGGTGACGGCGACGGAGATGTTGAAATTCGTGACCTGGGTGAGATCATCCTTACAGTGGATGAAATCCATGACGTCGGGATGATCGACCCTCAGGATGCCCATGTTGGCGCCGCGCCGGGTCCCGCCCTGCTTCACGACGTCGGTCGAGGCATCATACAGCTTCATGAACGACACGGGCCCGGAGGCAACGCCCATGGTCGAGCGCACGACGTCGTTCTTGGGGCGCAGCCGTGAGAAGGAGAAGCCGGTCCCGCCGCCCGACTGATGGACCAGGGCCATCGCCCGCAGCGTGTCGTAGATGCCGGAGCGCCCGTTCGAGAGCGCGTCCTCCACCGGGAGCACGAAGCACGCCGACAGCTGGCCGAGGGGACGGCCGGCATTCATCAGGGTGGGGGAGTTCGGCATCCATACGCGCGTCGCCATCAGCTCGAAGAATGTCTCGGCGAGGCTTTCCACAGCCCGATTCGAGGCACCATAGGTCCGATCGGGAGCGGCGATCGTGCGCGCGACGCGCCAGAACAGGTCGTCCGGGCGCTCCACCGGCTTCCCCTCGTCGTCCTTCACGAGGTAGCGGCGCTCGAGCACGGTGAGAGCGTTGGCGCTCAAATCGAGACTCTTCATGCACATCTCACGGCGTATAGAGTGGAAAAATGGAAGTTAAATGGACGTGGAGGCCCAAGGTAGGGGAAGACTCGCGTTGGCGTGCCTCACTCTCCGAGTATCAACATCACAAACTTGCTCGCTCGAGCGGAAACGTCCCGCGACGGTGCCGCTCGGCTTCGGCGACGTAGTGCTCCCAGGTCCCCCGAATCCGCGCGCGGAGCGTGTCGTCCACCGCGCGGGTGACCCGCGCCGGCACGCCCATGACCAGCGAGCCGGGCGGCACCTGCATCCCCTCCGGCAAGACGGCCCCCGCGGCGATCACACTCCCCCTGCCCACGCGCACGTCATTGAGCAGGATGCTGCCCATCCCGATCAGGCACTCGTCCTCCACGACGCAGGCGTGGAGAATGACCCGGTGGCCCACCCCCACATGGGCACCGATGAGCGCCGGCTTCCTCTCATCCACATGCACGATCGTCGCATCCTGGATGTTGGTCGCCTCGCCGATCACGATCGGGGCCATGTCGCCCCGCAGCACGGCCTGGTACCACACGCTCGACCGCGGCCCCAGGGTCACGTCGCCCATGACGGCGGCACCCGGCGCGATGAACGCGGTCGGGTGGATTTTGGGTTTGTGGATTACTGGCGCACCGGTTGGAACGGCCACTGCACCCACGCCTCGGTCGGCTCGCCGTTCTTCTGCGCCGGATTCCAGCGCAGGTTCCTGGCCATGTCGAGCGCTTCGTTGTTGAAAGTTTCGACGTTGGAGGGGACGAAGACGCGCGCCTCCTGCGTGGTGCCGTTCCGCGACACGCGCACGAGCAGGATGGCCTGGCGGGGGAACACCGGTGCGTCCTGCGCCACCGGAATGAGCGTGGGGGACAGGGGCACCGGACGCGTGTCGAAGCAGATGTTGTCCTGGTTGTACGCCGGGCCGAACTTGTCGCAGGGACCGCTGTCGTCATCGCTGGTCTGCATGTCCACGCGCACGTTGTAGGTCTCACCCGGTGTGATGATGACCTGGCGGTCGTAGGTCTGATACCCGCTCGCGTGCACGGTCAGGTGGCGGACTCCGGACGGCAAGTCGAGCTGATTGCCGCGCACTGGTTGACCATCGATGGTGACGCGAGCGTTCTGCGGCAGGTTCTGCAGCACGAGCTTTCCCGGCGAGCCGGGCGCCGGGGGCGGTGGCTCGACCGGCCTCGAAGTCGAATCCGAACCCCGCTTGGTGGTGTCGGTCGCGGCGAGCCGGGTCGTGTCGCGCGCGCCCGTCGGGTCGGGAGTCCCGCCCCCGCCGCTCGACTTCGCGAAGATCAGCCCCTGCTTGTAGGCGTAGAAGCCGGCGCCGCCGAAGACCGCACCGACGATGATCAGCCACAGCAACAGCCCCGACAGCGCGGAACGGTGCGGCCGTTCTCCCACGAGCGTCGCCGGCACGCCCTCCCCTACCGGAGGTCGTGTGCCGGTGGCGCGCGGGAGCGGCGTGGTGGGCGCCGAGGACATGCGCACGCCGGACATCGAGGGCATCGCCATCGTCGCGTCCGTCGTGAACGAGACGGAGCGGCCGCCCTCGAGCACGCTGACCAGCTCCTCGGCGTTTTGGAAACGCGCCGCGGGCGTCTTGGCCATCATTTTTCTGACGATTTCGAACAACTGCCGCTTTTCGGGATTCTCGAGCGGTGGTGTCGGGATCTCCTCCATGATGTGCTTGTAGCCGATGGAGAAGGAATCCTCGCCGTCGTAAGGAACGGTCCCGGTGAGGCACTGATACGCGACCACGCCGAGGGAGTAGATGTCGCTGCGGCCGTCCAGCGGCTGCGCCTTGGCCTGCTCGGGACTCATGTAGTGCGGTGTGCCGATCGACATCCCGGTGCCGGTCAGCTTCCCGCCCGACGCCGCCTTGGCGATGCCGAAGTCCGTGACGACCGCGTGGCCGTGCTCGTCGAACATGATGTTGTCGGGCTTGATGTCGCGATGGACGATTTCCTTCTTATGCGCGTACGCCAGCGCGCGGGCGACATCGGCGAGGATCTTCTTGATCTCGGCAGGAGGGAGGCTGCCGCGTGCCGCCAGAATGCTGGAGAGCGGCTTGCCCCGCAGAAACTTCATGACGAAGTAGATGATTCGTCCCGATTTCCCGACGCGGTAAATCGGAATGATGTTCGGGTGCTCGAGCCTGGCGGAGGTGCGGGCTTCGCGCTGGAAGCGCTCGACGAATTCTTTATCGAAGGCGAGCGAGAACGGCAGTACTTTGATCGCGACTTCGCGGTCGAGCTGTTTTTCTTTCGCTTTGAACACGATGGCCATGCCGCCGCGGCCCAGCTCGTCGAGGATCTCGTACTCCTCGTTGAGCTCCTGGCGCACCATGTCGATTTCCGAGATATCGGGCGCCTCGGCGCGGACGCCCGTGGGCGTCATCGCGGTCAAGTCGAGGCCGCAAGAATCGCAGAACTTCGCGGTGTCCTTATTCTGGGTGCCGCAGCGGGAGCAGTACAATCCGATCTCCGAGGGGACGGGGCTAACTTAG
>WNFL01004557.1_pt1 | contig 10185 bp, 7 predicted proteins | sample 5400361 | NCBI WGS metagenome assembly WNFL01 (sample SAMN13153351, study PRJNA577476) | soil metagenome | isolation source: 40 cm soil on Douglas fir-dominated hillslope | place: USA:California | collected 2013-09-17
GCGCGTGACCATGGCGGCGGGGAGATTCGATCCGGTAAAATTTCAGGTCATTTTACCGATTCGGCTTCCCGCGCTTTGCGACTCACCTCCCTCAGGCTTTCCGGCTTCAAGTCCTTCGTCGATCCCACCACCATCGCCGTCCCGGGCCAGCTCGTCGGCGTCGTCGGCCCCAACGGCTGCGGCAAGTCGAACGTGATCGACGCCGTGCGCTGGGTGCTGGGCGAATCCTCGGCGCGCCAGCTTCGCGGCGAGCACATGGCCGACGTCATCTTCAACGGCTCCGCGGATCGCAAGCCCGTCGGCCGCGCCTCCGTGGAGCTCGTGTTCGACAACGCCCTCGGGCGGGTCGGCGGGCCGTGGGCAGGCTATTCCGAGATCAGCGTGAAGCGCGTGCTCTCGCGCGAGGGCGACTCGAACTACTACATCAACTCGCAGCACGTGCGCCGGCGCGACGTCCAGGACATCTTTCTCGGCACGGGCCTGGGACCGCGCGCCTACTCGATCATCGAGCAGGGGATGATCTCGCGCGTCATCACGTCCAAGCCCGAGGAGCTGCGCGTCTTCCTCGAGGAGGCGGCGGGTGTATCCAAGTACCGCGAGCGACGCCGCGAGACCGAGCTTCGCCTCGAGGACACGCGCGAGAACCTCGACCGCGTCGCCGACATTCGCGCCGAGCTCGGGGCTCAGCTCGAGCACCTCGCCCAGCAGGCGGAAGTCGCCGCGCGCTACAACGACCTGCAGGCGCAGCTCGCGCTCAACCACAACCTTCTCGCGTTCACCCGCTTGCGCGAAGCCGAGCAGTCGAGGAATCGTTACGCGAACGAGGTGCAGAAGGTGCAGGTCGCCCTCGAAGCCGAGACCGCGAAGCTGCGCGAATCGGAGCGCGCGCTCGAGGAGCTGCGCAGCCGCCATTACCAGGGAACCGACCACCTGCAGTCGCTGCAGGGCGCGCTCTACGCCGCGAATGCGGACGTGCAGTCGCTCGAGCAGGAGATCACCTATCTCGGCGAGAACCGGCGGCGCATGGGCGCGCAGCTCGAGTCGCTGGGCGCGGAAGCGGCGGAGGTCGAGCGGCGCATCGCCGCGGCGAACGAGGAGCGCGAGCGCTCCGCCCACGAGATCGAAGGCGCGCGCGCGGCGATCGTCGAGCGCGAGGCCGATGGGGAACGCGTGCGGGCGGCCCTTCCCGCAGCGGAGGCGCAAGCGCAGCGCGCGGCGGCGCAGGTGCGCGGCGCGGAGGCCGAGATGTCCGCGGCCGAACAGGCCCAGGGCGTCGAGGAGACGCGCGAATCGCACGCGTTGAAGCTCCTCGCGCAGCTCGAGGCGCGCAAGAATCGCCTGAAGCAGGAGAACATGGGGCTCGTCTTTCCCGAACCGGAAAGGCTCGCCGGAATCGAGTCGCGACGCGCCGAGGCGGGGGCGCGCATCGTCGAGCTCGAGCGTGCGTCGCGCGAAGCCGAGGAGCGCCTGCCCGCGCTCGAGGACGAGCGCCGCGCGCTGACCGGGCGCCTGCAGGAGGGCACGCGCGAAGTCGCGGGCCTCGAGGCGGCACTGAAGGCGCTCGAAAGCCAGCAGCAGCGGCTCGACGCGAACGCCAAGGTCGCGGAATGGGCCGAGGCCCATTCGCTCGATCGCGCCGAGCGGCTGTGGCAGGCGATCCACGTCGAGGCGGGCTGGGACGACGCGGTCGAGGCGGCACTCGGCGTGCGCTTGAACGCGGTCAAGCTCGCCGACGAGTCGAACCTCGCCGCGCTCTTGCGCGACGCGCCCCCCGGCAACTTCGCGGTGTTTCTCGATCGGGGCGCGCCCGATCTCGCGGCGCCCGCATCGAACCTGCGGCCGCTCGCTTCCGTCGTCCGCAGCGATCGCGCCGGCGTCTCCGCGTACCTGCGCGACGCGCTCGCGAATGTCTTCATCCTTCCCGAGGGCGAGGAAGCGCTCGCGCTCGCGCGCGTGCTGCCGCCGGGCGGGATGCTCGTCGCCGCGTCGGGACACCTCTTCAGCCGCCAGGGCGTGGTTTTTCACGGGCCGCAATCGGAGCTTCATGGCGTGCTGCAGCGCCAGCGCGAGATCGACGGCCTGCACGCGCGCATTCCGGAGCGCTCGCGCGAGCGCTCTCAGACCGAAGAGCGGCTGCGCGAGGTCGAGCAGGCGCTGAAGGAAGCGCAGGAGTCGGCCCGCGCGAGCCGCGCGGATCTCGCCGCGGCGCGCCAGGCCGATCACGACCTCGAAGTCGAATTCCTCAAGCTATCGCAGAGCTCGGAGCAATCGGAGAAGCGCCGCGCGGCCATCCGCGAAGAGCTCGCCGTGCTCGAGGAGGACGAGGGGCGCGAGCGCCTCGAGATGCAGGAAGCGCAGCACGCGCTCGAGCTTGGCGCGCAGGCGATCGAGACGATCGTGCAGCGGGTGCAGGCGCTCGAGGGGGCGGCGCGCGATGCGCAGCGCGACCTCCAGGGTGCGCGCGAGGCGATCGCCACGGCCGAGCGTGCGCTCTCCGAAGCGCGCTTCAACGAGCGAAGCTGCCAGGAAAGGGCCGCCTCGCAGGCGCAGCTCGCGGTCTCCCTCGGCGAGCGGCTGGAAGCGATCAGCGCGAATCGCGCCAAGGTGACGGCGGAGCTCGGGGAGCTCGAGGAAGGGCAGGTACGCGAGCGGCTCCAGGGCGCGCTCGAAGTGCGGCGCGAGCGCGAACGCGTGCTCGCCGACGCACGCGCCGGGCTCGAGAACCTGTCGGCCGAGCTGCGCACGCTCGAGGAAGGGCGCCTCGAGGTCGAGCAGCACCTCAATCCGCTGCGGGACAAGATCACGGAGCTGCGCATCAAGGAGCAGGAAGCGGCCACGCACGCCGAGCAATACCTGCAGCAGCTGCACGAGGCGGGAGCGAGCCGCGAGGAGCTCGCCGAGCAGATCGAGAGGCGCGTGCGCTCGTCGTCCCTCGCGAACGAGATCACGCGCTTGAACGAGGAAATCGCGGCCCTCGGCGCGGTGAACCTCGCGGCGCTCTCCGAGCTCGCCACCGCGCGTGAGCGCAAGAGCTTCCTCGACGCGCAGGCCGAGGACCTCGCGAAGGCGGTGGAAACGCTGGAGGCGGCGATCAAGCGCATCGACCGCGAGACGCGCGAGCTGCTGCAGGAAACCTTCGACGCGGTGAACGCGAATTTCCGGGAAATGTTCCCGGCGCTCTTCGGCGGCGGCCAGGCGAGCTTGCGGCTCACCGGCGAGGAAATCCTCGACGCGGGCCTGCAGGTCCTCGCGCAGCCCCCCGGCAAGAAGAACCAGTCGATCCAGCTGCTCTCGGGCGGCGAGAAGGCGCTCACCGCGATCGCGCTCGTGTTCTCGCTCTTCAAGCTGAACCCCGCGCCCTTCTGCCTGCTCGACGAGGTCGACGCGCCGCTCGACGACCCGAACACCGAGCGCTTCTGCGATCTCGTCCGCCAGATGTCGGCGCAGACGCAATTCCTCTTCATCACCCACAACAAGATCACCATGGAGCTCGCGGGCCAGCTCGTCGGGGTTACCATGCCCGAGCCGGGAGTGTCCCGCGTCGTCGAAGTGGACATCGAGGCCGCGATGGAATTGGCGAGGAAACAAGCCGCGTGACGACACCATGACCGACCTCCAGCTCGCGATGATCGGCGTCGGTGTCGCGCTCGTCGGCGGTGTCGCGATCTTCAACGTGCTGCAGGAGCGGCGCGCGCGCAGGGGCGCCGAGAAGGCGTTCGGCGAGCGTCCGCCGGATGCGCTCTTCGATGACGCGGGCAATCGACGCGAGCCGACCCTGGGCAGGCTTCCGGACGCGGCCCACGCTGCGCCGGCGGAAACGCCGCCGCCGCCCGTTCCCGATGCCGCGGATCTCGAGGCGGGGGACGATCCGGTCACGCGCGAGCAGCTCGACCCGCTGGTCGAAGCGCTGCGCGACCATGCGACGCCGGTGCACATCGAAGGCATCGTCGACGAGCAATGGCATCCGATCGAGTCGTCGCCACGGCGCAGCTGGCGGGAGCTGCGCGTGGCGCTCCAGCTTGCGAGCCGCCGCGGCCCCGTGACCGAGGACGAGATCGAGACGTTCAACCGCACGGTGGCGGACTTCTCGGCGGGCGTGAACGCCGTGTCGCAGCGCGAAGCGCCGGTTGCTGCAGCGCAGCGCGCGCTCGAGCTCGACCGTTTTTGCGCCGAGGCCGACATCGAGGTCGCGGTGAACGTGATCGGGCAATTCGGCGCGACCTTCGCGCTCGCGCGCGTGAAAGCGATCGCGCTCGACCAGGGGCTCTCGGAAACCGCCGATGGGGCCCTGGTGAGCTTTGCCGCCGATGGATCGGTCGAGTTCGCCGTGCGCCGGTTCGGTGACGAGGCGGCGCACCAGGCGACGACCTCCGTGAACGGCCTCACGCTCGCGCTCGACCTGCCGCAGGTCGCCGACGCCCCGATGGCGTTCGCGAACATGGTGCAGCTCGCGCAATCCATCGCCGCGACGCTCGGCGGGCAGCTCGTGGACGACAATCGCCGCCCGCTCACCGATGCCGGGCTCGCATCGATCGCGCGGACGGTCGAGAAAGTGTGCGGCCAAATGCAGGCGCACGGCACCTCCGCCGGCGGCGCGCTCGCGCGGCGCCTCTTCTCGTAGGGCGTGGCTGCGAAACGCGGGGCGGTGAACGATGGCGTCCCGCGCGCCGTCGCGGCGCGCGTGAAGGAGCTGCGGCGCGCGATCGAACGCCACAATCGCCTCTATTACAACGACGCCACGCCGGAAGTTTCCGACGCCGAGTACGACCGCCTCTTCCAGGAGCTCGCGCGCCTCGAGGCAGAGCATCGCGCGATCGCGAGCCCCGATTCGCCGACGCAGCGCGTGGGCGCCGCGCCGAGCGAGGGATTCGCCGAGGTCGTGCATCGCGTGCCGATGCTCTCGCTCGCGAATGCCTTCGACGCCGAGGACGTCGCCGCGTTCGATCGGCGCTGCCGCGAAGGGCTCCGCGGGAAGGATCATGAAACCGACTCGGTCGAGTACGCGTGCGAGCTCAAGTTCGACGGTCTCGCCATCACCCTCGCGTATGCCGACGGGCGCTTCGTGCAGGGCGCAACCCGCGGCGACGGGACGACCGGCGAGGACGTGACGCCCAACCTGCGCACCATCCGCTCCATCCCCTTGCGGCTCACCCTGAAGAAACCCCCGCGCCTTCTCGAGGTCCGAGGCGAGGTGCTGATGATGAGACGCGACTTCGAGGCGATCAACGCGCGCGCCCGCGGCGAGGGCGAACGCACGTTCGTGAACCCGCGCAACGCGGCGGCGGGAGGGCTCAGGCAACTGGATCCGCGCCTCACCGCGCAGCGCAAGCTCTCGTTCTTCGCTTACGGCATCGGAGCACACGCCGGCTTCGACCTGCCGGCGACCCACTCGAAGCTCCTCGACCGGCTCGACGAGCTCGGCTTTCCCGTCGCGCGCAAGCGCGCCGTCGTGCGCGGCGTCGACGGGCTCCTCGCGTTTCATGCGGAGGTGTCCGGCGAGCGGCCGAAGCTTCCCTACGACATCGACGGCGTCGTCTACAAGGTGAACCGCTTCGCCGACCAGGAGCGGCTAGGTTACGTGTCGCGTGCGCCGCGCTGGGGGATCGCGCACAAGTTTCCCGCCGAAGAGGCCACGACCGAGCTTCTCGACATCGGCATTCAGGTGGGACGCACGGGCGCCCTCACGCCGGTCGCGCGCCTCGCGCCCGTTTTCGTCGGGGGCACGACGATCGTGAATGCGACGCTGCACAACGAGGACGAGATTCGGCGCAAGGATGTGTGGAAGCGCGATACCGTTGTCGTGCGCCGTGCGGGCGACGTGATCCCGGAGGTGGCGCGCGTCGCGAAACCGGGCCCGCGCGAGAAGCGCGACTGGTTCGAGATGCCGGCGAAGTGTCCCCAGTGCGGATCGAGCGTGGAGCGCGATCCGGAGGGCGCGGTCGCCCGCTGCACGGGCGGGCTCGTCTGCCCCGCGCAGCGCAAGCAGTCGCTGCTGCATTTCGCCTCCCGCCGCGCGATGGATATCGAGGGCCTGGGCGACAAGCTCGTCGACCAGCTCGTGGACGCGGGCGTCGTGCGCACGCCCGCGGACCTCTACAAGCTCGGCATCGCGAAGCTCGCGGCCCTCGAGCGCATGGCGGAAAAATCCGCGGCCAATGTCCACGCCGCGATCGAGAAGAGCAAGGACACGACGCTCGGGCGTTTCATCTACGCGCTCGGCATTCGCAACGTCGGCGAAGTCACCGCGAAAGACCTCGCGCGCCATTTCGGAACCCTCGACCGGCTGATGGACGCCGGCGTCGAGCAGCTTACGGAGGTTCCCGACGTCGGACCCATCGTGGCCGAGTCGGTCGCCGCTTTCTTCCGCGAGCGGCACAACCGCGAGGGCGTGGAGCAGCTGCGCGCCGCGGGCGTGCGCTGGCCGGAAGAGGCAGGCGAGAGCCGCGAGGCGCGAGGTCCCTTCGCGGGTAAGATTGTCGTCCTCACGGGTAGCCTCGCCTCGATGACGCGCGACGAGGCCCGGGAACGCGTCGAGGCCGCGGGTGGCAAGGTCACCGGCTCCGTCTCGAAGAAAACCGATTACGTGGTCGCCGGCGAGGAAGCGGGATCGAAGCTCGACAAGGCGCGGAGCCTCGGAGTCGCCATCCTCGACGAAGCGGCGTTTCTCGATTCTCTGAAAGAAAAATGATGGCGAAGATCAGCAAGGCCGTGTTTCCCGTCGCGGGCCTGGGCACGCGGTTCCTGCCGGTCACCAAGGCGTCTCCCAAGGAGATGCTCCCGGTCGTCGACAAGCCGCTCATCCAGTACGCGGTGGAGGAGGCGATTTCCGCCGGCATCACCGACATGATCTTCGTCACCGGCCGCGGCAAGCGCGCGATCGAGGACCATTTCGACAAGGCGTACGAGCTCGAAGCCGAGCTGCAGGCGCACGGCAAGATCAAGATGCTGAAGGAGGTGCGCGGGCTTGTGGACGAAGGGGCGACCTTCGCGTACGTCCGGCAACGCGAAGCGCTCGGCCTCGGCCACGCGGTGCTGTGCGCGCGGCACCTCATCGGCGACGAGCCCTTCGCGGTGATCCTCGCCGACGACCTCATCGACGCGGAAGTCCCGGTGCTCAAGCAGATGGCGGAGGTGCACGCGAAGCGCGGCGGCAGCGTCCTCGCGGTGCAGAACGTCGAGCGTGCCGATACCGCGTCCTATGGCATCGTCTCGGGCAGCCCCGCGGCCGAGCGCCTGTCGAAGCTCTCGGGCATCGTCGAGAAACCCAAGCCCGAAGATGCGCCGTCGACGCTCGCCGTCGTCGGGCGTTACGTGCTCAGCCCGCGCATCTTTCACTTCCTCGAGAACCTGCGCCCCGGCGCGGGACGCGAGATCCAGCTTACCGACGCGATCGGGCGGCTCCTGCGCGACGAGGCCGTCTACGCGTACGAGTTCGAGGGGCAGCGTTACGATTGCGGCTCGAAGCTCGGTTACCTCAAGGCGACGGTCGCCTATGCGCTCAAGCACCCGGAGGTGGGCGCGGGCTTCCGCGACTACCTCGGTGCCGTGGACATCGGATCGGAGGCTTCTTGAAGAATCGCAGCGAAGCGCAGCGCCTGCTCGACGAGTCGGACATCATCTGCACCGCGGAGGAAGTGCAGCAGGCGGTCGCGCGGATGGCGCGCGAGATCGAGGCGAAGCTGAAGGACGACTTCCCGGTGGTGCTTTCCGTGATGGGCGGCGCGGCCGTATTCACTGGGCAGCTGCTGCCGCAGCTGCAGTTCCCACTCGAATTCGGCGCGATCGAGGTGACGCGCTACAACAACGACATCCAGGGCCGCGACATCTCGTGGCGCCTGCCGCCGCGCGACAATGTGCGCGACCGCACGGTTCTCGTCGTCGACGACATCCTCGACGAGGGAATCACGCTCGCGGCGATCCGCGTGCGCCTCCTCGCGATGGGCGCGAAAACCGTGTATGCCGCCGTCTTCGCCGACAAGGCGATCGGCCGCGACAAGCCGGCGCACGCGGATTTCATCGGGGTGACGGTTCCCGATCGCTATGTCTTCGGTTTCGGCATGGACGCCTACGGGCTGTGGCGCAACCTCCCGGCGATCTACGCATTGAAGAGCACGAAGGCGACAGAAGGATGATCGCCATCATCGGGGGGAGCGGGCTCACGCAGCTCGCGAACCTCGCCATCACCCACCGGCAGATCGTGCGCACTCCTTACGGGGAGCCGTCGGGACCGCTCACTTTCGGGCACATCGGATCCAAGGAGGTGGCGTTCCTCGCGCGCCACGGCTACGGGCACACGCTCGCGCCCCACGAGATCAACTACCGCGCGAACCTCTGGGCGCTGCATGCGAAAGGCGTGAAGCGGGTCATCGCGGTGTGCACCGTCGGGGGCATCGATCCGAAGCTCGCGTCGGGGTCGCTCGCGCTTCCCGACCAGATCATCGACTACACGTGGGGCCGGCCGTCGACCTATTTCGAAGGCGCCGAGCAGCCGGTGACACACATCGACTTCACCTATCCATTTTGCGAGGAGACGCGCGCGATGGTGCTCGACGCGGCGCGCGACGCGGGCGTCGGGATCGCCGACGGCGGGACTTATGGGGCGGTCCAGGGCCCGCGGCTGGAAACGAAGGCCGAGATCGACCGCATGGAGCGCGACGGCGCGACGATGGTCGGCATGACCGTGATGCCCGAGGCGGCGCTCGCGCGCGAGCTGCAGATCTCGTACGCCGCGATCGCCGTGTGCGTGAATGCCGCGGCGGGTCGCGGCGAGAGCCTGAAGCGCGTCGACCTCGACGACATCGCGCGGATCATCGAGACTTCGATGGAGCAGGTGCGGCTTGTCGTCGCCCGCATGGTGGAGCGCCATGGCGATTCGTGAGGTGTTGCGCATGGGGCATCCCGTTCTCAAGGAACGGGCGAAGCGCATCGAGCGCTTCGGAACGCCGGAGCTGCGCGAGCTCGTCCGCGACATGAAGGACACCATGGCGGCGAAGAGCGGCGCGGGCCTAGCGGCGCCGCAGATCGGCGTGAGCGAGCGGGTCGTGATCTTCGGCGTGGAGAACAACCCGCGCTACCCCGATGCCGAGGAAGTCCCGTTCACGGTGCTCGTGAATCCGCAGATCGTCCTCCTCACGCGCGAGGTCGAGGAGGGATGGGAAGGCTGCCTCTCGGTGCCGGGCATGCGCGGCATCGTGCCGCGCTACACGAGCCTGCGCTACACTGGATTCGACGAGGAAGGCCGACCCATCGAGCGCGTCGCGGAAGGGTTCCACGCACGCGTCGTGCAGCACGAGTGCGACCATCTCGATGGCATCCTGTATCCGCAGAGGATGACCGACATGAGCCGCTTCGGCTTCATCGAAGAGCTTTTCCCGGGCGAGGACATTCGCGATGACTGACAAAAACGTATTCCACGTGATGTATCTCCTGCATCTCCTCGCGCCGTTCACCGCGTGGCTGCTCGCGATCGTCGCCATCATCATCGGCGCGGTGAAGCGGCCCGACGTGCGCGGCACCTATCTCGAGAGCCACGTCGCATGGCTTTCGCGCACGTTCTGGTTCGGCCTCCTGTGGATCGTGGTGTGCTCGGTGCTTACCTTCATCCTCGTCGTGACCCTGGTCGGAATCCTCGTCGCATGGCTGCCATGGGTCGTTCTCTTCATTTGGTACCTCTATCGCGTCATCCGCGGGTGGCTCAGGCTCAGCGAGGGCGTGCCCGCTTGACCCGAAAACCGGGGCCGCCGCGTTTTCTTTGACAGGCGGCGGCGCGCGGTGTTGAATCGGGCCTCCAAAGGGGGATCCATGAAAACGACATCGATTTGCAAGGCGGCTGCCGCATTGGTGGGAATCGGCCTCGCGGGCGCGCTGCCCGCCCATGCCGGCAAGACACTCGACGCGATCAAGGCGCGGGGACAGGTGGTCTGCGGCGTGAACACGGGACTGGCCGGGTTCTCCCAGGCCGACGACAAGGGCAACTGGACGGGCCTCGACGTCGACAACTGCCGCGCCATCGCCGCGGCGGTGCTGGGCGACGCGAACAAGGTCAAATGGGTGCCGCTCACCGCTCAGCAGCGCTTCACCGCCCTGCAATCGGGCGAGATCGACATCCTCTCGCGCAACACGACGTGGACGGAATCGCGCGACGCCTCGCTCGGCATGCACTTCACCGGCGTGAACTATTACGAC
>WNFL01027728.1_pt1 | contig 10185 bp, 10 predicted proteins | sample 5400361 | NCBI WGS metagenome assembly WNFL01 (sample SAMN13153351, study PRJNA577476) | soil metagenome | isolation source: 40 cm soil on Douglas fir-dominated hillslope | place: USA:California | collected 2013-09-17
AGCTGTTGAGCACGGTCAGATCGCCGCTCTCGTGGCGAATGCCGGCGCCGTTCTGATCGCCGACCGAGGCCCCCGAGAACTCGAGGTTCTGCACGGTCACGTTGCCGTTGGTGACCAGCATCGCCTTGCCGTTGTCGATATCCTGGGTGCCGACCAGGTGCGCGTAGCCGCCGACCCCGATGATGTTGAGGTCGTGGTCGATCTGGGAGAAGTCGTTCACGTAGGTGCCGGCCTGGACCAGCAGCGTGTCGCCGCTATGGGACGCCGCGGCGGCGTCGTGAATGGTATGAAACGTCTCGTTGGCGCCAACCGAAAGGTTTGCCATGAAATACTCCGCAAGCTGATGACGTGACTGGGTTCAGTCGCGCGTCAGGCTCTGCAGAGGCTCCGAGAGCTGCTGGTTGAGCACGGCATGCGCCACTCGGCCGGAATCCGGCCGCCGGATCGATCTGAGGTAGGTTTCTCGTCTCAGCATAGGGTATCGATGTGCCGCGTTCGATCTAGGTGGTTGCGCCGTGTCGTCAGCCCGTTTACGCCCAGATCAGGGGATGGTCGACCCACAAAACGTCGTAATTAACGATTTTCCGGTGGATAAGATTATTTGATGAGAATGGCATCCACGCGCAAAATTCCGAGAGATCACGCGACAACGGAGGTCGGGATGGCGGTCCGTGCAATGTTCGCCGCGGCGGTGCTGGCCGGCGCGGTATTCGCGTCTCCGCAGACGCTCGCGCAAACGCGCCCGCTGTCGGAACTGATGGCGGAGTACGTCACCGGCTGCCGGATCCTGGCCGACCAGGGCGTGATCGCCGATGGCTTCGGCCACATGAGCTTCCGCTCGCCGAGCGATCCGACGCATTTCTTCATGGCGCGCGGACTGGCGGCCGGCCTGGTGACCCAGGCCGACGTCATGGAATTCGACCTCGACACCAAGCCGATCGATCAGCAGGGCCGGCGGATGTTCTCCGAGCGCGCGATCCACGCCGAGATCTACCGCGCCCGGCCCGACGTCAACGCGGTCGTGCACAGCCACGCGCCGTCGGTCCTGCCGTTCAGCGTCACGGGCACGCCGCTCGGGCCGGTCACCCACATGGGCGGCTTCCTGCCGCGGCCGGTGCCGCTGTTCGAGATCCGCGATTCCGGCGGCCCCGACACCAACATGCTGGTGCGGACCCGGCCGATCGGCGCCGCGTTGGCGGCGACGCTCGGCGCCGGGCCGGTGGTGCTGATGCGCGGCCACGGCTTCACCGCGGTCGGCGTCTCGGTCCAGCAGGTGGTGTTCCGCTCGATCTACACCGACATCAACGCCAAGGTGCTGACCGAGGCGCTCAAGATGGGCCCGGTCACCTACCTGAACGAGCACGAGGCGGCCAAGATCGCCGCCGTCAACGACGTGTCCCAGGAACGCTCGTGGGAGATCTGGGCCGTCAAGGCGCTGGCCAATTCGCCGAAACCGTAGGTCAGGCGCGCGCCAAGGTCGCCGCGAACACCCGCCGGTAATTGCCGCCGAGAATCTTGCCGATCGCCTCGGCGTCGAAGCCGGCCGACATCATCTCGGCCGTGACGTCGGGCAGATCGGCATAGTCGTCGAACACCGATCCGCCCGGGATGCCGCGCATGTCGGTGCCGATGCCGACGTGATCGACCCCAACGGCGTCGACCATGCGCGCGATCCCGGTCGCGAAGGCGGCGCGCGTCGGGAAGAAACCCCGCACCGGCCACACCCCGATCACGCCGCCGGTCGCCGCGACCGCGCGCGCGTGGTCGAGGGTGATCAGGCGGCTGAATGCGGGCGGACTGCGCGACAGCGAGGTGTGCGACAGCACCAGCGGCCGGTCGCTGAGCGCCGCGACGCGCACGACCATGTCGTAGGGCGCATGCGCGACGTCGATCACGATGCCGAGCCGGTTGCATGCGCGCACCACGTCGGCGCCGAACGCGCTCAGCCCGCCATGGACCGCCGGCTCGGTCTGGATGTCGCCGATCTCGTTGGGCCGGTAGTGCGTGAGCTGCAGATGGCGCAGCCGAAAGGTTTCGTGGAACTCGTCGAGCCGGCCGAGCTGGCCCTCGAGGAAGTCGCCGCCCTCGGCGGCGATCACCACCGCGGGCCCGGCGCTGCGCGCGGCGTCGAGCTCGGCCACGGTCGTGATGACCCCGAGGCTCTGCTCGCCGGCGAGGCGCAGCACCCGCGCGAACGACTCGCGGCTGTAGCGCGACAGCTCGCCCGGCTCGGGCTGGCGCACCGACTTGATCCGGCCGCCGTCGACCACCCGGTTGAGCGGCCCGTCGGCGACCGTCGCCAGGCAGGCGACCGACAGCCGGCCGCTCCGCATCGACCGCGCGAGCGCCTCGAACGTCTGGTCGCGCCGCATGAAGTTGCCGGCGTGGCTGTGCATGTCGACCGTGGTCGCCGCAGCGAGCATGGCGGCCGAGCCCGGCGGTGAATCCGCGCCGCGAGTACGCTCTCTCCGCGACCATGGCCCCCGCCCCCATCGTTCGCCGCGATGCCGGCAACCCTAGGGGGCCCGCGGCCGTCGCGCCATCCTTGACACCAGCGGCCGCGCGCGGCTTGTTCGAGGGATCGAGGACCGGGGTGCGGTGCGGGATGAGCGAGCCGTTGCTGAGCGAGGACCGGGGCGCGGTGCGCGTCCTGACGATGAACCGGCCCGACAAGCTGAATGCCCTCAACCATGCGCTGTCCCAGGGCCTGTACGACGCCCTGTGGGCCGCCGAGCGCGATGACGCGATCGCCGCGGTCGTGCTGACCGGCGCCGGCCGGGCGTTCTGCGCTGGCGCCGACATCTCGGAGTTCTCGTCGCTGACCGCCGAGGACCCGCACGCGGTCGCGGCGCGCGCCGACCTGACGATGAACCTGCACCTCGCCTTCTCGCGCATGACCAAGCCGGTGGTCGCAGCGGTGCGGGGCTACGCGATGGGCGGCGGCTGCGGCCTGGCGCTGGCGTGCGACATGGTGATCGCCAGCGAGACCGCCAAGCTCGGCTATCCCGAGGTCAAGCGCGGCATCGTCGGCGCGGTCGTGATGCCCAACCTGGTGCGCCAGGTCGGGCGCAAGGTCGCCTTCGAGCTGCTCGGCCTGGGCGAGCCGGTCGACGCCGCGCGCGCCGCCGCGCTCGGCATGGTCAACCGCGTCGTACCGGACGATCTGCTGCTCGACGAGACCGTGGCGATCGCGACCACGCTCGCCGCCATGAGCCGCCCCGCCATGGCGGCGACCAAGCGCTTGTTCCACCGCGTCGTCGAGCTGCCGCTCGACCAGGGCCTGCAGGCCGGGCGCGACACCAACATGATGATGCGCAGCTTCCGGACCAAATCACACAAATGATGGGTCAAAAGGAGGTCGCCGCGCCGAGCGCGGCGGGGGACCCGTTGGCGCCGACCTTCGGCGCGGCGCTGGCGCTGGCGGCCGAGCGCTGGCCCGACCAGGAAGCCTTCGTGTGTGACGGCGTCCGCCTGACCTATCGCGACCTGTACGACGCCGCGCGCCGCACCGCCGCCGCGTTGCTCGCCCGGCCGCGTGGCTGATCTTGTTCTACGCCAACGCCCTGATCGGCGCGGTCACCGTCCCGGTCAACACGCGCTTCAAGCCGGCCGAGCTGAAATACTGTCTGGAGCAGAGCGACAGCGTGCTGCTCGCGACCGTCGACCGGTTCCTCGACAAGATCGATTTTCTCGGCATGGTGCGCGGCATCGAGCCGGCGGTCGACACGCGCCTGCCCGGCACGGTGCTGCCGCGACTCCGCACCCTGGTGGTGATCGGGCGCGACATCCCGGCCGGGGCGTTGTCGTACAGCGCGTTCCAGGGCCAGGCCGGCGTCGGCGCGCTGATCGATCGCGTCGCGGTCGCGGCAGCCGCCGCCGCGGTGACGCCCGACGACGCCGTGCTGATCCAGTACACCTCGGGCACGACCTCGTTCCCCAAGGGCGCGATGCTGTCGCACGCCAACATGCTGCGCGACGCCGCCGCGGTGGCGCGCCGCATCGGCGTCAAGGTGGGCGATCGCTATTTCAGCGCCCGGCCGTTCTACCACGTCGCCGGCACGACCCTGTCGATCCTGGTCGCGCTCAGCGCCGGCGCCTGCCTGCTCACCACGCCGACCTTCGACGCCGGCGAGTCGCTGCGCATCATGGCGCGCGAGCGCTGCGCGCTGGTGTCGGGCAACGACACCATGTTCCTGATGATGATGGGCCACCCGGACTTCGATCCGGCGACCTTGTGCCTGCGCGGCGGCTGGGGCGCGGCCGGCCCCGAGGTGATGCGCCAGATCATGACCGTCATGGGCGCGCGCGAGCTGTGCTTCGCCTACGGCCTGTCGGAGGCATCGCCCAACGTCGTGATCTCGGCGCACGACGAGCCCCTGGAGGTGCGCGTCTCCGGCCTGGCGTTGCCGCACGACGGCACCGCGCTGCGCATCATCGACCCCGAGACCGGCACGGATCGGCCGGCCGAGACGCCCGGCGAGATCCTGGTGCGCGGCTGGAACATCATGAAGGGCTACTACAACATGCCCGAGAAGACCGCCGAGGCGATCGACGCCGACGGCTGGCTGCACACCGGCGATCTCGGCGCGCTGACCGCCGACGGCCGGCTGCGCTTCATCGGCCGGGTCAAGGACATGTTCCGGGTCGGCGGCGAGAACGTCGCCCCCGCCGAGGTCGAGGAGGTGCTGCACGCGCACCCCAAGGTCGAGCACTCCCAGGTGATCGGCGTGCCGGATGCGCGGCTCGGCGAGGTCGCCGCGGCTTACGTGCGGCTCAAGCCCGGTGTTTCGGCCGAGCCGGACGAATTCGTCGCCTGGTGCCGCGAGCGCTGCGCCAACTTCAAGGTGCCGCGCTACGTCAAGATCGTCGACAGCTTCGAATCGATCGGCATGACGGGCAGCGCCAAGGTTCAGAAAACCAAGCTGCGCGCCCAGGCGCTGATCGACTTCGGCCTCGAGAAGGCCTGACGCGGTCGACCTCCCCCGTGATTGCGAGCGCAGCGAAGCAATCCATACGCCGGTGCAGGCGGCGCCTTGAAGGGAGACCACAAAGACACGAAGACACGAAGGGAGGCTCGTCAGGGGCAGCATGTTGCCCCGCACCCGGTCTCTTCGTGCCTTTGTGTCTTTGTGGTTCGCCTTCGGGCGCTGCGGCTGGGTCCAGCGCCGCAATGGATTGCTTCGCTGCGCTCACAATGACGGCGAGGAAGGACCGCGGGCTACTCCACCGCGAACTTGATCAGGAACACGACCGCGAGGATGACGACCGGCCAGCCGGCCTCGCGGAAGCGGCCGGCCAAGAGCTTGGCGGCCGCGAAGGCGATGAAGCCGAAGGCGATGCCGGTGGCGATCGAGTAGGTCAGCGGCATCGCGAGCGCGGTGACGACCGCCGGCGCGTACTCGGTGACGTCGTCCCAGTTGATCTCCGTGATGCCGCGCGCCATCAGGCAGGCGACGAACAGCAGCGCCGGCGCGGTCGCATAGGCGGGAACCATGCCGGCGAGCGGCGCCAGGAACAGCGCCAGCACGAACAGCACCGCGACCGTCACCGCCGTCAGGCCGGTGCGGCCGCCGGCCTTCACGCCCGCGGCGCTCTCGATGTAGCTGGTGGTGTTCGAGGTGCCGAGCAGCGAGCCGATCAGGGTCGCGGAGGAATCCGCCAGCATGGCCTGGCGCAGGCGCGGCAGCTTGCCCTCCGGCGTCAGCATGCCGGCGCGGTGCGCGACGCCGACCAGGGTGCCGGCGGTGTCGAACAGATCGACGAACACCAGCGCGAACAGGATGGTCCACAGCGAGGCCTTGAGCGCGCCCATGACGTCGAGCTGCAGGAAGGTCGGCGCCAGGCTCGGCGGCGCCGAGAACACGGCGCCCCCCGGCGACGCCCCGAGCAGGATGCCGGCGGCGGTGACGATCAGGATCGCGAGCACGATGGCGCCGGGCACGCGCCGGGCATCGAGCGCCAGCATGACGACGAAGCCGGCGCACGCCAGCACGGTGGTCAGCTTGGTCATGTCGCCCAAGGTCACCAGGGTCGCCGGGCTGGCGACCACCACGCCGGCGTTCTCGAGCGCGATGATGCCGAGGAAGAAGCCGATGCCGGCCGAGATCGCCATCTTGAGCGGCTGCGGGATGGCGTCGAAGATCCATTGGCGAATCGGCGACACGCTGAGCGCGACGTTGATCACGCCGGAGATGAACACGGCGCCGAGCGCAACCTGCCACGACAAGCCCATGCCCTTCACCAGGGTGAAGGTGAAGAACGCGTTCAGCCCCATGCCGGGCGCCAGCGCGATCGGGTAGCGGGCATACAACCCCATGATCGCCGTGCTGATCGCCGCCGCCAGGCAGGTGGCGACGAACACCGCGCCCTTGTCCATGCCGGCCTGGGCCAGGATCGACGGATTGACGAAGACGATGTAGGCCATCGTCAGGAAGGTCGTCAGGCCGGCCAGCACCTCGGTGCGCGCGGTCGTGCCGTTCTCCGTGAGCTTGAAGATGCCGTCCAACATGCCGTCACGCCTTTCCGGCAACGAAGGCCGCGACGCCCTGCTGCCATTCGTCGCCGGCGAGCGCGCGCTCGATCGCCTGCTTCTCGATCTCGATGCCGCCGGCCAGATCGGTCTCCATGCCGCGGTCGATGCAGTGCTTGGCCAACTGCATCGCCAGCGGTGGTGCTGCGGCGATCGCGCGCGCCAGTTCGCCGACCACGGTGTCGAGCTGGTCGGCCGGCACGACGCGGTTCACCAGGCCGATGCGCTGCGCCTCCTCGGCCTCGACCACGCGGCCGGTGAACAGCAGCTCCTTGGCCAGCGCCTTGCCGACGATGCGCGGCAGACGCTGGGTCGCGCCGACCGTGCCGCGCACGACCTCGGGATAGCGGAAGGTCGCCGCCGCCGAGGCGATGACGAAGTCGCAGGCGCTGGCGATCTCGGCGCTCGAGCCGACCGCCGCCCCATGGACCATGGCGATGCACGGCTTCGGGCAGGCGGCCAGCAGCGCATAGGCGGCGAACGCGCGCTGGCGGCGCTCGCGCACCCACTCGGTCGACTTGCCCTGGCGCTCCTTGAGATCGGCGCCGGCGCCGAACACCGGGCCGTTGGCGCGGATCACCACGACGCGCACCGCCGGATCCGAATTGATCTGGCTGAAGGTGCGGTGCAGGTCGTCGCACATCGTCAGGTTGAGGGCGTTGCGCTGCGCGGGCCGGTTCAAGGTCACGGTCGCGACGCCGTCGGCGATCGCGAGCAGGATGGTGGTCTCGTCGGTCATGTCAAAGCGCCTCCGGCGCGGGCATGTCAAAGCGCCTCCGGCGCAGGCATATTAGGCACCTCCGGCGCGGGCATGTCAGAGCGCCTCCTCTTGGCGCAGCGCGGCGATCTCGGCGTCGCTCAGCCCGAGCTCGCGCTTGAGCACGAGGTCGGTGTGCTCCCCGAGCAGCGGCGGCCGGCCGATCTCGGCGTTGTCGAAGCCGCTGAACTTGATCGGCTGGCCGAGCGCGGGGAACTCGCCGACCACCGGATGCGTGAAGCGGCCGACCATGGCGCGGGCCGCGGTCTGGGGATCGGCGAGCACCTCGTCGAGCGCGTTGACCGGGCCGACCGGTACGTCGGCCGCGTCCAGCGCGGCGAGCAGCGCCGGCCGGTCCCACTGCGCGATCGCGTCCGACAGCGCGCGCATGACCACCTCGCGGCGCGCCACCCGCTCGGCGTTCTTGGCCAGCGCCGCATCGGCGAGCAGGGCGTCGAGCTTCAGGGTCCGGCACAGCGGCGCCCAGTGCTGGTCGCTGCCGGTGATGTGCAGCCACTTGCCGTCGCGGCAGTGGAACGACGCCGAGGGCACGCGGCCCGGATGCTCGGTGCCGCTGCGTGGCGGCACCTCGCCGAGCGCGAAGTAGCGCGCCGCGGCGATGGTGAGCAGGCTCACCTGCACGTCGAACATCGACAGGTCGATGTGGCAGCCGTGGCCGGCAGTCGCGCGGCCGGCGATGCCGGTCAGCGCCGCGATCGCGATCCACAGCCCGGCCGTCAGGTCGCCGGTCGGCAGCCCGGCCTTGACCGGGCCGCCGCCGATCTCGCCCGTCAGCCCCATCATGCCGCCCATCGCCTGGAAGATGGTGTCGTAGCCCTTGCGGGTCGCGTACGGGCCCGTCTGGCCGAATCCGGTGTTCGAGACGTAGACCAGCCCCTTGTTGTCGGCGGCGAGGGCGGCATGGTCGAGGCCGAACTTGGCCATCGTGCCGGTGGGAAAATTCTCGATCAGGATGTCGGCCTTGAGCGCCAGGCGGCGCGCGATCGCGCGCGCCGAGGGGCGGCGCAGGTTGAGGGTGATCGATTCCTTGGAGCGGTTGACCGCGAAGAAGTAGGCGCTCTCGGCCCCCTGGCCTTGGCCGATTCGCGGCTCCCAGGTGCGGCTCTCGTCACCCGCGCCCGGCTGCTCGATCTTGACCACGCGCGCGCCCAGCTCGGCCAGGATCATGGTCGCCATCGGCCCCGCGAGCACGCGCGAGAAATCCAGCACCAGCAACCCGTCGAGCGGCTTCACGCGGCGATCCTTCCCTGACCTTCGGCAGGAAACCGGCAGCCGCCCACGGCGTCAAGCCGCGCCGCGACTTGTGCGGTGCGCTCGGCTGTGATTCGATCGCCGCCGCCGTGACGTCCCCCGTGCGCCGCTACGACCTGATCATCTTCGACTGCGACGGCGTGCTGGTCGACAGCGAGCTGATCGCCTGCCGGGTGATCGCCGCGTGCCTGACCGAGGCCGGCTTCCCGCAGGAACCCGACGACATCCGCGCCTATATCGGCGGCAGCAGCCCCGACATGTACGCCCGCCTGGCCGAGCGCTTCGGCCGCCCGGTGCCGGACGACGTCGGTGCCGCGCTGGCGCCGCGCCTGCGCCAGGCCTTCGAGGCCGAGCTCAAGCCCATGGCCGGCGTCGCCGCCCTGCTCGAGCGGCTGGTCATCCCGCTCTGCGTCGCCTCGAGCAGCGATCCGCAGCGCATTCGGCACAGCCTCGGCTGCACCGGGCTGCTCGATCACTTCGGCGGCCGGCTGTTCAGCGCCACCATGGTGGCGCGCGGCAAGCCGGCGCCCGACCTGTTCCTGCACGCCGCCACCGCGCTCGCGGTGCCGCCCCGGCGCTGCGTCGTGATCGAAGACAGCGTGCCCGGCGTCCAGGCCGCGGTGGCGGCCGGCATGACGGCGATCGGCTTCACGGGCGGCGCGCATTGCCGGCTCGGCCACGCCGGCCCGCGCACGATGCCGGCGCTCGGCGCGATGTTCGGCGTCAGACCTTGATCTCGAAGCCGAGATCGACCTCCGAAGCCGCCTTGCCGCCGCGCACGCCCCAGTTCTCGGGCGGCACCTCGACGAGCACGGTCTTGATGTCCATCGGCGGCACGCCGAGCGCCGACAGGTTGCGCACGATCGCGCGATAGAGCTTGCGCTTGGCCTCGATCGACCGCCCGGCGAACAGCGTGATCTCGACCAGCGTGTACTTGTCGGAACGCTCGGGCGGCGCCGAGAACGCATCGGCGTCGTGCTCGATCAGGCGCAGCGCGCGGTCGTCCTCGGGGATCTTGATCGCCTCGACCATGGCGGCGTGCACCACCTCGATCACCGCGGCGCGCTGATCACCGACCCAACCGCGCTTCACCTCGATGCGGGTATTGGGCATGGCATCCTCCCTGGCTCGTGCCGGCTTCACTTTGACAAAATTTTCGAGCGCGTCTAGGTTCCGCGCCATGGCACGACTGAGCACCTGCGTGAATTGCACCGGTATGACCCGCATCGGCGGGCCATCGGGACGTCGCGCGCGCTGACACGAGCCGCATAGACCACCCCAGGCCCCGCCGGCGACGGACGGGGCTTTTTCATGTCTGCCTCCGTCCGCGCCGGCCTCGCGAACGGAGATGCCCCATGCAGATCGAGACCACACGCCTACGCCTGCGGCCCTACGGAACGGCCGATATCCCTGCGCTCGTCGCTGCGCTCAACGACTGGTCGATCGCGCAGTGGCTGGCGCGAACGCCATACCCCTATGTGGTCGCCAGCGCCGAAACCTTCCTGGCCGAAGCCGACGCCGCGCACGCGGCCGGCCGGTTCGCGATCGCGGATCGGGGTTCGGACGCGCTGCTCGGCGGGATCGGCATCGAGCCGGTCGACGGTCGGATCGCGCTCGGCTATTGGCT
>WNFL01049039.1_pt4 | contig 10185 bp, 9 predicted proteins | sample 5400361 | NCBI WGS metagenome assembly WNFL01 (sample SAMN13153351, study PRJNA577476) | soil metagenome | isolation source: 40 cm soil on Douglas fir-dominated hillslope | place: USA:California | collected 2013-09-17
CCGAAGGAGCGCTCGCTGCACGGGGTCGAAGGCGCCCAGAGCGGTTGAGGCGGCGACGCGCTCCGGGGCCGTCACCCGATATGCCTGGCCGCGCCAGCGGATGACGCCACCACCGGCCGCGAGCAGGTTCCGGTTCCAGTCGACGTGGGCGCCGAAGGCGAGCGTGATCAGGAACCCGTCGGCGACGCGGCGCGCGGCCACGGGCGTGGCGTACGAGCGACCAGTGCGTCGGCCCTGATGGTCGACGACGGCGAAGATCGGGTTCCAGCGCTTCCCAGCCAATGGCAGGGTGAGTGGGCGCGTGAGCCGTGACAGGCGCCACAGCACGCCGCCGAATCGTGGGCCTGCCGGCGTCGCATCGCGGTGCTGCGCCGCGGCCACGGCCCCGTTGGGATTGGTGGAGGGGACGTCCATCGTTGGTACTCCATCGTTAGCATACTACTGAATAGGGCCAAAAGGTAGCATGCTAACGAAAGCCGGTCAAGCGCTCTGCCGAAAATGATCCGCGAGGAGGTCGTTCGAATCCGGACCGACCGAGTCACGACCACGGGTACGATGAGGAAGTGCCTACCCTGCCGCTCGACAGCCGCCAGGCGAGCATCGCCCGGGTGCTCCTCGAGAGAACCGGGGTGGCCAGCCTCTACCAGGTCGCGTCGGCACTGCACCTGACCGACCGGATGGTTCGCTACGACCTGCCGTCGGTCGAAGCCTATCTTGCCGATCGGGGCCTGCGCGTGGTCCGAAGACGAGGCGTGGGGATCTGGCTCGATGGCGACGAGGCCCGCCGCGACGCGGTTCGCGACGAGCTGATGACGAGCCCGGGCCCCGCCGTCCTCGACCCGCTCGATCGCCAGTCAAGGGTCCTCCTGTCGCTCCTCGAGGCCGCCCCCGAGTCCGTCCGGTCGGAGACGCTCGAGTCCAGGCTCGGCGTCTCGGGGCCAACGGTCCGCCGCGACGTCCGGGTCGCCGAGACGTGGCTGGAGCAACATCGACTGCACCTCCGGCGAATTCCCGGCGTTGGGCTCGCGGTTCGGGGGAGCGAGGTCGACGTCCGCGCAGCGCTTCTATCGCTCATCCTCGAGCGGGTCCCGACCAATGTCCTCATGGCCTCGGCCATGGGGCGGCGTCGTCGACGGCGCCGGTTGAAAACACGGCGGCCGGGCTGACTGCGTACGCCCACGAGCTCGACCTGCCGGCATTCCGGGCGGTTCTGCGAGCGGAGCTGAACGACGTTGACGAGACCGATCCGACGATGGTGACTGCGACCGTCAGCCTGGCGATCCTCGCCCGGCGCGTCCAAGCCGACCACCCCGCACGTCTGGTTCGTGGCCGTCTCCGGTCGCTCCTCGATCACCCGGTCTCGGAGGATGCTCGGCGGATCGCGATCGCGATCCGGCGACGCCTCAAGCTGGCGATGCAGCCCGCCGAGATCGCGGCGATCACCGAGTCGCTCCTTGGCTTCGTCGAGATGACCGACCCTGCCGCGACGCCGCAGGCCGAGATCCAGGAGCTCGTCGATCGGCTGATCGTGGCGGCCGCCGAACAGATTCACCCATCGCTGGCGGGTGATGACTTGCTTCGGACGAATCTCGCCGAACACATCCGCCGCCTGCGGGTCCGCCTCCGCTACGGCCTGCCAGTCAGCAACCCCCTCCAGCACGAGGTCCAGAAGCGGTACCCGGACGTCTATGAGATCTCCGCGACGATCCTCCGCGCGGTCGGGCCGCTCGACGGCGCTTCGATCCCCGCCGAGGAAGTCGGCTTCCTGACGATGTATCTCGCCGGCTCGCTCGAGCGGCTCCGGCTCCGCCCGAAAATCCAGGTCACGGTCGTCTGCCCAGCGGGGATGGCGACCGTCTGGATCCTCGTTTCCCGCTTGCTCGCGGAGTTTCCGCAGCTCGAGGTCGCCCAGGTGATCTCGAAGCCCGCGTTCGAGCAGACCCCGACGGCGATCGTGGGCGATTTCGTGATCAGCACCGTGCCGCTCGACTCGGTGCCGGGCGACGTCCCGTCGCTTGTCGTCACGCCACTGCTGCACGAGGGCGACGTCCGCCGGCTCGGCCGGCTCCTTGGGATCCCCGCCCAGCACTGAGCGGGCTGCTGACACTGACGGCGGCGATTCGCCTCGTCACGATTGTCACAACCGGCCCCCGACAGATTGCCAGTTGCGGCCCGAATGTCAGCGCTTCGATCATGCCCGGCAGCCCTGTCGGCATGTCGCTGGAGCGGAGGAGATCCATGGAGCGCATCCAACGGTACGGCGGCTATCTGGCCGCGATGGTGCTTCCCAACATCGGCGCGATCCTGGCCTGGGGCCTGATCACGGCGTTCGTCATCCCGACCGGCTGGACGCCGAACAAGACCCTCGCGGCGCTGGTCGGTCCGATGATCACGTACCTGATCCCGCTCCTGATCGGCTATACGGGCGGCAAGCTCGTCCACGGCCATCGCGGCGGCGTCGTCGGGGCTGTGGCTACGGCGGGCATCATCGTCGGCGCGACCGTCCCGATGTTCCTCGGGGCCATGATCGCTGGCCCACTCGGCGGCTATCTGATCAAGAAGTACGACGACCTGACGCAGGAGCGGATCCCGTCGGGCTTCGAGATGCTGTCGAACAACTTCTCGGCCGGCATCCTCGGCGCGATCCTCGCGGTCATCGGTGTGGTCGCAATTGGGCCCATCCTCGACGCCGGCTCGAACGCCCTCGGGAACTTCGTGAACGGGGTCATCACGGCCGGCCTGCTACCCCTTGCGGACATCCCCATCGAGGTCGGGAAGGTCCTGTTCCTGAACAACGCGATCAACCATGGCGTCCTGGCGCCCCTCGGCGTCGCGGCGGCGGCCCAGAACGGCCGCGCGATCCACTTCCTGCTGGAGACGGACCCCGGCCCGGGCCTCGGGCTGCTGCTCGCCTTCACCTTCTTCGGGAAGGGCGCGGCGAAGCAATCCGCGCCAGGTGCGATCGTCATCCACTTCTTCGGGGGGATCCACGAGATCTATTTCCCGTACGTTCTGGCCCACCCGATCATGATCGTGGCCATGTGGGCCGGCGGCATCGCGGCCGACATCGTCTTCGTCGCCACGGGCGCCGGGCTGGTGGCCACGCCATCCCCGGGCAGCATCTTCGCCTACCTCGCAGTCATCCCGCCGGGTCAGCATTTCGGTGTCCTCGGTGGGGTCCTCGTCGGAGCGGTGGCATCGTTCCTCGTCGGCTCGTTCATCCTGCGGGTCTACCCCGTTCGGCAGACCAAGGAGGAGGCCGAGCTCGAGAGCGCGGGCAATGTGCCCGTGGCGGTCCCCGCGGCCGCCTGATCGTTTCGAGTCCAGCGCGTTGCCGCCCGGTGCTTCCTCGCCGGGCGGCAACCTTCCCCTGGAGGAGCCGCCATGGTCACCAAACAAGCCGCGGATGTGAAGCTGGTGGCATTCGCCTGTGAGGCCGGGATGGGTTCGAGCCTCATCGGGGCCAATCAGCTCAAGAAGCGGCTCAAGGACGCCCGGCTCGACGTCCGCGTCGTCCACAGCCCGGTGCACGAGATTCCATCGGACGCCGACGTCGTGATCGCTCACGAAGGCCTCGCCGAACGGGCTCGAAGGTCAGCTCCCCAGGCCGTCGTCCTGAGCTTCAAGAACTTCCTGAACAACCCGGCCTCCGACCTCCTGGTTCGGAAGCTCAGCGCCGGTGAAGCGATCTCTGCCGACGGCGGACCGGAGTGACCGCGGCCCCGTCAGGCGAGGTCCTGAGCCTGTCGGCCATCGCCGTCGGGCTGGCGGCGCCCGATCGCGAGGCGGCCATCGACCAGGTCGGCCGGATGCTGGTCGGCGAGGGCCTCGTGACCGAGGGCTACATTGCGGCGATGCGGGCCCGCGAAGGCATTATCTCCACGTACCTCGGCAACGGCATCGCCCTCCCGCATGGCACGCCCGACGCCCAGGACACGATCCTCCGTACAGGCCTGGCGGTCGGCCAGTTCCCCGCCGGGGTCGCCTGGGGGGACGAGCCGGCACATCTCGTGATCGGCCTTGCGGCTCGATCGGAGGAGCACATCGCGATCCTGTCCCGGCTCGCCAGCGTCCTCGAGGACGGCGACCTGTGCGCGCGCCTCGGAGCGACGACGGACCCGTCCGAGATCCATCGGGCGCTCACCGCCGAGGCCCAGCCGGCGACGGCAAGAGCTCCGCGTGCGAACCTCACCGAGATCAGCCGGACCGTCCGGATCGCCAATCCGTCTGGCCTCCACGCCAGGCCGGCGGCGGAGATCGTTGAACGCGCCCTGGACTTCGAAGCCGAAGTCACCATTCGGGCCGGCCAGCGCGAGGCCAGCTCGATCAGCATCACCCAGGTCATCGCACTGGGCGCGACGGTCGGCGACGAGGTGACAGTCAGCGCCAGCGGCGACGACGCGGCCGAGGCCATCGAGGCAGTCGTGGCAGTCCTCCTCGCGGACGGGGAGCCAGGCTGAGCGAATGGACAGGCAATCGATGATCAGTGCCCTGTCGATCAAGCTCGGGGCCGAGCCTGATCCGGATGGGGTCGCCGATCTCGTGGCCCCCCAGGGCCGGATCGCGGTGGCGGCATCGCCGGCCGAGATCGGTCCGGCGATCGATCGGCTTCGCCCGCTCGAGGGCTATCGCTGGCTGGCGATCAATCCCGGCGATCTCTTCACCGCGAGCCCGAAGACGATCGGCACGAAGATCGGCATCCTCGACCCGACGGGCCGAACCCTCAAGGCGGCTGACCTGCCGCGAAAGCAGTGACCGTCGCCCGGCCCGCCTCGCGGTACGAAACGTATCGCGCCGCCCGGATGGCTGCGCCGACGAGTGCGCTCGCCTGGAACGTCTACGGAACGGGCATCGACCGCGTCGGTCGGAACGGCAGGCCCGAGCTCGTCGAGGTCAGGGCGCCGGGCCGTGACCAGCTCCTCGTTCGCGTCGACGCGGTCGGGCTGTGCTTCTCCGACGTCAAGCTCATCCGGCTCGGTGGCGACCACCCAAAGCTGTACGGCCGCAACCTCGAACTCGAGCCCACACGACTCGGCCACGAGGCTGCCGTGACCGTCATCGCCGTCGGCGAAGACCTCCAGAGCCGGTTCCGACCCGGCCAGCGGCTCGCCATCCAGCCCGACATCTACGTGAATGGCCGGAGCACCGCGTACGGCTATACGATCCCGGGAGGTCTCATCGAGTACCAACTCATCGGGCCCGAGGTGCTGGCGGCGGACGATGGGGCCTACGTCGTCGACGTGGACCCGGGTCTCGGGTACGCCGAGACGGCCCTGACCGAGCCGTGGGCCTGCGTCGAGGCCGCGTACACCCAGCGACGACGGCTATGGCCGAAGGTCGGCGGCCGCGCCCTCGTGATCGCGAGTGGCGCCGACAGTCGGCCATACCGGTTCGGGTCCGTCCTGGCCGATTCCGCTGAGATCTTCGTTTCTGGCGCTGGCACGGCCCTCGTGGCGACCCTGCGCGAGGCATCCCGGGGGACCATCCGGGCGACCGATTCCCTCGACGAGGCACTCGCCCTCGGGCCATTCGACGACATCGTGATGCTCGGGCCCCGGTCGGCGGTCGAGGTCGGGCGGGCGGCCGACGCTCTCGCCTTCCGCGGCGTGCTCAACCTCGTCGCTGATCAACCGCTCGACGCCAGGGTCGAGATCGACATCGGCCGGCTCCATTACCACTACACCGCATACGTCGGGACGATGGGTCTCGACGTCGGGGCCGCCTACGGCGAGGCCCGCAACCGGGCCGAGTTGCGATCCGGTGGCGTCACGGTCGTGGTCGGCGCGGCTGGACCGATGGGCCAGATGCACGTGGAGCGAGCCCTGAGCCTGCCCGATGGCCCGCGACTCGTCGTGGCGGTGGACCTCGACGTCGGCCGGCTTCGGGCCGCGGGCGCCAAGCTCGCGCCGCTCGCGACCGCCCGCGGGCGCGAGCTCAACCTCGAGCTGCTCGGACCCGAGCCGGACGCGCTCGCTGTCCTCGTCGGCCGCCTGACAGACGGCCGCGGCGCCGACGACGTCGTGGTGACCGCGCCCTCGGCCAGGGCAGTCGTCGCCGCGGCCGACGCAATGGCGCCCGACGGGATGCTCGTCCTGTTCGCCGGGGTCCCGGTCGGCACCCGAGCCGAGCTCGACCTCTCCCCCGTCTTCCTCCACGGGGCGCAGTACACCGGCACCTCCGGATCCCGGATCGCCGACCAGGCGCTCGTGATCGCGAAGACGGTCGGCGGCCAGCTCGAACCCCGCCGGGCGCTCGCGGCCGTCGGCGGGCTGGAGGCCGCGCGGGACGCGCTCGAAGCGCTGGTTGAGGGCCGGTTCACCGGCAAGATCGTGGTCTTTCCACAGCTGCACGACCTGCCGCTCACACCGCTCGACGAGCTCGCTCGGCGGGAGCCCGACGTCGGGGCCGCGCTGGACCCCGCCGGTGGCTGGACGACCGAGGCCGAGAGCAGGCTGTTCGATCTCCGTGATCGTCACCGTCACGCCGAACCCGTCTATTGATCGGACCCTCAGAATCCCCGCGCTCCTCGAGGGCGGGCTCGTGCGGGCACGAACCGCGTCCGCGGAGGCGGCCGGCAAGGGGGTCAACGTGGCTCGGATCCTTGCCCTCCAAGGCCATGACGCGACCGCCGTGGTCCCGCTCTCGAAGGCTTCGGCCCCGGGCTTCGTGGCATTGCTGGCCGGTTCGGTTGCGGTCGTAACCGTCGAGATTCGGGGCGACGTCCGGATCAATGTCAGCCTGGTCGACGACAGCGGTGTCGTGACGAAGGTCAACGAGCCCGGCCCGACCCTCGACGCCCACGAGGTCGAGCAACTCCTTCGGCGCACGGCCAGCGTCGCAGCCGGGGCGGCCTGGGTCGTGGGGTCGGGCTCGCTGCCGCCTGGCGCTCCGATCGACTTCTACGCCCGGCTAGCGGGGCTCGTGCCGCCCGGGATCCGGCTCGCCGTGGATGCCGACGGCGAGGCGCTTCGAGCCTGCCTGGCCGTTGGGCCGGCGGTCGCCCTGATCAAGCCTAACCACCGAGAGCTCGAGGGTCTCGTCGGGCGACCCCTTCGAACGCTGGGCGAGGTCCGGGCGGCAGGCGAGGCGGTGCTGAGCCATGGGATCGGGTCGATCCTCGTGAGTCTCGGCGAGGACGGCGCGCTGCTCGTCGATGGGAGCGGGGCCGTCCACGCGGAGGCACGGATCGCCGACGTGGCCAACACGGTCGGCGCCGGCGACGCCCTGCTGGCCGGGTTCCTCGCCGCCGGCGACGGTCCTGATGCCCTGGCGTCCGCGGTCGCTTGGTCGGTCGCGGCCTGCCGCTCGGCCGGAACCGCCGTCCGCCCGGTCCGGGCCACGGACGTAGAAGCGGTCGTCGTCCATCCGGGCGTCGCGGCCTCTCGAGCGCTGGCGTCATGACCGTCGGCGGTCCGACCATCGTCGGCGTCGGGGCCTCTCCCGGGATCGCTCGGGGCCCGTGGGCCGAGGTCGGTCGAGCGCCACTCCCGGAGCCACGGTCGATCGCCCCGACCGACGTCGCGAACGAGATCGGCCGTCTGCAGGAGGCTGCGAGGGTGGCATCGAAGGAGCTCCGGGCGCTGGCCGACACCATCCGTGAGGCCGGCCACCCGGAGGAAGCGGCCATCTTTCGGGCGCATGCCCTCATGGCCCGCGACCCCGATCTCCTCGAAACCGCCCAACGCGAGATCGAGTCGCGCCGCGTCGACGCGGTCGGCGCGATCGTCGCGGCCTCCCGGACCGTCGCCGAGCGGCTCGCCCGCCTCGAGGACGAGCTGCTCCGGGGGCGGGCGGGCGATGTCCTCGACGTCGGGGATCGGATCGCCCGCCACGTCGCGGGCCTGCCGACAACGTCGTCGCTCGATCGGCCGTCGATCATCATCGGCGACGACCTGGCGCCGTCCGTTGCCGCGACCTTGCCCCGCGACCGGATTCTCGGGATCGCCCTGGAACGGTCCTCGCCGACGGCCCACGCGGCCATCCTGGCCCGTGCCTACGGCATTCCCGCAGTCGTCGGCGCCGCCGGGGTGATCGCCGCAGCACGCGCCGCGGAGCAAGGTGCCGTCATCGCGATCGATGGGTCGACCGGCGAGGTCTTTGTCGCCCCAGAGGCCTCAGCCGAAGCGCGTCTGGCAGCACGTGCCACCGCCGCAACGCGGGCTCGCGCCCGCGACCTCGCGGAGGCGACGGCCCCGGCAGTCACTGTCGACGGCGTCGAGGTCTCGCTCCTGGCCAACATCGGTGGCCCCGACGAGGCTGTGCCGGCCATCGCCCTCGGGGCGGCCGGGGTCGGGCTGTACCGGACTGAGTTCCTATTTCTCGAACGGGCGGGGCCGCCGACGGAGGCGGAACAGCTCACCGCCTACCGGAGCGTCGTCGAAGCGTTCGATGGCCGGTCGGTCACGATCCGCCTCCTCGATGTCGGCGGCGACAAGCCGATTCCGTACCTGCCGCTCCCGCGCGAGGACAACCCGTTCCTCGGGGTGCGGGCACTGCGGCTCGCCGGCGACCGGCCTGAACTGTTCGTGACCCAGCTGCGGGCCGCGTATCGCGCAGCGTCGGCCGGCCCGTTGCGGATCATGGCCCCGATGATCGCGGACGCGACCGATGTCGAGACGCTGCTGGCCCTCGCCGATCAGGCCCGGGAGGGGCTCCTGGCGGACGGGCTCGAGGCCGGCCCGGCGGAGCTCGGCGCGATGCTCGAGATCCCATCGGCCGTCCTCACAGCGACGAGCTACTTCGACCAGATCAAGTTCGCCAGCCTCGGGACCAACGACCTCCTGCAATACACGCTCGCCGTGGATCGCGGCAACCCGGCGCTGGAACGCTATCGGGACTCGATGCACCCCGCCCTACTGCGCCTCATCCGGACGGCGGTCGAGGCGGCGGAGCAGCGGAACGTGTCGCTGTCCGTGTGCGGTGAGATGGCCGGCGATCCTGTAGCGGCTCTAGCCCTCGTGGGGCTCGGCATCCGGGTCCTCTCGATGAGCCCGACGAGCCTGCCAGCGGTCCGCCGCGCGATTCGGCGCGCAGATGCGTCTCAGCTGGTCGCCGAGGCCGGCGCCGCCTGCTTCGACCGCTCGGCGGCCGATGCGCGGGCGCGGTTGCGTCGGCTGCTTCGAAGCTGACCTGCACCAGGTGGAAATGGAAGGGCAGCCGGGCTCAGCCGATTGCCGGCTGGCTCCGCTCCAGGACTACGACCGGGATGACGCGGGACGTCTGCCCCTCGTACGCGAGGAACCCCGGAAACACTGACGCGTGCTGGGCGTAGAGGCGGTCTCGCTCGGGCCCAGCGGTGATCGCGGTCGCCCGAGCCTCGAACTTCTCGCCGCCGGTCTCGACCGTGACGATCGGGTTGGCGACCAGGTTGGCGAACCAGGCCGGGTTGGTCGGCGCGCCGCCCTTTGAAGCGATGATGACGAGTTGCTCGCCGTCCCGAGAAAAGGTCAATGGAGAGACGCGATGTTCGCCCGACTTCGCGCCCTTCGTGCCGAGGAGCAGGACGTCACTTCCGGCGAAGAAGCCGGTCTTCGGCCTGCCATACGTCCGGACTTCGTCGTAGATGGCCTCCTGGGCTGCCTCCCAAGCTGCGCGGGGATCGTCGCTGGTCACGGGGTCCTCCGATGGTTGGGGTGTGTGCGTTGCTGCTTCCCGATGTATCTCGCGACTGGCCAGACTGCGTCGAGGACCCAGCCCGACGGAAGTGCCGCCTCGAGCGCTGTGACTAAGGGTGGACCTGCAGGCCGATACCGCGGTTGAGGCGGATCGATTCCATCAGCCAGAACGCGACGTCCGGGGTGAACACGTCCGCCGCCGCGAGCACGCCCGTGTACTTTTCGACGACGGGGGCGGCCGTCGCGTCGCCCACCGCGTTCAGATACGCCTTGACGGCGCCCCACATGTTCCCGACCGCGCCGTACTTCGCGAAGTACGGCGTCGGATCGACGGTGGCGAGGGCGATCTTCGCGCTGGCCTCAAGGTCCGCCATGTATTGCTGGTGCAGCACGACGTCTTCGCGCTTGCCGAGCCGGCCAAGATGACCGCTGATGAGGGTCGTCCAGGGGTAGCTCAGGGCCGCCGCCGGCATTGCCAGGTAGCCCGGGATGTCGTCGGACAGGTTCACGACAAACACCGGCACCCAGCCCACGTTCACGATGTCGGCCATCATCAGCGTGTCATGCTCGG
>WNFL01281089.1_pt1 | contig 10185 bp, 9 predicted proteins | sample 5400361 | NCBI WGS metagenome assembly WNFL01 (sample SAMN13153351, study PRJNA577476) | soil metagenome | isolation source: 40 cm soil on Douglas fir-dominated hillslope | place: USA:California | collected 2013-09-17
GCGGCGAGGGCGGAGATCGCGATCACGGCGGCGCCGGTCGCGGCGTAGAGCAGGGGCGAGAAGTTGACGAGCAGCGGATAGCCGCTCGAGCGTCCGGGCGGCGGCGGCATCTGGATGCCGGCGAAAGCGAGCGCGAAGGTGGTGGCGCCGGCGATTGCCATTCCCACGGCGGCGCCGGCGGCGCCGATCGCGATGCCCTCGAACAGGAAGTTGCGCACGATCTCGGCCGGGTGCGTGCCGATCGCGCGCAGGGTGCCGATCTCGCGGGTGCGCTCGGCGACCGCCATGCCGAGGGTATTGCTCATCGCGAACAGCACGATGATCACCATGATCGCGCCGAGCATGCCGAAGATGCGGTTGTAGAGCTCGCGCACCGCCTGGTAGAACACCGCCAGGTCGAGCCAGGTGCGCACCGCGAGCTGCGGCAGGGCCGCCTGCGCGAGGGAGGCGACCGCGGCGCTCTCGCCGGTATCCTTGAGATACAGCGAAAGCGTGCTCACCTTGTCGGTGAGCAGGAGCTTCTGCACCGCGGCGATGTCGGTGAGCACGAGGCGCCGGTCGATGTCGGGAACGCCGACGCTCACCACGCCGCGCACCAGGACGTCCACCGCATTGAGGTTGCCCTCGGTCGTGGTGGCGAGCAGGGTGAGCGAGGCGCCGGGCTTCGCCTTCATCAGTCTCGCGAGGTCCTTGCCGAGCGCGATCTCCGGCACTGCGCTGCCGGGGCCGAACGGCTCGCCCTCGACGAACTTCATCTGCGGGCCGCGCACGCGGAAGTCGAGCTCCGGCACGACGCCGCTGCCGATGAAGATCGCGGACTTGTCGCCGTTGGAGACCAGCCCCGAGAACTGGATGCGCGGCAGCACCGCGCGCACGCCCGGCAGGGCGCGCAGCTGGGCGTCGAGCGCGGCGGCGCCGGCGAGGCCATGCTGCATCGGCAGGTCCTCGTCGCCTTCGAAGAAGTCGCGCGCGCCGAGCACCACGTGGCCGCTGTCGCGCGCCGAAACCTCGCGCAGCGAGTCGTAGGTGAAGAGCGCGAAGCCGCCGCCCACCAGCACCGCGGCGGTGCCGACCGCCGTGATGGCCAGGGCCATCAGCGAGCGGCGCCGGTTGCGCAGCACGTTCCTGCAGGCGAAGAGCAGCCATTTCATCGCGCTTCTCCCTGCGCGGGTCCGCGCATTTCCCCGTCGCGCATTTCCCCGTCGACCAGGCGCAGCATCCGGTCGCAGTGCCGGGTCATGCGCTCGTCGTGCGTCGCGATCACCGCCGCCACGCCGCGCTCGCGGGTCAGCTCGCGCAGCAGCTCGACGATCTGCATCGCGGTCGCGGAATCCAGGTTGCCGGTGGGCTCGTCGGCGATCACCAGGGCGGGCGACTTCACCAGGGCGCGCGCGATCGCGACGCGCTGGCGCTGGCCGCCCGAAAGGGCGTCGGGCAGGCGCCGGCCGAGCTCCGCGAGCCCGACGCGGTCGAGCATCTCCCAGATCCGCTTTTTTCTTTCGGCCGCGGCCGTCCCGAGCAGCAGCAGCGGATATTCGACGTTCTCGTAGGCGTTCATCACCGGCACGAGGTTGAAGCTCTGGAACACGAAGCCGATCCGCTCGCGGCGAAGCTGCGTCAGCCGCGAGGGCGAGTAGCGGTCCACTACCGTTCCTTCGATCTCGCGCGTGCCCGCGTCCGGCGCATCGACCAGGCCGCAGAGGTTGAGCAGCGTGCTCTTGCCGCTTCCCGAGGGCCCGGTCAGGGCGAGCATCTCGCCGGCGGCCACCTCGATGCTCACGCCGCGCAGCGCCTGCACCTGCGAGCCGCCGACGCGGTAGCTCTTGCGTACTGCCTTCAGGCAAAGAGCATTCATTGGCCGAGCTCTTTGAGCCGGGCGCGCGCCTGGTCGGCGGCGGGGCTGCCGCCGGGGGCGAGCGCCAAGACCTGCTTGAGCTGTGCGAGCTCCTCGCCAGGCCGCTCGCCGCGCGCGGCCTCTGCGGCGGCGAGATGCGCCGCCGCGCGCAAGGGCGCGGGGGCGGCAGCGAACTGCGGATCCTTCAGGATCTCGGCGATCAGCTTCTTGCCTGCCGCGCGCCGGTGAAAGAACTCGTCGGGAACCCTGAGGAACATCCGTGCCGCGACGATCCGCGTCTCGATCCCCATCGGCGCACCGCGCACCAACTGCCGCTCGTGCTCGGGCTTGAGCGCCTGCAGCGCCCGGTCGACGTGATCGAGGCCCTGCTCTGCGTACTTCATCTTGCTCCAGGGCATCCAGGCCTCGCCCGCCTTCAGGCCGGTCGCGCTGCCGAGATACGCCGCGTAGAGCGGGTTCGCCGGTTCTGCGCGGGTCAGGGCCTCGAACGCCGCGACGGCGCCATCGATCGCCGTCGCGTCGCCGGCCGAGGCGCGCTGCACGAGCTGCGCCGCCGCGATAAACGCGCTGTCCGGGCTGGAAGCGGGTTGCCCCGCGGCGCCGGCGGCGATCAACAGGCTGATTGCGGCGGCGGCGAATTCCACAATCCCCGGTCGACGGCGGCTCACGCCAGCCTCCGGCGCTCGGTCCGGACCATGCGCTCGTAGAGCGCCGGCGCGCTTGCGGGCGATGCGGTCGAGGTCTTCGGGGCTCATGGAGTTCCTTTCTTGCGGTTGAGGTTGAAAAAGCTTCCGTTGCTGCAGGCCAGTCTCCGCGGCGCGCGGGAGCGCGGCGAGCGGTTTGCGACGAAACGCCGGAATCGGGGAGCGGGCTGCGGCGGGGCCGGACGGAAGGCGAAGAAAACCGGCGCGGTGGGGCCGGACTAGGGGCTGTCGAGGCGGCGAAATATTTTTCCCGACAGTGCATATCGGGGGATGGCCGCTCGCGCGGCACGCTCATTGCACGTAACGTCCCGGCGATAAGTTACGAGGACCGGAGAGGATATGGGCGTACGACTGCTACCAAGGACTTTGCCAGAGCTTTACGCGCACGCGCTCGTCATGGAGCGCGATGCCACGAAGCGATTCGAGATCTTCGCGCACTGCATGCGCGAGACCGGCGCCGACCATCTTGCCGAGGAGTTCGAGGCCATCGGCAAGGAGGAGCGCGAGCAGTACGAGCTGCTCGCGGCCGGCACGAAGCACGCCAACCTCACCCCGCCTTCACCCTGGGAGTACGCCTGGCACTACATGGGTCCGGCCGGCGACGTGGTGCCGGCGCCGCAGAGCGTGCGCGACGTGCTGAAGCTCGCGATCTCCGCGGAGCGGCGCACCCAGAACTTCTACGCCGACGTCGCCGAGAACGTCGAGGACGATGCGGTCAGCGCCTTCGCCGCCGAGATGGCAGCGGACGAAGGCCGGCACATCGACCGCCTCGAGCGGCTGCTCGCCCGCGAGCCGGTGCCCGCCGCGCTGGAGGAAGAGGACCTGCAGGACTCGCGCCGCGTTCGCAAGGCCGCCTGAGAAGTTTTTTTAATATCCTCTAGTTGTCAGTACCGCGACGCACGCCGGCTGGCGCCGGTCGCGGCGTTTCCTTCACTTATGCCCAGCGCCTTCTCCGTCTGCAGCACGATCTCGGTCGCGGTCGCGCTGTCGAAGAAGATGCCGCTGTTCCGGGCAACGACCCGCATGCGCGTCGCCCTCGAGCTGATCGGCTCGAGATCGACCGAGACCGAGCGCTGGATGGCGCTGCCGTTGATCGTCTCGCCCTGGGTGGTGGTCTCGAAGCCCTCGACGCGTATTCCCATCAGCGACAGCGTGTCGAGCGATGCTGCCTTGACCTCGGCGAGCGGCGCCGTAAAGGTGCGGGAAGCCCCGCCGTTGAAGCTGTAGGTAATGGCGGTCGAGGTGCCGGCGCCGGCGAGCGCGACGGCGATCGGCTGCAGCGCGGCCGTGGCGCACCCGGCCGTCGCAACGGCGGCGCACAGACAGGCGGTTGTGCTTTTCCAGGACAAGCGCTCACCGTGGGGCAAACGCCAATAAGTTGTAACCCGGCGCTGTAGTTCGGGAGGCGTAGTACGCTCCGTGGACCATGCTGCGGCTCCTGGCGGTTCTCAATGCGCACCGCGCGCGGGGCAGGGCGCTGCTGTCGGTCCTGGGAATCGCGCTCGGGGTCGCGCTTGGCTACGGCGTGCATCTGGTAAACCGCGCCGCGGTGGGCGAGCTGGCTGCGTCCGTGCGCGAGCTCGCCGGCGAAGCCGATCTCGAGATACGCGGCGGCGGCCGCGGCGGCTTTGCGGAAGCCCTGTATCCGCGGGTGGCGCGCCTGCCGGGGGTCGCTGTGGTCGCGCCGCGGCTCGAGCTCGACGCCGGCATCGCCGGCGCGGAGCGCACGATCCGCATCCTCGGCATCGATGTGTTGAAGGAAAGCGGCCTGCGGGAAGGGCTCGTGGAGCCGGAGCCGCGCGCGGCGTTGCTGGAGCCCGACAGGGTGCTGCTTTCGCCCGCCGCGGCGGCGCTCGCGACGGGAACCAAGCTGCGTCTGCGCGTCGGCCAGCGGACTGTCGAGCTGGAGGTGGCCGGAGTCGTGCAGATGAAAGGCGTCGTCGCCCTCGCCGACATCGCCACCGTGCAGTGGCGTCTCGAGCGGCTGGGAGAGCTGAACCGGCTCGACGTTCGCCTCGCGCGCGGCGCCGATCGCGAGGAGATGCGCCGGCGCATTGCCGCGCTGCTGCCGCCCGGGGTTTTCGTTTCGTCGATCGACAGCCTGGAGGAGGCGAGCGGATATCCGTCGCGCGCCTACCGCGTCAACCTCAATGTGCTGGCGATGGTGGCGCTCTTCACGGGCGGCTTCCTGGTCTTCTCCGCCCTGGCGCTCGAAGTGGCGCGGCGGCGCGGCGAGCATGCGTTGCTCCGGGTCCTGGGCGTGCGGAAATCGGAAGTCGCCCGCTTGGTGCTTCTCGAAGCCGCGGCGCTCGGCGTGGTCGGCGCGCTGGCGGGCATCGGCCTCGGGTTCGCCCTTGCGGTCCTGGCGGCGCGCGCCCTCGGCGTCGATCTGGGGACCGGAACGTTTTCCGGGGTTCTTCCGCGAGTGAGCTTCTCGGTCGCGGGGGCCGTCGTCTATTTCCTCTGCGGGGTGGCGGTCGCCGTGCTCGGCGCCGTTCTTCCCGCGCTCGACGCCGCCGCCAGAGCGCCCGCGCGCGCCCTGAAGGCCGGCGATGAGCAATCGCTGTTCGAGCGCGTGACGCCAGGGTGGCCGGGGCTCGCGCTCCTCGCGGCCGGCGCCGGCCTCTCGCAACTCGGGCCGGTGCGCGGCTTGCCGCTCTTCGGCTACGCCGCGATCGCCTGCCTCCTCCTCGGCAGCATCGCGTTGATGCCCTGGGTTTCGCAGCATGCCTTCGATTTGCTGAAATACGTGCGGACGAAAAGGCCCTGGTTTCTGCTGGCAGTCTCGCAATTGCGCGGCGCGCCGGGCCAGGCGGCGGTGAGCCTGGCGGCGATCGTCGCCAGCTTCTCGCTCATGGCGGCGATGGCGGTGATGGTGGCGTCGTTCCGGCAATCGGTCGACGACTGGCTCGACACGGTGCTGCCCGCCGAGCTCTATCTGCGCATCCCGGCCGGCGACACCGGCTATCTCGATCCGGGCTTCGAGGCGCGGCTGAAGGCGCTGCCGCAGGTGACGCGCGCCGATTTCCTGCGAACCGAGCGCATCGCGCTGGACCCCTCGCGTCCGGCGGTGGTCCTGGTGGCACGCGACCGCGTGGCGAGCGCATTTCCAGCCGTCGGCGAGACCTACGAGCGCCGCCCCGGCGACCCTCCGGCGGTCCGAGTCAGCGAGGCTGTTTCCGATCTTTTTGGTTTTCATGCTCCTCAAAAAATCATTCTCCCCTTGGGGGAGAGAAATTTTGAGTTCATTGTTGCCGGCGTGGTCCGCGACTACGCGCGCCAGCACGGCGCGATCTTCATCGACCGCGCCGATTTCATCGCGCTGACCGGAGACCGGCGGGCGAGCGATGCCGCGCTGTGGCTTGCGCCGGGCGCGAGCGTCGCCGACGCGATGGCGGCGATCCGCGCGCTGCCTGGCGGCGCGCAGCTCGAGATGGCGCAGCCGGGCGACCTGCGCCGCCTGTCGCTGCGCATCTTCGACCGCAGCTTCGCGATCACCTATGCGATGGAGGCGGTCGCGATGCTCGTCGGATTGTTCGGCCTGTCGTCGAGCCTCGGCGCCATCGTGCTCGCGCGCCGCCGGGAGCTCGGCGTGCTGCGCCACCTCGGCGCGACGCGCGGCCAGGTCGCGGCGATGCTCGCCGCGGAAGGCGGCCTGCTCGCGGCGCTCGGCGCGGCGGCCGGCCTCGCCGCGGGCGGCGCGATCAGCCTGATCCTCGTGCACGTGGTGAACCGCCAGTCGTTCAACTGGAGCATGCAGCTGCATCCGCCGTTCGGCTTTCTCTTCCTGCTGACCGCGGTCCTGATTTTTCTCGCGATCGTCACCGCGGTTCTTTCGGGGCGCGAGGCGATGGGCATCGAGCCGGTGCGCGCGGTGAAAGAGGATTGGTGAGGCGAAGAACTTTTTTGGGGTTGACCGTTTTTCCGCTTCTTGCACGGGGAAACGTTGAGTATCGGGAAGTCAAACCCAACCCCAAATTCTCATTTCCGCGGGACCATGGAGCGCACCGGGATTTCCGGACCGAGTGGTGGTACATCACGGGCTGGCTCGACGGACCGGGCGGATTCCAGATCACCTTCTTCCGTTTCAGTCCCGAGGTCGATCCGCGCAACCCCAGCGCCTTCAATCCCCGCCAGATTCTTCTCGCCCACGCGGCGCTCGCCGAGCCGAAGCGCGGGCGGCTCGTCCACGAGGAGCGGGCGGCGCGCGCCGGGTTCTCGCTCGCCGAGGCCGGGGAGACGCGCACCGGCGTATGGATCGGCGACTGGCGCCTGGAGCAGGAAGGCGACCGGTACAACGCGCGCATCCCGGGAAAGGAGCTCGATTTCGATCTGAGCTTTTTCGCGAGAAGCATCGTCCTGCAGGGCGAAGCGGGCTTCAGCCGCAAGGGCCATCGGCCGCAGGAAGCGAGCTACTACTACAGCCGGCCGCATCTCGGCGTCGCCGGCAAGGTGAACGGCAGGGAGGTGAGCGGCACGGCCTGGCTGGACCATGAGTGGTCGAGCGCCTACCTCGCGCCTGAAGCCGCAGGCTGGGACTGGTGCGGCATCAATCTCTTCGACGGCGGCTCGCTCATGGCCTTTCGGATGCGAGACAGGAAGGGCGCAATCCACTACGAGGATCCCGGCGTTTCCTTCGAAGTTCTGAGGAAATGGAAATCGCCGAGAACCGGCGTCGAGTATCCGGTTTCAATGCTCGTCAAGACGAAAACACATCGATTGCGCCTGGAACCGCTCATGGACGACCAGGAGCTCGACGCACGCGCAAGCACGGGGACGATCTATTGGGAAGGTGCCGTCCGGGCCTTCGAAGGGAAGAACGAGGTCGGGCGCGGCTATCTCGAGCTTACGGGCTATTGGCAGCCGATGAAGCTTTAGAATTTCACGCATGCCATCGGTGCAAGCGGGGAACCATTCCCTCCACTACGAATGGTTCGGGGACGAAGCCGCTGGGAAAACTGCGGGCAGGCCGGTGCTGGTGTTCCTGCACGAGGGCCTCGGCTCGATCAAGCAGTGGCGCGATTTCCCGGCGCGGGTCGCGCAGGCGAGCGGCTGTCGCGCGCTCGTTTACGACCGCTACGGCTACGGGCAATCCGAGGTTTTGAAAGAAAAGCGGCGCGACACGACCTTCATGCATGACGAAGCGCTGCGCGTGCTCCCGGAGCTGCTTGAGAAGCTGGGGATCAGGAGCCCGATCCTGGTCGGGCATTCCGACGGCGCTTCGATCGCGCTGATCCACGCCGGGGCGGGCCATTCCGTGCGCGGCCTGATCGCGATGGCGCCGCACGTGTTCGTCGAGCCGGTGTGCATAGACTCCATCAGGAAAGCCAAGGCAACGTTCGAGACGACCGATCTGCCCGAGAGGCTCGGCCGCTACCACCGCGATGTGCGCAAGAGCTTCTACGGCTGGGCGGACGTCTGGCTCGATCCTCAGTTCGAGCGCTGGGACCTCCGCGAAGACTATCTGCTGGGCATCCGTTGCCCGCTGCTGGCGATGCAGGGCCACGGCGACGAATACGGAACCATGGAGCAGCTGGCCGCGATCGCGCGGCGCGTCGCCGGCCGTTGCGAGCTCGTGAAGCTGCCCGACTGCGGCCACAGCCCGTTCCGCGATCAGCCGGACAAAACTCTTGCCGCGATCGCGTCTTTTGTCGAGACTCTCAGCTCGGAGGAGGAGGACTGATGAATGTTTTCATGAAGCTTCTTGCCGCCTCGGCGCTGGTCTTCTGCCAGGCCGTGTCCGGCCAGCAGTACCCTTCGAGGCCGATACGCCTCGTAGTGCCGTTCCCGCCCGGCGGCGCGGCGGATCTCACGGCGCGCGTGGTCTCGCAGCCGTTGTCGGTCGCGCTCGGCCAGCCCGTGGTCCTGGATTACAAGGCCGGCGCGGACGGCGCGATCGCCGGCAGCGACGTGATGCGCTCCGCGCCGGACGGCTACACGCTGCTCTTCGGCACGAACACGGGCATGTGCGCCGCGCCCGCGATGCGCAAGTCCCCGCCCTACGATCCGATCGCCGATTTCACCCCGGTCGCGCTGGTCGGCAAGTTCGGCTTCTTCGTCTTCGTGCACGAGAGCGTGCCGGCGAAGTCGATGGCCGAGCTGATCGCCCACATCCGCGCCAACCCGGGCAAGCTGAACTACGGCACCGGTAACAGCACCAGCATCCTGACGACCGCGCAGCTCAAGGTTTCCGAGCAGCTCGACATCGTCCACATTCCGTACAAGGGCGACGGCCCGGCGAGCGCGGATTTCATCGCCGGCAGGATCCAGCTGCTGATCGGAACGCCGGGAACGGTGCTGCCTTACGTGAAGGAGGGCAGGGCGCGCGCGCTCGCTACCCTGCTCGCGCGGCGCAGTCCGCTCCTGCCGGAAGTGCCCACGCTCGCCGAGACCGGCCAGAAGAGCATCTCGGTGCAGCCGTTTGCGGCGGTCTACGGCCCGGCGAACCTGCCGCGCGAGATCGTCGAGCGGGTCGCGCGCGAGGTCGCCGTCGTCATGGCGAAACCGGAGGTGCGCGAAGGGGTGGCGCGCCACGCCTTCGAGGCGCAAAGCTCAACGCCGCAGGAGCTGGCGGACTTTCACCGGGAGCAGTTCGACATCTGGCGCAAGACCGTGCGCGCCGTCGGAATCACGCCAGACTAGTCTTTGTAGGAAATGTTTTTTCTGTCCAGGACCCGAAGCAGGGCCGGCCAGGACTTGCTCAGCGCCGGGCGGTTGGGGCGGTTGAATTGCGCCGCGGCGGTCTTCGCCGCCTGCGCGGACATCTTCAGCACGTTGTCCATGCCGCCGGAGCAGGCGTCGATCTGGATCTGGCAGGCGCAGTCGAGGTAGTACATCATTTCCCAGGCCTCGTGCACCGTCGTGCCCAGCGTGAGCAGGCCGTGGTTGCGCAGGATCATCGCCTTGGAAGTCTTGCCCAAGTCCTTCGCCATGCGCTCGCGCTCGTCCATGTCGAGCGCGATGCCCTCGTAATCGTGGTAGGTGACCATCTGCTCGACGTACTGCGCGTGCTGGCTGATCGGCAGCAGGCCGCACTTCATCGCCGACACCGCGACGCCGGCGCGCGTGTGGGTGTGGATCACGCAGTTGATCTCGGGGCGCGCCTCGTGCATGCAGCCGTGGATGACGAAGCCGGCCTCGTTGTAGCCCAGGTCGAGCGGATCGTCGAGCACCTTGCCGTGATGGTCGATCTTCACCAGGTTCAAGGCGGTGATCTCGTCGAACATCAGACCGTAGGCGTTGATGAGGAAATCCTCCGAGCCGGGCACGCGCGCCGAGAAGTGGGTGTAGATGAGGTCGGTCCACTTGAAGATCGCGGCGAGCTGGTAGGCGGCGGCGAGGTCGACGCGGACCTGCCACTCTTCCTTGCTGACGCGGTCGCGGACCGAGGATTTGCTGACGGACTACGCAGCCATCATCATACCCCGCCCGCTCTCGACGGCTGCGAGGGTTTCAAGCAGCAAGCCGGGGTCGTTTCTCTTCAGTAATGCGGCGTCCGAAAGGTTCCTGCGCCACAGCCGGGCGCGGGGCGTGCCGTGATACAGGCCGAGCATGTGCCGGGCCACCCCGCGAAGCGAAAAATTTCCCGCGGGTAACGCTTTGCAGTACTCGAACATGCGCCGGACC
>WNFL01383680.1_pt6 | contig 10185 bp, 9 predicted proteins | sample 5400361 | NCBI WGS metagenome assembly WNFL01 (sample SAMN13153351, study PRJNA577476) | soil metagenome | isolation source: 40 cm soil on Douglas fir-dominated hillslope | place: USA:California | collected 2013-09-17
CCCGTCAGACGGCCGCCAGCCTCAATCGGGACGGCCTGACCCTGACTGAGACCAATGCGCCGGCTGTAGAAGAGAATCGGCTGATCCGCGCCGCCGACACCGCCGAAAGAAAACGTTCCCTGATTCTCCAGAAAGAAGTCGCGCTTCTCAGGGACAAAGAGACTGAACCTCGTGAGATTAATCTGCTGGTCGTCGGCGTCGACCTGAGCGAAGTCCGGGTTGTACGTCAGGTCGGCTGTCAGATTCTGCGTCAGCCCGTACTTGACGTCGAGCCCGGCGTCGCCGCCCAGTCGATTCGAGATCGGCGGCGACGCGTCGTGGTTCGTCGAGAGGTCGGCGCGCGTGTACGGTTTGAACTCCAGGTTTTTCGACGGTTCTGGCGCCTCCAGGCCGACGATTGCCGGCGCCAGCGAGGCCGCGAAGATGCCTCGACCCATACCGAGTTCCGGCGGGAGGCGCGTGAGGAATGACAGTTCGTTTTTCCAGGCGTTGATGCGCCGCGCCTGAAAGCCCCACACTTGCGCGCGGCCCGGCGGGTACCGCAGGGACTTGAAGGGGATCGCGGTCTCGGCAATCCATCCTCCATNNNGGCGACTTCCCAGACGGGATTCCAATCGCCGTTGTACGAACGTTCGTTCGTCACCTGGCCCTCGTAGCGGCCACCGCTCGGCGTCACGCCGAATTCGACGCCGTTGCGCCGGTCGTGAAACGTGTCGAGCATGAACGCGACGTTGTCGCCCAGCCACAGATTGCTGTTGTCGCGCCGCATTTCATTCGCCACCATCCGTTCGGGATGGCTCTCCCAGCAGCGAAACGCGATGTAGATGTTGTCGACGTCGAACAGGATCCACACCTCGGTCTTCTCAGTCGCCAGCGCACCAGACTTCGGCTCCATCTGGACGAAGTCGGAGATCGGCGGCACGTTCGCATAGATAGCTTCGTCGAGACGGCCATCCACTCGAAGCGGCTCTGTCACACGGACCGCTCTGACTTCGACAGGAACGGGAGCAGGAGGAGACTGGTAGGCGAGCTGAAGTAACGTCGCGATCGCGAACACGCTCATACCGGGTCAGAACACCGGCAGGAGGGCGTTTGTGACGCGAAGAGCGGCTGTCACAAATGTGGACCGGCCGGTGTTATAGCCTCTGTGAGTGCACGCAGCGACCCTGTCGCCGGGTTGAGCGTCAACGAGGCCAGGTTGGCACACGACGATCGGTTCGACCTCGAGACGATCTTTCAGGCGCAATATCCGCGACTGGCCCGCGTCATTGCCAGAGTCATCAGGGATCCGGCCCGGGCGGAGGAGCTCGCTGTGGACGTGCTGCTGAAGTGGTCTCGCCATCCCAGCGCCCATAGCGATCAGGCCGAAGGCTGGCTGTACCGGACCGCGGTGCGAATGGCCTTGAACGAGTTGCGGAGCGAAACACGACGCAGCCGCTACGAATACCTGTTCCGGTTCATCCCATCCGGCAGGGCCCGCAGCGCGCCCACCCCTGAAGACGTGCGGGCTGCGAACGAGGAATCGGAAAACGTCCGCGCCGTGTTGGGCGTCATCCAACCGCGCCAGGCGGAATTGCTGGTCCTTCGCAGTCATGGCCTGACCTACGACGAACTGGCGTCTTCACTGAATCTGAATCCCGCATCGGTGGGCACCCTGCTCAGCCGCGCCCAGCTCGCGTTCCGAAAGGAGTACACCAGGCGCTATGGAGAAGCATGACGAGGCGAACCCTGGCCGCTGGGTTGACGAACGGATGGCGAAGACCACGCCGGATGCCGCGTGGGAGCCGAGCATGCGACGCGGATTGACACGCCTTCGCGAGGGACGTGAGGCGCACAGATCGCGCGGCCGATGGACGATGTGGATCGCAGCCGGCGCCACCGCCGCTGTCCTGCTGTTCCTGCCCACGCCGGCGCTACGAGCCGTCGTGCGCAGTTGTAGCGACTTCGTGATCCGGAGTCTTTCAGGGGCGCGAATGGCGCAGCGGAACGCGATGCCGGACTTCACCGCGAACGACGCCTCCGGCCGGCCGATCGCGCTCTCCGCGCTGCGCGGCAAAGTCGTGCTGCTCAACTTCTGGAGCACGTCGTGCGCGCAGTGTGAGACCGAGCGGCCATGGTTCGCGGAGTTTCAACAGAGGTACGGCGGCGACTTCGCGGTGCTCCGTGTCTCGCGCGACAACGGGGGGTGGGCGGCGACCACGCCGTATCTCGACGTGCGTGCCACTCCCACCACGTTCATCATCGATAAGTCAGGCCGGATTGCCGTGAAGCACGTCGGCTTCTGCAGCAAGAGCGAATACGAAGCCGACATCAAAGCCCTGCTGGGCGAACAGTAATGTCTCTTCAAGCTGAAAGGCGGCGAACAGTGACACGGATTCTTCGTCATTCGATGTGGTTCTCTCTTGCAATGATGCTGGGCGGTATTTCTGTTCCGAACGCCCTGGGGGCAGGTGCGGCATCGCGCGAGGTGAAGGTGACGCTCGTCAACGGCGAGACTCACACCATCACGCTCGAGGGTGTGGGTTGTTCAGAGCGTCTATGCTCCCGGATCACTGTCGCCGCGAGGGCGATTGGCGATCCGCGCATCGAACGAATCCCGCTCGACACCATCGCGGCGGTCACGGGCATCACGCCTGACTGCGCCCTGTTCGTGTTCAAGGACGGGACGAAGCGCCGGCTGTCCGTGATACCGGACAATCAGGTGTTCTATACGTCGAACGCAGCTCACGCTGCCGCACGGATCGATCTCGCGCGAGTGCAGTCGGTCGAGTTTGTCGGATCCGGGAGATGACGCGGGGGGCGCGCGCGGCCCTGATCGCCGGCATCGCGATCGCCGGCGCAGGTCGTTTGCTGGCGCATCATTCCGCTGTGCTCTTCGACCTGTCGAAGACATTCACGCTCTCTGGCAGGCTGACGAAAATCGACTGGCGGAATCCGCACATCGAAGTCTTCGTCGAATCCAGGAACGGCGTGGGACAGACAGAAGTCTGGGAGCTCGAAACCGGCGCGCCTTCGTGGTTCCGAAATCGCAATCTTGCGAAGGCCGATCTGGAGAAGGCGATCGGGCAACTCGTGACCGTCGATGGTGTGCTCGCCAAAGACGGTTCCAGGTACGGCTACCTTTACCGGCTCGCGTTTGCTGACGGAACGAGTTGGGAACTCCGCTGAAGAGCCCTCGCATTGCCTCCGCCGTCCTCCTGCTCGCGTCGTTGCGGGTTGACAGCGGCGCACAGGGGAGCGCCGATCCCGATCCAAACGCCCGGCAGCTGATCGTCGTCGATCGCCAGGGCAAAGGCCTGATGACGGTCGCCGAACGCGGCGTGTACAGCCAACCCGCGTTCTCTCACGATCGAACGCGTCTGGCGATCGTGAAGACCGATTCGCAAACACAGAATCAGGACGTCTGGACGGTCGATCTTTCGTCTGGCGCGTTGACGCGGATCACATCGAATCCGGCAGCCGAGTCGTCACCGATCTGGTCTCCAGACGACATTCAGATCGTGTTCGTGTCCCTGCGGGGAGGCGTTTGGGGCCTGTATCGAACGGCCGCGAATGGCGCCGGCGGCGAAGAACTGATCTACCGTCACTCGGGCTTTGGAGGCATCAGCAATCCCGAATGGTCGCCGGACGGACGGTCGATCACCTTCTCCGATCCGATCAATATTTCCGGCGCTCTGTACGTCCTCCCACTCAACAGCGATGGAAAAGCCACCGAGCTGCTGCGCCCTCCGCTGTTCGGCGCGCGAATCTCTCCCGACCGCCGCTTTGTCGCCTACCAGTCGGCCCAGTCCGGCCGCAATGAGATCTACGTGCGGCCGCTCGACCGCTCTACTGCCCCCGGTACAGCGGCGCCTCAGCAACAATGGCAGGTATCCCACTCGGGAGCGCTGACCACGATCGCATGGCGGCAGGACGGTAAAGAGTTGTTCTTTCTCGCATCGGACCGCGAAGTGATGGCCACGGACGTGAGCACGACGCCGCCATTCAGGTCGGGGACACCTCGGCTCCTGTTCCATGCGCCGCCCACAATCCTCGCGCTGGGACGACCTGGGGTCGCGGGTCTTCTCAACGCGAGCCAGGATGGTCAGCGGTTCGTGTTTGCCGTGCCTGCATCTCCCCCATCTCGGCAGCTCACTCTCTTCGACCGGCAGGGAAAGTCTCTGAGCGGCGTCCATGGAACGGGCACGTACGGTCAGCCCGCATTGTCGCCAGACAGCACTCGAGCGGCGGTCGTTCACAACGACCCTGAAACGGGCAATCAGGATATTTGGACCGTTGATCTCGCAACGGGAAAGAGCGCGGCGTTGACGTCCGATCCCGCGCCAGACTCCGCGCCCATCTGGTCGCCTGACGGCCGCCAGGTCGCCTACGTCTCGACCCGCGGCGACTACACCAATGTGTATCGCAAAGTGTGGAATCGTCCCGCCAGCGAGGAGCTCGTGTACCGGAACGCGCCGGGGGCAGGCGGTCTGGTTCTCACCGACTGGTCCGCAGACGGTCGATTCCTGAGTTTCTATTCGGCGGACGTGTTGTGTGTCCTGCCGCTCGACGGCGATCGGAAACCAATCGAAGTTGTACGAACGGAATTCAGTACGATCGGCGGCCGGTTTTCGCCCGACGGGCACATGCTCGCCTACCTCTCAGACCAGTCCGGCAGATATGAGGTGTACGTCCGGACATTCGATGCTTCGTCGAGCGCCACTGCGTCGGTGCGCGTGTGGCCAGTGTCTCGGCAGGGCGCACAGGGCATGATCTCTTGGCGGCAGGACGGCAGGAACCTCGGCTATCTCGCCGCCGATGGATCGATCATGTCGGTGGATATTACGGCCACTCCAGAGTTCGCGCCGCCCACGCCTCTGTTCCGGCCGCCGAACCCGGGTGGCGGCGGGCCATATGGAGCGATCGGGAATCCCGCCCAACTCAAGAATGTGAGCCGCGACGGCGAGCGATTCTTGATCGCCGTGCCGGTGCCTCGATGACCTCAGCGCGATGAACTCGTATCAGAATCCAATCCGGACCCCGCCATTGATGTTGCGGCCGTCGAGCGGCGTCCAGGCGTCCACGGTCCAGCGGCCGTCGACGCCGCGCGCGGGCCGGACGAGCGGCTCCCATCGGGTTTGCTTCACATTCGTCAGGTTTTCGCCGTTGATGAAGAACAGGACACGTCCAATGCGTCGCGTCGCCAGGACGCCGAAGACGCTGTACGGCCGGCTCTCATCGCGATACGGGTTCCCTTCCAGCCGTTGCGCGCCGGTGTAGAACCATTCGACGCCGAGCCGTCCGGCGCGCCCCCACTCCCACGCCGCGTCGAGACCCACGCTGTGCCGCGGCGTCAAGGGCACGTCGACGCGTCCTTCCTCGACCGTTTCGCGCGACCTCACGTACGCGTAATTGGCCACAAACGAAAAGTCCTCGGACTTCCAAACCCCGAGAGCTTCGATTCCCGTGTTGGTCGTCGGCTCCCGAAGGTTTGTCAGAACGAAGCGGTCCGCGCGCTCGACCTCGACAGGATCGGCCACACTCGAATGAAACAGCGTCAGTGTGGCCGACAACGGGCCGCGCGCGCGCGTGATGTCGAACGACGCGCTCCTGCCTCGCTCGGGCTTCAGCGGCCCCACGACCGTCAGCCGCGAGAGCCCCGCGGCTTCGGTCTCTTCCGTGATCGGCGTCGGCGCGAAAAACCCGGTCCCGTACGACAGCCGGCTCGACCACTGTCCGCGACGCACGAGGCCGGAGATGCGCGGACTGACGAACGTGCCGAACTCGCTGTGCCGGTCGACGCGTGCGCTCGCCGAGATCGCCAGCCAGCGCGCCACGTCCACATCGTCCTGGACAAAGACTCCCGGGACCGTGAACGTGTAGCCAAAGCGCGGGAGATCGATTGGCTCAAATCGATCGTGCTCGATCGCGAGGCCGCCGACGAGCGTCTGGCGCGCCATTGCGCGGCGGGCTGTCAGCTCCGCGAAGCCGGTGTGATGATCGTCCCGTTCGGTGACATCGCCGAATTCGTGATCCTGCCGCTGCGAGGTCCAGGATCCGCGCGCGCTCCACACGATTCCGCTTGCCGACAACGCCTGAAACGCAGCCCCGACGTCCGACCGGCGCGTGTTGAGTGCTTCGACGTACGGGCTGCCTGTCGCGGCCAGCACCGTCTCCGGCATCGTGCCGCCCGTGCGGTTTTCCCACGTGCCTCCGGCTGTCGCGAAGAAGGTCTCGCCCGCATGGTTATCCCAAAACAGACGCGGCCGGACGACGCCGCGGGCGTACTTCGGCAGGTCGGCCCAGCCGTCCTTGTCCACGTCGTTTCGCTGCTGGCCGTTGGCGCTGGCGAGCAGCGTCAGACCCCATTGCTCCGAGAGCGGCGTCGAGTACCAGAGCCCGGCATCCGTGGCGCCGCGCGACGAACGATTCAGCAGCAACTGGCGCTCGGGCTTCGTTCCCGGACGCCGTGAGACGAGGTTGACGACGCCGCCCATCGCGCCGGCGCCGTACAGAGATGACGCCACGCCCTTGATCACCTCCACGCGACCGAGATCGAGCGGTGGAATCTGCATGAGGCCGAGCGAGACCTGCTCACCGAACAGCGGCAGGCCATCAGAGAGAAACCGCGTGTAGCGGCCGCGCATTCCCTGGATCCGCACGCTTGCCGCACCGAGCGACGGCGACGTCGCCTGCACGCGCATGCCGCCCATTTCGTTCAGCATCATGACGACGTCGCCCGGCGTCATCATCAGCTTCTCGTCGATCTCCTCGCGGTCGAGCACTTCGACCCGCATCGGCTGATCCTCGAGACCCCGATCAGTGCGCGTTGCGGACACGGTGACAGCCTCTTCCACGCTGGGCAGCTTTTCGAGCTCGATCTCGACGGGTTGTTGCTGCCCCGCAGCCACGATGACCGTCGTCGTGACGGTCGCGAAGCCTGCCTTGCTGACGGTGAACAGAACGCTGCCCGGCGACACTTCAACCCGTACGGTGCCGCGATCGTCGGTCCGGTAGATCGTTCCGGCGATGAGGACCTCCGCGCCCGCGACAGGCGCGCCGCCGGCGGTGACGGTCACGACAGCCGCGGATTGAACGGACTGGAGGGACAGCGCCAGCAGCAGGACCCGGTAGAATCCGGTCATCGATGACATCATGACTCCACCCAGATTGACGCTGGCGCTTCCTCCTCTAATAATGCGCAAATGACTCGCACCGCGTTGTTGAGCCTTTGCCTGCTCTGTTCCGCGTGCTCGCCGGCGAAGCCGCCGGCTCCTGTGTCGTCGGCCACGATGCCGGCGCCATGGGGAGATATGAAGGCGGTCGTCTCCGTCAAGGAGCTCATGCGCTACATGATCGATCCGGCGTCGGACAACATCTTCGACGCCGTGAAGATAGTACAGACGAAGACCGGCACCGTCGAGAAGGTGCCGAAGACCGAAGAAGACTGGGAGAAGCTCCGTATCGGCGCGGTCACGCTGGCCGAAGGCGTTTATCTGCTGAAGGTCCCGCGGCCGTTTGCGCCAGCGGGAGACAACAATAACAACACCACCGGACCCGACGCGACCGAGCTGACGCCGGCCCAGATCGAGGAGAAGCGCGCCAAGGATCCGGTCCTGTGGAACGCGAAGATCGAAGCGCTGCGGAACGTGGGGCTGGAAGTCCTCGAGATCGTGAAAACGAAGAAGACCGACGATCTGTGGGAAGCCGCGTACAACCTCGACCAGGCGTGCGAGTCGTGCCACATCCAGTACTGGTATCCCGGCGACAGAGCGCTCCTCGAAAGAGTCGATCGACGGCTCGAGGAACTCTACGGAAAGCCTTCGACGCTCGGAACCCCTTTGCGAAAGCCGTAGCGCGGCACGTTTGCCTAATCCACTCCAGCACCTCTCCGGCGATGCCCGGCTGCTGTTCGCGACCAGATTCGTCCGGCTCTTCGCGTACGGATCGCTGTCCGTCGTCCTGGTCTTCTATCTGGTCGGCGTGGGCCTCAGCGAGGCACAGACAGGCACGCTTCTCACGCTGACGCTCGCCGGCGACACCGTCATCTCGCTGCTGCTCACGACTCAGGCGGATCGGGTCGGGCGCCGAACGATGCTCGTGGCGGGAGCAGCGCTGATGGTCGCTGCCGGCCTTGTCTTCGCCGCGACCACGAGTTTCTGGCTGCTGCTCCTGGCCGGTACGATCGGCGTCATCAGTCCGAGCGGGAACGAAGTCGGACCCTTCCTCTCGATCGAGCAGGCCGCGCTGTCGCAGATCGTCTCCGATCGGGAGCGGACCGACGTGTTCGCCTGGTACACGCTCGCCGGATCGCTGGCGACGGCGCTCGGGGCCCTGGCCGGGGGGGCGGCCATACGGGTGCTGCAGCAGGTGGGCCTGGCTCCGGTGAGCAGCTACCGGGGCGTCGTCCTGCTGTACGCGGCGCTTGGTGGCGCCCTCGTCGTGCTCTTTTCCCGGCTGTCGCGCTCGGCGGAAGCGACGGCCGCGCGCGAAGCTGGCTGACTGGTCCGGCCTCAGTCGATCGCGCGGTGTCGTGCTGAAGCTCTCGGCGCTGTTCGCGCTCGACGCGTTTGGCGGCGGGTTCGTCATCCAGAGTTTCGCCGCGTACTGGTTCTACCTGCGCTACGGCGTCAAGCCGGAGACGCTCGGCGCGATTTTCTTCTTCGCGAACATCCTGGCGGGACTCTCGGCGCTGCTCGCGTCCAGGCTGGCCGCGCGCATCGGCCTCGTCAACACGATGGTGTTGACTCACCTGCCGTCGAACGTGCTGCTGATCCTCGTGCCTCTCATGCCGAACCTGCCGCTGGCGGTGCTGGTGCTGCTCGTCCGGTTCAGCATCAGCCAGATGGACGTCCCCACCAGACAGTCCTACACGATGGCCGTCGTAACCCCCGATGAGCGATCGGCCGCGGCCGGCATCACAGGCGTCGCTCGCACGACGGGCGCAGCGGTCGGCCCGCTGTTTGTCGGCCTCATGTTTGCCCGGCCCTCCCTGATGAACCTGCCGTTCTTCCTCGCGGGCGCACTCAAGATCGCCTACGACGTGCTCCTCTACAGAGCCTTCGTCACCGTGCAGCCGCCCGAGGAAGGATAAGAAGCGGTCAGTGACCGGTCTTAGACTAGGTGCTGACCGTTCGAGCATTGACGGCTCGGTCGCGCCCTTCAATAATGCCAGCCGTGGTTTCTCGTGCCCTGGCTCGCGCCGCGACGGCCGGTCTCGTCGCGCCGTTCCTGACGTTCGCATCGGCCTTCGCGCCGGCGCACGTCCACGACCCCGGCCCCGGACACGAGCACCAGCACACCGTCGCGCACAGCCATTTCGCCCCGCATCAGCTGGCCGCACACGATCACGACGCCGACGGCCCAGAAATCGAGCACGACGATGAACACGGGCGGCACGTCGTCTGGCTCGACGGTTCGACCTTGCACGAGCCGGCGTATCGCGTTTCCAGCCGGCTTTGAGCCAGTCCACATCGAACGGCACTGGTCTGTCACGCCGTTCGACGACGCGGCGCCCGTCCACGGCCCGCCGAAACCCGTCCCGCTCTTCCGCGGCCCGCCTTCCCTCGTCTGAACTGATCTGACGGGTCGATACCCGTCCGTCAACATCCGTAGTGTCCACCTTCAGGTGGACCGGGAGAGATTCCGATGAGGCGACTTGCGTACGTGTCTGTGATTCTTGCTGGGGCGCTCTGTGGCACTCGTCCCGTCTACGCTCACCACGAGGCGATGTTCGGGCCTCAGTCTTCAGCGGTGCTTTCTCCAGGGATCTTCCTGTCCGCCCAGGTGTTCGATAAGGAAACGGGCAAAGGCGATCAGCAGCGACGCGAGACGACGACGGTGTACAGCGTCGGCTTCAAGCCGCTGAAGCGGAAACCGTTGTCGCTGGCGTTCATCCTGCCCGTGACGTTTGCGAGCGGGGCTCCCGATCCGGGCGCGCCGCGCGCCGCCAGCCGAGGCTTTGAAGACACGGTGCTCACAGGCCGCTACCGTGTTGACGCTCAACCGGTCGCGAGGTCTCTCCACCTCGATCAAAGCTACGTGATGGGCGTCGGCGGCATCGAGATGCCGACGGGGACGTTCGATCATCCGTTCGGCAAGGGTGCATTCGGCGAGATCGCGGCCGGTCTGTTCAGCGTTGAGAAGCGGCCCTTCGCGGCGATCGCCTACGTCTATTACCATCACCGCGGCGTTTATGAAGGAACA
>WNFL01271845.1_pt3 | contig 10183 bp, 11 predicted proteins | sample 5400361 | NCBI WGS metagenome assembly WNFL01 (sample SAMN13153351, study PRJNA577476) | soil metagenome | isolation source: 40 cm soil on Douglas fir-dominated hillslope | place: USA:California | collected 2013-09-17
TCAATGCCGCCTTGCGTCTCGTTGGCGGCGGCGCCGCGCAGCGCGGCGACGTCGTGCTCATCAGCGACGGTGAGGACCAGAGCTCGCGGCTCGACGACACGATCGCTAAACTGGCGCAACGCGGGGTTCCCGTGTCGACGATCCTGGTCGGTACGGCCGGCGGCAGTACGATCCCGCGCAACGAGGGGGGAGGGGTGTTGCTCGACGACAACGGCCAGGTGGTGACGACCTATGCGCATCCCGAGGCGTTGCAGAAGATCGCGCGAGCAACAGGTGGGACGTTCTATGCGAACCCGTTCGGCGAGCATGCCCTCGACGCGCTGGCGGCGACAGGCGGGACGTTGAAACAGAAAAACGTGCGGGTTCCGATCGGGCGGTATCAGTGGCCTTTGGCCTTTGCCTGCGTAGCGTTGTTCCTCGGCTCGCTGGCGAATCGGGGTGCCGAGTGAGAGATTGCCAAGCGCCGGCACAGACAAGAGTGTCTGTGCCACATTTCTCCTGCTTGAGCCGGGAGCAATGCCCCTCACCATGCCAGGGCAAATGTGGCACAGACACTTCTGTCTGTGCGGGGTTGCGCGAATGAAAGTCTTCGCCACGCCGGCACAGACAAGAGTGTCTGTGCCACATTGCTCCTGCTTCGCGCAGGAGCTGTGCCCGTCACCACGGCATGGCAAGTGTGACACAGACACTCTTGTCTGTGCGAGGTCGCGCGAATGAGAGTCATGGCCATCCTTCTCATCGCCGGCCTTCCTCTTGTGTCGAAACTCACTCACGATACCAACTCGCATGCGGCCACGGCGCGCGGCGTGAAGCAGTTCGCTGAAAAAAAGTACGCCGAGGCGCAGACGTCATTCGCCACCTCATCCGCGATCGCTTCCACGCCGGCGCGCGCGTTCAACCTCGGCACGGCGCAGATCGCGGCGGGCAATCGCGAGGCGGGATCGTCGACCATCGCCAAGGCGTTGGCCGATCCGTCGCTTCGTGCGGATGCCCTTTTCAATCGAGGCAATAGCGCCCTGGCGGCAAATGCGTTCGATTACGCCATCCGCGATTACAGCCAGACCCTGCGGCTGCGCCCCTCGGATGCCGCGGCGAAGCGCAATCTCGAGATTGCCCTCAAGCGCAAAGAGGCCATGCAGAAACAGCAGCAGGGAAGCGGTAGCGGGTCGCAGCAGAACCGCGGCCCGCAGCCGCAGCAGAAACAGCAGCCATCACCCCAGCAGGGTGGCCAGCAGCAACCGAAGGGCGATCCGAATGTGGAGGGACTGCTGCGGTCGGTGCAGCAGCAGGAACAGGAAGAGCTGCAGCGGATGCATAAGCCGTCGCGGGAACGATTACATGTGGGGTGGTGAGGGTTTTGAAGGCAGAAGGCAGAAGGCAGAAGGCAGAAGGGTGAATGGCGTCCTTCTGCCTTCTGCCTTCTGCCTTCTGCTTTTCTTCGCCCTGCCTCTCTCCGCGAACGAGCTCCACGTCGACAAGCAGACGCTCTCCATCGATGACACGGTAACCATCACGATCACTCTCACCGATGCCTTTGCCTCGATCGACAATCTCCAGCTCCCGCTGCAGAACCTGATCGTCGACGGCTCGCCGTCGGTCTCGTCGGAGTTTGCCTGGGTCAACGGCAACTCGTCGCGGAGGAAGATCCTTCGCTACAGCGCGCATCCCGCCGGGCCGGGGCCTGCGCTGATCGGGCCGGTCACGTTGCACGGCAGCGGGGGACAGGTGGAGACGCTGGCGCCGGTCTCGATTCAGGTGCTGCCCGATCTGGCCGCGGGCAGCAACGACCCGGTGCGCATCCTTCACGAGTTGCAGGCCACCAATCGCGATCCGATCTTCGTCGTGGCTGAGGCGGACAAGACCAACGTCTTCGCCGGCGAGCAGATCGTCGTCACCTGGACGCTCTACAGCGCCGCCAACGTGCAGGAGGAAGGCTTCGGAGAGATGCCGAAGCTGGCGGACTTCTGGGTCGAGGAGCTCGACGTGCGCGGGATGGTGGCGCAGCAGGTCTTCGTCGGCGGCGTGGCCATGCAGAAGCTCGTCGTTCGGCGCGTGGCGCTCTTTCCGCTGCACAGCGGCGTGCTGACGGTCGAGCCGCTGTCGGTGGAGGCGCAGATCATGAAGCGTCTCGACATCGGCAATCCATTCGGCCTCTTCGAAGGAACGGTCGTCGATATCCGCCGCCGTTCGTCAGCCATTGCCATCGACGCCCGGCCGATCCCGTCCGGACCGCCGGTAGCCGCGGTCGGCGAGGTCTCGTTGCAGTGCCAGACGCCGGTGCAGAAAAACGGAGGACCGGTGTCGATCGATGTGGTGATGACCGGTGCGGCGAACCTTCGCGCCGCCCCTCCGCCGGCATTCGCGGTTCCACTCGAAGGAAGCATGCAGATCAACGAGGGGGGCGTGAGCGTCGACCGGCACGCGGAAGCGGTGATGACCCGCCGCTGGCGCTATCTCATCTTTCCAGCGAATGCGGGGATGTTCGTCATCCCGCCGCTGGCGACGGCTGTCCTCACCCCCGCCGGCGTCCGGCGCGGGCTGCGGTGCGAGCAGCGTGCTCTGCTCGTCGAGGCGGCCGATGCCACCGCTGCGCAGCCGCATGTTCTCCCCACGGCATCCGACGCCCGTGTCGAAACCGTGCGCCGGATGCTGCCAGCGATGGGCATCGCCGCCGGTCTGCTCGTCGTGCTGGCCCTGGTCTGGCCGCGGCTCGCGCGGGCGTCGCAGATCCGACGCGACACGCGCGCCCTTGTTCGGGAGACGCCTGCCACGACGCGCGCCGCCGTGGATGAATGGCTATCCGTGCGCGGGGCCGATCCGGCTGCTCTTCTGCGTGAAACCTCCGAGCGCGGCGATGCCTATCGCGCACTTCGCTCTCTCCTCGATGCCGCCGAGCGCGACCGTTTGGTCGCTGAGCCGGACGAGGTCCGCGGCAGAGCTCGCGACCTCGTGAACAGCATGTGACGCAACTCCCAGGCGGCGAGGACGTATGTCACAATCGCCAGAACGTCGAAACACAATCAGGAGGCTTCATGTCCAGGAAAACGTTGCTGTCGCTTTGCGCCGTCGCCTTTCTCACGGTCTCCGCCTTCGGCCAGACCGCCGATGAGGTACTCGAGAAGAACCTCAAGGCCATGGGCGGTAAGGACAAGATCAAAGCGCTGCAGTCGATGCGCATCACCGGCACGATGAAGATGGGCCCGATGGACGCGCCGTTCACGATGACCAAGATGCGCCCCTCCAACTCGCGCATGGACTTCACGATCCAGGGCATGACCGGGACTCAGGCCTATGACGGTACGAACGGATGGTCGGTGATGCCGTTCACGGGCAACAAAGACCCGCAGAAGATGACCGAGGAGCAGGTCAAGGATATGCGCGCGGAGGCCGACTTCGATGGACCGACGTTCGATTACAAAGCCAAGGGGAACAAGGTCGAGTTCACCGGCAAGGTAGACGTCGAAGGCACGCCGGCCTACAAGCTGCACGTGACGACGAAGGACGGCAAAGAGTCGAACGACTACTTCGATGCCGAGACCTACCTCCTGATCCGTTCCGACGGAGTCCGGAACATGCAGGGACAGGACCTCGAGGTCGTGACGACGTTCAGCGACTACAAGACCGTCGAAGGCATCACCATCGCCCACTCGATGGAGGTTCACGTCAAGGGCAAAGAGAGCATGGGCGGACAGGCCCTCAACTTCACCAAGATCGATCTGAACCCGACGATCGATAAGGCATTCTTCGCCATGCCCGCTGCCGCCGCGAAGCCGGAAGAGAAGAAGGCGCAGTAGGTCGTACTGCGGTTGTCGGTTGTCAGTTATCGGTTGGGTGAAGACCCGCGTACCCCGACAGTTCGGCAGCCGATACCTCGCACTGCACACCCATGCCACGTCCTACTCTCACGACGGATCGGCTGATCCTGCGCCCGTTCGCGCTGGGCGATGCTCCTGCGGTGCAGCACCTTGCCTCGGATCGGGAGATCGCGCGCAACACGCTGCTCATCCCGCATCCGTATCCGGAAGGGGCCGCGGAGGAGTGGATCCTCGGTCACAACGACCCTTCGGACAATCACATCTTCGCCATCGCTCCGCGCCACGGCGGCGACGTAATGGGAGCGATCGGATTGCACGTCGAGACCTATCACCAGCGCGCCGAGATCGGATACTGGCTGGGCGTGCCGTACTGGGGGCAGGGCTACGTTCCCGAAGCGGCGAACGCCGTCGTTGGCTATGCGTTCGACGAGCTCGGCATGAACCGCGTCTTCGCGTTCCACTTCACCCGTAATCCAGCCTCGGGGCGCGTATTGCGGAAGATCGGAATGCATCGTGAAGGGACGATGCGGCAGCATCTCGTGAAGTGGGGCGAGCATGTCGACGTCGACTACTACGGAATCGTGCGCGAGGACTGGATGAGCCTTTCACGATGATCACCGCCATCGAAGCATTGACGCGGCTTCGCCAGGGAAACCGGCGATTCGTATCCAATCAGTCCGAGGCGGGAGCGCTCGGAAATCACGGCCACCGCGCGGCGCTCGCCGCGGGACCGGAGCCGCTGGCAATCGTCCTCGGCTGTTCGGACGCGCGCGTCCCGGCGGAGCTCGTCTTCGATCAGGGCTTCGGAGATCTGTTCGTCATCCGGGTGGCCGGCAACGTCGTTTCACCGTCGCAGATCGGCAGCGTCGAGTTTGCGGCGGGGCGTTACGGTACCCGGCTGGTGGTGGTCATGGGCCACTCGCAGTGCGGCGCCGTGATCGCAACGTTCGAGGAGTTGACGGGCCGTGCCACGAGCCAGTCGCGAAATCTTCGTTCGATCGTCAACCGCGTACGGCCGTCGATGGAGACCGTGCTGGCCGTCGCCGCTGCTGCTGGCGGTGACCTGAATCCCGAGGCCGTGATCGCCGACTCGGTACGAGCGAACGTCCGCGCATCGGCGAATCACCTGCGGCATGGGTCCGAGGTGCTGGAGCGTTTGATCCAGGAAGGGACGCTCATTGTCGTCGGCGCGGAGTATTCGCTGGAGACGGGGGTGGTGAGTTTCTTCGATGGGGTTCCGGGCGAAGCTATAGTCTGACGTTGCTTTGAAGTTCAAGATCATCGGAGAGATAGTCCGTGTGGAAACGATCGCAGCGGGAACCAGCCTTCACGATCGTCGTCGTCTCGTCCGTTTGTACGGTCGGGGCAATTGGCGCAAGGTAAAGGGCGAATCTACCGTTCAGCTCGAGGATGGTACGATTTGCGAAGCTGAAATTCACTGGTACGAAGCTCATGGCATCGGTAAAAAAGAACTCAAGTTCAAGAAGCCGCTTCGCAACGGATAAGCGGCGTTCTCATGGGCACTTCGCCATCTGCGTACGCAATGACGAGTATCCAGCGTCCCTCGAGTTGCGAAAACTGTATCCGGTTCTCGAAGACGAGTTTGCGGACGATCACGGCATGGTTCGTGTGATCGACGAGTCCGGAGAGGACTACCTGTTCCCCGACGACTATTTCGTTCGCGTCAATCTTCCGTTGGCGGTCAAGAGGAAACTTCAGAAGATTGCGTAACCGTTACCCGATCGATCCGAACTCCTCCTCCGTCAGCGCGATCCCGGCGCCGCCGATGTTCTCCTCGAGATGCTTGACCCTTGATGTTCCGGGGATGGGCAGCATCACCTTCGACCGTTTCAGCAGCCAGGCCAGCGCGATCTGGGCGGGGGTGGCGTGGTGGCGTTTGGCGATCTTCGTGAGCGGCCCGCCGTCGCCGGCGAGCTTTCCGGTCTGCAGTGGGAACCAGGGGATGAAGCCGATGTTCTCGCGGCCGCAGTAGTCGAGAACCGTTTCCCATTCGCGGTCGGCAAGGTTGTAACGGTTCTGGACGGAGACAACGTCGAAGTATTTGCGGGCCCGCTCGATCTGCTCGATGGTCACCTCGGACAAGCCCGCGTGAAGGATTTTCCCTTCGCGTTGAAACTCGCGGATGGTCCCGAACTGGTCGTCTTCCGAGACGTCCGGATCGATCCGATGCAGTTGCCAGAGATCGATGCGTTCCAGCCGCAGCCGGCGCAGGCTTCCTTCGAGTCCTTTCCGCAGACGCTCCGGCCGGCCGTTGACCGGCCACTGATTCGGGCCGGTGCGCTCAAGGCCGCCTTTCGTGGCGATGACGAGACCCTTCGGATACGGATGGAGCGCTTCGGCGATCAGCTCCTCGCTGACGTGCGGGCCATAGGACTCCGCGGTGTCGATGAGGTTGACGCCGAGCTCGACGGCGCGGCGGAGGACAGCCAGCGATTCGTCGTGGTCCTTCGGTGGTCCCCAGACGCCGTTGCCAGTGATGCGCATCGCGCCGAATCCTAGCCGGTGAGCGGAAAGGTCGCCGCCGAGGAGAAACGTGCCGCTCTGGGCCGCATTGAGGGTTTCTGTGGTCATAGTTGACTCCTGGTTACAACTTCGCTCTTAAGTATTGTTCCGGCCAGGGCACGTCGACGCCGAGGGCTCTCGCGGCGTGAAGAGGCCAGTAGGGATCACGGAGCAGTTCCCGCGCCAGCAGGACGGCGACGGCGGAACCGCTGCTGATGATGTCATCCGCCTGACTCGGCTCCGTGATCAGCCCGACGGCGCCGGTGGCAATGCCTGCCTCGGCGCGGATGGCTCGCGCGAACGGCACCTGGTAGCCAGGCCCGAGCTCGATTTTCGCTCCCAGCACGGCGCCGCCGCTGGAGCAGTCGATGAGGTCGACGCCGAGTGCGCCGAGGCGTTTCGCGAATTCGATCGATTGCGGCAGGTCCCATCCGCCGTCGGCCCAATCGGAGGCGGAAATGCGCACGAAGAGGGGGAGATCATCGGGCCACGCCTGCCGCACGCCCTTCGCGACACGGAGCGGAAAGCGCATCCTGTTTTCCAGCGAGCCGCCATAGTCGTCTGTCCGCTCGTTGCTGAACGGCGAGAGGAATTCGTGCAGCAGATAGCCGTGCGCCATGTGCAGTTCGACGACGCGAAAGCCGGCGCTGTGAGCGAGCTGCGTCGATCGGACGAATTGCTCGACGATCTCGTCGATCTCGTCAACCGTGAGTTGGTGCGGAATGGGGTCGCTGTCGCGGAACGGAATCGGGCTGGGGGCGACAGGCTCCCAGGATCTCGGGCCGTCGCGGATGACGTGCCCCCCGCGCCACGGGACGTCGGTCGACGCTTTCCGTCCCGCGTGCGCGAGCTGAATACCGCAGACCGCGCCGCGCGCCTCGACGAACGCGGCGATTCGCTGGAAGGCCGTTGCATGCTCCTCGGACCAGAAGCCGCTGTCCCAGGAGGTAATGCGGCCGGCGGGGGAGACACCGCTGGCCTCGACCATGACCAGCCCGGCCCCGCCGACCGCGCGGCTGCCGAGGTGGACGAAATGCCAGTCGTTCGGCATCCCGTTCTCGCTCGAGTACTGACACATCGGTGAGACGAAGATACGGTTGCGGAATGTGACGCCGCGGATCGAGTATTGATCGAAGAGGTGCATTGCTGGCGGATTTGCCGCGTTGTCGGTTATCGGTTATCGGTTGTCCGCGGCGTGTGCGCCGCGTGGAGCGGCAGCCGAGCCCGGCCGCTGACAACTGATAACCGACAACCGACAACGCGCCGGAGGCGCAGTATATGAGACGTTTTGCAGTGCCCGTTCGTATACCGTTCGGCTACCATGCCTGAAGCCGCGAGCTCGCGGTGCGATCAAAACAAAGGAGATCTGTTCATGACTCATGTTTCCCGTTTTACCGGCAGCACCTGCGTGCTCGCGATCGGCGTTCTGATCGCTTCCTCGGCCTGCGCGGCGCAAACGTCGCAAAGCCGCCGGCGCGCGGTTGCCCCACCCGTGGCCGGTCCGGCGATTCCGTTCACCGGTGTCGTGAAGGATGCCTCCAACGGGCTGCCTGTCCAACTGGCGACGGCGTCCTACGGCGAGCAGACGGCGCACACGAACGCGCTTGGCCAATTCATCCTGAACCTTCCGACCGGTTCGCCGGCTACGGTGAGCATCCAGCATCCCGGGTTCCTGCCGTTCTCGAAGGCCGTGACGGCCCAGGCTGGTATCAAGGTTGACTTTGGTTTGACCGAGCTGCCGTCCGTCACGATCAAGACCACGGCCGGCACGACCTACATCATCGATATCGGGACCGCGCAATTCGCCTACGCCATGCCCTTCAGCAGCTACGTTCCCAGCGACAACGCAAACTTCTGCACGCCTGATGGCTCTGCATTCACGCCGAGCAAGACCGAGTTCCGAAAGATCGTTGGCCCAGCCACGGCGTCGACCCTGGCGTCCTGCTGCGAAGGTTCGCTGCTCACGGCCAGCGCGGAGATGAAGTCAGGCACGACCACGCCGGTCTTCTTCAAGGACAGTTGCCACGGGACGGAGGTCGATTTCTACGGACGCGAGAAATCGACAGGAACGTACCGGTTCGTGAAGTTCACCGACATCGCCGAGATCGACTTTCCGTAGGCCGGGCCGGCACGGCCGGCGGCGCTGGTTGCCCAAGGCTCGGCCACCGTCTTCGCTCCATCGTTCTGCCGCGCAGGCTCTCAGGAGGGAATCCGCAATCGGATAGACTGCGGTTCGTGGTGAGCATCGATCCGCGCTTTGCTCTGGCGTCCGCCTCGGAAGAGATCGAGCGTATCTACGCGAAGCAGCGGGAGAATCGCGACGCGGTAGCCGCGGGCTCGGCAGACCAGCGGATCGGCAAGCTTCGCCGCCTTCACGCCGCGATGTTCGCCCATCGCGCAGACCTTCAGGCCGCGCTTCTCGCCGATTACGAGAAGCCGGCCCCGGAGGTCGATATGTCGGAGATCTATCCGGTGGTCAGCGAGGCCAGGCACGCCATCCGCCACTTGCGCCGTTGGATGCGGCCGCGCAGAGTGGCCACGCCGCTGGCGCTGCTTGGGTCACGATCGCGCATCGTCTACGAGGCAAAAGGCGTCGTTCTGATCATCTCGCCGTGGAACTTCCCGGTGAACCTCACCCTCGGGCCGCTCGTTTCCGCGATCGCCGCGGGCAACTGCGTGACCATCAAGCCGTCGGAGATGACGCCGCACACGAGCGCGTGCATGAAGCAGATTCTCGGCGAGCTGTTCGATGAGAACGAAGTCGCCGTCGTCGAAGGCGATGCCGGCGTGGCCGAGACGCTGCTGCGGAAAAAGTGGGACCACATCTTCTTCACCGGCAGCCCGGCCGTCGGCCGCATGGTCATGAAGGCCGCAGCGGAACATCTGACGCCGGTGACGCTCGAACTTGGCGGAAAGTCGCCTGTCATCGTCGACCGCACCGCCAATCTCGATGAAGCGGCGAAGAAGATCGCCTGGGGCAAGTTTCTCAACTCCGGTCAGATCTGCATCGCACCCGACTATCTGCTCGTCGACGAGGCCATTCGCGATCCGTTCGTCGAAAAGCTCTGCGCCGCGATCGCCCCCGAGACCGGCGTGATCGTCAACGACCGTCATGCCGCGCGCGTCAAGCGCCTCTTCGACGATGCCGTTGCCGGTGGTGCGGAGGTCGTCGCCGGCGGCGAATTCGACCAGCGCGCCATCGCACCGGCCGTCCTCACGAACGTGAATCCCGAGTCTCCCATCATGCAGCAGGAGATCTTCGGACCACTGCTGCCGATGATGACGTACAAGACGCTCGAGGATGCCTTCCGCGTGATCGCCGCGCGGGAGAAGCCTCTCGTGCTCTACCTCTTCAGCCGCAGCCGCAACGTCATCGACGAAGTCATCCGCCGGACCACGGCGGGGGGCACCGCCATCAACGATACGCTCATCCAGTTCTACCAGTTGAATCTGCCGTTCGGCGGCGTGGGGGAGAGCGGCGTCGGCAAGGCCCACGGTGTGTTCGGATTCGAGGCGTTCTCGAACGCCCGCGGCGTCTTCGAGCAGCCGACGCGATTCAGCGCCATCCAACTTCTCTATCCGCCATACACGGATTTCAAGAAGAAGTTGATCGAACTGACGATCCGGTACTTTTAGGGCGATGATCTCGTGGCGAGATTGCCGCATCCGATGACGACCAGTTCCTGGCGCTTCAGAATCGCGCTCGCCTTGGTCGTGATCCTTACGCTGGGTCGCGTCATGATGACCCATCGAGTCTTCAGCCAGACCAGCGACGAGCCCGACCATCTGGCGGGTGGATACGACGCCTTGAAGAAGCACGTGTTCACCACGGACATCGGACACCC
>WNFL01058172.1_pt1 | contig 10182 bp, 12 predicted proteins | sample 5400361 | NCBI WGS metagenome assembly WNFL01 (sample SAMN13153351, study PRJNA577476) | soil metagenome | isolation source: 40 cm soil on Douglas fir-dominated hillslope | place: USA:California | collected 2013-09-17
ATGCCCAGATCGACGTGTTCTTCCAGCAGGGCCGCTACGGTGACGCCGAGCCGGCGCTGCGGCGCGCGCTGGCGATCTACGAGCGCGCGCTGGGCGAGCAGTCACCCGAGGTCGCGGTCCACCTGAACGACCTGTCGGTCGCGCTGTATGCCCAGGGCAAGCTCGCGGAGGCCGAGCCGGTCGCCGCGCGCGCGCTGCGGCTGCGCGAGGCGACCGTCGGCCCGAGCCATCCCGACACCGCGCTGAGCCTCGACAATCTGGCGACCGTCTATCGCGCCCAGCGCCGGTTGGCCGACGCCGCGGGCTTGCACGAGCGCGCGCTGGCGATCCGCGAGCAGGCCTATGGCCGCGACAATCCGATGGTCGGCGACAGTCTGCTCGGGCTCGGCGCGGTCTATCGCGAGCAGGGCCGCTGGAACGACGGCGAGCAGGCCTATCGGCGTGCCGCGACGATCTTCGCGCAGGGCGCGTTCGAAGCGCAGCGCATCGCCGTGCAGGTCGGCCTGGCGGAGCTCTATCAGGCCCAGCGCCGCGACGCCGAGGCGTTGGCGGTCGCGCGGCGCGCGCTGGCGGCGCAGGAGACCGTGTTCGGGCGCGACCATCCGCAGCTCATCGGCACCGTGAACCTGATCGGCAACCTGACCTACCGGCTGCATGACCACGAGGCCGCCGTGGCGGCCTACGGTCGTGCGCGCGACCTCAGCGCCCGAAGCGGCGCCGGTGAGACGCCGGCGCACGCGACGATCCTGTACAACCTCGCCAACGCCGAGCTGGCGCTCGGCGACGTCGACGACGCGGAGGCCGATCACCGCCGGGCGCTGGCGCTGCGCGAGGCGCGGCTGGGCACGGAGAATGTCGCCATCGCGGCCAGCCTGGAGGGGCTGGGCGACGTCGCCGCGCGGCGCGGCCAGGCGGACGCGGCCGCGCTGTTCGAGCGCGCCGTGGCGCTGCGTACAAAACTCCAGGGCGCGGACGTGCCGCGGGTCGGCGTGCTGCTCGGCAAGCTCGGTCACATCGCGCGCGAGCAGGGCAGGCTCGGGGAGGCCGAGGCGCTGTACCGCCGCGCGCTCGCCAACGTCGAGCCGCGGCCCGACGATCCCGAGCTCGCCACCGTGCTGCTCAACCTCGCGACCGCGCTCGGGCAGCTCGATCGCGACGCCGAGGCCGAGCCGTTGCTGCGCCGCGCGCTGGCGCTGCGCGAGGCGCATCCGGGCGACGACGATCCCGATGTCGCCGGCGTGCTGCGCGCGCTCGCCGGGCTGCACAAGCGCACCGGCGATCTCTCGTTGGCCGAGGCCGAGCTCGAGCGCGCGGTCGCGTGGCGCGAAACCGCGCTCGGCACCGATCATCCCGCGGTCATCGGCCTGCGGGTCGAGTTGGCCGGCGTCTATCTCGACAGCCGGCAGGGCGACAAGGCGGAGCCGTTGTATCGACAGGCCGTCGCGGCGCTGGCCTCGGCTTGATCCTGGTCGCGCAGTCGAGGTTCGACGCCGCCGAGCGGCTGCTGTTGCGCGCCGTGGCGACCTACGAGCAGCGACCGGGTCCGCGCCAGCAGCTTTTGGCGGCCGGCTTGACCAATCTGGCGACGCTGTACGGCAGCATCGGCCGCACCGAGGCGGCGCGCGAGGCGACCACGCGAGCGCTCGCCATCCGCGAGGCGGCCTTGGGGCCGACGCATCCCGACGTCGCCGTCAGCCTGAACGCCTTGGCGCAGCTCGCCGTCGGCGAGCGGCGCTACGCCGAGGCGGAGGCGCTCTATCGGCGCGCGCTCGCGATCGACGAGGCGAAGCCGGTCGACGACGGGCGGCTGGCGCGCAGCCTGAGCAATCTCGGCGAGCTGCTCGGCATCGAGCGGCGCTACGCGGATGCCGCGCCGTTGATCCGGCGCGCGCTCCAGCTGCGCGAGGCGGCGCTCGGGCCCGATCATCCCGACGTCGCCACCAGCCTGACCGACCAGGCCGGGCTGTTCGAGGCCGAGGGCCGGCTCGCCGAGGCCGAGCCCCTGCTGCGCCGCGCGCTCGACATCATCGAGGGCGCGGTCGGCGGCGAGCACATCGCGACCGCGGTCGCGCTCGACAATCTCGGCGACCTGCTGGTGCTGCGCGAGCGGCCCGGCGACGCGGCGGCGCGGTTTGCACGCTCGTTGGCGATCCGCCAGACCGTGCTCGGGCGCGATCACGTTTTGGTGGCGATCAGCCTCGACCGGTTGGCCGGCGCGTTCGCCGCGGACCGGAAATTCGCCGAGGCCGAGCCGCTGCTGCGGCGCTCGCTGGCGATCCGCGAGGCGCGGCGCGGTCGCGACCATTGGGAGACCGCGCTGAGCCTGCACCGGCTCGGCGCGCTGCTCGGCGCCCAAGGTCGCGTCCCGGAGGCCGAGCCCTTGCTGGCGCGTGCCGTGACGATCCGCGAGGCCCAGCAGCCGCCCGACCCGGTGCGACTCGCCGAGGCGCTGAACGATCTCGGCAATGCGCGGCTGACCTTGGGCGACGCCAAGGCCGCCGAGCCGCTGTTCGCCCGCGCGCTCGGATTGCTCGACAAGACGTTGGGCGCCGACGACGACCTGACGATCGCCGCGCTGGGCAATCTCGCGACCGCCTACCGCGCGCTCGGCCGCGGCGAGGAGGCCGACGCCGCGCAGGCACGCGCCAAGCGCGGCGCCGGGCGCGCGATCCAGCGCCGGCTCGAGCGCTGGCCCGGGCACGACGATCGCCCAACCTGACGAGTCACTCGGGCACCAGCCATTCGACTCGCCGTGCCGCGTCGGGCCGGCCGAGCGCGACCGCGATCTGGTCGAGCAGGGGCGCGAGCGTGTCCTCGATCCGCCAGGGCGGATTGACGAGCACCAGGCCCGAGCCGCGCAGCGCGCGCGCGGGCGTCGCGACCAGCTCGACGATCAGCAGCTTGCGCAGGCCGGTGCCGGCGAGCGCGCCGTGGAAGCGCGCGATCGGCGCCTGGTCCTTGATCGGATACCAGATGGCGTACTGGCCGCTCGGCCAGCGCTTGTGCGCCGCCTGCAAGGTCGCGACCAGCGCCGGCAGCTCGTCGCGCTCCTCATAGGGCGGATCGATCAGCACCAGGCCGCGGCGCTCGCGTGGCGGCACGAACGCCGGCAGGGCCTCGTAGCCGTCGCGATGATGGACGTGGATGCGCGCGTCGTGGCGGAACTGCGCGCGCAGCGCGGCGCTGTCCTCCGGATGCAGCTCTACCAGGATGGCGCGGTCCTGGGGCCGCAGCAGCGCCTGCACGAGCGCCGGCGAGCCGGGATAGATCTGCAGCGGACCCGGCTGCGGCGAACGCCGGCAGGGCCTCTTAGCCGTCGCGAAACTCACCGGTCTTGTCGGCGGCCTCCGAGCGCAGGTCGTAGCGGCCCTGGCCCGCGTGGGTGTCGAGATAGCAGAACGGCGCGTCCTTCTGGCACAGCTGCTCGATCAGCTGCACGAGCACCGCGTGCTTGACCACGTCGGCGATGTTGCCGGCGTGGAAGGCGTGGCGGTAGTTCACGGCGCCCGGTCGGCGTCCTCGAGCTGCTGGGCGAGCTCGAGCCAGCGCGCCTCCGCGGTCTCGAGCGCGCGCGCGGTCTCGGCCTGGCGACGCTTGAGCTCGGCGACGCGCGCACCGCCGTTGCGATAGATCGCCGGATCGGCGAGGTCGCGGTCGAGCGCCTCCTTCTCCTTGGTCAGCTTGGCGACCGCGCTCTCGGCGTCGCGCGCGGCGCGCCGCACCGTGCTGAGCGACGGTTTTCGGCCCGGCGCCGCGACCACCGGTGGCGGCGGGGGTGGGGGCGGCGCTGCCGCGCGCTCGGTGGCTGGATTTCGCGCTTTGCGCTCGGCGCGCGGCGTCTCCATGATGCGCTTGCGGTAGTCGTCGATGTCGCCGTCGAACGGCTGGGCGGTGCCGTCGGCGACCAGCCACAGGCGCTCGGCGATCAGCTCGACGAGATGACGGTCGTGGGTCACCAGGATGACCGCGCCGGAATAGTCCGACAGGCCCTCGATCAGCGCCTCGCGCGCCTCCAGGTCGAGATGGTTGGTCGGCTCGTCGAGCACCAGCATGTGCGGCGCATCGTGGGTGATCAGCGCCAAGGTCAGGCGGGCCTTCTCGCCGCCCGACAGGTTGCCGACCTTGACGTCGGCGCGCTGCTGGCCGAAGCCGAAGCGGCCGAGCCGTCCGCGCACCTGGTCGACCCGCGCGCTCCCCATCTGGCGCTGCATCTGCTGATAGGCGGTCTCGCCCGCGTCGAGCTCCTCGATCTGGTGCTGGGCAAAATAGCCGACGCGCAGTTTTCCGGAGGCGTGGCGCGAGCCGGCCGAGGTCGCGAGCCGGCCGGCGAGCAGGCGTACCAGGGTCGACTTGCCGTTGCCGTTGGCGCCCAGCAGGGCGATGCGGTCGTCCGGATCGACGCGCAGGTCGAGGCCGCGCAGCACCGGCGGGCCGCCGTAGCCGACGGCGGCGCGGTCGAGCGCGATCAGCGGCGGCGCGAGCTCGTCGCCTCGTCGCGCGCCGCGATCTCGATCGGCGACATGCGGGCCAGCGCCTTGATGCGGCTCTGCGCCTGGCGTGCCTTCGAGGCCTTGGCGCGGAAGCGGTCGATGAACGCCTGGATGTGCTTGCGCTCGGCGTCCTGCTTGGCGGCCATCGCCGCGACGTGCGCCAGGCGCTCGCTGCGGGTGCGCTGGAAGGTGTCGTAGTTGCCGCGATAGAACGTCAGCTTGGTCTGCTCGACATGCAGGATGCCGTCGCACACCTCGTTGAGGAAATCACGGTCGTGGCTGACCATCACGAGGGTGTGGGGATAGCGTTTCAGGAATCCTTCGAGCCAGGCCGCGGCCTCGAAGTCGAGATGGTTGGTCGGCTCGTCGAGCATCAGCAGGTCGGGCTCGACGAACAGCTGGGCTGCCAGCGCCACGCGCATGCGCCAGCCGCCCGAGAAGCTGCTCATCGGCTGGCCCTGGGCGGCCACGTCGAAGCCGAGCCCGGCCAGGATGGTGGCGGCGCGCGCCGGCGCGACGTGGGCCTCCATGTCGGCGAGCTGCGTGTGGATGTCGGCGATGTCGTGAGGGTCGTGCGCGGTCTCGGCGCGCGCCAGCAGGTCGGCGCGCCGCGTGTCGGCCGCGAGCACGGTGTCGAGCGGTGTCGCGTCGCCACCCGGCGCCTCCTGGGCCAGCATGCCGACCGAGGTATCGCGCGGCAGTCGGATGGTGCCGCCGTCGGGCTCGAGCTGGCGCATGATCAGATTGAGCAGGGTCGACTTGCCGCTGCCGTTGCGGCCGACCAGCCCGACGCGGTGGCCGGCCGGGACGAACGCGTTGGCATCGTCCAGCAGCAGGCGGCCGGCGATCCGGTAGGTCAGGTTGGCGATCTCAAGCATGGGCCGGCGCTATAGCACAGACGGGGCGCGGTTCGTATTGCGTTCCCTGCGGGGCGGCCCGACACTCGGGGCCGACTTGGGAGAGTGGTGATGCAGCTCCAATTGGCGACCTGGCACGAGGTCGAGGCGTATTTGGCCAAATCGCGCGGCATCATCATGCCGATCGGCTCGACCGAGCAGCACGGGCCCAACGGCCTGATCGGTACCGACGCGCTGTGCGCCGAGGTGATCGGGCGCGGTGTCGGCGACAAGACTGGGGCCTGCGTGGCGCCGACCATCGCGGTCGGCATGGCGCAGCACCACCTCGGCTTCGCGGGCTCGATGACGCTCCGGCCCTCGACCCTGATCCAGGTGATCAAGGATTGCGTCCAGTCGCTGCAGCGCCACGGCTTCGAGCGCTTCTTCTTCGTCAACGGCCACGGCGGCAACATCGCGACCGTCAGCGCCGCGTTCTCGGAGCTCTACGCCGAGCGCTCGCTCGACCCGCGCTCGAATGCCCCGGGGATCCGCTGCTCGCTGCGCAACTGGTGGACCGGCCCGGGGGTCCAAAAACTGTCGAAGGAGCTGTTCGGCGACAGCGAGGGCTCGCACGCCACGCCGTCGGAGGTCGCGATCACCCAGTACGCGTTCCCGGACTCGATCAAGTCGGCGAAGCTCGAGCCCAAGGTCGCGCCGCGCGGCAGCTTTGCCGATGCCGACGACTATCGCCGGCGCTTCCCGGACGGCCGCATCGGCTCGGATCCCGGGCTGGCGACCCCGGAGCACGGCAAGCGCTTCTACGACATGGCTGTCGAGGAGGTCGCCCAGGACTATATGAAGTTCGTTGCCGCCGATGCGGTCGGCGCCTAGGAGACCCGAGATGGCGAAGTCGGACGAGAAATACGACGTCGAGTTGAGCGACGCCGAGTGGCGCCAGCGCCTGTCGCCCCAGGCGTACGACGTGATGCGCCGGCACGGCACCGAGCGCGCCGGCACCAGCCCGCTCGACAAGCGCTACGACCCCGGCAGCTACGAATGCGCCGGCTGCGGCCAAAAGCTGTTCGAGGCCGACACCAAGTACGACAGCCGCTCGGGTTGGCCGAGCTTTTGGAAGCCGATCGAGGGCGCGGTCGCCACCACGACCGACCACAACATCGGCTACGCACGCACCGAGGTGCATTGCAGCAAGTGCGGCGGCCATCTGGGCCACGTCTTTCCCGACGGCCCGCAGCCGACCGGCGAGCGCTATTGCATGAACGGCGTGTCGCTGAGCTTCAAGCCGAAGGCATAGGCCCGCGGGGCGCGGCGCGGCGGTTCTCTCCCTGCCACGCCGGACCCGGCACGCCGACGAGCACGCGCTCGACCGTCGCGAGCAGGGTCTCGGATTCGAACGGCTTGTAGAGCACACCGGCGGCACCCAGCGCCTTGGCCTGCCGAAGCTTGTCGGCCGCTGCCGCCAGGCCGCCGCCGCTGATCGCGACCGCACCGAGATCGGCCGTCTGCGCGGCCGCGAGCACCACCGAGGCCTGGTTGTGGGCCAGCTGCAGGTCGCAGACCATCAAGTCGTAGGGCTGGTCGGCCAAGCGCTCGAGCGCGCTCCCGACGCCATCGGCGGTGTCGACATCGTGACCGGCGCCACACAGCACCGCGGTCAGCGCGTAGCTCGTGTCGGGCTCGTCTTCAATTAACAAAATGCGTGCCATGGCGTTCTCGCCGTTACCTTTTTTATCGCCCTGGCCGCTGCGTTCCCGGATTAGCTCCGGAGGATAGCGTTCACCATGTCGGTCAGGGTCTCAGCGTCAAACGGCTTGCTCACCGTATAAGTTGCGCCGACCGCCGCCGCGACCGCGAGATAGTCCTCTTTCTTGATCCGGCCGCCGCCCGAGATCGCCACGATCTTCTGGTCGGGCAGGCGCTGCTTGATCTCGACGATCGTCTCGATGCCCTCCTTGTCGGGCATGATGATGTCGCAGATCACCAGGTCGTACGGGTCCGGGGCATCGGCGATCGCCGACAGGCCGGCGGTGCCGGTCTCGGCCTCGCTGACGGCGTGCCCCTGGTCCTCCAGGACCGCGCGGATCGCGTAGCGGACCTCGGTTTCGTCGTCGATCACCAGGATATTGGCCATTTTCGTGCCCTCGGTGGCAGAACGGAAAAAGAGTCAGTCCTCGTCGTCGGGGAGCAGTTCCATGCGCGCCAATAAGGAGAACGCGCGAGTGGACCTAATCAGCCCACGGCGGACCGCCTGGGCGGCTGCAGCAGGGTCGCGCGCCCGCACCGCGGCGACGATGGCGCGAAATTCCTCGAGCGTCGCGGCGCGCTCCTCCGGCGGCATCGCCAGGTTGTCGGCGGGCGCCAGCGAGACGGCGCCGCGCGCGATCGCGATCTCCCGGGTCATGTCGGCGATCAACTCGTTGTGGGTCGCGGTCGCCAGGGCTTGGTGGAAGGCGATGTCGAGTGCCTCGAGGCGCTGGCGCGCCTCGACGGCGGCGGCCTCGTCGATCACGGCCTCGAGCCCGCGCAGATCGGCCATGGTGGCGTTGGCCACCGCGAGCGCGGCAATCCGCGGCTCGAACATCAGGCGCGTCTGCAGCACCGCCGCCGGGCTGTAGTCGCTCGAGCGCGCCACGTCCGGCCGCGCGACCACCGGGCGCCGGGCGGCGCCGACGAACGTTCCGCGTCCGACATGGCGGTTGATCAGGCCCATGCGGTCGAGCTGCAAAAAGGCGCGCCGCACCAGGTTGCGGTTCAGGTTGAACTGGTCGGCCAGGGCGCGCTCGGTCGGCAGCCGGTCGCCCTCCTTGAGCTGCGCGGTCTCGATCCAGCTGCGCACCAGCTGGATGACGCCGTCGACCGTCGAGATCTCGCTGGGCCGGTCCGGCGCGGGGCGGGGATCGGGCTGTCGTTGAGGCATCATGGGATCGGGTCGGGCGCTGGTTTGAGGGTCGGGGAGGCGATCCGTGCCGACGAACGGGGCGGGATCATAGCCCAATAGAACCCAAGGCGCCACCCAATCTCCCCCAAGACCACGGGCGGGTTGTCGGTCCGGGAGGCGGCCGCTAGGGTGCCGCGATGGCCGCCGCGCTGCGCGAGCTGCCGATCCTGCCGGGTTTGATCGCGGCGTTCGGGTTCGGCCTGTCCAACATCTTCGGCAAGCTGACGTTCCTCGCCGGCGCCGACGTCTTGACCGTGGTCGCGGTGCGCGGCGTCGTCGGCGTCGTGCTCCTCGGGGCGGCGCTGCGCCTGGGCACGCGCCCGGCGCCGATGACCGCGGCGGCGCGGCGGATCGCGCTGGGTCTCGGCGCGCTGTTCGCGCTCAACGTCTATGGCGTGTTCGGCGCCATCCAGGCGATCCCGGTGCCGATCGCGGTGCTGGCCTATTTCATCTATCCGCTGCTCACCGGGCTGGTCGGCGCGGCCACGGGGCTCGACCGGGTGACGTGGCGCGGCTTGGCGGCGGCGCTCGCGGCGTTCGGCGGCCTGGCGCTGATGATCGGCGCCGAGCCCCAGGCCTTGGCGCCGCTCGGCCTGGCGCTGGCGTTCATCGCCGCGGTCTGTCGCACCGCCATGCTGCTGATCACGCGGTCCCGGCTGGCCGGCGCCGACCCGGGGCTGACGACCTGGCACACGCTGGGCGCCTCGACCGTGCTGCTGGTCGCGGTCCTGCTCGCGACCGGCGACTGGCAGCCGCCGACCGGGGCCGGCGGCTGGGCGGCCCTGCTGGCGACCAGCGTCGCGACCACGGTCGGCATCCTGGGGCTGTTCGCCTCGGCGGCGCGCATCGGCCCGTTCCGCACGGCGCTGATGATGAACCTCGAGCCCATTATCTCGAGCGGGATCGCCGTCGCCTTCCTGGGCGAGCGCCTGAGCGCCGTTCAACTCGCCGGGGCGGCGGTCATGGTCGGCGCCCTGTGCGCCTTTCAACTCCGACGCTAGGGCCTGTCGGACCGACGGGGGGCTAGCTATCCCCCTATCCCAAAGACTACCCGGCCCATACCTCTGCGCCCACCCCGAGCCGGCCCGCCGGGCTTATGTGAAGGCATGCGTATGGCGCCCGTGGCAACCACGTCGAGGCGGCCTGACATGCTCGGAGACTCGGACTTGACCGATATCAAACGACGCCCCGAAAGGCTCGCCGTGGCGGGCGGGGCGGAGCGCCGCCGCCACGCCCGGCGTTCGAGCGACGCCCGCGCGATTCTACGCATGGGCGCCGGCGTGTCGCTGTTCGGCCGGGTGCTCGACGTCTCGCAGGGCGGCGCCTGCGTCGAGTTTTCCCAGGCGGTGCGCGGCCGGGTCGGGGAATGGGTCGTGCTCGACGGCGATGAGCCGTTCCGCCACGGGTTCGACGCCAGCGTGGTCGCGGTCGACGGCCGGCGCTGGCGGTTGGCGTTCGACCCCGCGTTGGTGCTGCTCGGGATCTTTTCGCCGCCGCGACCCGCCCGGGGGGTGATGGCGCGCACATCCCGGGCTCATGAGCACCGTGATTTCCTTGTCCGACTACCGGGCACGGCACGACCGAGCCCCCCAGGACGCGCCGCCGGGAACCGACCGGCTGGCCCGCGCGCAAGAGTCCCTGGCCCAGGCCTCGCAGGCGCTGCACGGCCTCACGGCGTGCCTCGACGAGGTCGCGCGCCGTCTCGGCCGCCCCGACGAGGCGATGCGCGAGCGCACCCAGCGCCGGGTCGGCCAGGCGCTCGACAAGCTCCATCAGGCCCGCGCCGACGCCGCCGAGCTGACGCGCTTGATCGAGGCGGGCGACATCACCGGCTGCGAGCAGCTGCGCGACACCATCCAGGCCCGCGGCGAAGGCTGAGCGCCGCCGTCCGACATCACGA
>WNFL01323012.1_pt1 | contig 10181 bp, 9 predicted proteins | sample 5400361 | NCBI WGS metagenome assembly WNFL01 (sample SAMN13153351, study PRJNA577476) | soil metagenome | isolation source: 40 cm soil on Douglas fir-dominated hillslope | place: USA:California | collected 2013-09-17
GCGACAATGGATTGGCTACCGCTGAAGAATAAAGGCCGCTGCCACGCTTTCACCGATCAGTTGTATCACAAGGAGTGCGTGGCGAAACGGCATCCTGTCTTTGCTGGGATGCAGGCACCGGGCATCATGGACTGGGACTACTATGGGCCAGTCATTCCGCACGACATCTTTGAGGGGCAGGATACGCCGACCGAGACGATTGCCGCCGCTTTTGCCACCGGCCACCATACGAGCGTAACAGGTTATGCCTGCGGACTCTTGATTGCTCGCTATCAATGTGGCGCGGGCAGTCTAATCTTGAATACGCCTCTGATCCTGGAGAACCTGGACCAGCATCCTGCGGCTGACCAATTGTTGACCAATCTGATCCGCTATGCGCAGGCACCCGGATCGATCAGCGCTGCGTAATCGGTCGAGCGATTGCACACCATTTGAAACCTGCTGCGATCAGGAGTTAGTCGGCTTGATGGCGTCCCGGAACGCTTGCACGATCTCGTCACGGGCGTGGACCACGTTTTCGTCCCCAGGAAACTCACTCGTCTTAACGTCATTCACGAACGCCGCAAAGGCTTGCACCGCAGCGCCGTGGAGATCGGCATATTGTTTGGCATGTCGCGGGCGGGGTCCGTTGTAAGGCCGGGCCAGGCCAGGATAGCGCCCGTCCAATGTTCCCAGCAAATCGCAACTGAACAGGAATTGACCGTCGCAATCCGGTCCACTTCCCAGGGACAGTGTGATCAGCGTCGTCTGGCTGGTAATGAGCGCTGCGATCTCGGCGGGCACGCATTCCATCTCTACTGCAACAGCCCCGATTTCCTGGAATGCCAGCGTTTCGTGGTACACGTAGAGTGCCTCGTCAAGTGTCTTGCCCACCACCCGAAGGCCGCCCAGCCAGGTTGATCGAATTGGAACTAGCCCCACGTGTCCAGCGACGGGAATCCCAAGCTCCGCGATTGCCTTCAAGCGGGACAGGCGATTGCCGGATGAATAAATGATGTCGGCACCGTGATCTCGCGCCAACATCGCACACCGGATTGCCTCTTCGTCGCTGACATAGGCAGTCGTCGGGGGAAGGTTGCAAGCGATGAGTGTGTTCGGCGCACCCTCCCGTATCTGGCAATTCCTGCTTCCTCAGCCGCCCGCGCGGTGTTGAAATCAGCCGCGTTCGTTTGCGTAAGTTTACTTTTGCCCTTGGAACCAAGAAAGTCCCGCATCGTCAATTTAGTTTTCACGTCATCGCCTCCCGATCACGATAGGACCGGTAACGACCGAAGCAATCGCGAGTTCGCCTTGCCGCCGTCCCAATCGGCCACGTCATCGAGAAATCGCAGAGTCGGCATTCGGCGCAAGACCGCTTCGATTGCAATGGGTCCCTCCACCCTAGACAATGGTGCGCCAATACAAAAGTGAATGCCCAGTCCAAAGCCGAGATGTTTATTGTTTTGACGGCGAATGTCGAAGCGATCAGGGTCAGGAAAGTACGCGGGGTCTCGATTGGCGGCGTTTAGAAACTGAAATGCCATCTGACCTTGACGCAACTGCTGCCCACCCAGGACGACGTCTTGCTTAATGAACCGTGGCTGGCGGGACACCGGGCTTTCATATCTGAGCATCTCTTCGATTGCTTCCGGCATCAAGGTCGGGTCTTGACGAAGCTGCTCAAGTTGATCGGGATGATGCAGGAGGGTCAGCAATCCATTGCCGATCAAGCTGAGAGTCGTCTCATGACCAGCGACCAGTAAGGTCACGCAACTGGCAAGAAGTTCTAAGGCAGAGAGATGCTGGCCCTCAGTTTCGGCGATCACGAGCTGGCTGAGCAGGTCGTCGCCGGGATGTAGGCGTCGGTCAGCAATCAAGTCGGCGAGATAAGCCCGTATATCGACGATCCCGCGCTGAGACCTTTCCAGGACTTCAATGCTTGGTCGGTTAATGCCCTGGAAGGCCAGAATATCGTCCGCCCACTGTTTGAAATATTTGCAGTCCTCCGGCGGGACGCCAAAGATTTCAGCCATGACAAGGGCAGGTAATGGACCTGCCAAATCACTGATGATGTCCACCTCACCGGAGTCCAACGCCTGGTCGAGAAGCTCATCGACGATGGCCTGAATGCGGGGGCGCATCGCCTCCACCACTCGCGGCGTGAATGCCTTGGTCATCAGTGAGCGCAAACGCGTGTGCTCTGGCGGGTCAGAGTGAAGCAAGCTTTTCGTAGCGTAATGATGCTCGAAGGGACCGAAATTGGCGCGTTGTTCGGGCGTCAAATAGTCAACGGCCTTTCCTAGCCGCCCCTCATTGGAAAAGTGAGCAACGTCCCGGAAAGTCACCAAAATGTCCTCGTAGCGCGTAATAATCCAGCCGCCGATAGACTCACTCCAATAGACGGGAGCCTCTGATTGCAGTAATTGGAGGATTGGATACGGATCTCTTACAAATTCTTCGGTAATAAGTTTAGAGTCAAACGATTCGTTCATCATTGTTTTCATAATTTGTATAACAGTTTATTGTTTACAATCTCCAGATATGCATTATAGTGGTTCTGAAAGCAAAGTCAACCACCAGATTAAAATCGGGTTTCATGTTAATCCTGTACTCACGGGGTGGCGCGCTCTTACGTCTGATGTGAAATCGAAGTTGACAAAAAAGGAGTGAAGCCCAGGATGAGAAGTACCCCTACCTCCATCAAAGTACACCACTCCAATGCGAATAGCTATAGACATGGTAAGCATCGTGACAACCATGTACATGCTGGTGGCTGCCAATACCGATGAATGCGATGCAACTGAGGCTTTCCTGTGGACGGCCAAACGTGCCAACCATATTCGTGAACATATCGAAGGCACGTTTCACTGCATTCAGAACACCGGACGCAACCTTGAGCGCCTCTTGGCTAAAACCGTCCACGTGCTTTACTTATCGCATGAACTACTAAGGTTGGGTGGCTGCCATGGTAGCGCTCAAGGTCGCTTCGGGTGTTGCCGTGGTCGCTGCCGACTCGGTGGCCTGTGCAGTCGGTGCTTCGGTGGCGCTGGCCTTTGCGACAGCCACATCAAGGGCTTTTTCTGCGGCGGCAAGTTCCTGATCATCACTCGAAAGCAGGCTTTCGACGGTCACAGGCACTTTGACATTGGGCTGCACACCGACACCTTCCAGGAAAATCTGATTGTCAGGCGTTACGAGGCGCTCTGTGGGAGCCTGGAAGTAGGCGTTATCGGGCAGAGTCCACGGTTCGACGCCAGCTTCGACACCTGCCGTCGGGTAACGACCTACGATCAGATGATTCGGATCGTGCGCCATCGACGCGGCGAAAATTTCGCAGGCGCTAAAGCACGCCGGACCAACCAGAACGGCAACCGGGGCCGTCCATTGCACCGGGGCTGGATCGACGCGCGTGCTTCCCACATACAGGAATTTACCCGCCTTGTCAGCGAGTTCAGCCTTGTTAAGGATGAACGACTTGGTATAGAAACTGCCAGCCATATAAACGGCAGAGCCGCCCCATCCGCCACCGTTGTGGCGAGCGTCAACGATGAGCGAGGGGATTCGCAATTGCTGCGCGGTGCTCACGATCCATTCCCAGGTGTGGTTGAGCAGCACTTCGTCCCCGAAGAACGTATTGATTTGCACATAACCGTAGGCGCTGTCACCTTGCTGGATTACCTTAAAGGTGAGTGGCATTGCGTCAGCGGTAACGCCACGGTTGATCGAAGACAATGCCCGGCTCTGAGTCTCCGCAACGCTGGTCAATTCAGCGGTCTTGGGCGCAGAGTCGCCGGGATTCTGATAAGTGACCTGATACTTGGTGCCGACAGGTCCACGCTCAATATAGCGTAATTGCTGGATACGGGTACTGATCGGGCTGGACTGCGGGGCGAAAATCAGTTCAGTGTCGGCGAGTGCCTGCTCAATCGGTTTCCCATTCCATTGTGTGATGGTCGCTGCGGTCTTGATCCCGGCTTCGGCAGCAGGTAAATTGTCCACCACGATTCGCGCGATAACGACACCATCGTCGGTCTGTCCGAGAACCAACCCCAGACCACCCGCCGTCTGATCGGCGAAGTATTGTTGTGGCGTTTGGACGCCAACGTGCCCGTCATGGAACTTGGCGACGAACTTGGTCAAGGCAATTTCAAATTCGTCCTTACTCTTATCCTGTTCAGCCTTTTGAATCTGAGGGCGGAACTCCTTTGAGAGTGCATCCCAATCGATCTTCTTGAGTTCGGTGAAGACGTAGCGTATGCGTAAATCTTTGATCAGCGCATCAAACGCCTGTGTATAGGTGAGCTTGGAGAGATCATTTTGCGCCCCTAACCCCTCCTGAATCGGAATATCGACGTTTTCCGTGCGAATCTGGGCAAATGGTTTCTTATCGAGATCGATCACTGTCCAGCCATGCGTGATCGGCCCAACCGGATCGTCCTTGGTGAACAGCTTGCCGTCATCGCCGAAACCTGTCGGGAACATTTCGGTATCGTCGGGCGACCAGACGACCAGCTTGCCGGAAACAACTTCTATCGTACCGGGATCAGCCAGGATCGAGGCGTCATAGCCGGGCCAGCCAGCCCCCTCATAGGGTCCGATGTATGGGTCGCCGATACTATTTCGGTTCAAAAACACGGCGAAGATCATGATTCCTTTGCCGCTACCCTTACCATTGCTGACATCATTAAGGGCGGCCCGTGGCACAATCGGCAGTGAGAGCGTATAGGTAGCACCCTTGCTCATGTCACCCTCAACGACGCCCATTGGCTGATCGTTATATTTGAGCGGCATATCAAAATCACGTTTGACGAACGCAGTCATATCAAACAGGACTACGGCAGGTTCTGTTGCATCTCCCAACAAATCTTGATTGGTAATCGTGAATTTTCCGGTGATGGTGGCGACTCCGGTATCCGCCTGGGAAAAGACGGCTCTGCCCGGAATCATGGTGATGATTAGCGCGGAACATCCAACAAGTAGCATTATGTACCGTAAAAGTTTTGACATCGTGGCTTCATCCTGGTTATTGTAGGCGTGCAGGCCCAACAGGCGACCCGTTAAGAGTGTAGCGGCTAAGGCCACCTGACCGCAACAGATGACATCTTGACGGCGAAACGGTAACATACTATTGTCAGCCATTGATAAACTGGAATCCTAACTCGTGTCTGAACAACCAGAGATACCATCTGACGCTGTACCAGAAGTAAAACCAACCGAGCATGTCGCGCCAGAAACGCCACAGCCTGCGCCGGAACCTATACCCGAAATCGCGCCAGCCTCTGAGCCTGCCGCCAAAGCAAGTACGCCGCTTCTGAGGCAAAACACCAAGATTGTACAAAAACCGCAGCGCCATACGCTGGTGACTGTAGTGAGCGCCATCCGAGCGTTAGTCCTGACCTTCGCTGCGGCAGTCACCGCGTCCACGATATTTATGTACTTTACGACCCCGGAGTTTCTTTCACCCCAGACCCGTCAGGTGTTGGGTCCAGTCCGAGCAACGGCAGAACGCAACGAAATTACCCCGACGGCTATTCCTACGCCGTTCTGGTTCAAGCGGGTGGGTATCGTGGCGGGCCACAGCGGTATCGCAACCTACGGCACGACCAAAGGCAACGTCGACAGTGGCGCGGTTTGCCCCGATGGATTCACCGAGGCAACTGTCACGTTAAAGGTTGCCCAGCTTGTGGTGGCAAAGCTGCAAGGCAAAGGCTACGATGCGCTGCTGCTTGACGAATTCGATTTGCGCCTGGATAACCTTCAGGCGGCGGCATTCGTGTCGCTGCACGCCAACCCCTGCGACAACTACAATGACGGGTTCAACCACAGCGGCTTCAGCAGCACCTACCCGCTGGAACGCGAGACGGTCCGCGACCAGGATATACGGCTCAACGAGTGCGTCCGCAATAACTATTCGGCGTTGACAGGGCTACCGTTCAATTCGGGCAGCATTACCGAAAACATGACGAACTATCACGCTTTTCACGCGGTGGGGGCACACCCCGGCATTGCCCTGACCACGCCGGGGATAATCCTTGAGCTTGGATTGCTCGGCTATGACCGGGATATTTTGCAGAACCACACGGATAAATTGGCGCAGGGGGTGGTCAATGGTTTGCTATGCTTCCTGGAGCCGCAACCGCAGCCAACGTTGGGTCAATCATCGGCTCCGATTCCCACACCGACAGGGATTTCGTGAGTTTTGCCCTGGCACTTTATTAAAAAACGCCGATAATTCGGTATAAAGCACCATCAATCATTGCAACGGGGATTCTTACTTCAATGGGTGAATACGAACTGGTCATGTATACGCGGACAACGCCCTGTCCGTTTGTTTCGCTCGCCAAGCGCGTGCTCGAGGCCGACGCTGTAGAGTACCGGGAACTGTTCATTGATCGGGAAAAAATTATTGAGCAGCGTGTCCTGGATTGGACAGGATTCCTTTCCGTGCCCACCCTGATTATTGCCCGCCCCGGCGAAGATTTGCCCTACACAGATTTTGCCGAATTGCCGAAGGATGCCAGCCCGCGCGGTGTTGATCGCGGCCCCATGATCACGGAACCGAGCGAGGAACAATTGAAAAGCTGGCTGCGACATTACGGCTTTCTAGCGAAGCAACCTACTAGTGAGTCGCTGATTTGACTTGCATTATGGGCGAGCAGTCAACAAGTGTCATAGAGAACAGAGTATCGCCATCGATACGCCCTTTCGATCTCAGGAAGTACCGTCAGCCTTGATTTGTGCTTAACACCGAATTGTCATGGCTAGCGACCGTTTTGGAAAGGCAGCCAGTGCAATACGAGCGTTGTCAGGGTTATTGGTTGCATTAAAATTCGAGGAGTTACCAGTCTGAATGGTTCTGACCTGATCCGTTAGCACCCCGCTCCCTGTGGAGCAAACAGCCCGACTACTGGCCTAGATCGCGGATGCGCTGGATTTCTCTGGCAAAGGCTGTATTGTGGAGCGGTTTTGGGAAAAAGGCTGCGAAGCCGGCTTCCACCGCTTCTACCGCTAGTTCAGCAGAGTGATAGGCAGTGACTGCTACACAAATCATCTGCGCGGTATCGGGATTGTGACGAACACGCTCAAGTAGTGTCCAACCATCCATTTTGGGCAAAGACAAATCAATCACCAGCCCTTTATACTCGTGTTTTGTCAGCAAATCCAGGGCATCTTCAGCCGTAGCGGTCACATCAAAGTCAATTTGATAATGCCGCAGGATGCGCCCAATCATATCCTGACTATCAAGATTATCTTCAACGACCAGAATGGTTGTGCCTGGCATGTAATGTGCCTTTCATTAGCTGAGTTGATCGAAGAGTTCTGGGATGTCGACCAGAACGCGCAGTAAATCGGTCATGAACGTCTTGGCAGTGAGCGGTTTCGTGAGATAGTTATGAAAACCCGCCGCGATAGCCTTCTCGCGATCCCCCAGCATCGCGTGAGCCGTGAGCGCAATGATAGGAATGTCCAGTGTTGGCCGATCACGCTTTAACCTGGCGACAAATGCCCAGCCATCCATGATTGGCATGGAGAGATCACAGATGATGAACTTGGGACGCAGCGACTGTACAGTTAACATTTCCAGTGCAGACTGTCCGTTAGTGGCGCTATGGACTTTGGCCCCGTAAAATTTCAGGATACGCTCCGCTACATCGCGGCTGTCGGCTTCGTCTTCAACTAGCAGTATGTCCCAATCCTTGAGGACATCTCGTTGAATTTGAGTGAACATAGTATTCCTTTGCATCATATGGTAACGAGTTCAGGTTGAGCAGCCTCACTTTGCGGCTGTTCACGTAGCGGTAGCATAACGGTGAATGTACTGCCCTTTCCTAATTCACTTGTGACCACAATATCGCCGTTCATCATGCGCGACAAGTTACGGGCAATCGCCAACCCAAGCCCCGTTCCCCCTTTTTCACGAGTCGAAGAACCGTCAACCTGGCGGAATTCTTCAAAAATATAGTCAAGCGCGTGGGGTGGAATGCCCGCTCCAGTGTCGCTGACTTGAATTTGCCAGGTAGTTGGGTGCCGTCTAAGCGTGAGTTTCACGCTGCCTTTTTCGGTGAATTTGATCGCATTCGACATCAAATTAAAGACAATTTGGGTGATGCGCGTCGCGTCGCCGTCTAATGTTTCTGGTAAAGTAGAATCCACGCTGACTTCGAAGGCCAGTTGCTTTTGCTGCGCTAGCACATTGATTTGCGATTGCCATTGTTCCACCAGCACGCGGGGTGAAAAGGGTTTGGAGACAATTTCGATGCGCCCGGCTTCGATCTTAGCGAGATCCAAAAGCTGATTGATTAAGGTTAGCAAATGCTGACCATTACTGTATACACGCTCCAGCATATGGCGGGCATCATCGTCGATTTCGCCGCTCATATTTTCCAGCATAATGCTGGTGAACCCCGAAATAGCATTGAGTGGTGTGCGTAGTTCATGAGACATATTCGCCAGGAATTCAGACTTCAGCCGAGATGCTTCATTTGCCCTCTCAGTCGCGAGATGCAGTTCGTGTGTCCGCTCTTCCACCCGCTTTTCGAGTGTTTCGTTTAACTGGCGTAGCTCAGTCTGGCGTTGTTGGACGTTGCTCGCCATCGCATTAAAGGTCCGCCCCAGATCACTCAGTTCAGTCAGTGAGCGTTCGTTGGCTCGAGCGCTCATGTCGCCTGCACCCAACTTTTCCGTCGCTTTCCGCAGGCGCGACATTGAACGGATAGCGCGGACGGTGATAAGAATAGGGACGAGCACAAACACGGTGCTGAGCAGACCCATCCAACTATTGACACTTGTGCTGTTTTCCTGGGCTTTGACCGCAAGGTCTTGAAAAAGCTGCCGAAGGCTCCGATTGGACGTGATGACGTTATTCCACTGTTGCTTCAGCCCATCGAGCGCTACTGTGCCGCTATCAGGAGCAACGCCGAGGTAATTTTTAAGCAACTGGTCGTAACTTGCCCACTCACGATCCAGGTTGCCGAGCACCTTCAGCGCCGACTCATCATAAACTGGGTTCAGACCAAGCGATTTGTCTCCTGAGCGAAACACGGTTTGGGTCGCGCCGAAATCCTGAGCAATCTTCTGAATGTTGTTGACAACCGTCTGGCGCTCAGTTCCAGCCGCAGACTCGCCGTAAGTACGGATCAAGTCAGCTATCTGGTACAGTCCCAGTTCCTGCTGTAAGGTCAGTTGGGCCGCTAGCTGCCGCTGGATGCGGTCCTTCGTCAAAACAACGCCAAATACAGAGGTGAGTGTCAGCAGAACAAACAATATGGCAAGCGAAGCATACAATTGAAATTGGAGCGAATTGAGTAGGCGTCGTAGCATGTGACTTTCTCCTGCAGCGTTTTTCGTCGTCTCCGTTTCTCTCCGAATTCGGAGAGAAACGGACAAGGTAGTTATCAGAGAAATATCAGAACAGATAGCATCAAAATCGCTGCTCTGTATTATTGTAATGATTGTATGAGCATTTTCTGATTTGTACGTGAATTTTTACTGAAATCTACTAACTGCTAATATCAGTCATAGTACTCCCCAGGGCGCTTGCGTGACCTGTTTTTCACGAATATTTGCCTTTTACTGACCTTTGTTGAGCTAAAAACTTCTCGAATAGTTGACAGCGATGTGTTGTGCTTGACCCATCTGCCCGCTCAGTTCGGCTCACTAGACTTCAAACAATTTTCATGCAATCGCCTTTACCCCGTGTAATTGAGGCAACACAAGAGAAAAGATTCTCCTGGCGAATTGTCATCTGCCGCGTCATCATACGGTTTCGACAGCAACTGCACTGGGGAACACCTCAAAATCTGTCACAATCGCCAAATGACCTCGACCTTACCCTATGATAGAATGCTCACGCCAGTTTATAAAGATAACCGTATCATCTTTAATGCGGATTGTGAGTAGCCCGTGAAAAATGCTCTGCCAACAGCGAGTCGATGGATGAGCTTCGACCTGATCTTTTTTGACTGCGACAGCACGCTCTCGGCGATTGAGGGCGTGGACGAATTGGCGCGTCTCAAAGGCAAGGAAGGGCGTGTTGGCCTGCTGACGCAAAAGGCAATGGATGGCGACCTTGACCTGGCTGATGTGTACGGTAAGCGGCTGCGGGCCATTCGTCCCACGCGGGGGCAACTCGCCGCCATTGAGCAGATGTACTGGGATACAATGGTCCCCGATGCCCGTGAGGTTATCGCGGCGCTGCACTT
>WNFL01370213.1_pt1 | contig 10181 bp, 7 predicted proteins | sample 5400361 | NCBI WGS metagenome assembly WNFL01 (sample SAMN13153351, study PRJNA577476) | soil metagenome | isolation source: 40 cm soil on Douglas fir-dominated hillslope | place: USA:California | collected 2013-09-17
GTGATGCTGATCGGCGCGCGCCTGAACTGGCTGCTCTCGCACGGCAAGGGCAAGACCTGGGGCGGCAAGGGCCACAAGGACTGGGGCGGCCAGAAGTTCATCCAGGTCGACATCTCGCCGCAGGAAGCCGACAGCAACGTGCGGATCGATGCGCCGGTGGTAGGGGACATTGGCTCCTGCGTTTCGGCTTTTTTGAATGAAATGAAATCCTGGACAAAACCCCCGGCGGATTGGCTCAACGCCGTGGCGGAGAAGAAGAACGGCAACGTCGCGAAGATGGGCGAGACGCTGGCGAAAAATCCCTCGCCGATGAACTTCCACAGCGCGCTCAACGTGGTGCGCGATATCGTCAAGGCTAACCCGGACGCGATGCTGGTCAACGAGGGCGCCAACGCGCTCGACTTCACGCGCAGCATCGTCGACATGCACAAGCCGAGGAAGCGCATCGACGTCGGCACCTGGGGCATCATGGGCGTGGGAATGGGCTACTGCGTCGCCGCCGCGGTGGTGACCAAGCAGCCGGTGATCGCCATCGAGGGCGACAGCGCCTTCGGCTTCTCCGGCATGGAAGTCGAGACCATCTGCCGCTACAACCTGCCGGTGTGCATCGTCATCATGAACAACAACGGCGTCTACAAGGGCACCGACGTCGATCCCAACGGCCGCGATCCGGCGCCCACCGTGTTCGTGAAAGGCGCGCGCTACGACAAGCTGATGGAACAAGCTGATGGACGCCTTCGGCGGCGTCGGCGTGAACGCCACCACGCCGGCCGAGCTGAGGCAGGCGATGGAAGAGGCGATCCGCTCGAAGAAGCCGACGCTCATCAACGCGGTGATCGACGAGACCGCGGGAACGGAGAGCGGGCGCATCACCAGCCTCAATCCCTCCGCCGGAAAGAAAAAATAATGGAAGCGCTGAAAGGGGTCCGCATCCTCGACATGACGCACGTGCAGGCGGGCCCGACCTGCTCGCAGCTGCTCGCCTGGATGGGGGCCGACGTGATCAAGTTCGAGAACCCGCAGGGCGACGCGACGCGCGGCCAGCTGCGCGACGTGCCGAACGCCGACTCGCTCTACTTCACGATGCTCAACTGCAACAAGCGCTCGATCACCGTGAACATTTCACGATGCTCAACTGCAACAAGCGCTCGATCACCGTGAACATGAAGACCAGCGAGGGCAAGCAGGTGTTCGTCGACCTGCTGAAGAAGAGCCACATCATCATGGAGAACTTCGGCCCCGGCGTGCTCGACCGCTTCGGCTTCACCTGGGAGAAGATCCACGAGCTCAACCCGAAGATCGTCATGGGCTCGATCAAGGGCTTCGGCTCGAGCGGCCCTTACTCCGATTTCAAGGCCTACGAGAACGTGGCGCAGGCGATGGGCGGGGCGATGAGCACCACCGGCGTGCCCGACGGTCCGCCATTCGTCACCGGCGCGCAGATCGGCGATTCGGGAACCGGCCTGCACCTCGCCATCGGCCTGCTCGCGGCGCTGCGCCAGGCGGACAGGACCGGCCAGGGCCAATACGTCGAGGTGGCGATGATGGACGGCGTGATGAACCTCTGCCGCGTCAAATTCCGCGACCACCAGCGCCTGACGCGCGGCGACCTGTCGGAGTTTTCGGTGCCGACCTACAAGGGCATGGGCGACGTGCCGCGCGCCGGCAACGACTCGGGCGGCGGCCAGCTCGGCAACGCGATCCACTGCAAGCCGCACGGCCCCAACGACTGGCTCTACGTCGTGGTGCAGGAAGCGGTGTGGGAAGACCTCGCCAAGCGCGTCGGCCCCGACGTCGGCATGCCCGAAATGGCAAGCGATCCCAGGTTCGCGAAAATTTCAGATCGAAGAAAAAACCAGAACCTGATGTGGACGCTGATCAACAAGTTCGCCGAGAAGTACACGAAGCGCGAGCTGATGGCGATCCTGAATCCGCTCGACGTGCCGTGCGGGCCGATCATGAGCACCCAGGACCTCGCCACCGACGAGCACGTGCGCGGCCGCGACATGTGGGTCGAGCTCGACCACCCGCAGCGCGGCAAGTGGTGGAACGTCGGCATGCCGATCAGACGCTGGGCGAGCACACGGAGGAAATCCTGCGCGAGGTCCTGAATTACGATCAAAACAGAATCAATTCCCTGAAAAGCGCGGGCGCGTTTTCGATCCCGCCGAAGAAGGCGGCCTGATGAAAGTCGCCATCGTCGGCCAGCAGGACTTCGGCAAAGCGGTGCTCGAGGCCTTCCTCGCGCGCAAGGACGAGGTCGCGGGCGTGTTCTGCGCGCCGGAGAAGCCCGGCGCGCGCCCCGACGCGCTGAAAGTTGCCGCTCAGGAGAAGGGCGTCCAGGTTTTTCAATTTCAAAGTCTCAAATCCGCGGAGGCAGGGGATGCCATGAAGAAGCTCGGTGCCGACATCGGCATCATGGCCTTCGTGCTGCAGTTCGCTCCCCAAGACTTCGTGAAGATCCCGAAGCACGGCACGATCCAGTACCACCCTTCGCTGCTTCCCAAATACCGCGGCCCGTCGTCGATCAACTGGCCGATCATCCGCGGTGACAGGCGCACCGGCCTGACGATCTTCCGGCCGAACGACGGCCTGGACGAGGGCCCGGTGATCCTGCAGAAGGAGACCGAAACCTCCGCCGAGGACCCCTTGGGCACGGTCTACTTCGACCGCCTGTTTCCGATGGGGGTCAAGGCGATGCTGGAGGCGGCAGACCTGGTCGTCTCTGCGAAATACAAGGAAACCGTCCAGGACGAAGCGCAGGCCACCTACGAGGGCTGGTGCCGCAAGGCCGAGGCGAAGATCAACTGGGCGAATCACGTCGACTTCGTCTACAACGCGATCCGCGGCTGCAACCCGGCGCCGGGGGCCTGGACCACGCTCGAGGGCAAGGAGCTGCAGCTCTTCGATGCGCGCAAGCATCCGGTGCGCACTTTCGGCGCCGTCAAGGGCAAAATTGGCGAGGTCGTGGAAGTCACCGACAAGAGCTTCCAGGTGAGCGCGCAGGGCGGGCGCATCGAAGTGCTGCGCGCCAAGCTCGGCGACGGCAAGAAAGTCGCGTCGGCTGAGCTACTTTCCGGCGGCTCGGTGCGCGCGGGCATGCTCCTCGGCAGCTAGCCCTCCGCGCTGCAAAATTTACCCTCGGGCGGCCTGGCTGGACTCGAAGCTAAATATTTGACGCAGCGAACGTTCGGCTGCAACAATGCGCCCAGATTCGTGTGATTGGGGGATGGTCCGCGTCGCCCTCCCGGCGGCGGCGGACACGGGGAGCGCAGCATGAAATCCGCGTTCTGGAAGACCGATTGGTTCCTCGGCCTTGCGGTCGTCCTTGCGTTCGTCGTTTTCAATCGTTCCACCGATCTCGTGCAGGGCCTGGAACGCAAGGCTTACGACATGGGCGTGCAGGCTTCCAACCGCGCGCCGAATCCCGACATCGTCGTCATCGCCATCGACGACACCTCGATCGCCAATATCGGCCGCTGGCCCTGGCAGCGTGACGTGCTCGCCAAGCTGATCGACACCGTGGGCGCGGCCAAGCCGAAGGCGATCGGCAGCACGATCCTTCTTTCCGAGCCGCAGGTCGATCGCGGCTACCAGTACGTGAACAGGCTGATGGCGCTGGTGCCGCCGCCCGGCGATCCGAGCATTGCCGAGAACCCCATCCTTACTCTCCTCAAGGAAGCCGAGCAGGACCTCGACACCGACCGCAAGCTCGCCGAGACCTTCGCCAAAGCCGGGAACGTGGTGCTGCCGATGAATTTCAAGCTCGGCGCGCCGCTCGGCAAGCCGGAGAAGGCGTTGCCGGACTACGTGGCGAAGAACGCCGTGCCCGGCAGCTTCGGCAGCCAGACGCTCGCCCGGCCGGCGCTCGGCGTCGAGCCGCCGATCGAGCCGCTCGCCAGGGCGAGCTTCGCGCTGGGCCACATCACCAACCCGCTCGACGTGGACGGCACGGTGCGCGTCGAGGCGCTCGCGGTGCAGTACTACGACCAGGTGTTCCCTTCGCTCTCGCTCATGATCGCGGCGAAGAGCCTCAACCTCGGGCCGGCGGACGTGAAGCTGCAGCCCGGCGAGGCGGTCTCGCTCGGAAGACTGCGCATCCCGACCGACGCGCTGCTCGAGATGCAGACCTACTTCTACAAGGATCGCGACGGCCGCGCGCCGTTCGCGGTCGATTCCTTCTACGACGTCTACAGCGGCAAGATTCCCGCCGGGAAATACGCCGGCAAGATCGTGCTGCTCGGCGCCACCGCCTCGGGCGTGGCCGGCACCTTCGTCACGCCGGTCGCGGCGGCGACGCCGCCGGTGGTGAGCCTCGCGCACTCGGTGTCGTCGATCCTGCAGGAGCACTTCTTCGTCGTGCCGCCCTGGGCGGGCGCGGTCGAGCTCGGCGCCTTCCTGCTCGTCGTGCTCTACCTCACGGCGCTGCTGCCGCGCCTGAACGCGTCGTTCGGCGCCACCATCACGGCGGTGGGCATCGCCGCGCTGGTCATCGCGCACATCGCCCTCATGAGCACGCAGGGGCTGTGGCTGCAGCTGATGGGCGCCTGCACGCTGCTCCTCGTCGGCCACGTCGCCCTGATCACCAAGCGCTTCATCGTCACCGAGCGAGCCAAGCTCAAGTCAGACCAGAGCTCGGCCGAGTCGAATCGCATGCTGGGGCTTGCCTACCAGGGGCAGGGGCAGCTCGACCTCGCGTGGGACAAGTTCCGCCAGGTGCCGCTCTCCGAGGCGCTGGTCGACAACCTCTACAACCTCGGCCTCGACTTCGAGAGGAAGCGCCAGTTCAACAAGGCCGAGGCGGTGTTCCGGCACATCCACAGCTTCGACGCGAAGTTCCGCGACGTCTCGGAGAAGATCGCGCGCACCAAGCAGCTCTCGGAGACGGTCATTCTCGGCGGCGCCGGCGCGCATCCCGGCGGCACGCTGCAGCTCGGCGTGGGCGAGAAGCCGAAGTTCGGCCGCTTCGAGGTGGAGAAGGAGCTCGGCAAGGGCGCGATGGGCGTGGTCTACCTCGGCAAGGATCCCAAGATCGGCCGCGAGGTGGCGATCAAGACGCTCGCCCTGACGCAGGAGTTCGAGGCCGACGAGATCGCGGCGGTGAAGGAACGCTTCTTCCGCGAGGCCGAGACCGCGGGCAAGCTCGCGCATCCCAACATCGTCACGATCTACGACGCGGGCGAAGAGCACGACTACTGCTACATCGCGATGGAGCTCCTGAAGGGCGGCGACCTCGCGCCGTTCACCAAGCCGGGCAAGCTGCTCGCGCCGGAGAAGGTGGTCGCGATCGTCGCGCGCGCCGCCGACGCGCTCGGCTACGCGCACCGCGAAGGCGTCGTGCATCGCGACATCAAGCCGGCGAACATGATGTACAACGCCGAGGCCGACATCCTCAAGCTCACCGACTTCGGCATCGCGCGCCTCACCGCCAGCTCGAAGACCAAGACCGGCATGGTGCTCGGCACGCCGTCGTACATGTCGCCCGAGCAGCTCGCGGGCCAGCGCGTCGACGGCCGCTCGGATCTTTTCTCGCTTGCCGTGACGCTCTACCAGCTGCTCTGCGGCCGGCTGCCGTTCGACGGCGACTCGATGGCGCAGCTCATGTTCCGCATCGCCAACGAGGCGCCCGCCGACATCCGCGCCGCCAACGCCGGCGTGGCACCGGGCGTCGTCGCGTTCCTCGCGCGCGCGCTCGCGAAGAAGCCCGAGGAGCGCTTCCAGACCGGCGAGGAGTTCGGCGGCGCCCTGCGCGCCACGCTGACCGCCGCGCCGCGCGCCGCCGCCACCTCCGGCGGCGTCGACATCGAGCTCTGACCGCATGGATCTTTCTCAAGCCCTCGAAATCGCCACCTGCACCGACCCGGGCATGGTGCGCTCGCACAACGAGGACTCGATCGCCGCCGACGCGGCGAACGGCCTGGTGGTGCTCGCCGACGGGATGGGCGGCTACAACGCGGGCGAGGTCGCGAGCGGCATGGCGACCACGGTGATCGTCACCGAGATGCGGCAGATCCTTTCCGGCGCGAAGCCCTACGAGGTCGATGCGAAGACGAAGGAACAGGTCGCGCCGCGCATGGTGCGCGAGCAGGTGCTGAAGGCGAACACCTCGATCTATTCCGCGGCGCAGAGCCAGCCGCAGTACGCCGGCATGGGCACGACGCTCGTCGTCTGCCTGTTCTACGACAACCGCTTGCTGGTCGCGCACCTCGGCGACTCGCGGCTGTACATGCTGCGCGACAACAAGTTCTCGCAGGTGACGCGCGACCACTCGCTGCTGCAGGAGCAGATCGACTCGGGGATCATCACGCCCGAGCAGGCGAAGAAGGCCGCGCACAAGAACCTCGTCACCAAGGCGCTCGGCATCGACCCGACGGTCGATCCCGAGATCCACGAGTATCCGACCAAGACCGGCGACATCTATCTGCTCTGCTCGGACGGATTGTGCGACATGGTCGAGGACGACGACATCGGCATGACCCTTCAGGCGCTGGGCGGAAACCTCAAGCTCGCCGCGCAGCAGCTGGTGCAGATGGCCAACGACAACGGGGGGCGGGATAACGTTTCGGTTATACTCGTGCGCGTCCTAAGGGAGTACCCCGGCACCAAAGGCGTCATGGGCAAGGTGTTCGGCTGGCTAAAATGACCTCGGGCGAGCTATGGCGAAACTGATACTCAGCATGGATGGACTGGTGCTCAAGGAGATCCCCTTGACGAAGGAGCGCACCACCATCGGCCGCAAGCCCCACAACGACATCCAGATCGACAATCTCGCGGTGAGCGGCGAGCACGCCGTGATCGTCACCATCCTCAACGACTCGTTCCTCGAAGATCTCGGCAGCACCAACGGCACGGTCGTCAACGGCAACCCGATCAAGAAGCACTTCCTGCAGAACAACGACGTCATCGAGCTCGGCAAGTACAAGCTCAAGTTCGTCGGCGAGGCCGCGCCCGCGGCCGCCGGCGAGAAGGCCGACTTCGAGAAGACCATGGTGCTGCGCCCGTCGACGATGCGTGCCGCGGCGCAAGCCGCCGGTGCCGCAGGCGGCGGCGCGCAGGCGGCAGTCGCGCAGCGCCAGGCGGCGGTGCAAGCCGCGGCGGCGAGCGCGGCCGCGACCGGCATCGCCGACAAGGATGCGGCCAAGGCGCCGCCGGCAGCGGCGCCCGCCGCAGCGCCTGCGGCGGCGGCCGCAGCGCCTGCGGGTGCGCCGGTCAACCGCGCAGGCCAGCCGCTCGGCGCCATCCAGCTCCTCTCGGGCGGCAACGCCGGCAAGGAGCTCGAGCTCACCAAGCCGCTCACCACGCTCGGCAAGCCCGGCGTGCAGGTCGCGGTGCTCACGCGCCGGCCGCAGGGCTACTTCCTCACGCACGTCGAAGGCGACAAGCGTCCCACCGTCAACGGCCAGGAAATCAGCGCCGCGCCGCACTCGCTCAAGGACCACGACGTGATCGAGCTGGCCGGCGTGAAGATGGAATTCTTCCTCAAGGCCTAGCGCCGTCCTGAAACAAAACATCGCAAGGATCGCGATCGGCCTTGCGATAACGCTGCTCTTCATCGGCAATACCCTGCTCGGCGTGGTCATCGGCCGCTCGCCGATCGGCTTCGTCGAGCAGCTCGACAACATCATCTACGACGCGCGCGTGCGCATGACCATGCCGGGCGGCGTCGACCGGCGCATCGTCATCCTCGACATCGACGAGAAGAGCCTGGGCGAGATCGGCCGCTGGCCCTGGAGCCGCTCGCTGATGGCGCAGGTCGTCGAGAAGCTGTTCGAGCGCCACGGCATCGCGGTGCTCGGCTTCGACGTGGTCTGGGCCGAGCGCGACACGAGCTCTGGCATCGATGTCCTCGACGCTTTGGCGCAGCACGAGCTGCGCGATACCGGCGCGTTCCAGCAGGCCTATCGCGAGCTGCGGCCGAAGCTCGACAACGACGCCATGCTAGCCGCGGCGATGCACGGCCGTCCGGTGGTGCTCGGCTACTACTTCAACGCCGAGGACAACGCGGTGCGGGCGAACGTGATCCCCGAGCCGGTGCTGCCGAAGGGAACGTTCGTCGGCCGGCAGGTGAGCTTCGAGCGCTGGAACGGCTACACCGGCAACCTGCCCGTCTACCAGAAGAACGCCGCGGCCGCGGGACACTTCAATCCGGGCGTCGACGAGGACGGCGTCGCGCGCCGCGTGCCGATGCTGCTCGAGTTCGACGGCGCCTACTACGAGCCGCTCTCGCTCGCGGTGGTGCGCGCGCTGCTCGCGGTGCAGGGCGGCGGCCAGGCGCCCGCCATCGAGCCCGGCTATCCGCCGGGATACAACCGGCTGGAATGGCTGAAGGTCGGCCCGCTCACCGTCCCGGTCGACGAGACGGCGAGCGCGCTCGTCCCCTACCGCGGCAGGAAAGCGAGCTTCCAGTACGTCTCGCTTGCCGACGTGGTCAAAGACCGCGTCAAGCCGGGCGAGCTCAAGGGCCGCATCGCGCTGGTCGGCACCACCGCGCCGGGGCTGCAGGACCTGCGTGCCACGCCCGTCGACGGGGCGTTCCCCGGGGTCGAAATCCATGCCAACCTCATCGCCGGTATGATCGACAACGACCTGCGGCAGAAGCCGCAGTACGCGCTTGGCGCGGAGGCCCTGATGCTCCTGGCGGGCGGCACGGCGCTCGCGATCCTGATCCCGCTCGCCTCGGCGCTGTGGGCCACGGCCGCGACCGCTCTCGGCCTGGTGCTCATCTGCGGCGTGAACTTCGCCTTCTGGCAGAACGGCCTGGTGCTGCCCCTCGCCGGATCGCTGCTCATGATCGCCGCGCTCTACACGATGAACATGGCGTACGGCTACTTCGTCGAGTCGCGCTCCAAGCGCCAGCTCGCGGGGCGCTTCGGCGAGTACGTGCCGCCGGAGCTCGTCGACCAGATGGCGCGCGAGCCCGACCGCTACAACATGGAGCCGCGCAGCGCCGAGCTGACTATCCTCTTCAGCGACGTGCGCGGCTTCACGTCGATCTCCGAGTCGCTGCGGCCCGAGGAGCTGCGCGAGTACATCAACGAGTACCTGACGGCGATGAGCACCATCATCCGCGGCCGCTACCGCGGCACGCTCGACAAGTACATCGGCGACGCGATCATGGCCTTCTGGGGCGCGCCGGTCGACGACGCCGAGCAGGCGCGCCACGCCGTGTTCGCCGCGCTCGACATGCAGAAGGAATGCGAGGCGCTGAACGCGCGTTTCGCCGCGCGCGGCTGGCCGGCGCTGCGCATCGGCGTCGGCGTGAATTCGGGCGTGGTGCGCGTCGGCGACATGGGCTCGCAGCTGCGCCGCGCCTATACGGCCATGGGCGACGCGGTGAACGTCGCCTCGCGGCTCGAGGCGCGCACCAAGCACTACGGTGTGGGCATCCTGGTGGGCGAGGCGACGCGCCGCCAGGCGAAGGACATCGCTTTCCGCGAGGTCGATCGCGTCAAGGTGAAGGGGCGCGAGGAGAGCGTCACCATCTTCGAGCCCCTCGGCCCCGCCGCCGCGGTCGAGGCCGAGCGCCAGGAGGAGCTCAGGCTCTGGAACCAGACGCTGCGCGCTTACCGCTCGGGACACTGGGACCAGGCCGAGGTGAACCTCCTCAACCTGCAGCGCTCGAGCCCCGGCAACACGCTCTACCAGGCCTATGCCGGGATCGTGGCGGAGAAGCGCCGCAACCCGCCGCCGCCCGACTGGGACGGCGTCACGGCGTTCGCGGAGAAATAGGAAACCGCATGCGCCTGCGCGTGCTCGGCTGCTCCGGCGGAATCGGCGGCAGGCATTTACGGACCACGTCGTTCCTGGTCGACGCCGACATCCTGGTCGACGCGGGCAGCGGCGTCGGCGATCTGACGCTCGCCGAGCTCTCGCAGATCGACCACATCTTCATCACCCACTCGCACCTCGACCACGTGACGTCGATCCCGTTCCTGGTCGACACCATCGGCGGCATGCGCTCCAAGCCGATCACCGTCTACGCCACGCGCGCCACCATCGCCATCCTCAGGAACCATCTCTTCAACTGGGCGATCTGGCCGGACTTCGCGGAGATTCCGAGCGCCGAGGCGCCCTTCATGCGCTACCAGGAGATCGAGGTGGGGCAGAAGCTCACGCTCGGCGCTCGCAGCATCACGCCGCTGCCGGCAAGTCACACCGTGCCGGCGGTCGGCTACCACCTC
>WNFL01148679.1_pt1 | contig 10180 bp, 9 predicted proteins | sample 5400361 | NCBI WGS metagenome assembly WNFL01 (sample SAMN13153351, study PRJNA577476) | soil metagenome | isolation source: 40 cm soil on Douglas fir-dominated hillslope | place: USA:California | collected 2013-09-17
GCCCGATTCCCATCGTGTACTGCGAGATCGACGGCATCGTGCCCGTGCCCATCGATCAGCTACCTGTGCTGCTGCCAGAGGAATACAAGCCGCTCGCCGACAATCCCGATTTCTGGCGCACGACCTGTCCGAAATGCGGGAGAGAGGCGAGGCGCGAGACGGACACGATGGACACCTTCATCGATTCGTCGTGGTACTTCCTGCGCTACGCGAGCCCGCATGATGACCAGGAGCCGTTCGACCCCGAACTGGCCAACCGCTGGATGGCGGTCGACCAGTACACGGGCGGGGTCGAGCACGCGATCCTCCACCTGCTGTACTCGCGATTCTTCACGAAGGTTCTGCACGACGCGGGCATGCTCGAGGCAGACGAGCCGTTCATGCGGCTCTTCAACCAGGGCATGGTCAAGCGATTCGGGCAGGTGATGTCGAAGTCGGCCGGAAACGGCGTGTCGCCGGATGAGCTGGTGAACAAGCAGGGCGCCGACGCGGGGCGCATCTACGAGATGTTCATCGGGCCGCCCGAAGAGGACGTGGAGTGGATCGAGTCGGGCTTGAACGGGGTCGTGAAGTTCCTGCACAGGGCGGCCGATCCTGCCTTGCTGAGGCGCAAAGTCGCGCAGACCATCAAGAACGTCACGGACGACTACGAGGGCCTGCGTTTCAACACGGCGGTGGCATATCTGATGGAGCTCGCCAACGCGATGCAGGATTACTTGCAGGCGGGCGGTGCGCGGGATGCGGATTGGAATGCGGCGGTGCACGCGCTGGTGAAGCTGCTGAATCCGATCGGACCCCACATCGCCGAGGAGATGTGGGAGCGCTTGGGGGAGCGCGGTCTGCTGGCCGATGCGACGTGGCCGGAGTTCGATGCCGCGGCCGCGGCCGAACCGGAGGTGACGCTGGTGGTTCAGGTCAGCGGGAAGGTGAGGGATCGGCTGACGGTGGCCGCGGGATTGTCCGAAGAGCAGGCGTTGGCGAAAGCGCTGGGAAGCGAGCGGGTCCGCTCGGCGCTCGACGGCTCCAAGCCGTCGAAGGTGATCTACGTCCCGAACCGGCTGATCAATCTCGTCCCGTAGGCCTTAACAGGCAGGGTTGACCCGCCCCGCTGGCCGGGAACTACGCTTCCCCCGGCGCAGTCTCCCCATAGGGTGGGTGGGGGTTTGTGGATGGTTCCTTAGCGACCGGAACCCGAATGCCCGAATCGACGACGTAGTTCGCCACCACGCTCGACCCCGCGGTGACCGTCACCACCGGCGGCCCGCTGCTGATCCGCATGTAGCTCTTCAGGCTCACCTTCCAGCTCCCGGCCGCCAACGCCACCGAGTAGAAACCCTTCTGGTCGGTCGTCGTGCCCACACCGGTGCCATTGCCGCTGAAGTCGATCTCCACCCCGCCGACGGGCCGGGCGCATGCGGGTTGGTTGGGCTGGACGACCGGGTAGCACGGAACCGCGGTCACCTGACCGCTCACCGTCCCCGTCCCGCCGACTGGCGTGGTTTCCCCGGGAAACCGATACGCACCGCACGCGGCAGTCGCCAGCACCAGCAGTGAAATAAGAAGGACTCTCACTCGAGTACGCAACGTCGCCTGAGGCGGCAGGTCACGCGACCAGCCGAAAATAGCCAGGCACCATTCCGGGGTGGCCAAGAGGTAAGGCAGAGGACTTTGGATCCTCGACCGAAGGTTCGAATCCTTCCCCCGGAACCTTCCACGTCCTAGCCTCGCAGTGCGATGCGAAAACCCCTCAGCCTCATTCCCGGCTGGAAGCCGCTGCTCGCGGTCGCCCTCCCGGTGCTGCTCGGGATCGGCGCTGTCGCCGGCGCGTACGCATTCACTTCAGCGACGACGAAAGCCGGCCAGACCACCACCGCGGCGGCAGTCGCGGCTGCGGCCAACGCCGACGTTCCAGCCCCGGCGGGGCTGCTCGTACACGTTGTCGGCGCGGTCGAGCATCCCGGTCTATATCGACTGAAACGCGGGGGTCGCGTCTATGAGGCCATCGCGGCCGCCGGGGGGCTGTCTGGCGACGCGGACATCACCCGCCTCCCCAACCTCGCCGGCCGCCTCAAAGACGGCGAGCAGATCAAAGTTCCATACGCGAAGGGCACGACAGGCGGGACAGTCGTCACCCGAACCAACCTCAACCTCGCCACCGTCGAAGAGCTCGAGGTCGTTCCAGGCTTCACGAGCGCGTTAGCGCTGGACGTCATCGACTACCGCACCAGCTTCGGCGGATTTCAAAACACCCGCGAGCTGGTCGACATCCTCGGCATGAGCGAGGCCGACTACGTGATTGCCCGGCGCTACCTCACGCTGTGAACGAGCCGCGCAACCTGGCCCATTTCCCAGCGCTCGTGATTGCGCTGTCATGGTCGATCGCGATCGCGGCCGCGGTGGTGATGGCACCGTCGCAGCCATCCATCGGCGCCGCCGCCATCGCCCTGGCGATTCCCTGTTTGGCTCTCGCGATCGCGGTCCGCCCCGCGGTGATCGCCCTCGCGCTTGTCGCAGCACTCCTTGGCGTCGGCCGCGCCGAGCTCCCCGCCACCGATGCGAGCGCCGCCACCAGAGCCTCAGCCCTCGCGGGCCAAACCGCGACCGTCTCCGGCCGCATTGCCGACGACAGCCGGCCGGCGGCCGGCGGCTCGGAGGCGCTGATCGAGCCCGACCTGATCGTCGTCGGCGGCGCGCCCATCTCCAACGTAGGCAACCTGCTCGTCAGATGGCGCGGGCCGGAACAGGCGGACTTCGGCGATCAGCTGAGAGCAACGGGAAGACTTGCCTTGCCTCGAGACCTGCCCTCATTCGACCGCCGTGCCTATCTCGCGCAACGCAAGGCCTACCTCGAGCTGGACACGACCGGCATCAATGTCACCAGCAACGCGGCCGGGCTTGCAGCGCTGCCGGCGTGGCTTCGCACTCGATATGTCGCCGCCCTCGACGCCGCCTTACCGGCGCCGCACTCCACCGTGCTCCTCGGCGTGGTCCTCGGCATCCGGCAAGGAATCCCGGCAGAGCTGCAGCAGGCGCTCATTGCCACCGGCCTCGTCCACCTCCTGGTGCTGAGCGGCCTCAAAGTCGCGATCTTCGCGCGAATCGTTCAGGGCGCCCTCCGCCCAATCCTGCAACGCCAGGCCGCCTGGCCCGCCCTATGTCTCATCGGGCTCTACGCCCTCGCCGGCGGCGCCACTCCCGCCGCCATACGCGCCGCGGCCATGGGAGGGCTGGCCATCACCGCCGCAAGTCTCGGCCGGCCGAGCCACGTTTGGACTTCACTTGCGGTCACAGCCGCCGCGATGCTGGCATGGCGTCCCGAGCTCGCCTGGGATGTCGGTTTCCAGCTTTCGTTCGCCGGCACCGCCGCGATCATTGTGCTCACCCCCTCGATCGAGCGCCGCCTGCGCTGGCTTCCGCATTTCCTCAGAGAGCCATTCGCGGTCACGTGTGCCGCCCAGGTCGGCACGCTGCCGATGATGGCCACCGACTTTCACCTCCTCTCACCGGTCGGGCCGCTCGCCAACGCCCTCGTGCTGCCCATCCTGCCGGCGATCGTCCTGGCCGGGATCGCCCTTGGACCGCTCTCCCTATTTCCCGATGTCGCGCACCTGGCCGCGATTCCCCTCGCCGGCGTCCTCGCTTACGTCGAACAGGTCGCGTACCTGCTCGCCAAGCTGCCTGCGGCGGCATTTCCCGTGGTGCGATTCCCGCCCTGGGCTGGCCTCGCCTATTACGCAAGCCTCGGCGCCGTCATCGCCGCGAACCATGTGAATCCAAGACGCCGCGCACTGGCCACGGCGGGGGCCATCCTCGCTCCGGCCACGATCTCCGCCATCGCACTCGGCATGTGGGCGACGGCTCCGCCCGAGGTCCACGTGCTGGCGGTCGGCAACGGGCAAGCGGTGCTCTTTCGAAGCGCGCAAGGCTCCATCCTGGTCGACGCCGGGCCCAGCCCGACCCGGCTGAAGGACGAGCTGGGCCAGATCCTTCCGCCCTGGCGGTCCGGCCTCGAAGCGGTCGTGATCACAGCGCCTGGCCTCGGCCACATCGGCGGGTTCGCCGGTCTCGACCGGACGGCGCGCACCGTCGTCATTCCCGACGCTCAGCTCACCGGCTCCGCCTGGCGGACCGCCGCGTACGAAGCGGTCGCGCGCGGCGCCCGCGTCGTACGCACACATGCGGGGCAGGAGATCGAAGCCGCCGGCTTCCGGCTTCAGTTGGTGTCGCCCGAGCCAGGCGCGCCCGGGAGCGAAGTCGGCGTCGCCTACCTCGGGCTGCGGGTGGTCGCGCCGTCCGGCAGGAGCTTTTGCGACCTCAGCGACCTCGACGTAGATGCCCAGAGCGTCGCCGCGGCGCGCCTCGCCGGGACCTGCACATATTTGCTCCTGCCGGCGGGCGGGCGCAGCCTGCTGTCGCCCGACCTCGAGCGCGCGGTCGGCCCCGCGCAGCTGATCGCTTCGCTCGCATCGGGGCGCCTCGCTCGCGGCTTGCCCAAGACGGTGCTGCGCACAGACCAGGAGGGCACGATTACGCTGCCTATGTGACCCGCGAGAATCCAGCGAAGGGCCGCGCTCCCATCCTCCTGCTTCATGGCGACGAGCGCTTCCTCGTCGATGAGAAGGCAAGGACGACGCTCGAGGCCTGGAGGTCGGAGCTCGTCTCCGACTTCGGCTTCGATCGCCTTGAAGGCCAGGGCCTCAATCCCGCGCGCCTCCAGGATTCCGTGCTGCAAGCGCCGTTCCTCGACCCATATCGAGTCGTCGCGGTGAACATGGTCCCGGTCGCTCGCGCCGAAGGCCTGGCGTCAGCGTTGAGCGAAATTCCAGCGACAACCCGCATCGTGATCACGATTGCCGGTCGCCTCGGCGGCGGCAACCGACTGGCAAAAACCGTGACCTCTGCCGGCGGAACGGTCGAAGAGATGCTGCACCTCAAGGGCAGAGCATTGTCCGAATGGACCGCGAAACGGGCGACCGATTACGGCCTCACCGCGGCGATCGCCGCCCAGGTGGTGAGGGTGACGCCGCCCGACCTCACCATCATCGACTCGGAGCTGAGCAAGCTTGCCGCCTACAAGGAGTCCGGCTCGAAGCTGACCGCAGAGGTCACGGCTGAGCTGCTCGCGGGTGGGCGGGAGGACGAGGTCTTCAAGCTCACCGACAACCTGCTCCCGCACCCGACAGCCGAAGCGCTCAAGATCGCTCGCGGCCTGTCGCGGGGCGGCATGCAGCCGACGTCAGTTGCCTGGCGCATGGCCCGCCATGTTGCGCTAGTCCTGGAGGTGCGCTCTCGCCAGGACCGCGGGGAGTCGCTCACCGACGTCAAGTCACAAATGCCCGAGCACCCTTTCGTCATCCAGAAGGCGTTCGAGACGGCACTGGGAAGTGAAGTCCGGACAGATCGACCCCGAGCTGGGGCTCGACGTGCTTCTGACCCGCCTCTAAAGAGGGCTACTTCTTCTTCGCGGCCGCTTTCTTGTCGGGCGCTTTGGCGGCCGGACGTGCTGCAGCCGCAGCCTTCCCGGTGGCTTTGCCGGGAGCCTTGGCCGGCATCCCGCCGACCTTAACCAGCTGTCGCGTCAACCGGGCCTTGCGGCGCGCCGCGTTGTTGCGGTGCAGCACGCCTTTGGAAGCGGCGCGATCGAGGGCGCGAATTGCGTCCAGCGCAAGCGCGTACTTCTCCGACTCCGCCACGGGGGCTTCGGTCAGCGTGCGTCGCGCCTTGACGATCTTCGTCTTGACCTCCGAACGCACAGCGCGGTTGCGCTGAGCCCGGCGCACGCTCGCGCGCGCCTGCTTCTTGGCGGATGCGGTTCGCTTAGCCACGTTTCGATTCCAGGTGGGAGAAGAGCACGAAGCTAGGATTATAGAGGCCAGTGGAGTTCGAGCTCAGCGGGAAGCGCCCGACAGTGCATCCCGACGCGTATATCGCACCGACGGCCGTCCTCATCGGTGACGTCGAGATCGGCGCCGGTGCCAGCGTGTGGTTCGGTGCGGTGCTGCGCGCCGACGAGGCCAAGATCCTGGTCGGCGACGGCGCCAACATCCAGGACAACGTCGTGATCCACTGCGCCCAGGACCTCCCAACGGTCATCGAGCGCAATGCGACCGTCGGTCACTCAGCGGCGCTTGAAGGTTGCGTGGTCGAGCAAGGGGCGCTCGTGGGGATGGGCGCGACCATGCTTCAGCGCAGCCGGCTCGGCGCAGGTTCGATGCTGGCCGCGGGTGCGGTCCTCACAGAGGGGACTTCGATACCGGCGGGTCACTTGGCTGCCGGCGTCCCGGCGACGGTGCGGAAGCCGCTCGACGGCTCGTCTCACAACTGGGTCGGCACGGCTGCCAAGCACTACCAGGAGCGCGCCGCCAGGTACCGAGCGAACCTTCGACCCAGCGGCAGTTGAGGATCGCGCTGCCCGCGCGCGCCAAGCTGAACCTCGACCTCGAAGTCGTCAAGCGGCGCCCCGATGGATTCCACGAGATCCGCACGCACATGCAGGCGGTCGCGCTCCACGACCTCATCGAGGCGGCCCCCGCCGAGCACACCACGCTCGTCACCGACGGGCTGGCGGTACCCGGAAATAGCGACAACATCATCCTGAAGGCCCTTGCCGCACTCGAAGCGGCCGCCGGCCGCGAGCTGCCGACCCAATTCCACCTCCACAAACGCATCCCTCCCGGCGCCGGGCTTGGAGGAGCCAGCTCGGACGCGGCCACGGCGTTGCGGGCCGCGAAAACGCTTCACGCGCTGACCGTGGATCTGACGAAGATCGCTCCTACCATCGGCGCTGACGTGCCGTTTTTCCTCGCCGGCGGAAGCGCGCTGGCTGAGGGCACAGGCGACCGTCTCACACCTCAGCCGGCTGAACCCGCCTGGTTCGCCATCGCCTGGCCGGGTATCGAACTCTCGACCGCCACCGTTTACGGTGCGTGGGACGAAACCAGGGGCGAGGCCCCCAACGCGCTGCGACGCGCCGCCGAGCGTGCCGACAGCCGGGTCAAGGCATTCGCGAACAGCCTTGGCTCTGAATGGCAGATGACCGGCAGCGGGTCGGCCTTTTTCAAGCGATTCGCCACGAAGCAAGAGGCACAAGCAGCCGTCGCATCACTCGACTGCTGGACCGCCGTCACCCACAGCGTCGGAGCCTGGGCTTGATGCGGCGCGCCGCAGCGGTGTGGGCGGGCAAAGCCACTGGAGCGCTGTCCCGGATCAGCCGGCTCGGAGGCGGCACCACCCTGCCCGGGGATGTGGCTCGAGCCATCGACCCCGACGTTCTGCGCAAGCTTTCGCGCGACCTCGAGCAGGGCGCGATCGTCATCACCGGCACCAACGGCAAAACAACGACCGCGCGCCTCATCAGCTGGCTCCTCGAGGGCGCGGGTCACAGCGTCGTCTCCAATCGGGCGGGCGCCAACCTCATCTTCGGCGCCACCGCCGCCGCCCTCCAGCGAGCGGGCGCGAACGGACGTCTGCGCGCCGATTGGGGCGTCTTCGAGATCGACGAGGCAAGCCTCGAGCGGGCGGTGGACGAGATCCAACCGCGCGCAACGATCGTCCTCAATCTGTTCCGCGACCAGCTCGACCGCTACGGCGAGCTGGAGTCGATCGCCAAGCGAATCGAAAAAGCACTTGCGCGCTTGCCGAGTGAAAGTCGAGCCGTGCTCAACGCCGACGACCCACGCGTCGCCGAGATCGGCATGTCCCTTGACAGCAAACCGATCTGGTTCGGGCTCGACGACACTTCCATCGCCGCGCGTGAGCTTCCGCACGCTGCCGACGCGCGCACCTGCCCGCGTTGCGGCGCGAGCCTGATATTCGACGCGGTCTACGTTGGCCACGATGGCGTTTACCGCTGCCCCAATGGAGACTTCGCGCGGCCCACGCCCGAGATCGCCGCGACCAAAATCGAGCTCAACGGATTCGACAGCCTCGCGATGGACATAAGCGGCACCCGCATCGAGCTGCCGCTCGGCGGCCTCTACAACGCCTACAACGCAGTCGCGGCCTTCGCGACCGCCACCGCGCTAGGCCTTGACGGCGCATTCATCGCCGATCGCTTCCGTTCCTTTCGCGCCGCCTTCGGGCGGCAGGAGCGTCTCGAGGCGAAAGGACGCCGCCTCAACCTCGTGCTTTCGAAAAATCCGGCCGGGTTCAACGAGACGCTGCGCACCGCCATCGACCTAGCCGGCGGCCATTACTTTCTCATCGGCTTGAACGACCGGCGTGCCGACGGCACCGACGTGTCCTGGATCTGGGATGTCGATTTCGAGCATCTCCGCGGCCGCGCCGCAGTTGTGGTTCCCGCCGGCAACCGAGCCGCCGACCTGGCAGTCCGCCTCAAATACGCGGAGGTGGACGCGGCGGCGCCTGAACCAGACCCGGGCCGCGCGCTCGACGCGGTCATCGACGCCACGCCCAAGGGCGAGACCGCCCACCTCCTTTGCACATACACGGCGATGCTCGACCTACGCGCGGAGCTGGTCAGGCGCGGCTGGGCCAAGCCCTACTGGGAGACCTGAGGCAAACCCGAACATGGCACGTCACCAGAAAACGTTCACCGTCGGCTGGCTGTACCCCGACCTCATGAACATCTACGGCGATCGCGGCAACATCCTCACCCTGCTCAAGCGCGCCGAATGGCGCGACTACGAGGCGCGGCTCATCGAGCTCGGTCGCGGTACGACCAAGCGCATGGACGAGGTCGACATCTTCTTTTTCGGCGGCGGGCAGGACCGCGAGCAGTCGCTCGTGTACGAAGACCTCATCGAGCACAAGCAGCCGCCGCTGGAGCGCGCGGTCGCCGCCGGCGCAGGGATCCTCGCCGTCTGCGGCGGCTACCAGCTCCTCGGCCACTACTACCAGACCGGCGAGGGCGAGCGATTCCCTGGCATCGGCCTGATCGACGTCCGCACCGAGGCCGGCAAGCGCCGATTCATCGGCGACGTCATCGTCGACACCGATCTCGCCGACATCACGCCCCCGACCCTGGTCGGTTTCGAGAACCACAGCGGCCGCACGTTCCTCGGGCCGAAGGCCAAACCCCTAGGGCGCGTGCGCTTGGGCTTCGGCAACAACGGTGAGGACCACACCGAAGGCTGCCTGCAGGGTGGAGTCCTCGGGACCTACCTGCACGGCTCGCTGCTGCCCAAGAACCCGCACCTCGCGGACCACCTGATCAGGGGTGCCCTCAGGCGTCGCGGCATCACGGACCTCGCGGCTCTCGATGACTCCATCGAGAACGCGGCCCACGAAGATATCCTGGCCCGCGCCAGGCGCTGATCGAAGGACGGGCAGCCAGCTCGCCCCGGATCGTCGAGAGCACAAAGGCCATGCGTCCGCCGACGTCATCGGGCGTGAAGCGGACAACGCGGAATCCGCGCGAATCGAGCCAGGCTGCTCGCGCCGCGTCGATGGGTGGCGAGCGGTCATACATCTCGCCCCCGATTTCCACGACCAACCGCGAAGACATGCAGGCGAAGTCGACGATGTACGGTCCCAGAAGCGCCTTACGCCGAAACTTAAAACCATCCAGCCGCCGGCCGCGCAAGCACGACCACAGGTCCCACTCGACGCCGCTCATGGTGCGGCGCAGATATCGCGCTAGTTGAACCCGGGATAGAGGCATCGCTCGCAGCAGCATCTGCGAGCACGCCGAGAAGTAAAACCCCGCCTGTTAAGAGCGCTGCCCTCGCTTCACGGGCCGCCTCGGACGGGTCACGGGCGCGCCGTTGGCACGATGCCCGTTCACGACCTTCGGTCCCACCGGCGCCAGCGCCTCTCGCAGCACCTGGTCGATCGTATCCACCAGCACGAGCTCCATCTGTTTGCGCAAATCGGCAGGAATGTCGTCGAGGTCCGCCTCGTTGTGCGCCGGCAGCAGCCCCCGCCGGATCCCGGCCCGATGCGCCCCCAGCACCTTCTCCTTCACGCCCCCGATCGGCAGCACCTTCCCACGCAGAGTGATCTCACCCGTCATCGCCACGTCATCGCGCGCGGGGCGGCCGGTCAGGATCGACGCCATCGCGGTCAACACGGTCACGCCCGCCGACGGCCCTTCTTTGGGCTGCGCGCCCGCGGGCACGTGCACGTGGATGTCGTTCTTCTCGAACAGCGAAGGATCGATGCCCAGAACCGACGCGCGGTCCTTCAGGTAAGACAGAGCAGCTGACGCCGACTCCTTCAT
>WNFL01271948.1_pt1 | contig 10180 bp, 7 predicted proteins | sample 5400361 | NCBI WGS metagenome assembly WNFL01 (sample SAMN13153351, study PRJNA577476) | soil metagenome | isolation source: 40 cm soil on Douglas fir-dominated hillslope | place: USA:California | collected 2013-09-17
GTATTTGCCCGTCCTCCGGTGGCTCGCCCGAGCGCGACGGTCCTCCCGACCGTGTGTCGCCGTAGGCGATGAACGAAAACCTGGTGACACCAGCCGTCGCCGACTCGGGAGCCAGCGGTTGTGAGGGCGGCGCAATCGGCCGGACTTCGACATCGTCCACCTCTATTTGCTGAGCACCCAGCGCTGGAAGGAGGCAGGCGGCGACGGCCGCCGCCGCGAGAAACACGATTCTGCGCATCGGTGGATTCTAAGCCGGACCTGTTACAGCAAGGTTAACGGATCGATATCGTACGTCGCCGGGTTGAGCGGGGCGGATATCGACGACGGCAGGTCCTCGGTGCTTTCAACTTCCCAGAGATTGATTTCGTACGGCAGCTCCACTTTCGCGCCTGTGCGATCGAACAGCACGCGGACGTGCGGGCGATATGGCTCCGGCGCATGGACTTCGATCACGACGGCCACTTCGCCGGTGTTCAGGCGAACGAGATTGCCGGTCGGATAGATGCCGAGCAGCTGGACGAACCTGCGGACGAGGTTTTGATCGAACTGCTGCCCGTCGTTGCGTTTCAGAACCTGCAGAATGCGATCGGTGGGAAACGACTGCTGGTACGCCCGGTGCGACCGCATGGCGTCGTAGACATCGGCAATGCCGCAGAGCATCGTGCCCACGTTCAGCGACGGCCGGGACACGCCGTGCGGATACCCCGACCCGTCGAGGCGCAGATGGTGCTCGAATGCGACGATCGGGGCGAGCGCGGGAATCTCCGGTGTGCCGCGAAGGATTTCGGCGCCGTCGACAACGTGGCGCTTCATGATGACGAATTCCTCGTCCGTCAGCTTGTCGGGCTTGTTCAGCACTTCGAGCGGCGTTCGAACCTTGCCGATGTCGTGCATCAGCGCCGCGAGGCCGAATTCGCGCAGCAGCGCGCCGTCGATCCCCATGCCGGCCGCCTGGCCCATCGTCAGGATGGAGACGTTGACCATGTGAGTGAACGTGTAGTTGTCGTAGTTCTTGAGTGTTGTGAGGGCGAGAAGCGCCGTGCGGTTTTCCGCCACGGCCTGTGCCAGCCCGTCGATCATCGTCCGCGCGACGGTAACGTCGGGCTTGCCCTCCGTCTGCGCGCTGTCCCACACGTCTTCAGCGACGCCGACCGAGCTGCTGTACAGACGACGAATGGTCGCCATGTCCTGAAGATTGCCTTCGACGCGCTGATCGACGGCCACCCGGCCAACTCGAACGTGAGCCAGCGTCGGAAACTCGAACAGGTCCGAGGCCTCGCGGCGTTCGAGCGCGTGAATCGCCTGGATGAACTCCGAGACCTCGTCAGGCGTGACGCCCCGATCGATGGTGATGCGCTCGATGCCCACGTGCTGCAGGCGGCGCACGAGCGTGCCGAGCGTGTCGGCCTTCGCGATCGGTGCGTCGTCGACGATGACTTCGTCGCCAATCAGGCCGATGACGATCGTTCGCTCCAGGCCGTGCAGAAGCTGCATGGCCGCGGAGAGTGACGCCAGGTTCCGTGTGATGATCGGATGGCCCGGCGTATAGAGCTGAGACGATCGCATCGCCGCGGCGAACCGGCGGAGCATCTCGTCGGCGAGTTGAAAGCGCGGAGTTGTGGTCATGTCTGCCTGGACGCGGGCGCTTCGCTCAGTTGCTGCGCCAGCTGGGTGCGGGCGGCGGCCCGTGTGCCGCGTGGGCCGAGCGCCGCGGCCTCCTCGAGAACTGTGCGGGATTCGGGCGTACCGACGCGCGCCAGAGCCAGCGCGGCCGCACTTCTGAGCGCCGCCGAGCGCCGCGGAGCCCACCACTCGCCTCTGTAGAGCGCCTCCTTCAGCGGAGGTACGGCCTCCGGATCCTTGAGCGCGCCGAGCGATTCGACGGCACGCAGGTATGTCGACGTCAATCGGCGATGGTCGATGTGCCGGAGGATGTATGCGAACACCGGCGTGACGCGCTCGTCCCGCACGAGTCCGATCGCCTGCATGATCGCCTCGCGCGATTGCGGTGTGCCGCTTGAGAGCGCCTGCCCGAGCACCTGGAAGGCCCGCGTCGTGCCGATGTTGAGAATCGCGCGAACCGCTTCGCGCTGCACCCGGGGTTCGCTGTCGTTGAGGAGCTCCGTCAGATCGGGCAGTGCTTCGGTCCCGCCAAACTCCCGCAGGAGGTGGATTGCCGTTCTTCGGACGGCTGCATTCGGCGAATTCTTCAATCGCTCCACCGTGCGCCTGCCGACGGCGCCGAAAGCCAGAAGAACGGCCGTCAGGCGCTCCCGCGTGCGTCCGCGATCTTCGGTCGACAGCGCCTCGGCCAGCGGCCGCACGAGCACCTCGCCGAGCGACACGCACATGTCCTTCACCCGGCCGAACTGCGTATCGTCGATCGTTCCGAGATGCGAGACGACGTGGCGCATCATCGGTCCTGCGACGAGCATGTCGATGGCCGTGAGTGCCGCCTGCCGTCTGCCTTTCGACCCATCGCCGCTCCCCTCGCGCACGATGACCGCCAGCAGCTGTGCGGCGGCTTCAAAGTCGCCCACCAGCAGCAGGTCTTCGACCATCGCCGTGACGGTGGGCGTGAGCGCCGCCCACTTCTTGTCATCTGCTTCGATGTTCAGCAGATCGAGCAGGAGGGTCAGGTCCAGCGTGCGCAACGCGCTGGTCGCCACGGTGCCCAGCCATCCGGACAGGCGTTCTGGCGGATCGTCGCTCGAGTGCTCGACGTCGACCGCGCGAGTCCGCGCGAAGGTCAACTGCCGCGCGTACTCCTCGGACACGTAGGGTTTGTCCGAGTACGACGTCAGCAGCTTCTGCGACACGCTGTTCCAGACGCTTTCAAAGCCTGCCGTGTTGCCAAGCGGGGAGGCGGCGACGTCCGTTTGCGCCATCGTCACGAGCCGTTCGCGTTCTCCGTCTTCGCGCACCAGCGTCTGGAATGCCTGCGCGAGCCGGTCGGTGGCGCCGCCGTCGTTAATGACGTTTCGCGACACGAACTTGGCGATCGTTCGATCCGACATGCGGCTCACAACGGCCGCGATCAGCTGAGGATCGTCTTCCTCCTGCACGCTCCGCTCGGAAATCAGCGCCATCAGCGCGTCCGGCGACAGCGCCCCGAGGGCGCTGGCCATGTTGCGCAGCATGGGGTCGAGCTCGTCAGGCTTGTTCTTCGAGACGACGCTCACGATGTCGCGCAGCATGCGCATCAGCGCTGCCGCCTTTGTCGTTACGTTGCCGCCGCCCGACGAGCGGCTTTCGATGGTCGTCATGAGCTCGGTAAGGCGTTCGGCATCCCCGGTGATGGCGAGCAGTTCCTCGATGCCTTCCTCGTCGAGCTCGAAAGCCGTGCCCTCGAGGCAGTTCTTGATGATCGAATCCCACGTGGCTGTCGCGCTGGTGCTCCTGTCGCGAAGCACCTGCGAGTAGTCGATCTCCTTCACGTCGATGTGACGGCCGGCGAGCATCGTCCAGGCGCGAGCAATGCCGCCTTCGTCGCGAACGGATTCAGGAGTTCGGCCGACCAGCAGCAGGAACGATCGCCATGCGTCGACGTCGCCGCCCGGGTGAATGACGATCTCGCCGACGAGATGATCGTGGAGCAGCGCGGCCAGTTCGATCAGCGACTGGTCCGAACGGGCAGGCGGCCGGCCTTCCTGAAGCACGTTGTCCGGCAGGATCCTCAGTTTCAGCGGCTGATGAAGAGCCTCGGTGGACGTCGCCTGCACGATCCGGCCGAGCGTGGCGGCAATTGCCGGGTGCGCGGGCGGGTAGAGAAGGACGGCGCGCGCTGCGGCCTTGCAGGCACGGGCGAACTCGATGAGTCGCGCCGTGTCCTCGGGGGCAAGCGGTTCAGCGTCCATTGGCCCTGGCATGCGATTGTCTCGCCGTCACAGATACGTCAGCGGGTCGATACCAAGCGGCTCGGGATCGACCGCCTCGACCACCGCGCGGGGATGTTCACCGCGGTTGTCGCGCTCCCAGGTGTTGGTCAGCAAAGGCTCCTCGAGCCTTTCGCCTTTGGTGTCGGCAATGATCTTCACCTGCGGCCGGAACGGATCATGCGGATGTTCCGCCGTGACCACCGCGAGCTCATCGGTGTTCAGACGGACCAGATTGCCGACTGGAAACAGCCCCATCAGGTTGACGAAGCGTTTCAGCAGCACCTGGTTGAACGCGGGATTGCCCTGTTCGCCCATGATGTTGCGGATGCGATCGGTCGCCATGCCCTTGCGGTACGCCCGCGTGCTGCGCAGCGCGTCGAAGACGTCGGCGATACTGACAATCATGGTGCACAGGTTCAGCTTCCGGCTGCCGATCTTTTCCGGATATCCGCTGAGATCCTGCTTCAGGTGGTGCTCGAACGCCACTATCGGCGCGAGCGCCGGCATTTCCGGTGTCCGCCGCAGAATGTGCGCGCCGTCCACCACGTGCCGCTTCATGATGTCGAATTCGTCCTTCGTCAGCTTGTCCGGCTTGTTGAGCACTTCGAGCGGCGTATTGACCTTGCCGATGTCGTGCATCAACGCGGCGAACCCGAACTCCTTCAGCAGCGTGCCGTCAAGGTTCAGCGCGCGCGCCTGCGCCATGGCCAGCGCCGACACGTTCACCATGTGTGTGAACGTGTAGTTGTCGTACTTCTTCAAAGCCGTCAGGGCCATGAGCGACGTGCGGTCCTGCGTGACGAGGCGCGCGAGGCCGTCGATGATCTTGCGGGCGGCGCCCGGATCGGGCTGTTCGCCGGCCTTGGCGGCCTGCCACAGCGTTTCCGCGGTTTCGACGGCGGTGGAGTACACCCGCTGCGCCGCGGCAATGCCGGCGTGCTCGCTGCTGACTTCTTCGACAACGACGCGACCGACCGCAATATTGCGGATCCCGCGTGCGACGAGGCGTTCCGCCACGGCCAGCGGCGACTTGCGGTCGGTGAGGACCGTGACCAGCCCGCGCACGTCCTCGTTCGCCAGCCCGCGCGACAGCGTGATCTTCTCGACGTCCTGCTCCCGGAGGTCGCGCGCGAAACCGACGAGCGATGCGGCGCCCTTGGGAAGCCGGACGGCGTCCACGACGACCTCATCGCCGATGAACGCGATCACGATAGACGCCGCCGACTGCAGGCCTTCGGTGGCGGCGGCGGTGAACGCATCGATCCCGCGCTGCACGATGGGATGATTCGGCGCGTACAGCTCGGTCCCCCGGAGGGCGGCTGCCAGTCGTCGGACAAGCTCGTCGGCTTTTTTCTGTTCCATGCCGCTCGTTCTTCGAGCGCTATCGTCGCTTCGCCGCGATGATCTTCTTCAACGCGCGATCGCCGGTCCTGGTCGCGTCGTCCAACACCGTTGCGGCCTTCTCTCCGCCGATGCCGACCAGGGCCCCCACGGCTTTTTCCTTGAGCGTTCTCAGCTTCTTTCCGCCGAACCACCGTTGCAGGCGCGCGAGCCCGGCGAGTGTCGGCACGGCCTGATCGCTGCCGACCCTCGCCAGCGCGTCGATCGTCTCGAGCACCACGTCGTGGTCTTTGCCGAACGGCTCGCTTTCCGCAATGATGCGCGCGAGCATCGGGACGACCCGCGGGTCGCGATCGACGACCAGCGCGTCGACAACAGCGCGGCGCGTCTCCCCCGTGGCCGCCCGGAGCACGGTCTGGATCGCTCGGGCGGCAGACGGGTCGTCGACCTTCCCGAGTGCGGCAACGGCCGCCTGCGTCACGCGCGGGTCGCTCTTCCGCAGCAGCGGCTGGAGCAGCGGGACCACTTCGGCCGACGCAATCGTGCCGAGGAGAGTCGCTCCCGCGCGTTGAGCGAACCACCTCGAGTCGGCGATGAGCGGCGCCAGTCGTGAGATCGAAGGCTTGCCGAACGCCACGATCGTCTCGGATGCGCGCGTCGACGCGAGCCCCTCGTGTTCGACCGCCACCAGGGGTCGCAGGGCCTCGATGCTCGAGGGGCCGACGGTCGTGATGATAGTACGGACCGCGTTCCAGGCGTTGTCGTCGATATCGCCCATGATCGATGCCGTTTCGCGCATGGCGAGCGATTCGCCGAGCTGGTCGAGGGCCTGGCGGCAGGCGTCGCGTCCGATCGCGGTCTTTGCCGTGGCGCGGGCGCCCAGGGCCTGGGTCACCTGTTGCGTATCGTCGTAAGCGCCGGCCATCAACAGGTCTTCCGAGAGCGCCTCCATGTCGCGGGCGATTTCGGACGCGCGGCTGGAGTCTTCCTCAATCGTGAGCAGGTCTATCAGCAGCTGTACCGACAACCCGCGGACGTTTTCCTGGCCGAGGCTGGCCAGCCACTCGGCGATCTCCGGCGGCAGCTCGATCGAGGCCATGTGCTCGGCGCGGCCGCCGACCCCGTCGAGCGCTGTGCGGTATGTGTCGGAGACGAACGGCTTGTCGTTGTACGAGACGAGGAGCTCCTCCATCGACGACCACAGCGTCTGAAACTGACCGGCTTGACCGAAATCGGTCTCGTTCAGCATGTTTCTCGTCAGCGTCATCACGCGCCGGCGTCGGTCCTCGTCTGGCGCAATCGTGCTGAAGATTGTCGCCAGCCGATCTGACGCCTGTCCTTCAAGAGCGAGCGCCGTCGCCAGCAGTTGAGCCACCTTGGCATCGTCGAACGCCGCGCCCAGGCCTTTGACGATGGACATTGCCGCCTTGGGATCTTCCTCCGTTTGCAGCAGCTGCATCACGATGTGGGGATCGAGCTGCAGCGAGGCCGAGGCCATGTTGTTCATGACCTCGGGCAAGCGGTCTGGAGACATCACCGAAACGATGCCGGCCAGATGTCGGTACGCGGCGAGCACGGTAGCCGCCTGCGACGTAATCATCGGCGAGCCGTCCATCGCGCACTTGGGCGCGACGACGGCCGTGGCGAGGGCGCCGATGTCGTTCGGACTTCCGGCAATGGCGAGAAGGCGCTCCTGCGCGAGCTGGTCGAACACAGCCTGCTGGCCGCCCGCGATCGACGTCACGATTGACAGCCACAGGTCGTCGCGCTTTGCCGGCTCCGGGACGTCGCCTTCCTCGCGCGCGAGCACCTTCTCATAGTCGATTTGTTCCAGCACGAGCGACGGCTGCGCCTCGGCGACCCAGATCGCGGCAGGCCCGCCCAGCCGCCGGCGCTCGGCCGGATCGAGCGCCAGGACGCGGAGCAGCGCGTGGAGGGCCTCCGGCGGCACGTCGCCGATGAACGTCATCCGAAGGAGATCGCGATCGTGCAGCAACGCTGCCGCCTCGGCGATGCTGCTCTGCGAGGAATCCGCCGGGGTGCTCTCCACCATCAACGTCTCGGGTGTGATGCCGATCGAGAAGATGGCGCCAAGCGTCGACTGGCGGATCGCGTCTGACAGACGCGACACCGAAGCGGCGACGGTCGGGTGTTCCGGCGGATACAACGTCCAGTTGCGCGCGGCGGCGAGCAGCGCGCGCGCCAGTTGCAGCAGGCCCCGGGACAGTTCCGGGGAAAGCTGAGACGCCTGAGACATGGATTCTCGCAGTATACTGCCCGCGCGAATGCGCGCGGTCGACATCATCGCCAAGAAACGGGACGGCGGCGCCCTTACCCGGGAAGAGATTGGAAAGTTTGTCACCGGAGTGACCGACGGAACGTGGCCGGACTACCAGGCGTCGGCGCTGCTGATGGCGATCGTGCTGCGCGGCATGACCTCCGAGGAAACCGCGTGGCTGACCGACGCGATGGTGCACTCCGGCATCCGCGTCGATCTCTCCAGCATTCCCGGGATCAAGGTTGACAAGCACAGCACGGGCGGCGTCGGCGACAAGACGTCGCTCATCCTCGCGCCGATCGCGGCAACCTGCGGCGTTCCCATTCCGATGATGTCTGGCCGTGGTCTCGGACACACCGGCGGCACGCTCGACAAGCTGGAATCGATTCCGGGTTTCCGCGTCGGGCTCTCACTGGAGGAGTTGAAGGCGGCGCTCCTCAAGACGGGCTGCGGCCTGATCGGCCAGACCGATCAGATCGCGCCGGCTGACAGGAAGCTGTACGCCCTTCGCGACGTGACCGCCACCGTCGAAAGCATTCCCCTGATCAGCGCGTCGATCATGAGCAAGAAGATCGCCGAGGGCATCGGCGCGCTCGTCATGGACGTGAAAACAGGAGGCGGCGCGTTCATGAAGACCGAAGCCGACTCGCGGCGGCTCGCCGAGTCGCTTGTGTCGATCGGGAACGCCTCGGGCGTGAAGACAGTCGCGCTCATCACCGACATGGACAAGCCGCTCGGCCGGGCCGTGGGCAACGCGAACGAAGTGGTGGAGTGCATCGAGGTGCTGCGCGGCGGCGGGCCGGCGGATCTCATCGAGGTGACGCTCGCGTTGACCGCCCGCCTGCTGGTCCTTGGAAAAGTCGCCACCGACCTCGCTGACGCGGACCGCCGCGCGCGTGCCGCGGTTCGCTCGGGCGACGCGCTCGATCGGTTCCGCCGCATCATCGAAGTGCAGGGCGGGGATCCCCGCGTCGTCGATGACGTGTCGCTCCTGCCGCACGTGGAGGGCCGGCATCTCGTGACCGCGACTCGCGACGGCTACGTGACGCGCATTGATGCGGAACTCGTTGGACGGGCGTCAGGCGCCCTGGGCGCCGGCCGCGATCGTGTGGTGGACCCGGTCGATCACGCCGTGGGCATCATGGTGCTTGCCAGGCCCGGCGATGTCGTTCGTCGCGGGGATCCGATCTTCGAGATGCAGTATCGCGATCGTGAGCGGCTGGATCGGGCGCTCCCGCTGGCAGACCTCGCGGTGACCATCGACGACTCGCCGCCACGCCCCCGTCCCCTCATCATCTCCGAGGTGCAGTGATGCTCGGATTGCTCCGGCCGGTTTTTGGCGCCTTCGTGATCCTGTCTATTGCGTACGCCTTCTCGACCAATCGCCGGGCGATCCGCTGGTCGACGGTTGCGTGGGGGCTGGGACTGCAAGTCTTGTTTGCGCTGGTCGTCCTCAAAACTGCCGTCGGGCAGAGCGTATTCTCGACTCTCGGCGGTTACATTACGAAGCTGCTGGGGTTCGCCGGTGTCGGCTCTGCGTTTGTGTTCGGCGCGCTTGGCGATTCGTCGCAGTGGACCCGCGTCATGGTCGGCGCACTCGGGCCGGACGGCGCCCAGTCGGCAAGCATCTTCGCGTTTCAGGTCCTCCCGACCATCATCTTTATCGCGGCGCTGTTCGCGATTCTCTATTACTTCGGCGTCATGCAGGTCGTCGTGCGCGTGTTCGCCGTGATGATGCATCGCGTGATGAAAGTCAGCGGCGCAGAGTCGTTGAACGTGGCGGCCAGCATCTTCATGGGACAGACGGAAGCGCCGCTCACCATCCGGCCCTACTTGCCGGACATGACGTACTCCGAGCTGATGACCGTGATGACCTCCGGCATGGCCCATATTTCCGGCGGCATCATGGCGGCGTACATCCTGTTCGGCATCGAGGCCAAGCATCTGCTCACGGCCGTCATCATGACCGCGCCAGGCACAATCATGATGGCGAAGATGCTCGTGCCTGAAACTGAGACGCCGAAGACGATGGGCACGGTGCGGCTCGTCGTGGAGCAGACGGACGTCAACGTCATCGACGCCGCCGGACGCGGTACGGGCGAGGGGTTGCACCTCGCACTGAACGTCGGCGCGATGCTGATCTCGTTTCTCGCGCTGATCGCGCTGCTCAACGCATTGCTCGGCTTGATCCCGGTTGGCGCGGATCACCTCAGCCTGCAGAAGATTTTTGGATGGGTGTTCGCGCCCGTGGCGTGGAGCATGGGCGTGCCATGGAGCGACGCGCCGACCATCGGCAATCTGCTCGGCACGCGGATGGCGATCAACGAGTTCGTCGCCTACTCGCAGCTCGGACCCCTGAAGGCGACCCTCGATCCGAAATCGTTCACGATTTGCACGTTCGCGCTGTGCGGGTTCGCGAACTTCAGCTCCATCGGGATTCAGATTGGCGGCATCGGCGCGCTCGCTCCGAACAGGCGCCACGATCTCGCACGGCTCGGGCTGCGGGCGATGTTCGCCGGCACGCTCGCGAACTTCATGACGGCCACGATCGCCGGGTTTCTGCTGTAGATGGCCTATTACGACGAGGTGAACGCCGCGGCTGATGCGGTGCGCGCGCGAGCCCGTGAGATCCCGTCGATCGCGATCGTGCTCGGGTCGGGGCTCGGCGATTTTGCGGGATCGC
>WNFL01271999.1_pt3 | contig 10180 bp, 12 predicted proteins | sample 5400361 | NCBI WGS metagenome assembly WNFL01 (sample SAMN13153351, study PRJNA577476) | soil metagenome | isolation source: 40 cm soil on Douglas fir-dominated hillslope | place: USA:California | collected 2013-09-17
CGTACGCGGTGCCGCAGTCGAGCTCGACCACGTCCTTGCCGCGGACGTCGGGAAGCACTTTGATGTCGGCTTCGGGCGTGTTCCAGACGCCCCACGAGATCTCCCGCTCGTTCCAGGCGTTCTCGGCGCTGCCATCGGTGTACGCGGCGTTGTTCTTCGTCCAGTGGTTGCGGTTGGCTTTGACGTAATCGGGAAGGTCCGAGTCGCTCACGTCCGTCGCGCTATTTCAGCGTGAGCAACCACTGCACGATCTGATCGATCTGCTGGTCGGGCAGAACTCCATCGAACTTCGGCATGAGGGTCCCTGGCTTGAACGAGGGTGCGTTGTGAACCCACTTCGTGAGGTTGTCCTGATTAACGGGCGAGAGCACGCCGGCGATGTTCGGCTTGCTTGCGATGTGCGTGAGCTCGGGGCCGACCTTGCCCGCGGCCGTCGTGCCCTTCACCGTGTGGCAACCGGCGCAGGGGCCCGCGAGGAACGCATCGCGACCGGCCTTCGTCTCGGGCGAGCTCGCGCGCGCCGCATCCTCGACCGCGGTCTTCGCCCAGGCCGCGTACTCGGCTTGGGGATGCGCGACGATCGTGATGAGCATGTCGGCGTGGCCGTCGCCGCAGAACTCGAAGCACTGTCCCTTGTACGTTCCGGGCTGATCGGCCTGGATCCACATCGTCGTGGTGTGACCCGGCACCGCGTCCTTCTTTCCACCGATGTTCGGCACCCAGAACGAGTGGATGACATCCTTCGAGGTCAGCTCGAGCTTGATCTTCTGGCCGACCGGGATATCGAGCTGCTCCCCGGCTTGGAGCACCGTGCCGTCGGGCAGCTTGAAGATCGTTTGGTCGGGATAGGTGAAGCCCCAGGCCCACTGCCGGCCTTCGACCTTCACGGTCATCGCCACGTTCGAGTTCACGTCGTTGATGAAGTTCAGCCGGTCCCACGACAGCACCGTGAAGGAGATGACCATGAGCGTCGGGACGACCGTCCAGATGAGCTCGAGCTGGTTCTGACCGTGGATCTGCTGCGCGACGCGACCGGGCCGGTCGCGGAACTTGATGCCCGAGTATGTCAGCGCTCCGACCACGATCGCGAGCACGACCACTGCGCAGCCGAACAGGATCCAGTAGACGAAGCTGATCGATTCGGCCAGCGGCCCGCGCGGGTCGAGCGGCCAGGGACCCATCGCAAGAGAGACTAGGGCGAGATTTCGACACGCGCCAATCGCGGCGCTAGTCTGCGTCGCGATGTCATCGCATCACGACGAGGACCACCCCATCCATCTTCCGCAGCCGAGCTTCTCGCCGCCGCTGCTCGGATTCGGCGTGATGCTGCTCGCGTTCGGCGTCCTGCTCGGCCCGGTCTTTCTCGTGCTGGGCGCGGTCATCATGGTGATCGGCATCGCGACCTGGCTTATTGACGATGCGCGCGCCTACTCGACCGCTCCCGAGCCCACTGATGGAGCACACCACTAGGCGATGAGGACCACGCTCGAGGACCGGACGGTCGTGCGCGGCCGTCGCGCGGACCCCGCCGACCGTCTACCGCCGAACGAGACCGGCCTCGAGTCGCAGCCCTCACGGTTCTCCGCGGGAATGTGGGCGGTCATCCTCTTCGTCTCGAGCGAGGCGTTCTTCTTCGGTGCGCTCTTCACCACGTACTTCTTCCTCCGCGCTCGGATCCCCGAGTGGGAACCTGTGTTCGGCGAGAAGCCGACGTGGCAGGTCGACCCGATCCTCGGCATCGGGCTGCCGACGCTCAACACGATCGAGCTGCTCGTCTCGAGCGTGACCATGCAGATTGCCGTGAACGCCATCAAACGTGGCGACCGCCGGGCTCTCCGCAACTGGCTCATCCCGACGATCGTCCTGGGCGTCCTCTTCCTCATCGGCCAGGGCTACGAGTACACGAAGCTCGGATTCCTGCCGCGCGACGGGATCTTCGCCGGGGTCTTCTTCACCCTGACCGGATTCCACGGCGCGCATGTGACCGGCGGTGTCATCTTCAACACGATCGTCTTCTACCGGACCGTCAAAGGTCAGTTCACCCAGCGGCGTCATCTCGCCGTCGAGGCCGCGTCGATCTATTGGCACTTCGTCGACGTGGTTTGGATCGGCCTCTTCACGACGATTTACATCATTGGGTGAGCCGTAGGCGAGCCCAGTGCTGTACAGCGGTCCCGCGCAGCGGGACCGTCGTCCATCATTGGGTAAGCGCTAACCCTTCAGGAGCGCGCGCAGGTCGTTCGTCAAATTCGTTGCGAGATCCTCCGAGTGCAGCAGCACACGCTCACGACCGCGCGCATCGATGAGGTACACGGCGTCGTTGTGGGTCACGGTGCTGCTCCCGGCCTGAACGCCGATCCCGTACGCGGCCCAGACCGGTGAAAGCTGCGCCCGGCCACCCACGAGGTAATACCAATTCGCGGCGAGCCCGTGCGCGCTGGAGAAATCCTGCACCGCCTTCGGTGTGTCGAGATCCGGATCGACGGAGACCGCGACAAAGATCACGCGGCTCGCGTCGCCCTGCAGCTCCAGCTGCGAAGCCCTGAAGCGCGTGGCCGTGAGCGGGCACACGTCGGGACAGGTCGTGTACAGGAACGTCAGCGCCACGACCTGCCCGCGCTGCGCCGACAGGGTGACCGCGCGGCCGCTCACTCCGTCGGTCAGGGTGAAGTCCGGAGCATCGGTCGATCCGAGCTCGGTCCCCGCGAGCGGCGCGGGCGCGCACGCGCCGAGCACCAGAGCGGCGACCCAAACGTACCGAACGATGCATCTCATCGACGCCACGATATGAGCCATCATCGGACGAGCATGCCGCCACTTCGAGTCGTCGCCGCATACGTGAGCGTCGCGCTGATCTGGGGGTCGACGTGGGGCGCGATCAAGATCGGCGTAACGGATGTTCCTCCGTTCGTATTCGCTTTTGCGCGGGCGGTCGCGGTCGCAAGCGTTCTTACGATCATCGCGCTCGCGTTGCGCCAACCCTTCCCTCACGGCAGGCGCACGCTGGTCATCGCGACCATCGTCGGGCTCATCAACATCGGGCTGACCTGGGCGATCATCTTTTGGTCCGAGCAGTTCGTCCCGAGCGGCCTCGTCGCGGTCTTCGGCTCCGCGGCGCCGGTCTGGACCGCCGTGCTCGCACATTTCATGGTCAAGGGCGACCGTCTCTCGGTCCTGAAGATCGTCGGCCTCGTTCTCGGTCTCGGCGGCACCGTCCTCCTGATCGGCGCCCTGGACGCGGCAGACGGGACGGCGGGGCTGATCGCGACCGGCATGCTCGCGATCATGCCGATCACCTGGGCGATCGCCGCGATCCTCCAGTCCCGTTTCCTGACGAAGGTCGCGCCGATACCGACCGTCGCAGTCGGCACATGGGCATCCGCGCTGCTGCTCGCCCCTCTTGCGCTCGTCCAGCTTCCGCAGGGCGCGCACTGGACGCTTGCGAGCGTGCTCGCCTTCGTATGGCTCACCCTCTTCGGTACATGCTTCGCGATGGTCGTCTCCCTGTGGCTCTATCGAAAGTTACGGCCGACGACGATCACGCTGATCCAGGTCGTCGTCCCGGCCGAAGCGATCCTTATCGGGACCCTCTGGCTCGGCGAGCCAGTAAGCATCCGCATGTTGGGGGGCGCAGCTTTGGTCGTGGCGGCTGTCGCCCTCAACGCGATCGCCGGAGGCGGCCCACCACCAGCCGAGAGTCTTCCTGTCTCCTCCGCTGCGGCGGAGTGAGGAAGCTGGCTGGCGGGTGGCACGGCGCAGGGGATTGCTCGCGACCGCGGGTGCCCCGGGGACCCGGCTCCGCGGCCGCGAAGCGGTCGCGGGATGCCGGGGAGGGTGCGCGGAGCGAGCGAGCCCCGTAGCCGCTACGCGGTCAGGGGCCCCTGCCCCTGGGACAGGACCCGCCAGCCCCGGACCCACCAGCCTCGGCCAGCAGTGAACACATACGACACCTGTGTAGTATGTGGAGCAGAGCTACGACAGCGCTGTCGTAGGCCGGGTTTGGGCGGTAGCGGATATGGCGATCGAAGACTGGGACCTGAACCTCTTCACGAGCGACCCCACTCTGCTCGAGCGCGCGAGCGACGAAGAGTACGAACAGGCCGCGGCGGCCCTCGAACGGATCGCCGATCCGCGGAGGCTCCGTCTCCTCCATGCACTTTCGCTGGGCGAGGACACCGCGCAGCGCGCGGCGGTATGGGCAGGCGTCGAGCAGAGCTACGCGGAGCGCGATCTTGCCGCACTCGCCCTCCTGGGAGTCATCGAGCGGCGCGAAAGCCCGCGCGGGCCCGTGTACCAGCCCCGGGACGGGCATCTGGTCGTCGAGCTCCACGTCGCGCTCGCGCATGGACGTGAGGGCCTCGCCGAGCGGCACCCTCGCTTTCTGCGGCGGCGGCAGCGGGTCACCGTTCGCGGTCGGCGGGCGGGATAATGGGAGGGTGAGCCGGCCCGACCTCCGCCGCTTGCGCAGACCGGAGAAGGCCGAGGAAAAGTTCCTCGGACCGCTCGAGACCGAGGTCATGGTGCGCCTCTGGAAGCGCCGTTCGGCGACGGTGCGCGACATCGTCGAAGATCTCGCGAAGACTCGCGAGCTCGCCTACACGACGGTGATGACGATCATGGTCCGCCTCCACGAGAAGGGACTGCTCGAGCGCACCCGCGAGGGCAAGACCTATGTCTACCGTCCGTCGCATACCCGCGACGAGCACCGTGCGCGGCTCTCCCGCGACCTCGTGCGCGGCCTCGTGGCCGAGTTCGGCGACGCCGCGCTCGCCGCATTCAGCGCCGAGCTCGACACCGTCGACTCAACGCATCGCGCGGCCCTACGCCGCCTCGCCCAGAAGGACGCTCGTGAACCGCGCTGATCGCGTCTTCACCATCATGCTCGGGCTCGCGCTCGCGTCGAGCGCGATCCTCCTCGCGCTCCTTCTGACACTCGCGCCTCGCGTCGAGCAGCTTGTCGGACGCGGCGCCGCGGACACCGCCGACCTCGTCACGGCACTGGTGCTTCTCCTCGCGGTGTGTGGAATCTCACTGGGACTGGTGACCCTCTTCCGCCAGCTCGTCGCGACGGCAGTCCTGATCCGCAGGCTCGTCGCGAAAAAAGTGGCGCTGCCGACCTCGGTGACCGTTGCGGCGAGCGGGCTCGATCTCGATGGCCGCATCGACGTCGTTACCGACGAGCGGCCTTTCTCGTTCTGCTACTGGTTCCTTCGCCCGCGCATCTGCCTTTCGACCGCCCTTGTGGAACGGCTCGACCCGGATGAGCTTCGCGCGGTGCTGCATCACGAGCGCTATCACCTGCGGCAACGGGATCCACTTCGGCAGGTCGTAGCGCGTTATTTCGCGGCTGGCCTGTATGTCGTGCCCGTGGTCGATGAATTGCTCTCGTTCCACACGCTGCAGAAGGAGATCGATGCCGACCAGGAGGCGGTGCGCGCCTCGGGCGATGTGCGGTCGCTGGCGAGCGCCCTGTACAAGCTCCTCCCCGATGCAGACGACGTCTCCCTGGGCTTGCTCGTTCCGGTTAGCTCACTTTCCGTCACGGAAGCGCGCATCGACCAGCTCGTCGCCGGTCGGCCGCTATCGATCGCGCTGTCGCCGCTCTCGGTCGCCCTCTCGGGAGGCGCTCTCGTCGCTGCCGCTGTCCTCGTGGCTGTGCAAGGTGGCGCGAGCGTGGCCTTCGAGGCCCTACCTCCGCTCTATGCCGTTCCCGGCTTGCTCGTCGGCCCGGCAAGCCTGCTTTTTGCGGCCGCCGTCGATGGCGGGCTCCATCAACTGCGGCCCCTGACGCAGCGTCTGTTCAACTTATCCACATAAGTTCCTGTTTACTTCAGTCCCTCCTCGCCGCAGAGTGCGCCTGACCGGGTCCAGATAAATCGCCGGTGGGGTCAGGGAGGACCCACCGAATGTCGATCCGTCGCTTTATTCAGATCATCGCCTTCATCAGCGCTCTCGCGTTCGCGTTCGCCTCACCAGTTGCCAGCAACACCGCCTACGCCTGCGACCCAAACTCCGGCGGCGGCGGCCTCTGCTAGCTGAACTGATCCACGGCCGCACGCACCGCGTCGGCCGACCGAGATACGGGCGACTGGGCCCGCAGGACCCCGACCGGCAATGCTCCGGTCTCGGTCCACAAGAGCGGGGTAAAGACCGAATTGACGTGTCTACTTCTCACCCGTAAAGTGCCCTCGCTGTGGCTGAGGTCCGGTCACCGATGGTGGCCGACGTGGGGGCGCGCATCCGTTCACTCCGGACCGCGAAAGGCCTTACCCAGGCCCAGGTAGCAGAGCCCCAATACACCAAGGCGTACATCTCCATGCTCGAGTCAGGGCGTACGCGCGCGTCGATGAAAGCGCTCGAGCACATCGCTGGAGTTCTTGGCGTCCAGCCGGCGGACCTCCTCGGGGGCGCCGCCTCGCCGGCGACTCCGCAATACACGCTGCTCGAGGCTCGCCGGCTCATAGAGCAGCGCCACGCGGACGGGGCAATAGCTCTCCTCGAGGGGCTTGAAGAAGGGTTGACACCGCAAGACCAGCTCGTCCGGCTCCGTTATTTAGCCGTGGCGTACAACGCGACGTCTCAACCGAAGCAGGCATTCCCGGTGATCGAGCGCGCACAACGAATGGCCGACCTCCTGAACGATCCCGAAGAGCAGGTCCGCATCAAGGCGGTCCTCGCGGCCGCCTACGCGCGGACCTACTCCTACGAAGAGGAGGTGCGACTCCTCCGCGAATGCGTCAAGGCTTGCGAAGACGGGACGGTCAAAGACGTCACCTTCCACTACAGACGGCTCGTGGATCTCGCGTTGGCGCTCGGGAACCAACGTCAATCGAAGCAGGCACTGATCGTCTATGAGCAGGCCTTCGTCCTCGCGAACCAATTCGACGATCTCCCCGCCGTCGCCGCTCTTTACGCGGGTATCGCGAAGGCCTATCACGACTCAGGTGACATCGAGGCCGCGATCATGAACAACCAGAAGAGCCTCGATATTTACGAGCACCTTGGGCTGATCGACCAGATGGCGTGTGCGCTCGATAACGCGGCGGCCCTGTACGTAGAGTACGGGAACGTCACCCGCGCACGTGAATGCCTCGCGCGCGCGACCGGACTGGCTGAGCAGGCGAAGCGCGATGGGACCCTCGCCTCGATCAAGGCCTCGGAGGCTGAGGTCCTCGCCAAGGGCGATCCGACCGAGGCCCTCGAAGCGGCGCAGGCGGCTCTCAAGTTCGCGCGCAAGGTTGACCAGGTCGACGCGGAGATTCGAATGCTTGTCCTCACGGGAGAGCTACGCATGAAGGCCAACGGCGCGGCCGCGCGCCGCTCGTTGCAGGAAGCGCGGCAGCTCGCGGAGGAGCGAGCTCCGCATCTCCTTCGCGTCATCTTCGATCGATGGTCGCGCGCCGCGGAGGCGACCGGCGATTCCGACGAAGCGCTTCGCCTCGCGCGTCGCGCGCTGGAGACCGTCCGGGTCTAGCAAGGCCCGCTCTGTGTCCCGCCTTACCACCGACCTCGTGCGCGAGCGCGTGCGCGGAACGATCCTCGAGCGCGTCGGCGATACCCCGCTCATCCCGCTGCATCGCGTCGGCGCGGGCCTAAGAGGCGATCTCTGGGTGAAGATCGAGAGCGCCAATCCCGGCGGCAGCGTGAAGGATCGGCCGGCGCTCTGGATGGTGCTCGATGCGGAGGAGGAAGGGTGGCTGGGCCGCCGGCGCATCGTGCTCGAGGCGACAAGCGGCAATACCGGCGTCGCGCTAGCGATGGTCTGCGCCGTGCGCGGCCACGCCATCGAGCTCTGCATGCCCGACAAGGTGTCACTCGAGCGCAAGCGGATCGCGCGCGCGTTCGGCGCCCAGCTCGTGCTCACCGATCCGCTCGAAGGAACCGATGGAGCGATCCGCGAGGCGCAGCGGCGCGCCGCCGCGGACCCGGACCGCTATTGCTACGTCGATCAGTACTCGAACCCGGCGAATCCACTGTCGCACGAGCTCGGGACCGGGGCGGAGATCTGGAAGCAGACCGGCGGACGCGTGACCCACTTCGTCGCCGGGGTCGGGACCTCGGGGACGATCGTCGGCGTCTCGCGAGCGCTTCGTCCGAAGCGTGTTCGCATCGTCGCGGTGCAACCCGATAACGCGATGCACGGCATCGAAGGGTGGAAGCACATGGCGACCGCGCTCCGTCCGGCGATCTGGGACGAACGAGTAGCCGACGAGCATCGCGTGATGGCGACCGAGGAGGCGCTCGCGATGACCAAGCGCCTCGCGCGCGAGGAGGGCATCTTTACCGGCCCATCCGGCGGGGCCGCGGTGGCCGCCGCGATCGCTGTCGCGCGGGAAGAAGCGGGCCGTATCGTCGTGTTGATAGCTGATGGGGGAGATCGATATCTCAGCACCCCGCTTTGGGAGTGACAGGATGCCCGTGACGGTCCGCTTGCCCGGCGCGCTCCGCGATGCCGCGGGCGGCGAGGCGAAGCTCAGCGCGCCAGGCGGCACGCTGCGCGACGTGATCGCGGACATCGATCGTCGTCACCCCGGCTTCGCCTCACGCGTGCTCGACGACGCTGGCGCGCTGCGGTCCTACGTGAACGTGTACATCGGCGACGAAGACGCTCGCGATCGCGGTGGAAGCGGTGCCGCGGTTCCCGACGGCAGCGAGGTCATGGTCATCCCGGCGATGGCGGGTGGCCGCTGATCGACCGTGCTCGGCTCCTGCTGCCGCGGAAGCTTCAGGACGCGATCGTCGCCCACGCGCGTGAGTCCGCGCCAAAGGAATGTTGCGGTCTGCTTTTTGGCGATGGCGATGTCGTGGACCGGGTCGTGCGCGGACGAAACGTCCACCCGACGCCGGAGACGCGTTACGAGATAGACCCGTCGCAGCTCCGCGAGGCGCTGGTCGCCACGGACGACGACCCCGATCGTTTCCTCGTCGGCATCTATCACAGTCATCCGCGGACCGAGCCGAAGCCTTCGGCCTTCGATGTGGCGAACGCGCTCTGGCCGGAGCAGGTCTACATCCTCACCTCGCTCCGGTTCGAGCCGCCCGAAATCTTCGCCTACCGCATCAAGAACGGCAACGTGACCAAGATCGACATGGTCGAGAGCTAGGGCGCCGACGCTCCCAGGTGCCATGTCGCCGCGATCGCCGCGGCCTGGGCGAACGCAGCGTCGACGTCGGGTGGATCGAAGAAGCGGAACTGCAGGGCGCCGCCGCTCGTTCCGCTCGCGATCGTGAACTGGCGGATCGCGATGTGTCGCCCGTCGTAGGTGCCATCGGCGCGATCGTCGACCGCCACATGACCGTTGATGCTCTCGACCGATCGCTCATTGCGCGTTGCCAAAAATCCCAGTCGCTCGCCACGAGCGACCGTATCCGCGAACGAGTCCATCGTCGCGAGATCCTCGGGGCGCGAGACCACCACATTGAGCGTTGCGCTCGATGTCTCGAAGTGCGCGACCTCACCCGGCACGCCACGCACGGAGTACGCCCAGTCTTCCGGAACGATGAGCGTCGAGTTCGGGAGGTCGTAGCGCTTGCCCTGCGCCGGCGTCGCGGCCAACGGGGGCGCGAGCTGCGGTGCGACCGCGTACGCGGTCATTCGCACCCGCGAGACCTGATCGCCAAGCACGACCGCCCCACTCGCGATCGCGAGAGCGAATGCCAGAGCCGCTATCGGTAACGGCAGCATGGCTCGCAGGTTCAACGCTAGGCCCGCGAGAGCTCTGACTCCGACGGCCAGCAGGACGGCGCCGACGGGGATGAGGAGACTCGGCACGAAGACCGCAACGAGGGCAACGAGGGGGCCGACGATGAGCGGCGCGAAGGCGAACGCGACGGCGTTGAACGACTGGTCGAGGGTCAGCTCGTTCCGCCGGGTCAGGCGGGTGCCGAGGAACACGACGAAGGCGATCACGGCGACGCTCACGGCGAGGCGCGCGCCGAGCAGGAGCGACTCGAAGATCAGTCGAGGGACGAACGTCCATGGCGATAGGCCCTTCGACGCGAGCACCACCGCGTCGATCGTGAGCGAGAGTGCGATGCCGGCCCCGACGACGACGAGGACGCCCGCCAGGCCGAAGTGCTCCCGGGCAAGCGACCTGGCGAAAGAACGCGGGCGGACGATCGAGCGGACAACCTCGCCGCGGAACCAGGCAAGCTCCCCGGCGGATTCCACCTGCCGAGG